>Ga0157378_10004620_pt1 | contig 12078 bp, 9 predicted proteins | sample M65metaG_FD_115309 | JGI IMG/M metagenome (GOLD analysis project Ga0157378, IMG submission 115309) | Miscanthus rhizosphere microbial communities from Kellogg Biological Station, Michigan, USA - M6-5 metaG | ecosystem: Host-associated > Plants > Roots > Rhizosphere > Soil | place: USA: Michigan...
CGGCACCATGCAGCTTTTCAGCCTGGGCAGCAGCCTTGTTGATACCGGTTGCCACTGCAAGCAGGAGCAATATCATCGCCATTTTTTTCATAGAAAGTCATTTTTTGTTCCAATGATCCGCCACTCGCTCCTTCACCGTAAAGATAATAGTTATGATTGATTATTAAAATCGGCAGGCTCCTCCGCCGCAACCGCTGCCACCGGCAAATCCTCTGTTTTCAGCACACGGTGCAGGTACATCCTGGTCAACTGGTCGTAAAGCGAATGCCGGTCCATCAGGTTCGACACCAGTCCGGCTATCAAACCGGCCGTCATCAGGTAAAATATCAGGCCATGCCGGTCTGTCATTTCCAGCACCAATATGGCCGACGTAAATGGTGTCCGCGTAATACCTGTAAGGAACGCGACCATGCCGCAAAGGATCAGTATGTTGGCGTTGCTCGCGGAGAAAGAGCAGATTTCTGCAACTATCCCGCCTACCAGGGCGCCTATCCCAAGGGCCGGGGCAAACACGCCGCCCGCACCACCCGACGTAAAAGCCGTCACCGACCCTATCATACGGATGAAGGGCAGCGAGATATCTGCATGCTTATTGCCGGAGAACAACAGCCTGGAGATATCTGACTTCCCCGATCCAAGAATGTCGCCATTAATGAAATAGGCAATCACGGCCACCAGCACTGCGGCAGTCAGCACAAATAAAAATTGCCCTTTAAAGCTGGTAAGCCTGCTCTTCATGTGGATGACTTTCAGTATCACCTTGCACATAAACGTACCCAGTATCCCGCAGAGCAGTGCCACTATCAACACGAAAAATATCATAGTCCAGTTACTGCTCCCCACGGTCGGATAACCAAGGTAAAGATAGGACCCCATAATAGACTGCGCCGTAATGCCGGCTATGATCACAGCTGTAAACAAGGCCGTCTTAAAGTAGCTGATGTGCGTTTTGGCAAGCTCCTCCACAGCAAATACGATACCACCCAGCGGTGTGTTGAATGCAGCCGCAAGCCCCGCCGCCGCGCCGGTCATGATCATATTCTTCTTCGATACTTTCGGCCATGAATCCGGCAGCAACTGATTCACCTTCCTGAAAATGCTCGCTGCTATCTGTATCGTCGGACCTTCACGTCCAATAGTTGCTCCGCCTGTTGCCATCAGTAACGTGGATATTATCTTTACAACGATACTCTTTACACTGAGCAGCTTATCCACCAGGTAGTTTGTCTTGGGCGAAGCCAGCTCTATAGCCGCCATCACCTGCGGTATGCCGCTGCCATCGGCGTTCGGCTCAAAGCGCTTTACGATCCACCACCCTGCCATAAAACACAGGGGTGTTACCAGAAACAGCAGCCATGGCCGCGCGTGAAACATCGTTCCGGAAAATGTTTCGCATACAGCAAACAATTTTGCATAGCCTACCGCCACCAGGCCTGTAAGCAGCGAACCTATCCAGAACGGCAGCGCCTGCAATATGTTCAGCCTGAATTTCTCGGTATATATCCGCTCAAATAGCTTCCTTATCCAGCTTGTCTTTTGTAGTTGTTTCGCCATCAGATTTTTTTGGTTGTTGCTGCATGAATTAGTGAGCTACGACTGCAGCTTATGCCGAATTGTTATCAAAAATCAGCACCCACTGCCCCGTTAGGGGCTATAGGTCTGTAGTAAATCTAATCCAAGTGGGGTTTTGCCCCGATAGGGGCTACCCTGACTCGTGCCTGAATATGATGCCCAAAAGGCATCATATCCCTTCTATCTCTGTTATTCTTCTTAAAAGTGTACTACCCCACCTATTGGGCAGATCGCGCTAGCGTAAGCGGCAAAGCCCCGGCAATAAAGTACGCTTACATCACCTTATACATCTGCGTGGCAGCATGCGCATACTGGGTTGGCTCGAAGGCATCATCAAAGGTGGCTTTCAGTTGCGTCAGCTTTTCATCCAGCTTCGACACATTAGGCCCTATATCCTTATTGGTTTTGTACCTGTTGATAAGCAAAGAATATTTATTGATGTGGTGCACTATGCGGTACGTAATATCTCCATACCGCACCTTCAGCGCCTGCACATCCATCAACTGGTAGTAGATATTTTCTTTCCAATCCTTCGGATTCTCCTTCTTCACCCCCCGCACATATTCCGCTGCTTTTTCCCTCATCGCAGACAAATAGCCGTAGCGCCTGCTGGCATCGCTCTGGTGCGTAAAGCTGCAGTTCACGTCTGTGCGATCTATCTTCAGCATGTGCAGGTTGCGGTTCAGTACCGTATCGTAGTATCCGTGCATCTCTTCAAGCGACTGCGTTATACCGTCCCACTCATTTTCTATCTGCGCCTTCTCGGTTGCAAACTGACTCAGCGATGTGGTAATGGAGAACATCTTTTCGGCCTCCACTTTCAGCTCACGTTTCTTATGACCTATAGAGTTCACATACTCAGCCATGCCAGAGAACATAAGTTGCGAATACACCCCCACTATCGGCACGCCCGCCGTCAGGTAACCCGATGCATTGATCACTTCGCTTACCGCTTTCAGTGTAGCATTGTTCTCTTTGATCTTGTCCACATACACCCTGAACTTCTCAAAGCCTTTCCTGAACGCCTCGTAGTTCATCGGGTTGCTGGTCTCCGTAAGTGCATTAAAGAAATCCTTCGTAGTGCGAAACAGCACCAGCGGCTTTATCTCCCGGTCCATAGATACCAGGTTTATCATCGCCGATTGATAGTTGGCCTCATACACATTGATCTCGTTCTGCTCTATCGCTTTCTGTTTTTCCTCCAGTATCTGCACACGCTCCACCAGCCTGTCTATGCGCTCCTTCGGGTTGCCGGTAGTCTTGAGCAGGCTGTCCAGCTTGCCCACTTTATCATCCAGCTTCCCGATGGTCGAATCGAGCGTTTTATTTTTCCGGTCCAGGTTTTGCTGAATATCATTCAATATCTTTTCCCGCACATTCTTTTCAGAAAGCACACTATCGGTCTCGCCGGCATAGGCCTGCACAGAAAAAAGACACAGCAAAAACGGGATAAGAAGATTTCTTGTCATAGTTATCGAATTTTGCCCCCTTACAGGCGATGAATTAATAATAGATTACTAGCCAGCGGAAAGTGCCGCCGCACGATCAGCAATCTCCCGAAGGTGGCCCACGAAGATCGAACAGATAGGGAATACAGGATGGAATAATATTTGAACTCCGGATAACTTCCGGCCTTAGAATGAAAGCATTCAATACAGGAGTCATGAGCGACGGCGATGGCTCCAATGTCCATGCCGCCCCCATAAACCTGACCCGCACATGATCAGTCTTTTTTGTTCGCTTACCAAAGTAAAGCCCCTTGCCTTCCTGGTGAGCCTCTCTGAATTCCGTTTCGGCAATATGACCATAGGTCGTATATACCTCAAAGGGCAGATTGTTGCTGGAAAAAACGACCAGCAGAGCGAAAAGAAAGCCCGCTATAATTCGGTTCAAAGCCATCAATGCGATTGATGCGTAAAATTAGGAAGAATCATTACCTGACGGCCAAAGAAAAAATCAGTAAAATGTTAATGTTCTTTAACTGGCCCTACAGCAAACTGTACAACAGATACACATTAAGCCCGAGTATGATTCCCGCAACCACCCAAACGATCCCTTTGAACAGCGGCTTGTTGGCAAACTGCCCCATGCGGGCTTTGTCGTTGGTAAAAATGATCAGGGGCACTACCGCAAAACTCAATTGCATTGATAGAATAACCTGGCTCAGAATCAGCAGGCTGGCTATACCTTTTTCGCCAAATGCAAACGTCACAATAAATGCCGGCACTATGGCTATCACCCGCGTTATCAGCCGCCGCAGCCATGGCTTCAGCCTGATGTTCAGGAAGCCTTCCATCACGATCTGCCCTGCCAGGGTACCCGTCAGCGTAGAGTTCTGCCCCGATGCCAGCAGGGCTATCGCAAACAGCGTGCTCGCTGCGGTCACGCCCAGCACAGGGTCCAGCAATTTATACGCCACCGTTATATCGGCAACATCCTTATGCCCTGAAGTATGAAAGGCGGCTGCGGCCATAATGAGGATAGCGGCATTGATAAAAAAGGCAAACAGCAGCGATGCTGTGCTGTCAATAGTGGCAAACTTCAGCGCCATTTTCTTGCCTGCGTCATTGCGTTCATAGTTACGCGTCTGCACTATGCTGGAATGCAGGTATAGATTATGGGGCATCACCGTAGCCCCCAAAATACCAATGGCGATATACAGCATATTCTTGTTCACCACTATCTCCTGGTGCGGTATCAGTCCACTCAGCAGGGGCATTATTGATGGATGAGAAGCAATGACCTCATACCCGAAACAAGCCAGGATCACAAATATCAGCGATGCCACAATACGCTCTATGAACCGGAAGCCTTTATATTGAAAGAACAATATCAGCAGCACATCGCAGGCTGTGATCAATACGCCCCATGTGAGCGGAATATGAAAAAGCAGGTTCAGTGCCAGCGCCGCCCCTATCACTTCCGCAAGGTCGCATGCTGCTATGGCCACTTCACAGAATATCCAGAGTGCAAAGTTCACAGCAGGACCATAACTATCGTGGCAGGCCTGCGCCAGGTCCCGCTCTGTCACTATGCCCAGCTTCAGCGCCAGGTATTGCAAAATAATCGCGAAGAAATTGGATATCAGGATCACCGACAGCAGCGTATAGCCAAACTGCGCACCACCTGCGATATCGGTGGCCCAGTTGCCAGGGTCCATATAGCCCACAGCCACCATCAGGCCCGGCCCGGCAAACGCAAGCAGTTTCTTTCTAAAGCTGCCATCCTTCGGCACAGCTACTGTTGCAAATACTTCGGCCAGCGATTTATTATCATTCTTTCGGCGCCAGAGCAGCGATGTTCTTACTATTTTTTCTTCACCCGTACGTCCGAGAGTCTCTGCTGTCTTCATCTATTATAAGTCATAATCAAAATTACTGTGCAAACTTACTCCACTTTTTTCAATGAGCGAACAATATTTATTAGGCATGCCTAATTATTTTTTGTTAAAATCTCCCATAACTTTATCGGGCGTTATGCAAACACTGTCTGAAGAAAACTATCTCAAGGTTGTTTACCACCTGGACAAGCAGGGGCTGAAGAAGATCACACCCACCGCCATATCCGAAGCGTTGAGCAACAACCCCGCCTCCGTCGTGGATATGATCAGGAAGCTGGTAGAGAAGAAGTTCCTTCTTTACGAAAAGACCAAGGGGGTAAAGCTCACCGAAAAGGGGCGCACCATAGCCGTGCAGATAGTGAGGAAGCACCGCCTCTGGGAGGCTTTCCTGGTAGAGAAGCTGGGCTACGGCTGGGAGGAAGTACATGAGATTGCCGAACAACTGGAACATGTGCAAAACCCCGAGCTGGCCGACCGCCTCGACAAATTCCTGGGCTTCCCGCAATACGACCCCCATGGCGACCCGATACCTAAAGCCAACGGTGAAACGGCCATTAGTTTCCGCACCGTGCTGGCCGATATAGAGGAAGGCAAAACCTGCCGTGTGGTAGCTGTCAAAGATACCAGCACACCCTTCCTGCAATACCTCAAAAAGCTCGATATTGGCATTGGATCCAAAGTAAGCCTCATAGAAAAAATACCTTACGACAACTCCATGGTAATTATGATCGGCAAAAACCAGCAAGCCACGGTATCAAAGATCTTCGCCGAAAACCTGCTGGTGCAGGAATAATACAATTTCGTAAATTTGGTACAAACCGCGATATGAACATAGTTGCCGAAAAAAAGACTGTGATTGAAAAGTTCAGCGATGTGCGGGACGAATCTGTGATCAGGATGATAAAGGACATCCTTGATCACTCATTTCCTATTTTGCCGAATGACCCGATGCATGCCTTATCATATGCCCCGGAGAAGATAGAGGTGAATAACCGGCTATACCTGCTCAATTATCCCATTCGCTGCCTCTTTGAAAAACAGGGTGATCACTTTTTAATAAAGAACGAGTTACTCGATATTTACGCTGTCGGCAGCTCTGAAAGTGAGGCTGAAAGCGACTTTAGTGAAGAGTTTGATTATCTCTATCAGCGCCTTACATCAACTGCCGATGTAGCGCTTTCTGATCAGTTTGTAACCATTAAGCAGTTGCTCGGCTATTTTGTAAAAGAAGTGAAGCATGCCGCTTAGAAGTGATAAAGTGTACCGGAGCTTAACCAAAAAGGGGTTCACAGATGCCCCGGGCGATCATAAGTTTCTGGAACTGCACCATAATGGCAAGCTATTCATACGAACAAAGATCAGCCACGGCGCCGCTCATGATATTGGTAACGAACTCATCAGCAAAATGGCGCATCAATGCAAACTGGACAAATCGGACTTTCATGATCTCGTAAATTGTCCGCTAAGCGCCGAAGATTATCTGGCTTTGCTCATCAGGAAAGGTATCATTAATTAGTAAATCAGTGCATAAATAGATGGCGCAAAACACAGTTCTCGATAAACTTGCATCTGCCCAAAACATACGGAACACCGAGTCAAATAAAGAACTCGCAAAGCAGATCACTGGTACTGGCGACAAGAAGGCTGTCGCGGAGCTCATTGCCAACCTCAACAATAAAGCCGTTCAAAGCGACTGCATAAAGGTACTCTACGAGATTGGGGATATAAACCCGGCACTGATCACGAATTACGCACCTGAATTTCTTTCGCTGCTTGATAGCAAAAACAACCGCATGCAGTGGGGCGCAATGACCGCGCTCGATATGATAGCCGCCGAAAATGCAGCGCTTATTTATGAGTCACTCGGCAAGATCATGGCCATAGCCGACAAAGGTTCCGTGATCACTAAAGATCACTGCGTGGGCATCCTTATTAAGCTGTGCACACACAAGCGATATGCCGCAGACGCTTTCGCTTTATTCATCACACTGCTGCAGCAATGCCCGCCCAACCAGGTACCCATGTATGCAGAACAGGCGCTGCCGGTGATCACCAAAGACAACAAAGAAGTTTTTATCCGCACCCTGCAGGCCCGGCTACCCGATATCGAAAAGGAGCCTAAGAAAAGACGGATAGAAAAGGTGATCAAAAAACTGAAGTGACTCATGGGCTTTCGCCAATTCAGTTAATACCCTACCTTCGCCCCCATGCGACAGGTATTGCTGCACTTCGACACCATCATCCGTACTTACGATGGCAAGCTGCCCCTGGCACACTATCTCAAAAACTATTATAAGCAACACCCCATCCTCGGCAGTCGTGACCGCAAAATGCTGACCGGCTTCGCTTTCGGCTGGTACCGTACAGCAAAAGGCGCCGCGGAAAACGTGGTAAAGGAGCAAATGCAGCTGTGGCTAACAAGCGGCGATTGGTCGACAAGCCAATTCGCTGATTGGTTTCTGCAGGCCGGTAATTCATTCAGCCATGGCGCTCTTTTCCCCTTCGCCACCCCACTCTCCCCGGGCATTACCCGCGACGAATGGCTACGATCCATGACCACTCAGCCCAACCTTTTCATTCGCATCCGCAAAGACCGAGAACGGATACAGGCTTTACTCAAAGAAGCAGGAATTCCATTCACAGCCATCACCGAAACCTGCCTGGCTCTGCCCAATGGCGCTAAAATAGAAACCCTGCTGCCACCGGCCAGCTATGTGGTGCAGGACGCCTCCTCGCAGCAAACCGGCAGTTGGTTTCATCCTGCAAAAAAAGAAAAATGGTATGATTGCTGCTCTGGCGCAGGCGGCAAATCGCTATTACTGAAAGACAAAGAGCCTACTGTAAAACTGACCGTCTCCGACAAACGCGCCAGCATACTCCACAACCTCCAGGATCGCTTCCGGCTCTACGGACATAATCTTCCTGAGGCTATTGTTACCGATGTATCAGATGCAGGACAGCTTGGCAAAGCACTCGGCAATGAACGTTTCGACAAGATCATCTGCGATGCCCCCTGCAGCGGCTCAGGCACCTGGGCACGTACACCTGAGCAACTCTATTTCTTCAATCCTGAAACACTACCTTCATTTGCAGCCTTGCAAACAACCATCGCCACAAACGTAGCCCGCTACCTCAATCCCGGAGGATCGCTGTATTATATCACCTGCTCCGTGTTCAAACAGGAAAATGAAGATGTGGTAAATGCCCTCGTCGAAAAGACAAACCTCACGTTGCATAGCGCCCAGATCATCAACGGCGCCTCCATCCACGCCGACAGTATGTTCATCGCAGAATTGTTGAAATAGACCTACTTCAATTGATAAAGCAGGGTTTAGTATCACCGCTCCGCATTCGCGACTACGCTACTTCTCCCCTTTAGGGGCGGGTTGCTGCTTTTGCCTTGAATGTGTTGATCGCATTCCGTGTAAACTCGCTCAGCACCAACGTACCACTGATTGCAGCCCGTTCCAGCAGCAGCGTATCCCAGTGCTCCGTCCCCTGCCAGAATATCTTTTTCAGCTCCGCCATTGCCTCCGGGCTACTCTTGGCCAGCCTGCCAGCAAGTTTAGCGATAGCCGCATCCGCCTCCTCAGGCGTTTTATGCACCTCAGCAAAAAGTCCGTTGCGCAATGCCCAGCCGGCATCGCGCCATTCGGTGGTATCAATGGCCAGTTGCGCAAAGCACGAATTACCCACCTTACGCTCCACCACCGGCCCCACTACAAACGGACCAATGCCCACCGCCAGTTCACTTAGCTTCACAGATGCATCTTCCACAGCTATGGCATAATCGCAGGCGGCTGTTACACCCACACCACCACCCACAGCCTTGCCCTGTATGCGGCCTATGATCAGCTTAGGGCATTTGCGCATAGCATTGATCACGTGCGCAAAGCCACTGAAGAATTTCTTTCCTCCAGCCTCGTCGCTTATAGCTATCAACTCATCAAACGACGCCCCTGCACAAAAAGCCCGCTCCCCGCCACTGCGCAGCACGATCACTTTCACATGCTCGTTACCGCCCACTTCGGTGATTGTATTGGCCAGAAGATTAAGAATAGATGCCGGCAGCGAATTACTCTGCGGATGAAAAAACTCTATGGTTGCAATACCATGTTCTAGCCTGTGATTTACATAACCTTCTGTGTGGAGCATATTTATGTTTTGGGATTGCAAATTTAGAGTAGAAAGTAATTAGTAGAAAGTAGAAAGCCGCGAATATGCACACCAATACTGGAAAACTCGCAAACTTTCTACTTCGCGCCGCTGTTGCCCTGCCAACGACCTCCAGCTGGGTTTCTCTCGCGATCTTTGAAATTTGAATTTTGACTTTTCCCGTTAAGCGTCTCGCGACTTTTGAATTTTGAATTTTGAATTTCCCCCGCGGCTGGCTTCACCGGGCTCCCTCCCCAGTTACTATCCGACTGCAGGTTCTCCCCCTTCATCACCAGCGATAGTGCCTCTATGTTCACATTATCGCCTATCACGCTGTCGTAGAGTATGATGCTGCGCGCGCCTATACTGCACTTCTTGCCTATTTTCACCGGGCCCACCTTCATCACCCTATCTTCAAACAGATGCGTCTGCGGGCCGCAATCCTCATTCAGCGCGGTATCATCGCCTATCACCACCATATCATGTTCTGTAATATCGGTAGTATTCATCCATACCCTCTTCCCCGTCTTCACGCCCATTAACCGCAGCACAATCGGCAGCCAGGGTGTGCCCTTCATAAAGTCGAGCAGGAAGGGCACAGAAAGCGCCTCGTAAGTGGATGTAATCGCCTCGCTCCGCCAAACCTTAGATGTCCACATAGGCTTCTGCTCCGGCTTATATACACCCACCGCCAGCCACTTCAGCACAACTGTAACAAGAAAGGTCGGCAGTCCCATATAGTATAGATAGTAGAACGGCAATAAGAGTGCTATCATCCACCATGGCTTACTCACAAGCAGATCATGGGCATAGGCTATAAACAGGATACTGCAGATCAGGATCACCGTTTCAGGTATCAGTATCCTGATAAACTCCACTATGCTGCGTGCCAGCACCCGCGACGGCGCAGGCCGCGCGGTAAGCTCGGTCGCAAAGGTGCGGCTCGCCTGCCTCCTCGGCAGCGCGATAGCCGGTGAGCCAAACCAGTCGCGGGCCTTCTCGCTATCCAGTTGCTCCTTGCTCGGCGGTGTGGACAATACCCCTATCAGCATACGGCCCGGCAGGTTATACCCCTGCGGTATCAAGGCGCTGTTGCCTACAAAGCTGTTGTTACCTATCACCGTTTTCTCCAGTATCAGTTGCTGCCCCCGCACATCCGATTCGCCCAGCGTCACAGCATCGGCCACAAAGGCGCCCTTGCCTATTTCCAGCAGTGGATGCGTTACACTGCTTGCGGTAGATATCTCGGTATTCCTGCCCACCTTGGCCCCCAATGCGCGGAACAACAGCGATATATACACCGTGGCGTAAATAGGATGCAGCACGATCAGCGACAGCGACATCAACTGGTCGGCAAACCACTTCTTCACATAAAACCAACTGTATATCGGGTACTTGCCAGGCTTTATGCCGCGCTGCAGCAGCCGCGTCAGCACCACCGTTACCAGTGTAAATACGATGATATAGCTCAGCGCAAGCGATGGGGTCACTATCAGGTAACTGAAGTCGTAGTCGGGCGTGGAGTTATCCAGGTTATTGATGATGATGATGGTGGGCAGCAGCGGCAGCAGTACCACAAACGGGAATATCAGCAGCGACAAAGAAAAAATCACTGAATACTTCATGCGCGTCGCGCCCGATACCGGCAGTGGCTGCGGCAAGTCTTCAATGGCTTTCTTTTCTTTCAGCACAGCCGGGCTACCCTGCCACACTTCGCCACTTTTTATTGTTTTGCCTTCCTGCAGATAACTCAGGTCCTGTAGCTCACCCCAGGGTTCTATCACCGCGCCACCAGCTATTATGGCGCTGCTGCCTATATAGGCATGGTCGCCCAGGGTTATACGGCGCAGTTTCAGCAGGCCATCTTCCACATAAGCATTGTTAAGCACCACCTGCGAGCTGATGCTCACATCGCTTCCTATTGTCACCAAGTCTTCAGCGCCTACAGAGAAAGCGCCAAGCTGTGCGTCCTTAGCAACCTTCACCCCCATACGCCGCATAAATCCCCCATACAGGGGCGTGCCGTTCAGAAACTGCGAAGGCAGCAGCCGCTGCATGGTCTTCACAAACCACCACCTGAAGTAGTAGGTACCCCACAGCGGATAGTCTCCTTCCTTCATCTTACCTATTACCAGCCACTTGGTCACAATGGTCAGCAACGAGAATAGCGGCGGAATAAAGCAAAACATACACAGGGCTGCCGTTATGCCATATGGTATCTTCCTGGTCTCCTCCACTACTATATAGTAGCTCAGGTACGGAAAGAATATCTGTATGGCAAATAGCCCATACACCAGCAACAGCGAAAAAGTCTGCGCCAGCCCACATAAGTAGAACCGGACCTTCGGTATCTCGTTAAATATCCGTTTAGCCCTGGGTGCTGTCACTGGCTTCGATTCCCAGTATTTCACCAGCCCGCTCAGCGGCCTGTTCTGGTAGATGTCTTTGAGCGATGCCTGCGGAATATTGGCTTCTTTCCTCAGGCACGACACAAATGCCGCCGCTAGCAACGAGTGGCCACCCAGGTCGGTAAAGAAATCATCCTTCAGCTCTATGGTCCTGTTCGGGAAGAATTTTTTCAGCGCGCTGATCACCCGCTCGTTCATGGGCGCATCCAGGTCTATAATTTCATTGGTCGCCTGTACTGCATTTTCCAGCAGCATGGCCGGCACCGGCAGTTGCTTCCTGTCTATCTTGCCACTGGGCAGGCGCGGCATCTCCTGTAGTTGCATGATCACGCTGGGCACCATGTAGGGCGGCAGCACCTTTGCCAGTTCGCCCCTTATGTGCTGTTGGTTCATGGTCACCGGGTCGTCGCACACCACTTAGCCCGCCCGGTGGTCTTGTCCGTTTATATCTTTTTTTACCGCCACCGCCGCAGCCGCTATATCCGGCAGATTGGCAAGCTGGGTTTCTATCTCGCCCAGCTCTATGCGGTAGCCTCTTAGTTTTATCTGGTCATCAAATCTACCCTGGAAGTCTATGCTGCCATCGGCATTGATCACGGCCGC
>Ga0157378_10004624_pt1 | contig 12071 bp, 10 predicted proteins | sample M65metaG_FD_115309 | JGI IMG/M metagenome (GOLD analysis project Ga0157378, IMG submission 115309) | Miscanthus rhizosphere microbial communities from Kellogg Biological Station, Michigan, USA - M6-5 metaG | ecosystem: Host-associated > Plants > Roots > Rhizosphere > Soil | place: USA: Michigan...
GCTCGACGTAGACCGTGGGATTGTGCTTGAAACTCTGGATGGTGTTGAGTTCGAGCAGGCATAAGCCGGCGTTGCTCTTGATGATGTCGAGGTCGGCCTTCTGCTCCTTGTCGAGCTTCGCGGCATCCATTGCGTTGGCGCGGTCCTGTATGCCTTTGCAGAAGCCGCGCTGCTGCTCGAGGCCGGCGGCGCTGTAGTCATCCAGGAGATCGTCGAGCACTGTGCCGTTGTACTGATGGTAGCCGGCTTGAGTCGCGCTTACGGGGGACAATGCGAGCGTGCCGTAAATAAAATCCTGCGTGAGTTTCTCGGAGTCCCGCGGGACCGGGGATGGGGCCTGAGTGCAGGCTGTCAGGCAGGTGAACACGGCGAACGGAACGAGGTGGCGCATGAGTTCCAATATACTGCCATCCGCAGGCCTGCCAGACCTGCTGTCTGGTTCCGCTATTTCACAGCGCGCGGCAGGCTACCGGCCGCATCGCGCTCGGGGTCGCCGTGCTGCAGGCGGCTATGATGGCGGCTGTAACCGAAGTAGATCACCAGCCCAATAACCAGCCAGATGGCCAAACGGGCCCAGTTGATCCACCCGAGCTTGTACATCATGTAGCCGTTGAAGGCGATCCCCAAGATGGGCACCAGCGGGACCCAAGGCGTTCGAAACGGACGCGCTTGTCCCGGATTGGTGCGCCTCAGGATCATTACAGCGAAGCACACAATCACGAAAGCCAGAAGGGTACCGATGTTCACCATCTTGCCGATGTCGTCGATGGGGGTGACACTGCCGACGATAGCCGCGAGCAGTCCAACCAGGATCGTGTTTTTCCAAGGAGTTCGAAATTTCGGATGGATGGCCGCGAAGAATTTCCTGGGAAGCAGTCCATCATTCGCCATCGAATACAACACGCGCGACTGCCCTAGCAGCATCACCAGCATTACGCTGGTGAGTCCTGCCAGCGCGCCCAGCGTAATGATGTGCGAAGCCGTTGTAAGGCCGCGATCACTGAAGGCGCGCGCGATTGGGGCCTCGATATTGATTTCCTGCCACGGCACCATTCCGGTGAGAACGCCGGCCACCAGAATGTAAAGCGCTGTGCACACCAGCAAGGATGCAATGATTCCTATGGGCAGATCCCGCTGCGGATTGCGCGCTTCCTGGGCAGTAGTCGAGACCGCATCGAATCCGATGTAGGCGAAGAATATATACGCCGCTCCCGCGCCGACACCGGAGAACCCGAAGGGCGCAAACGTGCTCCAGTCGTGGCCCCAATTGGCGAAGTTTACATAGCGTATTCCCAGCGCGATCACAAACAATACCACCGATACCTTGATGACGACGATAGTGGAATTGAAGCGGGCGCTCTCGCGAATTCCGATGACCAGGATGGCGGTGATGAGCAGAGCGATGCAGAACGCCGGCAGGTTGAAGCCGATTTCGACGCCAAATATCGTGGGCGCGTTCAGAAGTTCAGCCGCGCGCCGCGTCAGCTCCGGAGAGTGCGCGCTGGAGATCGCGCCCACTTTATCCAAGAAGGCAGATGTCCCAGGAACCAGGTTGGGGTCGGAAGCCTGCGCCATTTGCCGTGCGATGACATTCTCCGCGGTCCGCAAGCCGGTCCAGTGGTCGTAGGCGAGCCACAGTGGCATTTTGATGTGCAGGATATCGAGCAGCTCGATGAAGTGGTTGGACCAGCCCGAGGAAACCGTGCTGGCGCCCATGGCGTATTCGAGTGTCAGGTCCCAACCGATGATCCAGGCGAATAATTCACCGAGGGTGGCGTACGCATACGTGTACGCGCTGCCTGCCAAGGGGATCATGGCGGCGAATTCGGCATAGCAGAGGCCGGCGAACGCGCAGCCCAGTCCGGAAAGGACGAACGAAAGCATAAGGCCGGGGCCGGCGTAATGGGCGCCCAGTCCCGATAGCACGAAGATCCCGGCGCCTATCACGGCTCCCACGCCCAAAGCGGTGAGCTGAAACGGCCCGAGCGTTCGTTTCAGGCTGTGTGAACCCGATTCCCCGGCCTCCTTCATCAGCAGATCCAAGGGCTTTGTGGCAAAAAGGTTCATGAACGGCACCCCGATAAAGAGAACGAAATAGCTTAATAGCAAGAGTCTAGCAGACTGACGTTGGCGGGCTGCCGCGGAGAGGGCGCGACAGCAATCGGTCTATGGTTCGGCGAAGATCTGGAATGCCAAGCTGTTCACAGATCTTTCGAGCGAGCCGATTATCGATCTCGGAATGGCGCGGGACCGGAGCCTGCTTGCGGTTCGCATCGTTCCGGTAGATCGAGTGGCGGCTGCCTTCCCGATCGAGTACACAACCCTGACGCCGAAGATGGTTCAACAGTTCGTGTCACTTCACGACTTGCGGCGCCGACGTGAACCGTGAGGGGAAGCAGTTCGATCAGGTCCGCCTCGGGCGCGGATGCTTCAGCGTTGGGAATCGGAAGTGGAAGTCCTTGCTCTAAGTGCACTTGAGCTAGGTCTAATAACGCGCTCGCGACCATCGAGCGGGCGTCGGGCAAGTCAAATCCTTGGCTGAAGACTCAGGGAAATCGAGCACTTCCGCCACTACCATTCGATTTTCGCCTCGGGGAATGTAGTAGGCGACATGATAGCGCAACATAGCTGTAGCATAGCGGAAACCGCCACGAGCAGCGCGGCCGGCGGCCTGCTGGCAGCGATGTAGGATGAAATAAGTGGCTACCACCGTTCGTCCGTTTGTCGCCGGCCTCTGCGGCACCACCAAGTTGAGATCGTCTCGGGAGAAGGCCCTCAAGCGCGTGCACGCCCTGGCGGAAGCCCAGGAAATTGCATGAGCAGGCGGGCTGCGGGTTGCTGACGGAACGCGAATTGCATTCGACGCGCCAGGCCACCCGCGTGGCGCTGCTGGTGGCGGGCGCCTTCTTCATGGAGAACCTGGACGGCACCGTGATCGCCACGGCGCTGCCGCAGATGGCGGTGTCATTCGGGGCGCACCCGGTGGACCTCAATCTCGGCATGACGGTCTACATGCTGACGCTAGCGGTGTTCATACCGGTGAGCGGTTGGATGGCGGACCGGCTGGGCGCACGCACGGTATTCTCGTCGGCGATCGCGATATTCACTCTGGCGTCGATGATCTGCGGGATTAGCAACACGCTTACAGAATTCACGGCGGCGCGCGTCTTGCAGGGGATCGGCGGGGCCATGATGGTTCCGGTGGGGCTGCTTGTGGTGCCGCCGATCACCGAGAAAAAAGACTTGATGCGCTCGATGTCCTACATCACCTGGCCGGGCTTGATGGCGCCGGTGCTGGGGCCCCCGCTGGGCGGGTTCATCACTACTTACTCGACTTGGCGCTGGATCTTCTATCTGAATGTGCCGCTGGGCGCGATCGCAATGGGGCTGGCCCTGTGGTGGACCGACAACGAAACGGAAAACACGGAGCGAACTTTCGACTGGCTGGGCTTTGCGCTGGCGGGATCGGCCTGCATCGCCTTTATGTACGGGCTGGAACTAATGGGGCAGCCGTCGGCGCATTGGGCGACGGTAGGGGCTCTGCTCGCTTACAGTTTCCTTGCGGGCTGGCTGGCGGTGCTGCACATGAGCAGGGCCGAGCACCCGCTGATCGACTTCTCGGTCCTGCGGCTGCGCACGTTTTCGGTTTCCATCTGGGGAGGATCGCTGTTCCGCACCGGGATCATGGCTTCGCCGTTCCTGCTGCCGTTGATGTTTCAGGTGACCTTTGGCTTGAGCCCGTTTCAATCCGGGCTGCTGGTGCTGACCATGTTCGCCGGCAATCTAGCGATGAAGTCGGTGACCACGCCGGTGCTTCAGCGCTGGGGCTTCCGCAGCGTGCTGCTGGTAAATGGGATTATTTCTGCGCTGCTGCTGATGGCGTGCGGGCTGCTGGCGCCGGAGACGCCGAAGGCGGCGATGGTAACGGTGCTGTTTTTGCACGGTCTCTCGCGGTCCATGCAGTTCACTGCGTTGAACACACTGGCGTTCGTGGATATCCCCAAGGCACTGATGAGCTCAGCCACCAGTTTCGCGGCAGTAGTGCAACAGATGGGCATGGGACTGGGCGTGGCGGTGGGCGCGGTGGCGCTACGCGGTGCGGGATGGCTACGGGGCGAGAGTGCGGGCACACTCACGCTGATGGACTTCCATGTGGCGTTCTGGCTGGTGGGTGCCTTGGGCGTGCTGGCGGTGCTGGATTGCCTGGCATTGCCGCGCGATGCCGGGGCCGAAGTGAGCGGGCACGGGGCGGCTTAAAGCCGCGGCGGTTTACTCGGGCGTGGCGGGCCCGGCGAATACATCGAACAGCGTGCTGGCGACCCAGCCGATGGCGAGTCCTGCCAGTGTGCAGCCGACATAGGCCAGGGTTTGCGATGTGCCAAGGTTGTCCTGAAACCGGTAGGCCAGTCCGAGTCCGATAAGTCCACCCACTGCCGAAGCGATTAAGCGTCTCTGCATTTTGTTCCTTCTCTATCGCAGATCGGCCAGTTTAGAGGGGGGCACGCTAGAGTGATGCGCCTCTTGTGGACGGGAAGACCCCTTAGGGTGGTTTGTAATTCTCTTCAGTACGCGAAAGGTCGGAGGACTAGTCAGTCGGCGGGATAGGCGTCACATTCCAGGCGTGTACATCCAGCAATTTTGCAAAATGCAGGGTTGCCGGTGGATGGTTCAGTTCAATACCCAGCCAGTCCCCCAGTGTATTCATATGAATCGTGGTCTCCGCCCTTTGTAAGGGCCATGGTTGATGGTCGATCTCGCCGCGATATATTCTTCCTCGGGCATCGGCGGAGTAGAGGCAATACCTCTCGGTCAACCAGGCGTCGAGAGTTCCGGCGGCGGATCGATAGACCGGGCCCACGGCTTCATAGGTTGCTCTGAACGTCGCCGCCGACGCCGCACGGTGGGTTCGCACGGATGAATACTTCACTTGGCCGCCCGCCAGGGCAATCTCAAATCTGGCATCAAAATAAGCCAGGTGAAAGAGGCGCCGCGCCACTCGTACTGCTAGTTTCTGGCCTGCATCCAGGCTGAAAAACCAAACCCCGGGCTTGCCGCCAAGGGTTACGTACGTCCTCAAATTCAGTTCTGGAAAAGCATGCAATCCGGGCAATGGAGGCACCAGCCGCGGAGTGACGCGCTCCATCAGGAAAGGGACCGCGCCCACGAAGCAGCGATCGTCGAACAGATCCAGTTGCAGTCCGGCGGGAATCAGCGGCCGCACCACAGAGGCATCGACGACCCAGTGCGCAAATAACAGTTCTCGCCAGCGCATTCGTACTGCCCAAGGTCGTGTAGGAATGGGCCAGGGCCGGTGTGGACTTGCTGGTGCTATCGGCCCCATCCTGTTCATATTATCGTGACGTCCCGGCCCGGCCTGGCCGCGGCGGCTACGACGATTCTGTCACCGGGCGCCGTGCGCGATCAATTCCACGAAAACCGTGCGGCCGGGCTGAGGCAGGGCGTCGACCAGCGGGGTTAGCGCTATAGGATCGGAATAACTTCGATTGAAAGCGTTGCGGATGCCGAGCCGGATATCGAAATAGGGAAGCAGGTTTTTGGAAGTGACGGTGAAATCGGCCAAGTAAACGGGCGTCACCCAAACGCCACCAAGGGTCCGGCGAGAGCTGTAATATTGCATGCCGCTGCTGGCGTCAAACTTTCGTCCCAAGGGCACGGCGAAGCGCAGCTTGGCCAGTTGGTCCGGCGAGTTTTCGAGGACCACGGCCGCGTCAAAGTCGTGCGATTTTTGGAAGGCATAGCTAGCGGCGGCTTCGAGCCAAGGGAACGGCCGGCCGTTGATTTCGACCTCTACGCCAGTGGCATGAATCTTACCCAGGTTCTGCACCTGAACTAATCCGCCATCGGTGTAGACGCCTTCGAGAAACTTATCCAGCCAATAGCTGTATCCCGCCGCTATCAAGTTCATGTGCCGTCCCAGTTTTCGCTCGACAGCGACTTCGATGGTATTCGCACTTTCCGGGCGCAAAGCCGGATTGGCGAGCGCAAAAAATCCATCGCCATAAAACAACTGGAAGGCGCTAGGGTTGCGGAAGCTGCGGCCGAATAGGAATTTGAAAGACCACTGGGAGGACGGCTGGTAGATCAGGGCGGCCCGCGGGGACACGAAGTTCTGGCGATAGGCGGTGAGATCGTAGCGCGCGCCCAGGTTCAGGCTCCAATGCGGGGACAATCTTTTTTCGTCTTGCAGGAAAAACGCTAGAGTCTTGTCGCGCTTATTGATGTTCACGAACACCATAGGTACGGGCTCGACATCCTTGGAACCCTGGTAGGCACGCAAATCGATTTCACTTTGCGCGCCAAGGGTAAGAGTGCCGAGGTGCGAGACATCGAAGCGGTAGCTGAGCCGGCTCCCGATTAAATCCGAATCAGAGAATGTGCGGTTATCTTCGACCACTGAGCCGGATGCCGTGTCCAGCGGATAGTCGAAGCGCCCGCGAAGATGATCGGCGTCGAAATAAGTTCGCCATTCGAGAGCGCCGCTCGCGAATTGGCGCGCATACGCGGCCTCGATATAGCCGGCGCTTTCCATCAACTGCGTCCCGCGGTCATTGAAAATAGTTGGGCCCCAGGAAATGGGCTGAATCTTGTTACGGTCGGAGAGAACGGCGGTGATGCTCCAGTTGCGCCAGACCAGGTTGGCGAAAAAGTGATAGCCCTTCTCGGAATCCATGCGGAGGGCTTGGCCGCCGTTGTTTGCGGGCGTGCTGAGCTGCGGAAAATACAAGGGGCTTTCGCCGGAATTATTGAACAAGGAACCGGAAAATAGGAGGCTGGCGCTTTTTCCTATAGGCTCGGCGATCATGACCTGAGCCTTCTTTTCGCCGAAACTGCCGGCGTCGAGCGTGAGCGCGGGAGGACCGGCTTCCTGCGGCGACTTAGTCACGATATTAATCGTGGCGAAGATACCGTTGCTGCCATACAGGGCCGAGGAGGGGCCGCGGACGATCTCGATCTGTTTGACGAGGTTCATCTCGATGGGGAAATCCACGCCGAACCAAAGCATGGAATCGAAAATATGGTCCGCCATGTTGTGGCCGTTGACCATGATCAGAAAGCGGCTGGCATAGTCTCCGGGCAGATTGAAACCGCGTACGCCTACGCTGTGGTAGGAGCGGTCATAAGAACCGTAAAAGCCGCGGACGGAAGACAGCGCCTCACCCAGTGTGCGGTAACCATACTTGCGGATATCTTCGGCCGTGAGGACGGTCACGCTGGCCGGGGCGTCTTCGAGCGGCTGGGGGTGAAGCGCGGCGGATTCGACGCGGATATCAAGGAGTTGTTCGAGGCTGAGCGTAGTGAGGTCCTGAGCGGACGAGGGGGGACGCTTTGAGTCGTCGGAGCGGGCGGGAATCGCCAGAAACAGTGCGAATCCGCAGACGGAAGCTGGCAGGATGACATTCACTCAATGATCTTTATCGACCCGCCCGCGTGGAATTTGAGAAACGCACGGTCCTAGGGCAAGGTAGTACTGCCAGAAGGAGGCTCCGGGCGGTCGATGCGCCTGCCGCGCCGGCGGCCAGTAATCGAAAAATTTGGTATAGTGGTGACCCATGAACCGGAAAATCTTAGCGCGCATTTCCGCTGGTATTCTATTCCTGCTGCTAGCCTCGGTGGCTTACGTGCAGAGTCAGAGCCAGCCTCCGAAGCTGACCCTCAATAAGGTCAAAGACGATCTGTATGAAATCGAGGGCGACGGTGGCAATGTCGGCGTGTACATCACTTCCGAGGGCGTGATTCTGGTCGATGATAAGTACGACCAAGATCACGAGGGGATTCTGGCGGCGGTGAAGCAGGTGACTCCGCTGCCGGTGAAATACGTGATCAGCACGCATCATCACGCGGATCACAGCGGCGGGAACACCAAGATGTACAGCAGCGGCGCCGACATCATTTCGACCGCCATGGCGCGGAAGAATATCGTCGAGAAGAAGCAGGGCAATGCGCCTCCCGGGATGACGCCGGCGCGTATCGTGTTCAATGAAGAGACGTCGGTGTTTTTGGGCGGCAAGGAAGTGCGTGCGCGCTACTACGGGCGAGGCCATACCAATGGCGACGCGGTCATCTATTACCCGGCGCTGCGGACGCTGCAGACCGGCGATTTGATGGCGGGCACGGCTCCGCTGATCGATTATCCCGGCGGCGGCAGCATAGTGGAGTGGACCAAAACGTTGGACGGCGCGCTGCAACTGGATTTCGACACCGTCATTCCGGGGCATGGTGCGGTCACCAACAAAGCCGGCTTGCAGACCTATCGCGATAACGTGGCGAAGATGCGCGAGCGCGTGACCCAGCAGATTCACAGCGGTAAGAATCAGGCTGAGATCGCCAAATTCATGGAGACCGAGTATCAGTGGGCTCCCAACAGCCTGCAGCAGCAATGGAGCGTGCCGGGATTCATGACGGAGCTTAAGTAGCGCGCGTCAGTCGCGGCGATCTACACGCCACGCGAGTACATCAGAACCAGCGAGCGCTGCGCGAACGGCAGATAGACCAGTGGAGCGCTCAATCCTAGGGCGAGGCCGGTATTGATGTGATGGATCAAGAGGAATGGCGACACCGCCCACAATAGATCCAGAATCAGCAGAACCGGAAATAATCTGCGGAACTTCGACGGCAGGTTCTGGAAGTCGAGCGCCACAGCCACTACGATGAACAGCCGGACCGGGATCAATATCGCGGCGGTTGCCACCAGCAGAGACATCACCGCAGCCGGGCGGGGCAAACCGGTCTCCAGGAAGATCTCGTCGATCTCCGTCAGATTTGCCAGTGCTCCGATGTAGAACGCCAGATACATCATCTGAATGAGCAGCAGCAAGGTGCGCACCAGCATCCGCGAAGCGGCCGGTAGCTCATCCGGGGTTGTCAGAAACGTTCCTTCTGATGGTTCCATGGCTCCCCGTGGTTCCGATGCGGAATCGGCCCGTGAAGCTACGGCAACGGTTTGCGCCTGTAATGTCACCGGCGCAAGAAATCGGTAACCCTTCCCCGAAACCGTTTCCACATATCGCGGCACGGAGGCGGAATCTCCCAGGGCCTCCCTAATCTTGTTCACTGCGGTGTTGAGGCCGTGATCGAAGTCGACGAAGGTCTCCGTGCCCCACAGCCGCTGGCGCATTTCTTCGCGTGTCACGACTCCCGCTGGCCTTTCGAGCAGCAACAGCAGAACCTTAAATGGCTGCGAGTGGAGCTTGATGCGGACACCGTGTTTGCGCAGCTCTCCCGCAGCTTCGTTGGCTTCGAACACTCCGAAACGGAATACGCGGCCTGCGCTGTCGCCGGGCATAGGTAATTTTCCAGTTTAGCTTCGAACGGACACCTGGATAAGATTACCTAACCCATGCTAAAACATTGATTTACGCAATGAGGTGCAAACGAGAGCCGTTTGAGATGCGAAGCATTGCGCGATCGGATACACAGGCCGCATCATCGGGCTGCGAGGTGCATGAATGCGGAACCGAATAACGGCGACGTTCCTTCTATTGGCTGCGAACTGCGGGGCGGCCAGATTAAGCCCGTCCGCCCAACAAGCTTACGACGCTTATGTCGCGAGTATCGAGGCCCGACTCGCAAGGCAGCACGCCCGGCCCGACACCTACCTTGCGGCACACGCCGCCGACACCGATCAAAAACTTGAGCTCCCCGTAGCGTCAGGCGATATCCGAGTGGAGCCGTTGAACGGCGGGACGTGGCAGGTGCCTGGAGCGCTCCTGCATCACTGGCGTGGGACAGCTTTTGTCCCCGGCGCCACGCCGGCGGAGATGCTGGCGGTCTTGCGGGACTTCAGCCATTTCCCCAAGCATCATGCGCCGCAGGTTGTGGCGGCCCGCGCTCTGAGAGACGACACCCAGACGGCGACTCTCGCCGTTCGGTTCAAAGAGCAGAGAGTGGTCACAGTTGTGATTGATGGCGAATACAAGGTCGAGAGCAGACTCTCCGGCAATGACCGCGGGTACAGCGTTTCGCGCAGCCTGCACTTCTGGCAAGTTGACAGTCCCGGCACGGCGCACGAGCGCCGCCGGCCCGAGGGCCAGGACGATGGCTTTCTGTGGCGCCTTAATTCGTATTGGAGCTTCTCTAAGGTACGCGGAGGACTGCAGATGGAGTGCGAAGCGGTATCGCTCACGCGCGATGTGCCGGTGGGACTCGGGTGGCTGGTGACACCGGTGATTGCCGACCTGCCACGTGAAGAGTTGGAATTCACTTTGCGAGCGACCAGGAAAGCATTGACCGAATACACCGCCCGGGAGGCGAACTGATGCAAGCCGGTGCAACGGTTGAGAACGCCGGAGGCGGATTCGCGAACGCCGTCCGCGTGCACAATGCTCTCACGGCGAAGGTTGAGAAGCGTTTCTTGACATGGATGGCGCTCAGAATGCCGGCAGCGGTCAATCCCGATCATTTGACAGCTTTGGGTTTTGCGGCGCAAGTTTTCGCGGGCGCCGCTTATGCGCTATCGTCGCGGGACGGACGATTCCTTTGGCTAGTGAATTTCTTCCTTGCCGTCAACTGGTTTGGCGACAGCCTGGACGGAACACTGGCTCGCGTTCGCAACCGGCAGCGTCCGCGCTATGGATTCTATGTGGATCACATTGCCGACACCTTCGGAGCGTTCGCACTGATGGCAGGGCTTGGCTGTTCCGGATACGCGCACTGGGAGATCGCCGCGGGGATGCTGGTATGCTTCTACGCGCTCTCGATTGAGAGCTATCTGGCGACCTACACTACCGGGCGATTTCAACTTTCGCACGGCCTCTTCGGCCCGACGGAAATTAGAATCCTGCTGGCCGTGGGCAATATCGTGATACTGAACTATCCGTACGTGAATCTAGCTGGCCGCCACTTTCTATCCTTTGATTTTGGAGGCGTGGTTGCCATCGCGTGTATGGCGGCGATGGTTTTGTTCGCGGCCCTCCGTCAGACAATGCTCCTCTATAAGAAGGAAACTCTGACGTGACGGGTTATGCGGGGCGCTTTGGCCGATTCAGTTTAGTCGGATTCCTGGGCGCGGTACTGCAATTGACGCTGGTGTCCCTGCTGACCAAGTATTTCGGGATTTTAAGTACGGCGGCAACCCTAATCGCCGTCGAGATCGCCATCTTGCACAACTTCGTGTGGCACGAGCGCTTCACCTGGGGCAATCGAAGCCCTAAGCACTTGGCTCTTCGGCTGTGGCGGTTTCATGCGGGCAACGGTCTCATCTCGCTGGCTGGCAATACAGTAGTGATGTATTGTCTGGTCGAACGGCTTAAGGCTCCCGTGGTGCCGACAGCCTTGGGAGCGATCGTCCTCTGCTCTCTCGCCAATTTTTGGATCGCGGATCGATGGGTGTGCCGCCGCTAGGCGACTCCACTTCCAGCGGACTTGTGCTCTCGCAGATTTTGTCGATCTCTGCGCCCGATTTCTTTAGGATCGTCAGCAACAGATTGGACATCGGCGTGTCTTTGGTATAAGCCAGATGACGTCCGGTCTGGAATTGGCCGCCGAGTTTCCCGGCCATCAGGCAAGGCAGATTGGAATGGCGATGCAGGTTGCCGTCGCCCATGCCGCCGCCATAAAGAATCATGCTCTGGTCGAGCAGTGAGCCGTCGCCGTCCTGCGTCGCTTGCAGCTTCTGCAGGAAGTAGGTGAGTAGCTGAATGTGATAGGTGTCGATCTTGGCTTTCTTGACGATCAGCGCGGGATCGTTACGGTGATGCGACATCGGATGGTGCGGGTCGGGCACGCCGATCTGCGGATAGGTGCGGGCGCTCAACTCGCGGCAGACGATCATTGTGAAGACCCGTGTGGCGTCGGCCTGGAATCCCAGCGCCTGCAGGTCGTACATCAGCTTAATGTGTTCTTCAAACGTCCCCGGAATGTCGGTGGGACGCTCCGGCAGTTCAATTGACTGGGCTCCGCGCGCTTCCACGCCTTGAATGCGCTGCTCGATCTCGCGAACCGAGTCCAGATACTCGTTCAGCTTGGTCCGGTCGCCGGGCCCAACCATTTGGCGGGGGCCCCCCACCCCTCCCATTACGGATCCGAGATTGCGGCCTTTCCGCTTCATCCCC
>Ga0157378_10004626_pt1 | contig 12067 bp, 8 predicted proteins | sample M65metaG_FD_115309 | JGI IMG/M metagenome (GOLD analysis project Ga0157378, IMG submission 115309) | Miscanthus rhizosphere microbial communities from Kellogg Biological Station, Michigan, USA - M6-5 metaG | ecosystem: Host-associated > Plants > Roots > Rhizosphere > Soil | place: USA: Michigan...
CGATCATCCGGAGCACGCTGCATTGGCTGCTATCCGCCGCATTTTTCTTTCCAGTGTGCAGTTCCCTTGTGGTGCTCGGCATTTTCGTCGATCCGCGCAAAAATGACGGAGCGCAGCGCATGCTCTGCCGCGTAGTCATGAAACTTGCCGGCGCGAAACTCGTGGTGCGGCGCGCGCCAGGATTCGATCCCGCCCGCACCTGCTTCCTTCTCTCCAATCACGTCAACTTGTTTGACCCGTTTGTTCTGTATGCTACAGTTCCCCAGTTCTTTCGGGGATTGGAGCTGGAATCGCATTTTCGGATCCCAGTATATGGTTGGATGATGAAACGTTTTGGCAATGTGCCGGTTCCGGACGTCAACCGCCCTTCGGACTTGAAACGAATGTGGCGGCTCACTCGTGCGGCACTCGACTCCGGTGTGAGTCTCGCGGTCTTCCCAGAAGGCCAGCGAACCCGAGATGGCCACGTCGGGCCATTTAAAGATGGTGTGTTCCGTATGGCGCTGCAATTTGGCACTCCGATTGTCCCGGTCAGCATCGTAGGCGCGTTTGAATTCAATAAGAAGACCAGTTGGCTCATCCGGCCGGGGACCGTCACCGTGTATCTGCACGATGTGATCGAAACGAAGGAACTGAAGAAAGAAGATTTTCCAGTGCTGCGCAACCGCATCCACGCGATCATCGCGGGCCCGATCGACGAAGCATCGGAGGGATCCCGAGCTTCGAGTCGCACCACATAAATTAGTGCGGACAAATCGAAAAGCTAATTTCTTCACTATAACGAGAGTCGGATACCGGGCAGCGTGCGCCCGGCCTTGGTTTCCTGCCAGGTGTGGACAATGCGGTGGATGACGGTCAGTGTTGCGACGATTGCAATTACCCAAAGAGCAGGAGCCATACGGTTGAATAATCCTCCCAGAATCAGCAGGACCATGCGCTCGGGGCGCTCCATGAAGCCGACCTTACACAACGGAATCAAGGATTCGGCGCGCGCGCGTGAATAGCTGACCATCACCGATCCTGCCGTCGCTACAGCCGAAAGAACGACGTAAGACGTTCGCTCAGCCACGGCATAGTAGACTAGCAGTCCCATGTAAAGCGCCATGTCTGAGTACCGATCCAGCGTGGAGTCGAAAAACGCGCCAAACGCCGTCACGCGCTTCTCGCGCCGCGCCACTTGGCCGTCAAGCATATCGAGAAATGCGGCGAAGAAAATGACCATGGCTGCGGAGCGGAATTTCCCGATTGCGAAAAAAAAAGCCGCCCAGCAATTCACCAGCAGTCCGAAAAACGTCAGCAGGTTCGGGTTGATCCCGGTGGAAGCGACGACGTCCACAATTTTCTCGAGCAGCCACCGGCCGCCCTCGCCAATTTTGCGTGTGATCATGAGCTTTGCGCTGTCTTCCCGACGCCGCGCGAATGAATAATACGCTATTTCTCAGTGACGGTGTAGCGCCTGCCTTAAGGCGGGCATCGACCCTACAAACACATACGCATCGCCCAAGGGCCGCCCATAAGTTCAACTAATGCACCCAACTTGACTGACCAACGATTGCCAGCGTAACCTTCTGATACTGGTTTCACATACATTGAATCTGCACGAAATCTCGTTGGGGAGGACGCTCGATGAAGCGACAAATCAGGCTATATGCTGCTGTTGCAATTATGCTTGCCGCCGGAAGCGTACTGCTGGCGCAGAGTAATCCGTTTGTAGGCACCTGGAAACTGAATGTTGCGAGTTCCAAGTTTAATCCCGGTCCGCCGCCGCAAAGCCAGTCGCGCACCTGGGACGCCAAGGGAATGGTAATGGTCAATGGAGTCAACGCGGCAGGAAAGCCGTTTTCCTACGGATATTCCGTGAACGGCGACGGCAAAATGTCTCCAACGATGGGCGCGATTCCAAACACCGCGGACATGATTTCAACCAAGAAAGTCGACGCAAACACATACGAAGCCGCGTTTACGAAAGCCGGCAAACAGGTTGAAACCACCTCGTTCACGGTATCCAACGGCGGCAAGACCTTGACGATTCATGCCAAGGGAACTACCCCGACGGGAGAGTTCGAAAACATTCAGGTTTTTGACAAGATGTAACGAACTCAGCGTGCGCGTTCTTTGGATGAAATCCGAAGGCGCACTCAACGGCGCCAGCTAGCAAACGCGGGATCTTGAAGCAGTCTTTCAGAATCCTCCCCGCAAATACCGCTAACTGAGCGCCGTTTTTTTTCAGTTGTCACGGCGCCTCTCCGGGTACTTAGTGCGAGCGTTCGTCCATCCATTGATACATCCGTCGCACGCCTCGAATTTCCGCGCCAGGTCCTTTAATTTGCGGAAAATCTCCGCTGTGTGATGTCAGATCAATTTTCTGCGCCGTCTCCTCGGCGGAAAGGCCTTGCTTCCTGAGTTGAGCCGCCTGAGCCATGAAATCTTTGAGGTAGCTTTGATACGCTGTGATCAGGCTTTTATCATGAAACGGCACACCATGCCCGGGCAGATCTGTGGCGAAATCCAATTCCTTGAGCGCGTCGAGCGTTTTCAGCCACTCGTCGAATAACGCGTTCCCCATATAAGCAGGCTGCGTTTCCATCAAATCCCCGCTGCAAACGATTCGCTCCTTTGGCAGATACACAACCGTGTCGCCCTGCGTGTGGCCCCGCCCAAGGAACAGAAGCTGAATTTCGCGCTGGCCCTGATAGAGCGTCAGTTTCGAGGAATAAGTCATCGTTGGCGGCGTGGGCTTGAGCATCTTGAACTCTTCCCAGTCCGCTTGCTTGGCCGCCAATTGCTTGTCCAGGACAGCCCGTCTGGCGGGATCTTTTTCGTCGGCAATTTGCTTCTTCAGCGCATCGACCTGAATCGGCATGTTCGTCAAGGCTGTTTTGAAGGGCTCGGTGTGAATGACGTCGAGGTCCGCAATCGCGTGGCGAACGTATTCATGGCCAATAATTTGAACTTCGGGTCCGAAAATGGAATTGGCGTTGGTGTGGTCCCAGTGAAAGTGCGTGTTCACCACCCAGCGCACGGGTTTATCGGTGATTAGTTTCAGATCCTCGAGGAGCGCTCGTCCCGCGGCGGCGGTTGCGCCCGCATCCACCAGAAACACATCATGGTCGCCGACAATGACGGTGTGATTACCGCCCGTCGCGGTCAGGGTGCCGGAAGTTGTGTAGTACACGCCGTCGGCAATCTTTTCGAACGCGTATACCTTGCCCGTGGTCACCTGACCGCTGGACCGCGCGGCGGTTCCACTCTGTCCAGCCGCTTGCGACGTCAGGGAAAACATCGCGAGCAGAGCAAGAGCTGAAATCGTCGCACCGGAACGCTTTCTGATATCCATACATCGCCTCTCGAGGTTTCGGTTCAGGCCCGAAACGTGTGCATTCAAACTTTGGATTTTGATGACCGCAATATACACCTTGCGGCTGGATAATGGATTATGGAAAATCGTCAACCGTCTCTTTTAAACGGACGAGAGCAGCGTAAGAAGCGGGCGCAGGGTAAGATTGTGCTATTGAGTAGGTATCGGATTATTTGTAGGAAGTCGGAGTTCGAACGAAAGGACGGAAAAATGGCACGCCCCTCGTTGCGGGCAGCTGGGACCGCTCTGCTTATTACTTGCACCTTCGCGGTTTTATTTCTTTGCTCGAAAAACGTTTCAATTGTTTCGGCGCAGGACCATTCCATGGATTCACAGCAAATGGGTCACGAGGGTATGTCCATACCGATGGACGGTCAGTCACCCATGGACGCCGCGCAGATGAGAGAGATGATGGCCGACAAGGAAGGTAGTGAATTTAACCATCATCTGGCGGGATTTTTTGTCATCCTCGCTGGATTTCTCATTCTTTCCGAGGGTGCGTTGCCGCCAAGCTGGTCCTTCCTGCGATTCGCGTGGGCTTTTTGTTTTTTAGCGTCGGGAATTTTCCTGCTCGTCTATAGCGATAAGGAACTCTGGCCCTTCGGTCCCCAGAGTTGGGCTTACGGGCTGACCCACAGTCTTGAAGTGCCGCAACACAAGGCATTTGCCGTAATTCTTCTGGCGATCGGCATCATTGAAGCGCAACGAGCGCGAGGTGTTTATACAGCGGCCTGGACAAAATGGGTATTCCCGGTACTTGCCTGCTGTGGTTCGGTGATTCTTCTTTTTCATGAGCATTCCGCGGCGATGATGGCCGGAATGGACCACATGGCTACGATGTCCCACATCCAGAACGAACACCGAAGTTTCGCTGCCACGGGATTTGGAATCGGAATTTTCAAGGGATTTTCAGAGTTACCCACGCAATGGCGGGAAATGTTTCGCAGGCTGTCGTCCGCGCTAATCATCGTGCTCGGTGCTCTTCTCCTGGTTTACTCAGAGTGACGAAATCGCAGTTCCGGCGGGGCCGTGCCAATTCTCGACAGCGGAAAGCTAAGAATGCCCCCGCTTGGCCGGGATAGAGCCCCAATTATTCGCGTTCAGAACTCATTGCGTAGATATTCAAATAGCAAGCCGTGGTATTGATTCGTAGCGGATTTCGTGGTCACGGTCATCACGCCACCGGACATCTTTCCCGTGTTCCGCGTCGTCGTTATTTGTCGGCACTCTGTATTCCTCAATCGCATCCGGATTGGGAAGGATATTGCCGGTGTTTCGCAATCGGTCGTGTTAATCCTTAGCAGTCTTGTTTTAACACCGCTGAAAAATGAACCGAGTGCATCGGAGTTCGCCTTGCCCTGAAACTGCGCGGGAGCGACACTGAATATCTCTGTTTCGCACACGATTACCGATCGTTCGATGATGTTCTGTAGTTCGCGTCTGTTTTTGGGCCAAGGCGTACGCCTGGAGGAACTGCAGAGTCTTGTTGTCCGCTTTGCTCCGGTCACACGCTTGCAGTTTTGAGTGCTGCAAGCACGCGATTATCTCTGAATGGAACCCGGCGAATTCGAACACCCGTTGCGTCATAAATGGCGTTGGCGACCGCCGCAATCATGGGTCTGCAGGAGGCCTCTCCGGCTCCATACGAAGGAAGATCCGGACGATTCGGATTGGGATCTCCGTTTACGAGCACCACGTCAATTTTTTCCGGAGCATCTGCGTGCCTAAGGGTCGGGTGTGACATCCAATCCACGCTCGTTACTTTCTCCGTGTCGAACTGGACTTCCTCGTGGAGCGCGCGGCTCATGCCGTAGAGCAGGTTGCACTCGATCGTGCGCTGCAAACTAAGCGGGTTGACGACCAGACCACAATCATGCCCGCAAACCACCCGCTTCACCTGGACGTGGCCGGTTTCACGATTTACCTCAACCTCAGCAATATTCGCAACAACTGTTAGCCCGCGGTAGGCGTAGGAAATTCCTCGCCCAGTGGCAATCTTTCCCGCGTCACCTTGCTTTGGCGAAGGGCGGCTATCCCAACCAAAAGACGAAGCTGCCGCTTTGATTACCGCAATCGAACGGGCCCGCCTGAAGGCGCTGTCATCGTCATTGCTTGCGCCAAGGAGCCGCAGGCGGAATTCCACCGGATCGACTTTCGCGGCCGCTGCCAACTCATCGATAAATGATTCACCAGCGAATGTGGTTTGCGGTCCATTGGGATCGCGCAAGTTTCCAACGCGCAGGGGAGTTTCCCAAACGAGGGGCAATGCCACGACCTCGGTGATCTGGCGCCGATGCGGGATGGCATACATCTCGCCGGGGGGCGTAGCTCCGCCGCTCGCAGGCGCGGAAGGCCTTCGTCCCATCAGCTGAGCGATCAGTACGGTATCAGGTTCGTTGTAACCGATGTGGTTGTAGTCGACGGTCCGAGCCTTGTATTCCAGGGCGAGAAGATTGCCCTGCGCGTCCAGCCCTCCGCGCATCTTGAATGTGAACGCGGGGCCCTTGGAGTCCCAGGCGGTTTCTTCATGCCTCATCCACTGAATGCGAACGGCCCGGCCAAGTTCTTTGGCCAGGAAGGCGGCTTCAAAGCCTGCGTCATCGGCGGCTGTGCGGCCGTAGAGCTGCGGTCCGTCCTGCCACATGACGCGAACCTGATCGCGCGGCATCTTAAGAAACGTAGCGACACCTGTTCGCAGGCCGTACGCTTTCATGTCGTTGGACCAAATCGTCATCTGACCGTTCGATGGATCGGCCATGGCATGCGCCGGACCGATGGAAGTGTGCCCCTGGAACGGAACCTCATATTCGGCTTCGATAACCTTGGCCGCCCTCGCAAGCGCACTGTCGGGATCACCAATTACATCTGGGACGCCTGTCCGAGACTGCGTGACGGAAGTGGGCGTAGCCTCACGCATGTACTCGAAAAGATCTTCCGAACTCGGAAAGGGCCTGGTGGCAGGCTTCTGCCACTCGGCATTTAGCATTTGGGATGCTTTGATGGCCTGCTCTTCTCGCTCGCAGACGACAGCAACGTAATTACCGCGGCTCACGACCTTGACGAATCCGGGCATGCTTTGGACAGAAGATTCGTCAATACTCACGAGTTTGGCCCCGGCCACCGGAGGCTTTACGTTACGCGCATGAACCATTCCCGGAGCCTTGGCACTCACGGCCCAATTGACGGAACCATCCACCTTGGGAGGAATGTCATAACGACGGAGCGGCTGGCCAATGACCTTGAGGTCCTGCACCGTTTTTATTTTCGCCACACCTGTCGTCGCATTGATGTCTTTCCCTGTCAGCGTGACGTTGAACTGTTTGCCGCCAATCAATTCTCCGTATGCGATTCTCTTCGAACTGTCTGTCTTGAGCGTGATCACGCCGTCATGGACTGCGAGTTGGGAAACCGGCACCCCAAACCGCGCAGAGGCGAGTTCCAGGAGCACTCTTCTGGCCTCCGCTGCCACCAGGCGCATCGGCTTGCCGTCCCTTTCGATTGCCGTGGAACCGCCGGATCCTCCCTGGTCAACCGTTATGTCGGTGCGGCCCATGATGATGTCGGTTTTTTCGAACGGGATGTCCAGTTCATCGGACATCATCTGCCGGAAGGCCGTCCCAGTGCCCTGGCCACCATCCGTTTTCCCGACGTAAAAGGTGGCTGTGTTATCGGCGTGAATGATGATCCACGAGTCGAGCTTTCTAAAATCCGGATCGGGATACGGACCAGCGGCTTGCACCGCCGCGCCGGCTTGCGCACCTGACGCGGCGTTGAGCATGGTGGCATCGGCCACCGCCGCCGCGCTGAAGCTTACGACGAGCAGGCCTGAGCCCTTTAGAAAATCTCGTCGAGAGGTCTCCCCGTTCCACTTCTCCATGACTTCTTTGATTTGTTCCGGAATCTTTGTGAAGGTTATCATGCGATCACCTCTTTGCCGGAAGCCGCCCGGGCAGCCGACAGCAACTTCGCGGCATGCTTGATGGCGGAGTGGATGCGGTAATACGTCATGCAGCGGCAAAGTGTCGCATTCATTCCTTCGCGGATTTCCGCGTCGGTCGGATTTGGATTGCGATCCAAGAGCGCTTTGGTCGTCATGATCTGGCCGTTTTGGCAGTAACCGCATTGCGGGACTTGTTCGTCAATCCAAGCCTGTTGTATCGGGTGCAGTTTGCCGTTCGAGGACAGCCCTTCGAGCGTGGTGATCTCAGCGCCTTGAATCGTTGAAGTCGGAGTGATGCACGAGCGAACAGCCCTGCCTTTTATAATCACGGTGCACGCTCCGCACTGCCCTAGTCCGCAGCCAAACCGCGGACCCTGCAGGCCGATATCATTGCGCAAAATGTAGAGCAACGGAGTTGAAGGCTCGATGTCCAAGGTGTGCGTTTTTCCGTTCACCTTCAATGTCATCTTGCTCATGCTCGATTCTCCTTACGTTTTCGGCGGGTGGGCTAACGTGGTGAGGGGATTTTACAATGCTGCCTATAAGTTGTCTATTGTGGTCGCGTGTCTGCCATTTACCCTTTGTCGGTCAGGTAACTATCTTTTCCAGAAGAGTGGAAGTCTGATTAGATTGGTTAACCTGCCGTCGTGAGATCCAGACAAGCAGTAATAGTGCTGGAATCGTTGCGACGGTCGTGAGCGAGAAGAACAGCACCCATCCAAGCCGCTCAGCGAGCACACCGCCCGACGAGGCCACAAGAGTCCGCCCGACTGACGCAAGCGAAGAGAGAAGGGCGTATTGAGTAGCGGTGAACGCTGGCGAGCACAGGCTGGAGAGATAAACCACGAGCGCCGCTCCAGCCATCGCACCCGTCAAATTTTCAGCTGTGACGCAAAGTGCCAGATAGCCTATTCGGTGTCCGCCAATCGCTTGAAGCACGTAGAACAAGTTTCCGGCTGACTGTAGCACGCCACAAATGATGAGCGACCGCAGAATGCCGAAGCGCACGGTCACCACACCACCAATAAGTGCTCCGGCCACCGTCGCGAAGAATCCAACTAGCTTCGAAACCGCAGCAATCTCATTCAGCGAAAACCCAAGTGAGATGTAGAGCGGTGTCGCCATCACGCCAGCCATTGCCTCACCTAGCTTGTAGCCAACAATGAAGATGAGAATCACAAGCCAGAGTGGCCGGCGCATGAAATCCGCGAACGGCCCGATCACCGCCGTTGTGAACCATGACTTGGTCACACTCCACCCACTTGGCTTCGTGGCCAGCTGTTGAATCTGGCGATTTTCGGAAGGTACGTGGGGCTCAGGACCAAACAGGAAGACGAGAATCCCTAAGGCAAGTAGTGCTGCCATCGTCGCATACGCGGCGAACCAGCCCACCCTGGCAGCGATCACCAGCGCGCCGGCTCCAGAGACTAACATTGCGAGTCGATACCCGGTCTGGATCACCCCTGCGCCCGGTCCTTGCAGATCGAGTGGGAGAATCTCGACCCGCCAGGCGTCAATGACGATATCCTGGCTGGCAGAGAGAAACGCAACGAGCACGGCCAACATTGCCATGAGCACAAGATGGTGCTTAGGATTTTGTGATCCCAGCCCAAGGATCGCGGCGATGAGGGAAAGCTGGATCGCAACTCCCCAGCCTCGTCTTCGGCCGAGGGGAAGCGGAGGCGGCAGGCGGTCAATGAGCGGCGACCATACAAACTTGAACGCGTATGGCGTGCCGACTAGGGCAAAGGCGCCGATTGCAGCACGTCGCACGCCTGCGGTCGCGAGCCAGGCCGAAAGGGTTGAAAACGTCAGTAGAAGAGGGAGACCGCTGGCGAATCCCATCAGAAGGACCAGCAATACGCGCCGGTCTCCGTACATTACGATTGAGCGCCGCCAACTCGTCATACCGCCCTAACCCCATCGCCAATGATAGAACGTCGCGTTCGGCCAGACGCGCATGAGACTATGCAAAAGGCCGAAAGAGTTACTCCAGCCCTGTGCCGTGACTGACTGCCCGACCGCACTGGACACTTCTACTTCCTCTGTTTAGGAGACTTTGGTCTCTTTATCAAGTCAGGATAGGAATAACAAGGTAGCAGGGGTAACGAGGCGTGAAAACGCACGAACGAGCTCTATACACACAGTGAGGAGGCGTTCATACGGGACACGATGGAAAAAGCTTGCAGGCTCTTGTATCCAAAACCCGGTTGTGTATCCTAACTAAGAGTTTGTAAGTCGCTCGTGATATAGTATTTGGAATTGATTTAAAGCGGTCTTTGTATGGGCCTGTAGCTCAGGTGGCTAGAGCGCGCCCCTGATAAGGGCGAGGTCGGTAGTTCAAGTCTACCCAGGCCCACCATCCCCAGTTTTTGAAAGACACTGCCTACAATGAGTGTTCATGACGGTCATGGGCAATCAACATGAAGAGGTATTTGCGCGATTGCAGCCAGAATCACGCAACTTCGACGTGAGATAGCGTCGCTCGAAAAGAAACTCTGATTGATTGCGTTTTAAACCGTTCTAGTCCGCTACCCGAAGAAGTTGGCACGTGGCTGGATTTTTCAACCCCACGAGCGCGCAATTAATTCGTCCACATTCCGCATACCCGCTTCTATATTTTTCGCGGGAAGATACGCTGCTACGTAGCGATCCGGTCGAAGAAGTAGCAGCCCTGGCCGTAGATTCTTCGTCGCACGCGTAAAATCACCGATCTGATCCAACAGATTTGTAACACCGTCAGGAAATTGCGCGGAATCTCCCTGTGAACGGATTGCGACGCGCTGAGTGTTCAGCGACTCCCATCGGCCACTGGGCAATCGATTGAATAGATGCGCGGAGGTTTGGGACAACGCGAGCAGAGTAAATCCATCTCCAAGGAAATCGTCCAGCAATGCTTCCCGTGTCCTGCTGCGAACCGTAGGCTGGGGAAACAGAGTGCCTACGAGAGCATCTGTTCCGTTTTTTCCGGTGTGTGCAAGGAAACCGGCAGCGAAACGCGGCTTGGGCTTGTATTTCATTTCCGCGAAATAACTGCGCCCCGGGGGAATTATGCTCAGCAGGCGAAAGGCCATCTGCAGGCCGAATGCGCTCCAGAAGTTGCGGGGCATCATGACCTTGCCCATCCGCAGCGCCAGCAGAATCATTTCCAAGGCGTGCGTACGACGTTCCTGTTCGTAAGTGTCAAGCAGGCGCGGTCCCAGCCGCCCTTGAATGACGGCGGCAAGTTTCCACGCCAGGTTATGCGCGTCGCGAATGCCGCTGTTCATTCCCTGCCCTGCAAAAGGCGGCGAAAGGTGGGCGGCGTCACCAGCCAGAAAAATGCGGGCGTCGCGCCAGCGGTCCGCCATACGCGCATGAAACGTGTATACGCGGCTGCGCCGCAGCGGAGTGGTTTCTTCGCCGTGCGGACGCAGCAATTTTCTCGTGAATTCGAGGGAGGTAACCTCCGGTTCCGTTTCGCCTTCATGCAGCATGAACTCAAACCGGCGTGTCCGATCAGGTCCGGGAAGCGACAGGCATGGGCGCGCGGGGTCGCAAAACACCTTTGTGTCGCGCGTGGGGTCTCGAGTTTCTTCAAGGTCCAGAATGAGCCAGCGCTCACGGAAAGTAGAACCGCTGAGTTTAATCCCCAGCTTTTCGCGAACGGAACTCCGCCCCCCATCACATGCCACGAGATAGGACGTTCGGACCTCGGCCAGGCTGCCGTCGGCACGCCGCAAAACGAGATCAACAGTGTCTGTCCCTTGACGAAAGTCGATCAATTCCGTGCTAAACCAGGCTTGAGATTGAGTAGCGGCCGATGCGTGCGCGGAAAAAAAATCGCGGAGTTGTTGTTCAAATACCGGCTGGCGAAATGCATTGCGTCGCGGGTAGCCGTATTCCTGTGCGGTCGGACGCACCTGTAGAAAGCATGACCCACCGGCACTGAAATAATCGGAGCCATAGCCCAGTACAACGCGGGACACTACGGCATCGATGACCCCAATCGACTGCATTGTGCGCAGTGATTCGTCGTCGATGGAAACCGCTCGAGGTTCCTGTACAGTTGTTTCGTTGCGCTCGATCAGCAGGACATCTACGCCGTACCGCACAAGGAGATTTGCGGTGGTAAGGCCAGTCGGCCCGGCGCCCACAACCACGACGGGCCATACATTTTCTGGTCTCATAAGACAACGCGGCTCGCGTTAGCTATTTGATGGCGATGGGATTTACGGGAGATCCGACCGCCTTGGTAATCGGTAAAGGCGGAGCGCAAAAAAAGAATTCGTAGACATGGTCCTGCGCGCAATCGGCAGCCAAATCCTTCAGATAAAAAATCTCGCCCATGCTGATGCCGATCATCGGAATCACCACCCAGTGCCAGGGTTGGCTGGCTACACTTGTTTCATTGGGACGGACTTCGCAGCCCCAGGTGTCCGCGCAAATGGCGGCCATGTCCGTCTTGCGAACCCACTCCGCCGTTTCAAAGCGCAAGCCGGGCGCGTTGCCGCCCGCGTAGCCTTCCCATTTGCCGGCTTTCAGGCAACGCTCCATATGACCCGTGCGCACGATCACGAAGTCGCCTTTGCGAATCTCCACACCCTGCGCCGCAGCGCACTTTTCCAACTCTTCGTTGCCGATTCCGTAGCCGTCTTCGAGTGAATCCACACCTTTAAAGCGGGCCACATCCAGCAACACGCCTCGCCCAACCATCTTGTCTTTTACTTTCTCGATTCCGTTCTTCTGCGCTCCGTTAGCATCCACCAGCCGCGCGTCGTAGCCATTCC
>Ga0157378_10004628_pt1 | contig 12065 bp, 11 predicted proteins | sample M65metaG_FD_115309 | JGI IMG/M metagenome (GOLD analysis project Ga0157378, IMG submission 115309) | Miscanthus rhizosphere microbial communities from Kellogg Biological Station, Michigan, USA - M6-5 metaG | ecosystem: Host-associated > Plants > Roots > Rhizosphere > Soil | place: USA: Michigan...
GGTTGGCTCCTGGTCTAAAGGGGCGGTCCCGGCGGCCCAAAGGCTGATGGGGGATCGTCTAACGGTAGGACCCCAGACTCTGACTCTGGTTGTCTAGGTTCGAATCCTAGTCCCCCAGCCACGGTAAAGTGGCGGTATTCCGCGGTTTTTGAGCTCTTGTAAAAACCCCGGAAGGTCGGGCGGTTACGCGCGCGTCTCAACATCCGGAGACCAGGAGCAGGGAATTTCTCGAGCAAATCCGGCGCTTTCTGGCCCGCGGTCTCTGGGTTAGCCCGCTCCAATTTCCGCAAAATCTTAAACCTGCGTAGCGGAGGCTCCACTCTTGGGGCCAATTAGAATTCGAAATTTCGGATCTCCAATTCCTGCATGTCGGGTTCGAATCCTCATTGGATTGGCCCTCGCCAACCGCCTGATTTTGGCGGCGAAATTTGCAAGCCTGCGTAGGATTCGAACTGCCGTTTCCGAAAAGTGAAATTTGAGCAGCCAGAGTTCGAATCTTCGGTTGGCAGCAACCCAGTTTACGGACTGGGTGCAACTTCCGAAGTGGCCACGAATAAATGGACCTAATGGCCTTTCACTCGAGCGGCTGGCAGCCGGACCCTGGATTCTCGGAGGCGCGCGGAGCTTTGTCGCGAAGTCAAGTTCACTTAAATCAATTCACTATTCTATCTAACGGGCGTTGCGCCGGCCTGAGTGGTTCCACGGCCAATTAGCGATGCCGCGCGCGTCTGCGTGACCGGTCCGGGGCTCTGACCGGATTGCCGCTCAAGCTCTCCAACCCAGTCCAAGTAGCAGGAGTAGTGCACCAGCGCTGACCCTAGGCCCCTTTTTTGGCCCGCGGTCTGCGCCAACCAATGAGGCAGCGATGACCGAACTCAAAATACGCAAGCTAGAGTACCTCTCACCTTCCGATCTAGATCCCGACCCGCGCAATCCACGCAAGCACTCCCGCCCACAGGTGCGCGCCGTTGCCAGGAGTATAAAGCTGCTTGGCTTCAACGCCCCCATCCTGGTCGATCAGTACCGACAGGTTATAACGGGCCACTGCCGAACCCCCTAAGCCTGAATTCGGTGCGGCCGAGTAAAGCCGGTCCATACGGATATTCTCAAGAACTGTATATTGGCTTAGAGTTGCTACAACAGGTCGAGGTGGATCGTGAGAATGCTAAGAGCAACCTGTACGATATCATTCCTTTTCCTTGCGGCTCCCGCTGTTGCACATGAACTGAGCCCTGTTGCCTGTCCTACGCTTACAATCGCGCAGGTTAGGGCAGCGAAAGTTAAACTGCCGGAAGCGGGCGGCTATGGTCCAATATTTATCAAGCAACAACATAAACCTTACCAGGCTTGCCAGGCAGACATAGCTATCAAAGATATTCACTGCGAGATTGAGGACCCGGGCCTTATGCAGGTCGCTGTCAATGGAATTGTGACCTACTTCTTGATCCCCGATAGCGCCATCGCACAGATAGAGGTTCACGACGGAATGCTGCAGGCATGCAGACTGCGTGCAGGATAAGGTCACCAAGAGTTTCGAGCTCGTGGACAGCCCTCATGCACAAATACTTAAGCTTTGGGTGCACGAGCGAAATGGAATCCCAGAGCAATCCGATCCCGACCGCCTCAGTTGACTTCACGCAGCAGCCTGGTGAACGCCGCGTCCAGCGTAACCTTGCCAACCGCGCGCGCCCGGTGGCCAATCACGCCGTATAGCATTTGGGGGCAGGCCCTCCCGAGGCGCGAGAAAAGGCATGTATTCGCCGAATATGAGAAGAAGATCAAGGCAGCCCGGCACGGCCTGGACTGGGTCGTGGCCAACCTAAAGCTGTTTTAGCTCACCAGCGACCGCTCCGAGTTTCCGGCTGTTGGTGCCTGATCTACTTTACGTTAATTTGCCGGCCGAGGGGAAACAGAAGGGGAAAGTGCCATGCATCGTTGGATTCTGACGGTCTCCTTTGCCGCGCGCACTGCCGCTTTCGGCTGGCGCCCAAATCGCCGGGTCCGACTATATCATACCTGCAGCCGGTGTTGTGGACATCGTCCCCATCCATCAAGCCACCTTGATGCTTGCCCCCACGAGCGACATGGTCGTCTTCTCCACCCTCGTCAGCAATGGCCGTTGGGTGTAATTGCGCAAATGCTGTTGAAAAAAACCCTCAACGCATTTGCCGTCGCACTGATCGCCGCCGGCCCGGCCTTCGCGCAGATTGCCGGCACGGCCAATCTCGGCGGCCCTCAGCCGATGGTGAGCACACCGATCCCGGATGGCGATTTCGCCGCCGTGGCCAAGAAACTGGGGCTTGTCGAAAGTGCCAAGCCCGCGCGCGAGTTCATCAAGGGATGGCAGAAGCCACGCAAGATCCTCGTGGGCGTGGACAACAACACCAATCGGCTGGCCTGGCTTCAGGCGGCGGCACCCGGCGTCAAGCTGGTGGCTGTGCGCACGCCGGAAGAAAAAAAGGCGCAGATCGCCGACGCCGATGCCTTACTCCGTATGCCTTGCAATCGGGAAGATATCGCCGCGGGCAAGAAGCTGCATTGGATTCAGCAGGGCAGCGTCACCGTCGCCGGCTGTTTCGCGGTCGCCGAGCATACCAGTGTCCGCCAAGACGTGCCGCAAAAGCTGCTGGACGGCACCGTCGTCATCACCAATCTGCAGGGTGTTCTTACTCGCCCGCTGGCCGAACATGCCATTGCGATGATGATGACACTCGGCCGCGCTCTGGACATCAATGTCATACAGCAGGGCAAGGGACATTTCGACCGCACCGCAATTCCGCCGGGCCGCCTTTGGGTGTTTGAAGGACGGACCTTGCTGGTGGTCGGATTGGGCGGTATCGGCAACCAGGTGGCCCGGATCGCCCATGGATTGGGCATGACTGTGATCGCCACGCGCAATTCCAGCCGTCAGGGACCGGATACTGTCAGTTATGTGGGGCTGTCGAGCGAATTGCCCGACCTGGTCGGCAAGGCAGATGTCGTGGTATTGGCGGCGCCGCTGACACCGGACACCCAACATCTGTTCAATGCCGCGATGATCGCGCGCATGAAGAAAGGCTCGCTTTTGATCAATGTCGCCAGCGGTGGGGAAGTGGTTAGTGAGGATCTGATCGCGGCGCTGAAATCCGGCCAGCTCGGTGGCGCCGGATTGGATTTGGCGGACCCTGAAAATCCGTCCAGGCTGCCCCCCGGCGATCCGCTGTTCAGCGCGCCGAACCTTATCATGTCGCCCGAAACAGCCTCCCATGCAGTCGATACCGACGCGGCGTCCGGCGGCGAAGATATGTGGATCATCGCGCGAGAAAATCTCAGGCGCTACATTGACGGCGACAAGCTCTATTCCGTGGTGGACGCCAAGCGCGGCTATTAGGGATTTATAGAGTACAAAAAGGTCGGCAATGACGTGCGGTATTTTGGCGACGCCGCGCAGCAAGCGGTCATGGACCGTTCAGTTCAATGTCGCTGCGGCTTGGCGAAGCTCGGCCGCAGAATGCGCGCCGCCAAGCGGCGTCCCGGGAACCAGATACTTGCCTTTGGCCAGATTTCCGACGAGCACAGGGTCAAACCCCGCTTCACGGATCAACCGGCTCGCAAGGTCGATGGCCTTGGCATCGTCGCCCGCAATGGGAACCCCAACCCGCTCGCCGGACTGATGCGCAAACTTCTCCAGCGATGCAAAGTTGAGCGCATTGAATGCCCGCACAATCTTGGCGCCTTTCAGCAGCTTTGCCGAGACCACTCCCGGCCCGCCTTCGCCTGCTACCCGGTTCACGAAATCCTGGCCGTCGCGGCCCGGAATTGGGTTGGAGACGTCGAGGACAAGCGGCTTGGCAGCGAGGGCTGTTCCGAACTCCTGCCCAATCTGTTCGACCGCGGTGTAGGGCACGACCAGGAAAATAACATCCCCGAAAGCAACGGCATCGGCGGTGGTGCCGGCGCGAGCATTGGGGCCGGCTGCGGCAACCAGATCCTTGAGCGTTTCGGGATGCCGGGAGGAAAACATCACCGGATGACCCAGTTTGGCGTAAAGCGTGCCCAGCGCCCCGCCTTCGCGGCCTGCGCCTATCGTTGCGATCTTCATCGACGACAGGCTGGACTGCTGAGCCAAGGCGCCATTCGGGCGGACCAGAGTTGCCAGGGCGAGTCCACCCGCCAAACTATTCAAGAAGCTCCGGCGGCTAGTGTAGGAGCGAACAGCATTTGTCATCACTTACTCCATAGCAAGGCCAAAACAAAGGCGGGCCAAAGTAGCCGAACGCGGGTGGGTGAGCAATGCGACGGCTTAGTGGCACGTCAATACCATTTGCGCAGGCGAACCAGGCTCGCATTACCGACTTGGCTGGAAAATGCCGCCATATCGCTGAGGCTCCCATCATCGTTGCGCGTGTGGCGCAGCTTGGCCCTCTCGCCCATGCCGGCAATGTAGACCAGGCCATCGCCTTTGGGGATGCTCTGTTCATCGCCGTCCCCTATGCCGCCCTGCCCCAGATCGGAAACGACTACCGGCCGGCGCTCAAGGGCAAGATCATGCTCGACGCCTGCAACGCGGTTCCCACCCGCGACGGTGCCGCGATCGTCAAGGAAGCGGACGAACAAGGCACCGGCATCACCTCTCAGAAGTACCTCGCCGGCACGCGGCTGGTGCGCGCCTTCAACACCCTTGGCTTCAATACTTTCGAGCGCGAGTCAAATCGGCCGGATCCGAAGCTGGCGATTCCGATCGCAGGCGACGATGCCGAGGCCGTGCGTGTCGCCGAGGAACTGGTGCGCGATGCCGGCTTCGAGCCGGTGCTTGTCGGCGGGCTGGCCGACGCCAAAAAATTTCAGCAGCGAGGCGGTCCCGGATACGGCCAGCCGGTGAGCGCCGTTGAACTCAGAAAGATTCTTGTCCTGGCGCAATAACCCCGTCAGCGATCAATTTGCAGCCACGGGCAGTATCTCGCCGTCGCGAACATTCTCATAGCGCTTACCCAGCAGGTAGGCGATCGGGAACCAGATAACCGCTAGGATGACTCCGGCGACAGCGAGCCCGGCGATACCGAAGGGCAATATCGCAGCGCTCAGCCAAGCGGAGGTCAGATCGCCAAAGCGATAGACCACCGTATCGATGACGTTCTTGGCCTTGTATCTGCTTTGCTGATCCACAACCGTGAACAGCATGTCACGGCTTGGCTTCGCGACGGCGTATTCCGCGAAACGGCGGACCACCTGAATTGACCCCAGTACTATCAGTACCGGGGACAACACGACCGCGAGAAATGCGACGACCATGATGATGGGGTTCAGCAGCAGGCCCGCCGTGACGCCGAAGCGGGAAATGAAACGGCCGGTACCGAAGAGCTGGACCAGGACGGCGATGCTGTTCGTCGCGAGGTCAATTGTGGCATAGGCCTGGGTGCGAGCAGCGCGGCTGGCGAATTCCTTGCTGATCACGTCGGCGAGCTGGAAATAGATCACGGTGGAAATGGTGGTCATCAGCAACAAAAAGAGCGCGATCATTAAAAGATACTTCGATCTGTACAGCAGCAGGAAACCGTCAAATGCTCCACCGCCCAGACTGTGATCCAAGCTGGTCTTTTGAGCATCCTTCCGTTCCGAAAGCTTGCGCTTTTCCGCTTCCAGCACACGCACCAGAACGGCGGTCACCGTAAATCCGGCCGCCGATATCAGAAGCAAGGTGTTGGTGCCCACACTACTTACGAACAGGGCAACGAATGTCGGAGCGCTGATCGTGCCAAAGGTTCCGCCCGCTGCGATGAAGCCAAACAGGCGCTTTGCCTGGCTGCTGGAGAAAATATCAGCCAACAGGCTCCAAAACACCGAAATGGTTAGAAGGTTGAAACTGCTGACCCAGACATAGAAGGCGGCCGCGACCCAGTGGTCATCCGCAACGCGCTGGAACAGGAGATAAAACACCACCAAGGTTAAGGCGATGAAGCCGTAGACCCAGGGCAGGAAGCTCGCCAACTTGATGCGCGAGGCGAGGCCTGCGAAAAGGGGGGCTAACAAGAGGCTCAGCACAAAGGTGCCGGTAAATAGCTCTTGCAGATGCTTGACGCCATAAACCGTGCCCATGGTGTCGCGCAAGGGTCGCAGAATGAAGTAACTGGCCATAAGGAAGAAAAAATAGACGAAGGCGATCAAAACGGCCCTGACTTCGTACGGCTCAACCCCTGCGATATGCTTCAGCGCCCGCGAAAACATAACGACCCCGCCTCGTATTTCTCTTCTATCGGCCCCGCTACCTCTCCTTATAGTTCAAGACCGGGCGCCGGGACAGAGCTCGAGGCGCGTTACTGCCGTCATTCTGCCGCTGCCGCTACGGGTTCTCCTGTGCCGCCGAGGGTGTGGTAACTCCGTCCCAGAGCGACTGCGACAACGCCCCAAACCGCCGAAATGGCGATGCCGAATGTCACCACACCGACCAGACCGAGGCCGGCGGTGCGCAATCCAGCCTGCATCCAGGCGGCCGTCAAATCGCCAAACCGGTATACCGTCGTATCGATGACATTCTTTGCCTTGTATCGGCTTTGCTGATCCACCACGGTGAACAGAACTTCGCGGCTGGGTCTTGCGATCGCATATTGCGAGATGCGTTGTGTTGCCCTGCCCGCTTGTACCATAAAGAAGGTAGGGGCAAGAGCAACACCCAGACAAGCACCAACCATGAGCAGCGGGGTGAGAACCAGACTTGCGGTGATCCCGAAACGCTGCATGATGCGGCCCAAGCCGAAGATAAGAATGATCGCGGAGCTCATATTGACGAACAGATCCACGTCCGCGAAGGCGATGGCGCGGTTTTCCACCGCCGGGATGGCCTTGGCGATAAAGTCGGTCTGAAGAAAATAGAAAATGGTGGCGATCCAGGTCATCAGCAACATAAATGCTGCCTGGTTTAAGAGAAAGGAGGATTTCAGTAGCAGAGCAAAGCCGCGCAGAGGATTCCCCGGGAGGCTGTGATCGAGGCTGGTCTGTTGCGCTTCGTTGTCGATCGCGCGCATTTTTTCTTTTTCCCGCATAAGCGCATGTACCAGCAATATGACGATCAGAAATCCCGCTCCCGCCACCAGCAGAAGCCCGGCAATACCGATGATCCCCATCAACGCCCTGGTGATAAGCGGACCGCCAATTGCCCCCGTGCTGCCGCCGGCCGCGATAAACGCGAATAGCCGTATGGCCTGGCCGGATGAAAAAATGTCCGCCATCAAGGTCCAAAATATCGATATGAGAAAAAGATTGATGACGCTGAACCACCAATAATAACCCGCGGCCACCCAGCGATTCTCGGGCATGATGCGAAAGAGGCCGTAAAAGAGAACAAGATTGCCGATCAGGAACCAGAATATGCCGGGCAAAAGCCGGCTGATCTTCATCTTGGCAGCGCACCATGCAAATAGCGGCGCAAGCAGCAGTGTCAGGACAAACGTACCTGTGAAAAGATTCTGCAATTCGGAAACCCCGAAGACGGTCGCCATGGTATCGCGCAAGGGTCGCAATACGTAATAGCTGGCCAGCAATACGAAGTTGCACGAGAACGCAATGAGAGCGGCTTTGAATTCGTGCGGTCGAGCTTTGCTTGCCGCCCCAATCGATCGCAACAACCAAGATCTGGAAGCGTGAGTCATGACCCCCTCGACGTTTTCGTAGCGGCGCAGCGAACAAGGTGAATAATGCTTGTCTTTCCAATGATTGGCAATTGTCGTGCCGCCTGTCGGCCGTGATACCCTTCCTGATTGCCGCCTGTTGTGCACGAATGGTATTAAGGGGCTGCTTTTCGGAGCTGTGCGATGCCGACTCTTGTTACCAAGCGCCAGGTGCTTCTTGCCGGATCAGTGTTGGTGAGCTTGGGGCCAGTTGCATCCTTCGCGCAAACCGCAAAGCAAGATAGGTTTTATCGGAGCCGGTCGAATTGGAAGCCAATTGGCGACTATCTGGGCCCACGCCGGCTATCATATCATGATCTCGGCGCGCAATCTGCGTCCGTTAAGGGACTTGGCAGCGCAAATCGGACCCAATGTGCAGGTAGGTACGCCTGCACAGGCGGCCGCATTCGGCGACGTTGTCGTGGTCACGGTGCCGTATGGAGCACTTCCACAAGTTGGACGAGACTATGCCAGCGAGCTTAAAGGAAAGGTTGTGCTCGACACCTGCAATCCCAACCCCGGAAGGGATGGAGATATGACAAAGGAAGCGCTCGCGAGAGGCACGGGCGTGATGGACCGTCTATATCTGCCCGGCACGCGTCTGGTTCGGGCTTTCAACACGGTTGGTGCCGGGCAACTGGCTCCAATGTCCGATCAGCAAGGAGAATGGATCGGCATTCCTCTGGCATCGGATGATAGAAAGGCACTTCTCGTTGCTGCACAGCTTGTCCGCGACGCGGGTTTCGAACCGGTTATCGTGGGAGATCTTTCGACGGCAAAAAGCTTTGATACTGGAACAGCCATTTATGGCAAGGCGCTGCCAACGAGCCGAGTTCGCGCCGCCCTGAACGTAAAAGGCGCGCCCCTCGACCAATGACGTCAAGCGCGCTCAGCCAAGCGATTCGACATACTTGGCCATGCGCTCTCTTTCCTTGGCATCGGGCATCCGCCCGCGCCCAGCATTGAGATTATCCAACATATGCTGTGGATTGCTGGTTCCTGGAATAACCGCAGTCACAGCCGGATGGCCAAGAATAAATTTCAAGAAAAATTGGCCCCAGCTTGTACAGTCCAATTCGGCCGCCCAATCCGGTAGTTTTTTGCCAAGAGCGATCCGAAAAAGGCGTCCACGGCCAAACGGCAGCGCCACAAGCACCGCCGTGCCCGCGTCCGCCGCGGCTGGAAGTATCCGAGCCTCCGCTTCGCGGTTATTTATGGCGTAGTCAATCTCCAAAAAGTCCGGCTTGGCACGTCTAATGATATTTTCGGTAGCGCCGTAGCTTTGTTCGAAAGTCGTTGTTATTCCAGTGTAGCGACACAGGCCCCGGGACTTTAGCGCGCCAACACCTGACATGTCCTGCGCTGAATCGCGCACGTTGTGAAGCTGAATAAGATCAACCTTGTTCGTCCTGAGCCGCTGCAGCGATTCCCGAGCTTCGGATTCCTCCGACCCAGGCCGAAATTCCTCCAGCTTGGTAGCAATGAAGATCCGAGGCCTCAGGCCTGTCATGGCCAAAATATCGCCGACCACTCTCTCTGCCTCCCCGTATGAGGGTGCTGTATCGATAAGGCTACCTCCTCCGTCGACAAGGGCTTGAACGACTGCCGTAGGGCCGGCCCGGTCGGCCGGGCTCGGCCCAACTTCAAAAACCTCAGATGTCCCCACTCCGACTATGGGAAGCATCTCTCCTTTGCCGTGGGGTATTGGCCGTCTCAAAAGCGGCTTTGTGCTTTGCGCGCGCGCCTCTCGTATGGCTCGGCCACAGAAAGCTGCCGCTCCAAGGCCAACCGACCATGCGCTGACTTCTCGCCGGGACATTTTTCTGTCTATCATCACACCTGACCTCCTAAAACGACCCAATTCGGCCATTTTCATATGAACGCGGTACCCAGCGATGGAAATGAAGCGTCTATTTGTGGGTCTGCAGATATGCAACGACATCGCCGGCGTCGCTTACATCCGGAATAGACAGCGTCTTTGCTGCCTCAGGTAACTCCCATCATCGGGTCGCTGATCCCATTTTTTCCTGTCTCGAGCCGACCAGCAAATCGGCGCACAAATCCCTGCTCCGCCAACAGTGTGAGATCGTACCAGTTGCCGCTTTTGGACACGTCCCATCGCAGAGACGCGGTGCCGTGGGCAGAGACCTCGATTTTTCTTGCAGTAACGGGTTCATAAATCTTGGATTCGAGGTAAACACTCATGGGCTTTTCGTTATGGTTGGCGAGCTGCAACTCTATCTCTCGCTCCGTGGAACGATAAGCCAGCGCAACGTTAATCTCCGGTGCATCCGCACTTCCGGAAAATTCGCGCACGAATCCGTTTGGTCCCAACACCCACAGATCGTATGGGCCAGCACCGTTAATCTCCCAGCGATCCGTAAACGACCGGCCCGCCTCAACCGTGTAGCGGCGCGGAATGCGCTCTAGATGGGTGCGATCGTAGACATGAAACACGGCGCCCGCAGCACCCTCGTTGCGGAAGGACAAGACCAGCGACACGTCTTGCCGCGTGACTTCAGTGTGCAACACATACGGTACTGCCCTTGAAAGCCGGCTACCCCGCTCTTGAAACAGCTTCTCGGGCTTGACCGGTGGCACAGGCCTGGGCCGACCCCCTGCGTCTGCAACACGCGCGGCAGAATCGTTGGCCTCTGGCAATGCCGACGGGGCAGGATCGTTGGGCGAAACGAAATCGAAGGCCGAGAGCATGTCACCGCAGACGGCGCGGTGCCAAGGACTGATTGCTGGAATTGTTACACCAAAACGTCTTTCTAGGAATTGGCCTACCGACGTGTGATCAAAGGTCTGCGAGCTGACCCATCCGCCCTTGCTCCAAGGCGAGATCACGTACATCGGCACCCGGGCCCCCAGCCCCCACGGCCGGACGGAGCCCGATATCGTGTCTTCGGCCAGCAGATGCTGGCGCTGCGAATCGGAGAAATACATGCCATCCAGCACAAGCGTGGAGCCGCCGGCGAGAGACCCATTGGGATTGATCGAAGGCGGCGCGGGCGGGGGCACATGGTCGAACATGCCGTCGTTTTCATCGAACGTCAAAAATAATGCGGTACTGCCCCAAGTCTGAGGGTTATGGGTCAGAGCATCCAGAACCCTGGAGGTGAACTCGGCACCCTGCGCCGGACTGGACGGACCCGGGTGTTCGGACCACAGCATCGGGGGAAGCACCCAGGAGACCTGAGGGAGCTGCCCCTTACGTGCATCTTCGGCAAAAGTCTCAAGGGACCAGTGTCTCATACCCTTTTCGTAGAGGGGCGAACCTGGCCTTGCAGTGCGGAAACTCTCGAAGGCCAGGCCGCCATGCATCGCCCCGGTCCAGTTGTCATTTGGGTCCTGATAGATGCGCCAACCGATGCCGGCTGTTTCAAGGACTTCTGGGATTGTCGGCCAGGTGAGTGAAGAGCCGGCATAGGTATAGCCCGGCTCGGGCAGCGCCCCCTTTATCCAGCATCGTAAGTTGTCCGGCTCCGAATTGTCCGAAGTCGCATTTTTTCCACGCGCGCGCGCGACTGGATCGGAATTGGAACCAGACCAGAACATGATCCTGTTCGGATCGGTGCCCGTGGTTATGGAGCAGTGATAGGCGTCGCAGATCGTGAATGCCTCCGCGAGGGCGAACTGGTAGGGCAGATCCGCACGGCGGTAGTGGCCCATGGCGAACTGGGTCTTGAACTTTGGCCAGAAACCGAATTTGCCCTGGTTCCAGGCTGCCTGCGCATCGCGAAAACTATGCGGAGTGCCGGGCACGCGAATCGCACTGGTCGTGGCCGTATCCAGATGATAGGGCGGGATCTCGCGCCCACCATCTGACTGGTACCAGACAGGTTTGCGGCTTTCTAGGGGAACTGGATGACGGTCGCCGAAGCCCCGCACGCCACTGAGAGTGCCGAAGTAATGGTCAAAACTGCGATTCTCCATCATCAGGATCACGATGTGACGCACGTCCTGAACTGAACCTATGCGACGATTGGCGGGTATGGCCAACGCGCGTTGGATGCAGGGAGGAAACAAGCTTCCGCCTGCCGCTCCAGCTATCAGTCGGGCACTGTCAACTAGAAAATCGCGACGACGGGACATGTAGGTTTTCTTCTCGCGCCAGAGGTCCGCTTTGAAGAGCATTCTTCGCTACGCCGGCTGGAATCTCAATACTGGCCTCCGCGCTTTGACGGGCATGGCTATTCTTTGGCTCAGGGCTTCGGCTTTGGATCGGTGCTGCCCATATCGGCCCGGACTTTCCAAATTCCCTTCTCCTTGACCCAGACGGTCATGTAATGACCGGTAGTGTTGACACCTGGTCCGATATGGCTGGAATGCCCTTCGGTCCAGCCCAATGTGCCATCGGCAGAAACTCCACCGGTGTCGGGCACCCAGGTGATTTTGACCTTCGAATCGCTATGCGGA
>Ga0157378_10004629_pt1 | contig 12064 bp, 12 predicted proteins | sample M65metaG_FD_115309 | JGI IMG/M metagenome (GOLD analysis project Ga0157378, IMG submission 115309) | Miscanthus rhizosphere microbial communities from Kellogg Biological Station, Michigan, USA - M6-5 metaG | ecosystem: Host-associated > Plants > Roots > Rhizosphere > Soil | place: USA: Michigan...
TAAGTACCGTCCGGAACTCCGCCGGTGAGGTTCTGAAGCTGCTGAATCGTTCCTGCGACTTCAGTCGAACCTCGGCCGTTCAGGTTAAATGCGTCTCCTGAAGCAAATTTGAGGGTCTGCCCATTAACACTCGTCACGGTTTGCAGGATGCCATTCGAATTGTTGCTGTTGTAGATCATTAGCAGGTCACCGGCACTGACCGGAATTCCCGCCGCCCCGAGCGTCACGCAATTGATGTCGAAGGTGATCGTAGATCCATCCGCGGCAATCGATCCGTTGGGACACGCTGCACCGTTGATTGGCTTCTGAACGAGAGACAGCGTATTGTCGGCATACATCATCGTAATAATGTCCGTGGCAGGTACTGTTGCGCCGTCAGGACCGGTAACCTTTGGGCCCAGCCCGAAGCCAGGTTCAATGGCCGGCAAGATCACGTTGCAATGGGGAGTTGCCGAATTTGGCCCCGCAAACGTGAGATTGAAAACTGCAGGGGGCCGGTTAATGGGCGCGCCGATGTTGCAGCCACTCGCGTCGATTGTGTTGGGGATGGAGATTCCGCCGGTCGGAATCCCCGTTCCGACCTGAATCAGGTCTTGAACAATAAGGTTGAGCCCCGCTCGCATGTTGTCGCTCATGTCCGCGGCTTGCGTAACATTGGCGTTGGTTTTGGTGGAATCACGGAATATCAAGAATGCCGCCGCGATCGCGATCGCGGTAATTGCGATCGCCAGCATTAATTCGACTAGTGTAAAGCCCCTTAGTTTCTTCATACCTGCTCTGATCGTTTTCATGAGAATTGAGCGATGTAACTCACCAAGGTAAAATGCCGAAACTTGGACCCAACGGAGTAGTCCAGGGTAATGATGATTTCGCGAAGGCCCGGTTCGCCGGCAACGTCAGCGATGACGATGGTCCTGGTCATGTTGGTCAATGGCATCACGACGTCGTCCGCGGTACCGAGAATCTTGTCTGGCCCCGGATCTAGAATCACCACTGTCGGTTGGCTGGAGTCATCATCAGATGTCCCATAGAGGCCATCGGGGCCGGAAGCCAGCAGCGGTTGCGGCCCATTGAGAAACACACCGTCATCAGGGTCTCCGGTTCCAGTTGTATTTCGAATGTTGGTCCAAGCGAGCAACTTCGAATCGCGCGCAGCAAAGATCGTCTCCACGGCCTGTTCCGCCTGCTTCTCCGCAATATAGTCGAGCTGCGTCATACTCGCCGTCTGGATGCCCTGTGCGTACACGACCGCGAGAGCCAAAATGCCAAAAGATAGGACCACAATCGCAATCATTGCCTCGAGGAGCGTGAAACCGGCTTGCCGATTCTGTTGCCGCAGGCTTCCTCTCATTTACATGAACTCTCTACTCTTGCCATTGCGTGCCGTCCCAGTGGTATTGGCGCACGCGACCGGTCGATCCGAGTATGGTTACGGCACGAGCGGTTGAAGGCTTGCCGGTAATTCCAACGAATACCGTGCCGTCTACGAACGTGTTGCCAGCATCGATGAAGGCACCAGTGGAAGTGAATTTCATGACTGGAGGTCCGCCGGAGAGGCCCGCAAAGTACACTGCTGAAGAGTTTCCAAAAGCCATTGGGGTGTCAGGAATGGCGGTGAAAACCTGGAAGGTCGCTCCGCCCTCAAAGGAAACCGTAGCGGGCGCCGGTGGGGCGCCGGCGGTCCAAATCTCAGAGATGGTGACCTGGTTCGTCCCTACAAACTGCACCTGAACTTCGCAGCGATGTGCAATCGCCCTCTCCCGAGCGCTGCGCAACTGAGAGACCAACTGGCTCATGGCCGAGTTAGCTTTAGCATTCCGTAAAACGGTGCCGAAACCCAAAATCGTCATGGCTCCGATGATTAGAATGATTGCGACGACCACAACCCCTTCGACCAAGGAGAAACCGTCTTCAGATTTGACGGGGCGGTGATTCATTTTTCCCTATGAGATCCTAAGCGGATGGACCGCGTTTTATATGACCTGTGCACCTCCTCTTCCAGCGTTGCAGGATAGCTAACCGACTCAGTTCAGGGCACTTAGCGCGTAAGGCAAGCAGGCCATCTCGTGTCCCATTGTTACGAAAAGTTACAAAAAGCGTTATGGACTAACGTCTGGAAGAGGATCGGCGGAAGGCTGCCGAAGAACAGCTAGGGGCTAAGAGCGGAAAACTCTCCGCAAACCGATACCCGACAAGTCCCTCGGGGGAGTCAGATCTTTCAGTCGGCCCATGACATAGATCTGAATCGCATTTTGATTCTCGGGTGCAGGAGCGATGAATTCCACGGCTACACGTTCAGTACCCTCTTTACGGATAATTCGCGCAGCCATACGTAACGAGACGCTACCCTGTGCGATCTTGAATTCCAGGGCTACTTCCTGTCCCAGGTCGGCGTCGACCGCCGGCTGAAGCAGCATGCCGCTTTCGCTGATGTTCAGGCTGCGCAAGGTGGCTTGATGTTGATCCCACGCGCAGAGGACGTCTGTAAACAGCGGCAAGCGTGCGCCACTTCTGTCTTTCCACTCCAGGGAGTCCATCGCCTCTAACATGCGCCGCATGCGATCGGCAACTAAAGGCTTGGTGAGAACTACGTCAGCGCCCTCGCCCAAAGATTTGCGCACGCTCGCCGCATCATCGGAAGTGCTTAGCATCACGATCGTAGTCGAACGATTGGTAGGAGAGTTGCGAATCTGTCGAACAAGCTCCAGCCCGGGCGACTCAGAAATTCCGCCAACAAGCACCAAATCGAATCGCTGCATCTCCGCCCTTTCGCCAGCCTTCAGATAATCATCAAAAGTCAGGACGGTGTGTCCTAAAGGCGCGGACAAAGCCCTCATGAGCTTTGAAGTCGGTTCATCGTTCACAACCATTATTTTCAGGGACAAGATTCTTAACCTCGGCGCTGACTGTCGTCCTTGGAATGAACCCTTGTAAATGCAAGGATACGCTCAAGTCGCCGCGCGCGTGGGACTGGTCAGGAAGGAGTGTCCAAAACGTGAAGATCCGAGGGTGCATACGTTTCTGAAGTGCACACCGATGTGGAAGAGACAAACGCGCTTTGACAAATTCATCGATGTCTACAACACCGAACGACCTCACGAAGCTTTAGACATGAAGTGCCCGGCGGAGATCTATTAAGCCTCGCCTCGTCTGTACCAGGGATTGCCGGACATCGACTACCCATTCCATGACAGAACGATTGTCGTTACGCATTGCGGCCGCATTCGTCTTGGCAAGAAAAAAATCAATTTCAGCACGGTGTTTGCCGGTCGGCCGTCGGCATCACGGAAGTGCAAGACGACATCTGGCTGGTGAGTTTTATGGATTATGATCTGGGATACTTCGAACTGGAGACTCGAGTGCTCGAACCGCTCGAAAATCCGTTCGGTCCAAAAGTGTTACCCATGTCTTAGGTACGTTCTGTCACCCATGTGTCCGGGCCGGACCCTTTGGGAGTGGTCGGGGCGAAAGGATTTGAACCTTCGACCTCCTGGTCCCGAAATGCAAGGTCGAAAGATCCAAATGCTTTGTTTGGTGTCGCTTAGGGATCCGACTTGCTACTTTTCTCTCGCTCCAACTGTACCGCGGGTTGTACCCAAGAGGCTCACGTAAAAATAATGTGGAGGTTCGCTCGTCAATGGTGCCGGGGGCCCGGCTTGCACCACGCGTGCAGTAGAATTTTCGGGTGTCTCTAACGGCGTGAGGGGCCCTTTGGCAGGGCCTAGGGCAAGACGACGTATCGAATCACCATGCCGCCAGTGTTGTGAAACGAAATATGGCAGTGAAAGAGCCAGATTCCCGGGTCATCCGGCACCATGTCCGCGACTAGCATCTGCATTTGCAGCAGCGACGTCACATCCGTTCGCATTTGATTGATAACCACGGTATTTCCGTGCCAATGGGGAGCATGCATATCGAAATCGTTGATTCCGCTGAATAGGTACCAGCGGACGTGCTCACCTCTGTGAATGGTTACGCTGCGCAGTGGCATGTTACCGTGCGAAAAACCGTTGATGGAAAACCTCACAAAGTAAGGATAAGCCGCGTTGGCGCTGCTCGGTACCGGTTGCATCTGCAGTGCAACTTCAGTACCTAGGTTCGGCAGATTTCGTTCGGCATGCCAACTGTCCTCCTCGTGGGTCTGTGCGAACATCACGACGAGTTCGCGCTCCACATCCCTAGGAGATCCGTCGGGTTTGGCCTGTCCGCGCGCCGTGATGATCATGGGACCGATCAAGCCGGTATTAGGATCACGGTACTCGTCGGTGTGGGAGTGATACATCCACAAGATGGAACTCGTGTCGCCGGAAGCGGGACCGGCCCGCTCGGGTACTTGCCATGTGTAGGTGTGTGTGCCGCCAGGTGGTACGGCATCGTCGGCCTTGTCGGCTCCGGAGGTTCCATCCTGATACGGCGCTCCTTCCGAATCCTTGTTGTAAAAGACACCGTGGGCGTGGATCGAATGCGGATGGGCCGCATTATTTCGGAAAACTACTTTAATCGTGTCGCCTACTTCGGCGCGAATTAGCGGTCCCAGGAAACCAAGATGCTCCCATTCGGGCGGGCGCTTCTTCAGCGTTTTGAAAGTGTCATCGGTATATTCACGGTAAAGTGTTTTAAGGTAAGCAGTGGGGACGGGCTTTTCGAGACGCGCCCCGCCCGGAGTGGGATTCGCGAAATAGCCGAGCGATTCGAAAGGCCTGCCGGTGATCCCGTCCATGCCGGTGTAAAGGTAATCCCACACGACATCATCCGCCGCAATGTAATAGACGCGCGTGGCTCCAGCGCCCGCCATTCGCGGCCGGACATTGGTAGAATCCATGTTCTTCGACTGGCAAAATAATGGGAACGAGAGCGCAACGAGTGCGAACAGCGAAACCATAAAACGAGGCATGCCAGAGTACATAATGCCTCCTCGCGGTGAACCTTACGGAAAAAGTGCATCCGAGTGAGAGGCCCAAAAGTTGCACGAATTCTATCCCACAAAATCACTGGGAATCTACAAAAGAACTCTTGTCGTTACGCTTCTTTTTTGATTGCGCTATAATTCGCGCCAATCATGGACCTGGCCGCGGGAACCAAGCTCGGGCCATACGAAGTCGTCGGGCCGATTGGCGCCGGCGGCATGGGCGAAGTCTACCGTGCTCGCGACACTCGTTTGGACCGCTGCGTTGCGCTGAAAATCCTTCCGGCCCATTTTTCCTGCTCGCCCGAGCTCAAGAGCCGCTTTGAGCGCGAAGCCCGTACTCTTTCTTCCGTTTCTCATCCTCACATTTGCCATCTCTACGATGTCGGCTCACAATCAGGCACCGATTTTCTGGTGATGGAACTGCTCGAAGGCGACACGGTGGGGGCCCGCCTTCGCAAAGGTCCGCTTGCGCCCGGCGAAGTCCTGAAAATCGGCCTCGAAATCGCAGACGCACTCGCCAGCGCGCATCGTCTCGGGTTGGTTCATCGCGATCTGAAACCTTCCAACATAATGTTGACGAAGACCGGTGCGAAGTTGATGGACTTCGGCTTGGCCAAGCCTGCCGTCAATCCGTTGTCTGCCGCCAACGGAACTTCACCCGTAGTTTCCGCTGAAACTCTTACCACCATACATAGCCCCGGTTCGCCGATCACCGCGGCGGGGGCAATCGTCGGCACCATTCAATACATGGCGCCAGAACAGCTCGAGGGCCGGGAAGCTGACGCGCGCAGCGACCTTTTCGCATTCGGCGCCGTGCTTTATGAAATGGCCACGGGACGGCGCGCTTTTGAAGGTAAGTCGTACATGTCGGTCGCTTCGGCGATCCTTCATAAGGAGCCGGCGCCGGTCAACGCCGTTCAGCCGACGTCTCCGGCTGGCCTGAACTACATCATCGCGACATGTCTTGCGAAGGACCCAGATGAACGTTTCCAGACGGCCCACGACATTAAGCTGCAACTCAGCTGGCTCATCCAGCCTGGCTCCAACATTGCCGCCCCTGCAAAAACGGAAACGCGACGCCGCATGTACTTTATCGCTGGCAGCTTGTTAGTCTTCGGCCTTCTCGCCGGGCTCGCTCTCTCAAAATTCTCTGCACGTGCAGCCGATCCCGAGCGCGACGTTCTTCGTCTCACAGTGCCACTTCCGCCTAAACAGGAGCTCTCTGCAGATACCACCATGTCTTTGGCCATTTCGCCCGACGGGAAACGACTCGCGTATGTCGCCGCGGAAAGCGGAGTCTCTCGTCTCTACACGCGTCGCCTGGATCAATTCGAACCTGTCGCGATTCCTGACTCCGAGGGCGCTTGGTTTCCTTTTTTCTCGCCCAACGGTGACTGGGTCGCCTTCTTCAGTCAGGGCAAACTGAAAAAGGCTCCCTCCGATGGAGGAGTTCCTGTTGTCGTCACCGAAATGCCTTCCTTTTTCGGTGGTACCTGGACGCCCCAGAACTTGATTGTGGTTTCCGTACCCAACATGGGCCTCGCCACCGTTCCGGCTACCGGTGGAACGTTACACAAGGTACCGCTAGCCACCAAGGACCTGGTCTATCCGCAGGGCCTCGCTTGGATTGCTGGCGGCGATTGGGTAGTTTTCTCGGATTTCCTGGCTCCTCGCCGACGTATGGTGGCGGTGAAGCTAAGTTCCGGCGAAGTGCGGTCGCTGCTCGAAGACGCCACCAGTCCATCGTTCTCCGCCGGACACCTGCTCTACTTTCAGGGTGGCGCGGTTTGGGCGGTGCCATTTGACTCCGGGAAAGTACAGATCACGGGCGACGCCGCACAGCTGGAGTCCGGTGTGGATGAGCAGAATTACGTTGCCCAGATCACGGCGGCACGCGACCATGTTCTCGCGTACGCGCCCGGCCTGCCCGGAAACAGCGCTCGAAACCTCTTTCTGGTCGACCGAAAGGGGCAGGAAAAGAAACTGGACTTACCGCCGAAAGATTACATCGATCCTGCTTTTTCACCTGACGGCAAACGCATCGCCGTCGTCATACGGAGCGTTCAGCAACTCGAAATCATTGATCGCGATGGCGGAGCAGTCACCAATCTGGCCACCAACTTCGCCAATTTTGCGCCGGTCTGGATGCCCGACGGCAAAAGCCTGCTCCTGGATGTTTCCCGCAGCTATTTGTCGGCGGATCCAGCGGATCAACGCGGTATCTATCGGCTCCAAGTCGACGGCTCCTCCGAACCACAGCGCTTACGAACAACGCGTCAAATTAGCCACGTAACCTCAATCGGCGGAGACTACGCCGCAGTGATGGTTAGCGACCCTGCCACCAACACCGAGATTTGGCTGCTCGGTTTGCATCAGCCTTACGACATGCGTCCCTTCAAACAAACCCCAGCCGTTGAGCGACAAGGGTCGCTCTCGCCGGATGGGCGCTGGATCGCTTACGTCTCAAACGAATCGGGCCACTCGGAGGTTTATGTCGAGCCGGTCCCGGGCCCCGGTGGTCGCCGTCAAGTCTCCGTCGAAGGCGGCGATCAGCCACGCTGGGTACGCAACGGCCGCGAAATCACCTATCGTAACGGAACCAGGATGATGAGCGTTCCCGTTCAAATCCAACCAACATTTCAATCCGGCAAAGCCATTGAACTATTCGACCGCAAATTCGACCCCGGAGCCGCCGTCCCTGGCTATGACGTCTCGCCTGACGGTCAAACGTTTATCATGACTCGCTCAGAACACGACAACCCCACGCAGATTCGCGTTGTGGTGAACTGGCCTGCGGGCAAACAAGAACAGAAATAAGCTCAACTCCACCTGTTCTAGCGGTCACGCGTGTAACCGCTCCGAGATTGTTTCCTTGCCGAGCTCTTTGCTGTAAGATGCGCCCAATCTCCAACTCTGGACCTTCGATAATTCTCACGGAAGGACAACCTCATGAAGAACCTTGCCGTCCTTAGTCTCATATTCCTTACAGTGGCGTTCCTCACTACTCCAGTTCAGGCGCAGGACATAACGAAAAAGGCGGTGGTGAAGTCTGCGCCGGGGCCTGCCGAGGCTCTGCTAAAACAATGGAATAATATCGGTCGTAAGCTAATCGCGATGGCCGAAGATTTCCCGTCAGATAAGTACGACTTCAAGGCGGCGCCCACAACCCGCAGCTTTGCTGAGCGCTTGATACATGCTGCTGCCGCCAACTATTACTTCACAAACCTGGCGATGGGGCAGAAGCCACCTACCGAGGAAGAGCCCTCGCGCGACAAGTTCAAAGACAAGGCCGCGCTCATCGCATACGTCAAAAGGTCTTTCGCCGAGGGAGCCGCCGCAATCAAGACAAGAGGCGACAAAGGTCTAGCGGACTCGGTGGTCGACCCATTCGCAGAAGATAACCCAGAGAATGCCGGCAAGGAAGAAATCCGCCTTGTGGACCTGGCATACAGCTTGGTAGAACACTCCGGTGAATGTTACGGTCAGCTCACCGTCTACTACCGCGCCGCCGGCATCGTCCCGCCGGAATCTCGGCCTACAACTTAGTCGCGACGCGGTCAAGATGGTGGCAGTTTCGGAGTGATGGTGCTGGGGGCCCGGCATGCACCACGCGTCCGATTGAATTTCAGCTTTCTCTGGCTGCCGCCTAAGGCCTAACCCGCGAAAACGTTAGAGAAAATAAGCAGATGCCGGGCGGCAAAATGCCGCATCGAGTCTAATCCTTTGTAGGTATCTAAATTTAGCGTGAACTTTCCGAAGAATGGTACGCGAAGCCGCCCCAACCAAAGCCACAGGCGGTGGTGGCTACACATACGCCGACAAAGTAGCGGCCGCATTTCTGGTACAGATGCTCCAGCGGACATTTCCTGTCGAGCCTGAATCCGGCACCTCAGCGGAGCTGCACTTCGAAGCCCGTGACACTGGAAAGATCCTCGATGATTTGGCGAAGCGACACACTGTGCGATTTCGGTGAAAAGCAACCGGCAGCTTACGAAAGCGGGAAAGCCGTTGAAAGAGTGGGGGAAGAGTTCGGGGCGAATGGATTTCAACCATCGACCTCCTGGTCCCGAATTGCAGGATCAAAAATCACAAACGCTTTGTTTGGTGTCGCCTAGCGGCCAGATTCACTATTCTTCTCTCGCTTAGTTGTACCCACCACTGCGGCTGGTGCCGCGCCCGAAAGGGTCGCTCGCTTTGCGGCATCGATCGCGAAAAGGAAGAGAAATGCCGGTAATCCGGACACGTCCAGGTCCAATCCCCGGCTGAGATAGGCGTGGAACGCTTCCACCGTCGTCCGCTTCGCTGCCTTCGCCAAGCAGAAGGCAGCAGAAGGCCAGCAGGGCGGGACTCCACTTCGCGTAGAACTTCTCGATTTGTTTTTCCAAACGCATACGAAACATCGCCCGCGAGCCATCCGGGAAGGGGCTCGTACGGTCAAGCTACGCTTGACGCGGAAAGAGGTGGTGGAACTCCGCGAAATACGAAGGGAGAGCTAGCGTTTGGGAGGGTGAAACGGAGACTGCGGGACAGCCGAAGGGCTCAGGACACGGATAACTGAAGGAACCGGAACCACCGGTTCCGGAGGTGGAGAGATGGTATGACTGCCCGATAGCATGTGCGTGCAGCAGCAGAAGCAGCCGTCGTCATCGAGGTTCGCGACGGGCTGCGCAGTAGCGCTGCTGGCGGCGCTCAACGTCAAGTCCGCGGGCGAATCCCATACAGGAAACGTCCCCGCCATGCAGACGCCGCCCGTCGACAGGTCCACCACAACAACGAGAAGAAGGAAAAACGCGAATTGTACTCTTCGTTCCTTCACGTTCGCAGTATAGCGTCTCGTATCGCGCAATTGAACCTATTGTACCTAAACTCGAACCGGTGGCTATTGCTGTAAGTGCTTGATTGACAAAGGAGAAGTGGTCGGGGCGAAAGGATTTGAACCTTCGACCTCCTTGGTCCCGAACCAGAGTCGTGAAAAATACATAAGTCGTTTCGATGGTGTCGCATACAACTGAAATTCACTTCGGCCTCGAAGGCCTTAACTAAACCTAAGTTGAACCTAAGAAAGTGAGGTGAACCTCTAAGATGGCACAGTTTTTTTGGACACATCTCTAGGCTCTAGGGCATGGATCGCTTCTTATTCGGACGTAGCATCGTGCCCTTTCCGCGAGTGGAGTTTTTGGGAGCACGTTGCCTTGATATATACTTTCGATATATACTCGCTACAGAGGTCAGCCATGCCTAAGACGGGAGTCGCCAAGCTATTCCGCAACGGACGCAGTCAGGCTGTCCGGCTGCCGCAGGAATTTCGCTTCGAAGGCGATCGTGTACGTATCAGGAGAACTGACCAAGGGGTCCTGCTCGAGCCGCTTATTTCCGATACCGCCAAGTGGTTTGAGGAACTCGATCGGTTCGACCTTGAACGATTCATGGTTAAGGGTCGTCGTAATCAACCCATCACCCCACGACGCGGGATCTTCGAGTGAACTACCTGCTCGATACCAATGCTTGTATCGCGCTGATCAACGGGAAACCACCATCGGTTCGCGCCAGGTTTCAAACAGCAACAGACAAGGGAGCGAAGGTATTCGTATCGTCCATTGCTGCCTTCGAGCTCTGGTACGGTGTCGCAAAGAGTTCGCGTCGAGAGTTCAACAGAAAGCGACTGGAGGCCTTTTTTGCCGGCCCGCTTCATCCGCTCCTCTTCGCGAATGAGGACGCTGAAATCGCCGGAACAATTCGGGCTGATCTTGAAGCCACCGGAAAGCCTATCGGTGCTTATGACCTGCTGATCGCAGGGCAGGCGATGCGCAACAAGCTGACACTGGTTACGGCGAACTTATCGGAGTTTGCCCGAATCAAAGCGCTGACCTGGACAGACTGGGGAAAACCAGAGATCTAGGGGAAAAAACCACAAAGCACGGACCGACAAGCGATGAGCGGTCGGGCACTCGTGCCGATTTTGAACCGGATTGTCCAGCTGCGCGTGTGTGGCGCGAACTCCGCTCTAATGAGAATCAATTAGTGTCAACCCTGTCGCACGAGGCAGGCTCAATAGTCGGGAGGGCGTCGTGGAGTCTTCGAAAGGGAGAGAAAGTCCAACGCGCATTATGGCGAGCAATAATAATGGCGATTGATTACGCTCGGCACGGGATCCGGGTGAACGTTCCCGGCGCGACAGAGACTCGCTTAATGTGGAACAACGTTCCCGCCGAAGACATCCCGCGCTTGCGTGGAGTGCTGCCGAAAGAGATTCCCCTGGGGCGCTTAGCTCAGCCTGAAGAGCCAGCCAGTGCCGTCGCTTGGCTGCTTTCGGATGAATCCTCTTACGTCACCGGATCACACCTTGTTTGCGACGGCGGTATTCTCGCGAAGGCGTCCATTAGCATATGAATCCATTCGTTTAGAACGACGGTAGCGCTATGAAAATCGTGAAAATAAAATCGGCGGGTTTGCGCGGTTGCACACCGGAAGGCGGATGGTCCAACGAGATTAAGCCCCAGGACTGCGTGCACACGCTCGTTGCCGTATTTACTGACGAGGGCATTACCGGGTGGGGATCGGTATTCACCAACGATCGATTAGTGCACGCTGCCTTGCAGGTACTCGAGCCCTTATATGCCGGTGAAAGTCCGCTGGAACCAGAACGCGTCAGCGAGAAACTTCATGCTCACACGTTCTGGATGGGCCGCGGCGGAACAATCACCCACACCTGCCGCGGCATTGACATTGCCATGTAGGACATCCTAGGCAAGTCCACAAGCCAGCCCGACGGCAGAATGTTGGGGGGTTGCTACCGAACACGCGTTCTTCCCTATGCTTCTCTGCTGATGTGTGAGCCGAGCGCCCTCGCTGAGCGTTTAACTGCTCTCGGTGAGCAAGGCTTCAAAGCATTCAAGATTGGCTGGGGACCCTTCGGTCGCCAAAGCGACGCTGTGGATGAACAGATTGTCAAAGCTGCCCGCGAGTCGGTCGGTCCCGAAGCTCGCCTGATTGTGGATGCGGGGGCCAGCGACGCTTGCTGGCATCAACATTTCAAGTGGGCGGCTCGCACCGCCAGCATGCTGGCCGACTTCGGCGTCTATTGGTTCGAGGAACCTCTGGTGCCCGATAATCTGTCTGATTATGTGTTGCTTCGGCAGAACGCACCTCTCCCCA
>Ga0157378_10004632_pt1 | contig 12060 bp, 10 predicted proteins | sample M65metaG_FD_115309 | JGI IMG/M metagenome (GOLD analysis project Ga0157378, IMG submission 115309) | Miscanthus rhizosphere microbial communities from Kellogg Biological Station, Michigan, USA - M6-5 metaG | ecosystem: Host-associated > Plants > Roots > Rhizosphere > Soil | place: USA: Michigan...
CCAATTATGAAAAGATAAAAGAGCGGCAACCTGGATCCTTTCCAGGAAAGACCGAATTTCAAATCTCTGTAGAAGAGAGAAAAGAGGATAATGGCCACTACTTTTACAACAAACTTCACATTGAAAAACAAAATAAGAAATACCAAAAGAGGCAGGTCTATTTTTGCGAGATATGAGGTTAGGGATAATTTTTTCATGAGGCAGAAGATATAAACTATTTACTTTTTTACAAGGTACATTCTAATTACTCCTCCGCTTTGAAACAGCGAAGCTAAAGCCTCCAGCATAAAAGCGAAGGGCAGAACTATCAATACAGGAACGAACCGTGCTTTGCTCTTACTCTTTTTTAATTCGACAATAATATTCTTTTTGTATCCGAATAGCTTGAGCAAACTATCAGTCATCCCCAGCACACCAAGGTGAAAGGAAAAGAATGATTTGCGGACTGGCTCGAATGCAAGAGCATTCATAAATTTTTCTAACCTCGCCGGAGAAAAATGATTGATATGTCGTGGAACATCGAGATGCATCCAACGACTTCCCGATAGGCGAGCCTGCCAGCTCCTAATATTTGGAACTTCAATTAAAAGTATGCCATTGCGATCGAGATTTGCTTGAGTGAGTTCGGCTAACAAAGCGGTTGGTTCCGGCAAATGCTCCAATACATGAAAGAGGGTAATTAAATTGAACCGCATACCGAAAATTTGACCGCTCGTAAAAAAATCACTACTCACGTCCAATCCGTAAATCTCTCTCGCATATGCAGCTCTTTGTGCCGAAGTCTCCACGCATTTCACTTCCCATCCTTCTTCCTTTGCCAATGAACCGAGCTTTCCTTTGCCACTACCGAAATCAAGCAATTGATAAGGAGGTGACAACAATTTCTTCGCGCTCCTCAGCACTCTTCGATACTCCCACGAAAGTATTTTATCGAATATAGATTTTCGGTTTTCTACCACTTCGTATACCTCATCACTGTATAGCGAGGCAAAATCAACAGGCTTAGTTAGTTTGGTATATACGTGCCCACAACTCCTGCATTTCACCACACTGGCATCGGCATGGCCTGGCAGTGGCTTAAATACATAACTGAAGTCGTCTGAATGACAGAGTGGACAGCTGGATTTCATCTTATTCTTTTCCCACTCTTTTAATAGTTTCCATTAACTGAGATGCTGTTTTTTCCCATGTGAATGACCGTGCCCTTTGCAGACCTTTACTACGCTGTTGTGCATACAATTCATTGTCGCCAAGCAACCGATCTATTTTTTCAGCAATTGTTTGAGGGTGATGCGGGTCTATATAAAGAGCAGCGTCGCCACAAACCTCCGGGAGTGAGGTAGTCTCCGATACAACCACCGGCACGCCAGATGCCATCGCCTCCAGCGGCGGAAGTCCAAAGCCTTCAGCAAAAGATGGAAAACAAAAGACTGTAGCCATCGAATAAAGAACTACAAGTTCTTCGTCACTTATCGCTCCGGTAAGACTGACACGAGTCGCGATTTCCGGATCTTTAATAACTTCTTTTAATTCGCCTTCTTTCCAATCTTCCTTTCCCACTATTAGCACTTTAATGTCTTTATTTTTCATGAGTGGGAGTGATCGCAAAAGCGCTTCTATATTCTTCCGGGCATTCAATCGTCCTACAAAAAGAATAAAGCAAGTGGGGAGTTGATATTTCTTCCTCACCCGCTCTACCATATTTGGATCATGTTCCCCTAAGGGCTTGAATTGATTTCCTACTCCTAATGGAACTAGTTCAATCTTAGATTTGGAGTTGATGTAATGATATTTAATAAGGTCGTTCGCTACTGAAGAACTGTTTACAACAATTTTATCCACGCCTTTTGTAAACCACTTGAGTGATGAAAAGTACAGCTTTTCTTTCCAGGTGAAATATTCCGGATGTTCCTCGAATAGTACGTCATAGATGATGGAAATATTTTTGAACCGATTCTTGATGGCAGGAAAGGTTTGAGCAAAAACAACGTCTAACTTTCTTTTACGAGCGATAATGGGAAGAACAAAAAGATTCGCAAACATATTAGTAGGTACTGGAACATATTCCAGGACCGCATTTCCAACGTCAAAATTTAAGCGTTTACCCTTATCCTTTTTATCGAGAAATAGTATCCATTCGTGCTCCGGATTATTTTTCAAAAGGAATGGCAACACATTTTGCAGAATAACCCTCGTACTCACAGGTCCGGTAAAATACCACTTTGCATCAAGTCCGATTCTCATTCGCTATTTACACTTTTTGATGTTTCGACAATTATCCAGCAACTCATACTTAGATTGCCTACTGCTTCGTTTAAAATCGGCGCAAAGTAATATTTCTATTGGTTTTTTTAACTTTTTCGCGCTTGCCGTGTCCAAAACTTATGAAAAAATCTTTACTCTGGCCCTTACTTCTATTGATAAGCATTAATTCCTTAGCTCAGGAAGAGAATGTTTCACTTTTCAAGCTTTCGGATATTGACTTCCTTCGCTCCTCGATTAAACAATACATTTGGAAAGACCAGACCGATACATCGTCAATCACCGAGGTAAAGAATGATACCGCTTTAAAGGATCAAATAGCCGCATATGTAGAAGAATATTCAAACCTTAAGAACGTTGACCGTTTGACGGTTCAAATGAAAAACAACTTTACCAGCAATTGTATCATTTTTCATCCTAAAGTATACAACCATCTTGGTGTGGGTTTAATTTATCACGGAGGCCATGATGGATTTTTATGGGAGGATCGCTATTTAAATAATAGCGGCAGACCGAACTCAATTTCCGTGATCAACTTTTTTCTTGGAAAAGGATTTGACGTAATCTGCATAGATATGCCACTCTGCGGTTTTAATTCGGGTGGCAGAGTAGTAGAAGAAAATAATCAGGAGCGTTACGTGTTTTCTCATGATGATATTTTCGAATTGGCAGATCCTTTTTATTATTTCTTTGAGCCCGTGAAGTCTTGTATAGATTTTCTGGAAAAGAAGAAACGGTATGAGCGGTTTGCAATGTTAGGGTTGTCCGGTGGGGGATGGACCACAACCATTTACAGCGCCATCGATCCAAGAATTAGCCAGAGCTTCGAGGTTGCCGGTTCCATTCCTATTCCATATCGAATTAATTTCAACGACATTGGTGATAAAGAACAGAACGTCGATGATTTCTATCACAGTTTCAATTACTCCACTCTTTACGCGTTAGCTGCAACGGGTCCAGGCAAATTACATTTTCAAATCCTCAACCAAGGTGACAACTGTTGCTTTGATTTCGACGGAAATAAAGCCTGGGTGCCGGAAGTGCAGGAAAAATTAGCTTCGCTAAAGGCTCCCGGCAAGTACGATTTCTATTATGATCCGTTTGCCACCATGCATAAGATCTCCGCGGTTGCGATGGACACCATATACACTTGCCTCAAGGCAGGAATATTGCAGGAACAATTGCCCCCAGCGTCAGTAAAATATGATTCCTCTGCAACGATCTTTTGCAGCGGCGAAAGTCTTCGACTTTCAGTTCCTACTCTTCGCGGCGATACCATTGAGTGGTATAGAAGTGGAGATCCATTGCCATTTGCCACCACAAGACGTGTGAAGATCACAGAGAGTGGGACCTATCTGGCAAAGGTTATTAATATTTCAGGTGTGTATCGATATTCTGACTCTGTGACAGCGGAAGCGATTTCTTTACCGCAACCGTGGATAGCAAAACGAAATGACACGCTATATTCTAGTTCTGACGCGTATAATCAATGGTACCGGGAAGGTGTGGCAATTCCAAACGCAACGGATAGTTGGTTCAGTCCTTCATCCCCTGGTTCATATTCGGTCCGACTTCATTTCAAAGATTGTTCTAGTGCCGCATCCGAAGTGTATGATTATGGATTGTTGATTTATCCCAACCCATCTACAGGGAATTTTAACATTGTATTGGATCCTTCATTCGGGAAAATGGACCTTCGAATTTCTGACGCCAGTGGTCGAATCATTTTAATAGATAGATTTGCCGGCAAAAAAAGGATTGAAGGTATCAAACCTGGTATCTATTTTCTGAGACTTAGTGCAAATACAACGAGCATGACGCGCACGTTGGTGATACATTAAGCCGGAAAGGTCCTTTCAGATTCGCTTTACCTCCTCAAAGAGATTCGAATGAATCAATTGCTTAAGAGACCACTAATTCTGGGAATGGATCTTGTTGAACTTGCTCTTGCTCTTGTTGCAATCACGATGCCTTTTGGAAATAACCTGAATAGCTATGCTATCGTTTTCTTTTCCTTCGTTGCGATATTAAGAACAAGTTTCAAGGAGAAAGCCGATTATCTCTCGCATAATAAACTCGGTTGGATCTTACCGGTAGCATATTTTGTTTTGATTGCGTTGAGCTACTTATGGGACAAGAGTCCGCAAAAATCCTTTAAGTACCTGGAGACTGGGGCTTCCCTTTTGGTGTTTCCGCTGGTGTTAGGGTCGATGGGACAGGTGCGCAAAGAATCATTGAAAAAGATCTTGTTGGTTTTTGTGCTGACCAACATGGTTGCTGCTTTTTATTGCCTGTGGAAAGCGTACCTGGGCTATCAGGAAACACATTATTTTCCGCATTTTTTCTATCATTACCTCAGCCGGCATATTGATATTAGCGCCATCTACTTTTCTAGTTACTGTGTATTTAGCGTTGCGATACTGTATTATTATTACTTCATCGAGAAGTCGACTATCGTGGCGCAGGTACTCGCATTCATTGGTATAATGGTGATGGCGATGTTCACCATTTTGCTTTCATCAAAGATGTTCATCTTTATTCTCTACATAACTGGCCTGGGAATATGCATGTATTCCTTTTTCAAGATCCGGCATAATCGGTGGCGACCATTGGTAATTGCGCTGCTGTTATTAGCGATGCCAATACTCTTGCTGCGCCTTCCTTATGTGTATTCGAGAATAACGGAAACGCAGCTAAAGCAATATGGAGGAGTACAGGACGATCAAAACGGTTTTGCTGTAAGAAGGCTGCTGTGGGAAGAGTCGTGGAAACTCATCAAAGAGCATCCATTCACGGGAATGGGTTATTATTATGCACACGATAACTTACGAGAACAATATAAGGAGGCTGGATTTGACGAAGGCGTTAAACTGAATTATAACAGCCACAACCAATATCTTTTTACATGGCTGTGTTACGGCATTATCGGTATACTTCTGCTGCTCTCATTTCTTTTGCAATTTCTTTTAACTGCCTACCGGAAGAAAGAATTTTTAGGTGTTTATATTATGCTGATGCTGATGGTGTCAATGCTAACCGACTGCATGCTTGAAATCCAAAAGGGAATCGTTTTGCTAATGTTGTTTGCGGGAGTCTTTGTTTTCAATGTCGGTTCTTCGAAAACGAAGGACGCATTTGCTTGATGGCCTTTTGTTCTAATGCCACAAAGAATAAATGCTCGTATTGGTCAACAATCTTTGGCCAGTTATACAGACTGCGGATATTTTCCAAATTATTTTTTACGTGGGCACTCACTAAACGTACGTCGTGTGATTGCTGTTCAATGATCGAGTGAATATCATTTCTACTAGAAAAATAGAAGGCATTCTCTGCAAGAATCGCTCTGTTAAACTGATTTTCGTGTGCAGCAATAGAGCATCCACAAGCCATCGCTTCCAATAATGAAGGATTTGTTCCGCCTACAGAATGTCCATGAAAGTAGAGAGCGCTGAAATGCCGCAAATTGTTGATAGCGTCAGCATCATAGATGCCGCCTGTAAACAAAATGGACTTGTTGGAATATTTTTGTTTGAGGTATTTGCCAAACTTGTTGTCGGTTTTGCCAACCAGCACCAACGGAATTTCCTGCTTACTCATCAGGTAGCCGTTGATGATCATTTCAAGATTATTTTCCGGCTCCATTCTGGCGATACACAGAAGATATTGCTTAGGCGATAGCCCCCATGTTTTCAATATTTGTGGGTTCGAATCTTCAAAAACCTCAGCGCCATATGGAATATATGTAGATTCCTTGTTGTGCTTTCCAATCAGATAACTTTTTATACCAACAGAATCTGCAACCAGCATATCAGCTTTTGTTGCAGCAAGCTTCTCCGCATATTTTAGAAATTGCTGAACAAGGCGATTGTATTTGCTCCGCTTCCACTCCAACCCATCCATGTTCACAACATTCACTACTCCTGAAGGCCAGAGGCGATGCCATATGGAATCACTTGTATACCCAAGATGTAACAGGATGTCGAACTTTCGTTTTCTCGCATCCACTATGCAATTGAAGTCATAAACAAATTGGCCCGCTGTGCCAAGTGATCCTTCCAGATCCACACAATGTATAATGTTGATGCCACACCAGTTGTCCTCTTTGTAAGAATGCTTATTAGAATTATAGACCCACACATCATGCCCTTTCTGCAGGAGACCTTCAGACAGGTGTTGTGCAAATTGCTCAAAGCCCCCATACTGATTGGGGATACCGCGGGTGCCAAGAATTCCTATTCTCATTCGCGAATTATTCAATCAAACTGTTCCCTGTGCAACAGCATTTTGTTCATACCATTTATGTGTCTTTCTCAGTCCTTCAGCCAGGGTAAAGCGGGGATGATAATTGAGTAAGGATACCGCTTTGCTGATATCCGCCAGACTGTCCCGGATGTCACCCTTGCGATCAGGTCCGTGCACTGGTTTGCCTGTGAAACCGGTTAATTCGGCAATGTGGCGGAATAGTTCATTTAATGAAGTTTTGCCGCCGCAAGCCACATTATAAATCTGGTTCCACGCGTTTGGATCCTCATTAAAAATGGTACTGATGTTTGCATCCACCACATTCTCTACATAGGTAAAATCCCTGCTTTGCTCGCCATTCCCGTTGATGATAGGTGATCGGCCGGCCAGCATTTCTTTGAAGAAGAGCGGTATTACCGCAGCATATGGACCCGTTGGACTCTGATTTGGTCCAAACACATTAAAATATCTGAATCCTATGAATCTAAAATCATATAGGTTAGAAAATACTTTTGCATACATCTCACCAACCAACTTGGTTATAGCGTAGGGAGAAAGAGGTTCACCAATTAATTCTTCTCTTTTAGGAAGGTCTTTGTTGTTACCATAGGTAGAAGACGAAGACGCAAATACCACTTTCCTAACCTTTTCTTCCTTAGCTGCAAAAAATATATTCAATGTACCGTTAACATTGAAATCATTTGATGTAACCGGGTTTTGAATTGAACGTGGAACAGAACCCAGCGCGGCCTGATGAAGCACCACATCGATATCCTTCATTGCACTCTGGCAAGTTTCATATTCGCGGATATCACCATCGATAAATTCAAAGTGCGAATCCTTTAGAAAGGGTTGAATATTGGATAAGAATCCGGTAGATAAATTGTCGATGACACGAACCAACTCGATGTCCGTTCGGGTGAGTAGCTTTTCACAAATGTTAGAGCCGATAAAACCAGCTCCCCCTGTTACCAATACTTTCAATTGACGAATTTTTTGATAATTAATGAACGGACAAAGGTAGACAAAACGTTCGCACGAACGAGACGCGATCACAATTATTGATCGCGTGCATCCTACCCGTTACGTTGCAAATGAAGTAAAACGTTGCCGTTAGATTCTCCAACGATCAAGTTTATTTTCATTTCGTTAACGTATTTGTTGTTGACATTAAAATCGAATTAAATCTTTTTCACTAAGCGTTTTCTCTTATTGATGATCAAACGTTATTTTCGAACACCTGCACATTCTGAACATTTGTTGCACACTTATCATTGTAATCACACGCTTAATAAGAAGTTTCGAAATAATTCTAAATCTTTTTCCGAAAAAAAATATCTTGCCCGCCGCAACGTTTTACGTTTTCCCATTGTCAAACGTGATTTAAGGAAATGTTAAGACGAAATGGAACGCGCGAGCTGTTCATTAATGTTTCTAAAAAAAATATTATTTGCCCAACGCAATTCATTTCAGCTAGCGTATCCTAACTTTGGACCGCTTACTATAGAGCCATAATAATGAATAACCTTAGAACCTTATTCCCTGGAAGCATCTCCGCGAGCGATCGAAAATGGCTGCGGGATTATGTTGATGAGAAAACAAACTACCTCTTGTTTAAAAGGGTATTCGATATTTTCTTTTCAATAGCCTTTCTTTTATTTGTTGGAAGCTGGCTCTTCCCATTTATCTCCCTTCTTGTTTGGCTTGATTCGAAAGGTCCGATATTCTTCATTCAGAAGCGTGTTGGCCGGGGTGGAAGAACGTTCAGTTGCATTAAGTTCCGTACCATGGTTGTGAACCGGGAAGCAAACAAAAAGCAGGCTGAGGTAAATGACCAACGCATTACCCGAATCGGCCATTTTCTAAGAAATTCCAGTATTGATGAGATTCCGCAATTTCTCAATGTGCTGATGGGTGACATGAGCGTGGTTGGCCCCCGTCCTCATATGCATTCTGACTGCGGCAGATTCTCACGCGTCGTTTCGGGCTACAAATTCAGAAACTTTGTGAAACCTGGCATAACCGGCCTGGCACAGGTAAAAGGTTTTCGCGGACCCACATGTGATTTTGGAAGTGTGTTTCATCGCTATCAATACGATGCGTTTTACGTTCGCAATTGCAATTTCCTCCTGGATATGAGAATCATTAGGAAAACGATCGGTCAAACCTTTCGTGTCCTTTTGAGAAACCGTGCAATTGAACCTACTGAACCGTTCTCAGCCGTTGTAGTTCCAGTAAACGAAGGATAAATTCTCCCCCAGTTTTTTATGGTTGACTTTTCGCATTTTTCTTGCCTACGGTGGGTGTCAATACCATTGCAAGCAATACACCACTGATCAGTCCCCATATAAAATACTTTGCATAATTGGGGTAGTTCGGATGATTGATTCTAAGAAATGGTCGCAGGATATCGATTTGTGGCTGCATTGCATCGCTTGATCCTGGACTTCCTGTATCCGCGATTCGGTTTTGCCCTTCCAAATATTTAAGAATCCCCTGTTGGATTTCCTCCAAGTGGTCGATCCTGGAAAGCAAGAGTGTTATTCGAAAAGGAGCCAAAACGGTATCACTTCTTTCGATTAAGGCATCTCTTAATTGTTCGAATTGAAAGCGCTTGATTTCACCCGCCACTTCGGTTGGTATGCGCAACTGTTGTGCAACAACACTCCGATTGCCATCATTCAACATTTGATCCAGGTCATGAATCATTATTTCATAATAGCGCGCGGGCAAATAATGCGAAACAAAAAGCGCATCTGTGCGGTACGCCGGTGCAATAAGATATCGGACGGAATAACCGACCGCTGCTATTACAATCACAATAGACAGAAACAAGAATGCATTTCGCCACAAACGGCGCAGATAATTCTTTAACCACCCGCTAAACTTTATTGCGGAAAATTTCAGCAAACCGAAATAATAAACAAGGTCAATTTCCTGGTCTGATGATTTGTTTAATTGTACTCCCATAAGCTAAAGTGCCGACCGGTTTTTGCTTGTTGGCCTGACCCCGGTTGTGAAATAGGCAAATCCAAATATCGAATTAAAAAAAGAATACAGTATTACACCCTTATTTACATTCAAAAATGTTTCTGTAAAGGACATCACCAGCAGCAGACAAATAAATAAAGTGTAATCTAAAGCCGAGGCTTTTCCACCAAACATCAATAGAGGAATGACGAGGCACGAAACATACATCAATAACCCAGGCAAACCATTAGCCAGCCACATTTCCAGGTACTCATTATGCGCGTTGTACTTATTGTGATAGGCTGCGAAATAAAATTTTCGTTGAGCATATGCCGCTTGCAAACTATCCTGAACATCTCCGGTGCCAACGCCGGTCAACCAATTTCTCTTAATAACATCCTTACTGCATTGCCAGATCGCCAGTCGAATTGATTTCCCTCCCCAACTTCTACCAAGTGATGAATCTTTGTCCAGCACAATGGTATTTTGAGGCGAGAAATCAACCAGTTCCTTCCATTTTCTATTTAATGCAGGTATGAATAAAAGTGAAATTGCAGTGGCCAAAACAAATCCACTAGCAAGAAGAATCCTTATTACGGTTGAGCGTATATACCTGAAAATGAAAAAAACAAGCAGCACAAAGAGACAAATGACCTCCAGCCGAACGCCGAGCAAAATCATATAGATTGTCAGAAACGCTACGATCGCCATTGCGGCTACGCGATACCGGACGCTTAACTCCCTAATATGATGGAGCAAAATAATGATGGCAATGATGCATAAAAGACCCGTCATGGGCGGATTTAAATCTGCAAAAAGCATGAGTCCCTCCCTCGTCATTCTGAACGATTGGCCGGTTCGTACAAAATTGACGATCCCATAAATAAGACTAATGATCGCAGCAAGCAGGCAAGCAAGGACGAAATGAATTTTTATAATGTGGAAGGACCTTTCGGCAAGAATTGTGGTTCCAAAGATGATAGGAAAAAAGAAAATTGCTGATTTCTGCTGCAGTCTGAATAGCCCAATTTCCATATTAGCGGTATTGAGCAGACCAATCAATGAAATCAGATAGAGCGAACAAAACAAAAACATCAATTGCGTTCGCTTTGAAGAAACGTCGAAGAATTTTTTTTCGAAGAATAACCAATAGGCTGTTAGAAGAATAATAAATCCCGAATTGCCGCCAGTCCAAAAAAACATCGAATAGACAATTGCAATGCAAAGCCATTCGAACACCAGATGTTTACCAGTGGGGACTAGAGGATGGTTGCGCATCAGGCCTTTTTTTCGTCATCAATTCTCTGAAAAGTAATAGTAAGAAATAACAATTGTTGTAAAAATATCTTTTGAACAGTCTCCTTGGTTCCAACAACAGTCGATGCAACCATTCCAATCCATATTTCTGCATCCATAATGGGCTGCGACTTTGTAAACCTGCAAACACAGGAAACGCCCCTCCTACCCCCAACAGCACGCTCTTGATTTTACTGGAATTTTCTGCCATCCATTTTTCTTGCTTCGGACATCCAAGGGAGATAAATCCAATTTGCGCTCCCGAACTATTCATTTGGTCAATATGATCCGATAATTCTTTTTCAGAAATTTTCCCAAATGAAGGAGAAATCATTCCCACAATTTGAATATCAGGATAGGAAATACTTATTTTTTTCTGCAGGATTTTCAGCACTTCCGGGGTAGATCCATACATGAAAATCCTGGATTTGTTTGCATTGGCTCTTTCAAGGATTGAAGGCATGAAGTCCATGCCTGCAATGCGTTCTTGTCGCTTACGGTGAAGCATCCACGCAGCCACAGCAACTGACTTTCCATCCGGAACTACCAGCGTCGCGTTGTCAAGAGCATCATAAAATAATTTGTCCTTATACGCCTCAACCGTTGAATGGGCATTCGCAAAACATACATACGAAGGTATATGCCTGGTTCCCCAATCCATTACTTTGTCCAACGTGTCAGAGAAACTTAGGTGATCTATCTTCACACTAAGTATTTGCAGTTTTTCATACATCATCTCAAAATCTTTTTTCAGCGATCACAGTCTCATAGAGGGTCAGTATTGTTTGGTAGTGTTTCTCCGGACTAAAATTTTGAACGTAGGTTGTCCGGGCATTTTCATATAGTGCGTTTCGGTCTTGCCTTTCGGTTTGCAAAAATAAATGAATCTTCTCCTGCAGATCAGTCACGTTTCCAGGTTCGAAAAGAAATCCATTTAATTTGTCGTTGACCAGTTCAGCCATCGAACCCAATCTTGATGCTATTACCGGTGTGCCCGTTGCAAACGCCTCGATTATAACAAAAGGCAAACCTTCATACCAAGTTGAAGGAAAAATCAGTGCCTTGCATCTCTTCATATAACCCAGCACCCCGTCCTTATTTAATCTACCCTTCAGCGTGATATTGGAATTGTCTAAAAATCGGGCCATTTCAGCCTGGGAGTCAGCGGCATCTCCGATGACTACCAATTTCTGAGTGGGCAACCCGGCAAATGCATTCGCCAGAACGTCAATGCCTTTCTCATATGAAAGCCGCCCCACAAAGAGAAAAAAATCCTCCCGGTCAGTTTCC
>Ga0157378_10004634_pt1 | contig 12058 bp, 10 predicted proteins | sample M65metaG_FD_115309 | JGI IMG/M metagenome (GOLD analysis project Ga0157378, IMG submission 115309) | Miscanthus rhizosphere microbial communities from Kellogg Biological Station, Michigan, USA - M6-5 metaG | ecosystem: Host-associated > Plants > Roots > Rhizosphere > Soil | place: USA: Michigan...
CCCAGTACTATGTTCAAGAATGAACAAATCGTGGGGACGAACTTGGCCGCAATCGAAATTCGGAAAGAGAACAGAGCGCTATGATCGAAGGATTGGTCAGCACCATCATTCCGGTCTACAACCGCGGCATCATGTTGTGCGAAGCGGTAGACAGTGTGCTCATGCAATCTTGGCGGTCGGTGGAAATCATTATCGTCGACGATGGTTCGACCGACGAAACGTCGCATGTTGCAGAAGAGCTTCGGGAGCGAAACCCGGAAGTCATTCGCGTCCTTTACCAAACCAATGCCGGCCCCGGCGTAGCCCGGCAGGCGGGGCTTGAGACCTCGCGCGGCGAGTTCATCCAGTTCTTGGACAGCGATGATCTATTGTTGCCGAGCAAATTCGAGATGCAGGTGCAAGGGCTTAGAGATGATCCTGCGGCTGGCATCTCGTACGGCAAGACGTACACAAGACAGGGCGGTCTGCGCTTGCCAGATCCAGCCAAAAAAAGTGCGACGCGCTTTCGCGAGATATTCCCGACGGCTCTAACGGGGAGAATCTGGGAAACTGCTACACCACTTTATCGGCGCTCCGCTTTACATCAAATCGGTCCGTGGTCCTCCAGACGTCAGTTGGAGGACTGGGAGTTTGATTGTCGCGCGGGGGCGGTGGGGACGAAATTGCACTATTGCGATTCCTACGTTGCTGAATATGTCATTCACTCCGAAAATCGGTTGAGTCACGCTTGGATGACGAATCGCGAAGCGATGCGTGATCGCCTAGCTGTCTATGTCGCGGTACTAGCGCACGCCAAGCTTGCCTCCGTCGCGCGCGAAGAACCGGAAATGCAGCTATTCGCCCGCAGCCTATTCTGGATGGCGCGAAACGCGGGTAGTTATGGCTTACCACAGGAAGCGCAAGAACTGTTTGAGTTGGCGTGTTCGCAGACAATTAGTCCGGGTTGGGACTTCAAGCTGTTTGACTTCAGTCGCAAACTGTTGGGTTGGAGGCGGGCAAGTCGGTTGGCCGAATCAACTGGCCGGTGGCGGAAATGAGCACACCGGAAGTTTCTGTCGTCATGTCTGTCTATAACGGTGCAGAGCATTTGGCCGAAACGTTGGACAGCGTTCTGGCGCAGGAAGGTTGCGATTTCGAATTCATTGTGGTCAATGATGGATCGACCGATGAAACTGGCGCCATCCTGGAAAGCTATGCCGCGGCCGATGCCAGGCTGCGAGTGCTCCACCAGGATAATACTGGGCTTACCCGCGCATTGGCCCGTGGTTGTGCAGAAGCGCGAGGCGAATTTATTGCTCGTCAGGATGCTGGGGATCAATCGATGCCGTCTAGAATACGTAAGCAATTAGATGCAATGTGCTCTGATCGTAGCCTAGCCTTCGTGTCATCTCGAAGTCGATATGTCGGACCGGAAGGGGAGTTTCTCTATGAACAGTCCGGTACTGGCGAAGCTGATCGTCCTATAAATATTGTCAACGTCCAGAAGCGGCACGGGGTCATCGATGGCCCTTCTCATCACGGGTCGGTAATGTTTTGCCGAGACAAATACGTCATTGCCGGGGGATATCGGGAAGAGTTCTACTTCGGTCAGGATTGGGACCTGTGGTACCGTCTTGCCATGCTAGGGAAGTTCCAGTTGCTGCAAGAAACACTTTACCAAGCACGGATTGGCGTTGCCGATATCAGTGTTGGTAACAAAGTCGCTCAGGAGCACCTAGCGGCGTTGTCATTAGACTCATTCAAGTCCCGACTTGCGGGAGAAGAAGATACTGAGATTCTAGCCTCGGCGCGAGGAGTTCGGGCATCGAATGGGTCGGAGTACCTACGTTCCCATACGTCCCGTGGGTGCTATTTCATTGGCGAGTGTCTTAGGAAGAACGGAGAGACGATCCGGGCGCGCAAATATTTTCTAAGGTCAATCGTCAACAACCCGTTGCACATCAAGGCATGGACTCGCCTTCTTCAAGTCATGGTCGGCGCGCACAAGGCTGACAATCTATGAGTCTTGTTCAAAGTGCTTTCGCTTATATTTTCAGAATTACGCCTCAATTCAAGGGAAAGGGGAGAATAGTATTGCTTCTGGATCGCCTGCTTGGTTCGTCCACTGCCTGGCCGGTTCAGGTTGTTGGTACTGTAAACAGTCTGGCGCTGATGAAATTTGATCTTCGCGCTTGGGGGCAGAAGTTTGCCTACTACTATGGCGCTTGGGAAAAAGATTACATTGCCTTGTCCCGAAAACTGTATGAGGGCGGTAATTTTGTTGATGTTGGAAGCAGTCTCGGACTCTATGTAGTCTGTCTTGGTGATTTGGTCAGGAAGTCTGGGGCAGCAATCATTTCAGTTGAACCCCTAGACTTCAACTTGGAGAAACAGAGAGAAAACGTATCTTTGAATCGGCTTGAAGACGTGGTTCATTATCGCCAGATTTCCCTAGGAGACTGCGAGACGAAATTAAGAATTGCATCTGACCCTAGTAAAAGCGACAACAATGCGTTTATTTCAAGTGAGGGAAGTGTCGAAGTAAGGATGACTACGTTGGATCTTTTGTTGGCCTCCACTAATCCCAGCAGAGTCGGTTTCATCAAGATAGACGTGGAAGGGTATGACGTAATGGTAATTTTGGGCGCTACCGAAACCATCCGCCGTGATCACCCAATTATTTTCGCAGAATTCAATCGCGAGCGAATGAAAATAAATGGGTTTGACATGGCGCCTGCATGGAGCTTTCTGGTCTCGGAAGGCTATCGGGCGTTCGAGGCAAAGCGTGGTGATCTAATTGAAATCGAAAATTATGGTGAAACTGAGAATGTTTTTTTTCTGCCGGGTCCAACTGAACGCCGTGGCCACGGCATTGCATGATGCGCATTCTCATGGTTGCAGACGTTCCTCCGAATCCGAATAGCGGTGCTTCGGGTACCGAATACCAGACTGTAGCGGCGCTTAGGCGATTGGGACATGATGTCGACACGGTCTGGGCAGACGATTTGTCACATCGCATCAAGCATGGGAATTTACATTCCCTGATTGAGCAGCCATTGGCCTATAGAAGTACCGTGCTTGCAAAAATGAAAGCACATGATTTCGATGTTGTGCACGCCAACCAGCCTCATGGATATCTTGCCGCCCGTGCATTGGCCCGGGTTCCAAGAGCGCCTGTCTTTGTACATCGTTCACACGGGCTGGAGTCTCGTGTCCGCGAAGTACTTCGCCCTTGGAGACGTAGTTTTCCAAGTGCCGTCTCACATCCACGGCGCGCCGCAAGCACGGTAATGGCGTCGCTTCTGGAATATAGCAATCGTGCGATTGCGAGATATGCGGACGGCCATATCGTCAGTTCCAGCTTGTGTTCTGAGTTTCTGGAGCGGCAATACGGTGTACCGAAGGAAGCGGTTGCCACTATCGCTCAAGCACCTCCAGAATTTTTCCGCGTAACGCCTGTGATTGGATTAGACCGTCGACGCATTAGTCGGCTGCTTTATGTTGGTCAGTTCGCTTTCGTCAAGGCTCCGCATGTTCTTGTTGCAGCTTTTGAAGAAATTCTCAAGCAATTTCCGGATTCGACATTGACCTGGGTTTGTGACGCGAAGCATCATCCTCAGGCTGCCTCGCTGCTAAATCCGATTGCGCGGGAAAAAGTGAGCTTTAAGGGTTGGATGGCTCAGGGCGACTTACTGAATATTTATGATGATCATGGGGTATTTTTATTTCCCTCTCTCTTTGAAGGGTTCGGAAAAGCATTCATTGAGGCCATGGCGCGTGGGCTCGTAGTTATCTGCTCTGCTGAAGGTGGGGCAGTAGACATTATTGTGAACGGAGTGAATGGGATGCTCGTGCCGACTGGTAGTCCCGCGTCCATTGCCGCCGCTTACGGGAAGGCCATGAGAGATCCGGCGTTTTCGATGGCTCTTGGCAGCGAGGCAAGAAAGACTGCACTCCTGTACACATGGGATCGCGCAGCAGAAGAGACTTTGGAGTTTTACCGTCGTTTGATCGACAGAAAGTGCCGTGAGTGAAATTTCGGACGTGCCAGCATTCTGAGAAGACGTCCGATAGGACAATTGGAGTCTGCTGCCGATTGACGACAACAAAATGTTCCCCAAGGCATGCCCATAATTGACGCGATGAATGCGATTTCTGAACGGCCAACGATTGGAGTTAGCGTCGTCATTCCGACCTATTGTCGTGAAGATGTCTTGCTTCGAACCTTGACTCATCTGCTTGCGCTGGATCCGGCGCCCGCTGAGATCCTCGTTGTGGGCCAGACCGAACAGCATGAGGCAGGTACGGAAGAGCGGCTCTTGGCTATGCAGGCCCGTGGGCAGATCCGTTGGCTGCGGCTCGACACCCCGTCAATTCCCCATGCGATGAATTGCGGACTCATCGAGGCGCGCGAGCCGTTGGTGCTGTTCCTCGACGACGATATCCGACCGGAACCGGGCTTGATCAATGCGCATTATTCCGCGCACAGGGACAGGCCTGGTGTGCTGGTTGCCGGCCGGGTGATTCAGCCATGGGAAGAGGGCATGGAGTTTTCTGATGACGGCTCGTTCAGGTTCTGCAGCTTGAAGCCGGCATGGATCGACGAGTTCATGGGCGGCAATTTTTCGCTGAGCCGGAAAGCCGCCCTGGCGGTAGGCGGTTTCGACGAAAATTTTGTCCGCGTCGCATATCGATTTGAAAAAGAATTTTCGTATCGTTTTCGCGGGCGTGGCAACAAGATTTATTTTGAGCCAAGCGCTTGTCTGCATCACCTAAAGGAATCCGGCGGCGGAACGAGAATTTTTGGCGACCACTTGATGACCTGGAGGCCCGATCACGCAGTGGGTGCGTATTACTACGCATTGCGTACACGCTCCGGTGGACGTTGGTTTTCGGACTTTATCCGCCGTCCGGTTCGGGCTATAGCGACCCGCCATCACTTGCGACATCCGTGGTGGGTTCCAATGACGCTATTGGCGGAACTGCGCGGAATGGCTTGGGCCTTGGCGTTGGCGTTGCGGGGTCCGCGCTTGTTGAATGCGGAGACAAGTCATGCCTGAGTTGGCATTCATGCTGTTGTTGGTCGTCGCGCTGATGGCGTTCAGCAATTGGCGCTTCGGCTTTGCGTTATGCGTGTTGATGGCGCTTGCCCAGGATCCGATGCGGAAGATGACGCCGGATCAACCGATTTACTTCGTGGTGTTCGTCGGAGCCGTGTTCGGCGCCGCGTGGCTGGGTGCGTTGATGGCCAATGTGCCGATGCTGCCGCGGAGAATTGCGGGATGGCGGAAGCACGTCGGGTTGCCTTTCACCTTGTTCGTGGTTTTGGCGATCATTCAGGCGGTGCACTCTTTGGCCCGGTTTGGCAATCCGATGCTGACCGGGATCGGTATGCTGTCTTATTTCTCGCCTATACCCGCGATCGTGCTGGCATATCAATTCGCTGTACGCCGCGGGATGCCCGGCATCACGCGGTGGATGCGTTTTTACGTCGTATTGGCGAGTTTCGCGCTGATCAGTGTCTACGTGGAGTATTCCGGCGGGGATTCGCAAATATTAGGTGAGGTGGGGGGCGGCGTGCTCATCTCAGGCCAGGGCGCCTATTACAAAGGTAATTCGGGGATTTTTCGCGGGGCCGAAATCGCTGCATGGCACGCCGCCACCGCTGCCTGTTTCTCTTTCATGTTGCTGTGGGGGCGCCGTTTTTCTTTCGCCAAGATCCTGTTGGCCATTGCCCTTATCGTTTTTTTCCTCGGCCTGGGCATACTCACTGGGCGGCGCAAGATGATTATCGAGATCGCGATCTTCATGAGCGCCTACGTGTCCTTGGTGGTCTGGTTCCGGCATCGCGCCGGAAAATTGGCGATCTTGTTCGTTATTTTTGGCGTGCTCTCCTATTTGGGCACAGTCGGCATGATGGCCCCTAGCCAGGGAGAGGTTGGCACCGGCCCGGTGCTGGTCAATCGTACGCCGGACGATTCTTTCGACAAATATTCCCATCGTGCCCAAACGGTATTCGCGGATGTTCCCGAACGCCTTGATGAAATGGGTATCCAACCTGTGGGCTGGGCAGTCGATCAATTCGGCTGGCAAGGCGCCGGGCTGGGCGTAGGCAGCCAGGGAACGTCGCACTTCGGCGTCGATGCCAGCGGCGCTGCGGAAGGCGGTCTGGGTAAATTGACCGTGGAACTCGGCTTGCCGGGAGTGGCGCTGGTGCTGTGGCTGCTGATCAAGTTTGCTCTGTACATATGGAGCTTGCTTGCTCCGCTATCGCGTACATCTCCGAAACACGCAAATCTGGCGTTCGGTTTAATCGCCTTCATGCTGGCGAACTTGGCGGCGTTTTCCGTGGCTACCCAGGCCTATGCCGATATTTTCATCCTGCTTACCTTGGGCTGGGCGCTCGGATTCCTGCTGGCGCTGCCGGTGCTGGCGAAAGCGGAAAAGGAAAGGATGCAGAGAGCGTTGGAGGAAGAAGCAGATGGGGCGAATCCAGCTGGACGGGCATTCGGAATGGCATCCGCGATCGCGCGCGGTCCAAATTTTGGATCAGGGCGAATGCTACCGCCTCGATAAGCGGACATTCTTCGCGGCAGTGATGATCATGAAAGCAAACGGGCGAATTGAGTGCTGGCAATCCTGACGACACACCCGATTCAATACCAGACGCCCATATGGCGCCGCTTGGCCGCGCGCGGTGATGTGCCCTTCAAGGTTTACTACATGAGCGACCAAGGGCTCAAGCCGCGCCATGATCCGGGTTTTGGTCGCGATGTGGCTTGGGATCTCGACTTGCTCGATGGCTATCCGCACGAATTCCTGGATACGCATGCCGGTACGCGGCAAGACAGCTTTCGCTGGCTGCGGCTGAAACCGGGTTTCGGGAAGATGCTTCGGGAACGAGGCGTGACAGTGCTTTGGATTCAGGGCTGGCAAGTGATGGCGTATTGGCAGGCGGTTCGCGAGGCGAGGCGCGAGGGGATCAAAGTCTGGTTGCGCGGCGAATCCAATCTGCGCAGCAATGCCGGCGGCTTGAAGCAGTCGTTAAAATGGTTGCTGCTGAAACGCCTGTTCAATCGCGTCGACCGGTTCCTGACCATCGGCAAGGCCAACCGGGAGTTTTACCTGCGTTTGGGATATCCGGCCGATCGGATGGTGGATGCTCCCTATTGTGTCGAGAACGATCGTTTTGCCGAACAGGCAGCGGCTTGGCGGCCGACACGAGCGCGGATTCGCGCAGACTGGAATATCCCAGAAGATGCTTTCTGTTTTGTGTCGGTGGGGAAATTCATCCGCAAGAAACGTCCGCTGGATCTTGCCGAGGCCATGAAGCGCCTGCAGTTGCAAGCCCCGATGCGCAAACTGCATATTCTTTGGGTGGGAACCGGTGAACTGGATAGCGCTTTGCACGAGGTTTGCGCCGTCCGTCATGATGCTGGGGCGAGTGGCACAGTCAATTTCGCCGCCAGCACCAAGCCGTCCGCAAGTTTCGCCGGATTTTTGAACCAGGGTGAGATTGCCCGAGCTTACGTCGCTGCCGACGCACTGGTGCTGCCCAGCGATGCCAAGGAAACCTGGGGGCTGGTCGCCAATGAAGCGATGGCCAGTGGTTTGCCATGCGTGGTCAGCGCGGCATGCGGCTGCGCCGATGACCTGGTGTTGCCGTTGTTTCCCGACCTGTGCTTTCCGGTCGGTGATATCGACGCGCTGGTGCGCTCGCTCGCTGCGGTGATGGCCAGCCCTCCGGCGCCGAGCCTGCTTCAGGAACACATCGCGAAATACGATCCGGCATGCACGGTGAATAACGTGACGGCGCTCTATCGGCGGATGGGTTGATGGCGATGCAATCGAAGCGACCCGCACTTTGAAAGTCCTCCACGTCATTCCATCGCTTGCTGTCGCTCATGGCGGCCCGAGTCGCGCGATACGCCTGATCGAGCAAGCGTTGCGTGAGCAGGGCGTTGAGACAGAAACCGCCACGACTGACGATGATGGTGCGGGTGGGCGAAACGGCCGGCCGCAGGGCATGCCGCTATCGGAGGAGGGCGCCACGCGTCGATATTTCCGCAAGACCACCAATCCATACAAGACTTCGATCGCGTTGGCACGCTGGATTTTTGGCCACGCGCGGGATTACGACTTGATCCACATCCATGCATTGTTCTCGTTCACCTCGACGATGGCCGCGTGGGCGGCGCGGCGAGCGGGCGTGCCTTATGCGGTGCGGCCGCTGGGAACACTGAGCCGTTATGGGGTCAGCCAACGGCGGCCGTGCCTGAAGCGATTGTCGCTGGCGCTGATCGAGCGGAACATCCTGCGCAACGCCGCCGCGGTGCACTTCACCAGCGCTACCGAACAGCACGAAGCGGAATCGTTGGGAATTCCGATGCGCGGCGTGGTGATCCCTCTGGCGGTCGAATCGCCAACCAGCGTGGCCGACGATGCGCTGGATGAGCGCTTCCCCGAATTGAAAGGCAAGCGTTTCATTCTTTACCTGTCGAGGCTGGATCCAAAAAAGAATCTCGAGGGGCTGTTGGCGGCATTCGCTTCCTGCGCGAGCGCGCTGCCAGATATTTCATGCTTGATCGCAGGAGACGGAACCGCGAATTACGTCGAGCAACTGCATGAGCTTGCCGCGCGGCTCGGGATTGCCGGCCGGGTGTTATGGGCAGGGCATCTCGATGGCGACGCGAAAGCCGCCGTTTTCGCGCGCGCTGATTTGTTCGTCCTGCCTTCGCTGTCGGAAAATTTCGGAATTGCCGCCGCCGAGGCGTTGGCGGCGGGGTTGCCTTGTGTCCTGGGCCAAGGCGTGGCGATTGCCGGCGAATTGGTTGAAGCGGGGGCTGCGCTGGCGGTGGATCCCGATCCGCCCAGCATTGCGGCGGGGCTGACTCGACTGCTGCAGGACGATACGCTGCGTGCAGGTATGGCGATCGCAGCGGCGAAATTCGCGCGTGAAAATTATTCGATGACCGCCATGGGACAGGCATTGCGCGGGCTTTACAGCGCAGTTCTGATGCAAAAAAATGCCGGAGTTGGCCACTAATCAGTCCGGCGGATGATCGAGGTGGCGTAGGATTGCCACTGGCGATTCACACCGCCGGAATGGCTTGTCACACCTAACTAAGAGGGCTGCGTGTCCGATCAAGCTTGCGCAACGTTGCCGGTGAAAGCCCATGTCTAGCGTGCCGATGGAAAAGTCGGCGGAGCGGGTCGCCGTATCGACGCTGATCTTCACCTTAAACGAAGCGGTGCATCTGCCGTCTTGCCTTGCCGCGTTGACCTGGTGCGACGATGTGATCGTCATCGATTCCTTCAGCACTGACGAGACGCAATCGATATGTGCGGCGGCCGGCGCCAGGTTTTTTCAGAACCGCTTCATCGGGTTCGGCGATCAACGCAACTGGGCCATGAAAAACGCCAAGCCGAAGCACGAGTGGCTATTGATCCTGGATGCCGACGAGCGGGTGCCCCCGGCATTGGTAGCGGAATTAAAATCGCGGATTCCCGTCGTGGCCGCCGACATTGGCGCTTTCCGAATCCGCCGACGTTTTCATTTGTGGGGCCGGTGGCTCAAGCATTCCAGTCTTTATCCGACCTGGGTAGTGCGGCTGATTCACCGCGATCGCGTTCGCTATGTCAATCGCGGGCATGCCGAGACGCAGGATGTACAAGGCCGGATTGCCGACCTCGACAATGACCTGATCGACGAAAACCTGAAAGGCATCGATGACTGGTTCGAACGCCAGAACCGCTATTCAAGCAAGGACGCCGAATACGAAATCGACCGGGACAGCGCTGGCATTCGCTGGGCCGACGTTTTCTCGGGCGATGAGTTGGCTCGCCGGGCGGCGCTCAAGCAAATCGCCGCGCGAATGCCGTTTCGCCCTTTGCTGTATTTCGTCTACAGTTACTTCTTTCGATTCGGCTTTCTTGATGGCAGTGACGGCCTGCATTTCTGCCTGATGAAAGCGACCTATCAGAGAATGCTCGTGACCAAGAAGTACGACATCCTGCGCCGGCGGGGCCGTTGATGGGCTGCACCGTCCTGGTAACCGGTGGTGCCGGATACATCGGCTCGCACATGTGCCGGATGCTGGTGCAGGCGGGCCATCGGGTCGTGGCTTTCGACAATCTTGCGCGCGGCCATGCCGACGCCGTGTCCGGCGCGGATTTGTTCGTCGGCGATCTCAGGTCGGAGCAGGACATCGCCCGTTGCCTGTCCTCGCGGCGGTTCGATGTGGTAATGCATTTCGCGGCGCTGGCGTATGTCGGCGAATCAGTCCTCGATCCGGGGGCCTACTATGACAACAATGTGATCGGCAGCATCAACCTTCTCAACGCCATGCGCCGCGCCAGTCTGGATCGGATCGTGTTTTCCTCGACTTGCGCGACTTACGGCGAGCCGCAGGAAACGCCGATCACCGAATTCCACCCGCAGCTGCCAGTCAATCCGTACGGAAAAACAAAACTGGTCGTCGAGCATGCGCTGCGCGACAACGCCACGGCTTATGGGCTAAAGAGCGTTTCGCTGCGCTATTTCAATGCCGCCGGCTGCGATCCTTCCGGTGAACTGGGTGAGCGACACGTTCCCGAGACCCATTTAGTGCCGTTGGTGTTGATTGAAGCTTTGCGCATACAGGCGGGCGGCGACGCGGCGAATACGGAACTTAAAGTATTTGGCGACGACTTCGATACGCGCGATGGAACGTGCGTTCGCGACTACATCCACGTCAACGATCTTTGCTCGGCGCATCTGCTTGCGCTCGATCGGTTGATGGAGGGCAAGGTCGCTAGCGCCGAAGCCTACAATCTCGGCAACGGTCGCGGTTTTTCGGTGCTTGAGGTGATCGAAGCCTGTCGCCGAATCACCGAACTGCCGATTCAGTACCGCGTCGCCGCCCGCCGTTCTGGCGATCCCGGCCAGTTGGTCGGGAGTGCGATTCGCGCGCGCGAAGTTCTTGGCTGGCAGCCGGCAATTATTTCCCTCGATGATATCGTTGGCAGCGCTTGGAATTGGTTTTCGAGGCAGACCAGAACAGGTTACCGACAGTGACTTATATCCTCGGTCTGAATGCGTTTCACGGTGACTCTTCCGCTTGCCTGATCAAGGACGGAACCATCGTCGCCGCGGCCGAAGAAGAGCGATTCCGCCGCATCAAGCACTGGGCCGGATTTCCGAGCGAGGCGATCCGTTACTGTCTCGCCGAGGCGGGGATATCGCTGTCCGACGTCGAACATCTCGCATTGAATCAGGATTCGAAAGCAAATCTCGGCAAGAAGATGGCCTACACGCTAATCAACCGGCCGGACTTGGGGATGGTACTGGATAGAATCCGTAATAAGCGCGAGCGCGAAGGCGCGGATGTGCATCTGGCTAAGGCATTTCCCGATCATGCATTTCGCGGCAGGATGCATGCGGTAGAGCACCACATGGCGCATTTGTCTTCCGCCTTCCACGTCTCGCCATTTGACGAGGCGGTGGTCGTTTCGGTCGATGGCTTCGGCGATTTTGCCAGCGCTGCCTGGGGCGTGGGGCGCGGCACCCGAATCGATGTCGAAGACAAAGTCTATTTTCCGCATTCACTGGGTATTTTTTATCAAGCCCTGACGCAGTACATCGGTTTTCCGCACTATGGCGACGAATACAAAGTGATGGGTCTGGCGCCTTACGGGCGGCCCGGCTTCATGTCGCAAATGCGCCGCATCGTGCAACTGGTCGATGACGGCAGTTTCAAACTGGATTTGTCCTACTTTCGCCACGCGCGAGAGAAGATCGAATACGAATGGGACAACGGTTCTCCGATTGTCGGAACGCTGTTTTCGCCTGCCTTGGCGGAATTACTTGGGCCACCGAGAGACAAGGACGAGCCGGTGGAGCAGAGGCACATGGACATCGCGCGCTCGGTACAGGCGATGTACGAGGAAGCCTTCTTCCATTTGCTCAATACATTGCATGAGCGACACGGCGGCAACGCAGTTTGTATCGCAGGCGGTTGCGGCATGAATTCGGTGGCCAACGGCACAGTGACATTGCAAACGCCCTTCAGGGACATCTGCGTCCAAGCGACGGCAAGCG
>Ga0157378_10004635_pt1 | contig 12058 bp, 14 predicted proteins | sample M65metaG_FD_115309 | JGI IMG/M metagenome (GOLD analysis project Ga0157378, IMG submission 115309) | Miscanthus rhizosphere microbial communities from Kellogg Biological Station, Michigan, USA - M6-5 metaG | ecosystem: Host-associated > Plants > Roots > Rhizosphere > Soil | place: USA: Michigan...
AGGAGTTTCCGGATGTCCCGGGCCGGTGTCGTGTTCCTTGAATATAGGATGATGAATGATGGCGGTGGTCATTGTTTGTGAATCGTGAATAGGTATTCGTGAATCGTTGAACTGTGTGCCTCTTAGTTAACCTGAGAAGTCGTGGTGTGACAAGCGAACAAAGTGCAAAGCACAGAGTACATGTACGAGGTATCAGCACTAAGGTACAAAGCACAAAGCGGCTTTGCCGCCTCCCGTGCGGAAAGCCTCTGGCTTTCCGTCAGACCTCCACTCTTTTCGCGGCTACGCCGCCCGAGGCGGAGCCTCGCGTTTCCAGGAGCATCACGGAAAGCCATAGGCTTTCCGCACGGGAGGCGGCAAAGCCGCAGATTCTGTACTGAGCTGTTCTGTACTGAGCTGTTCTGCACTGTGCTGTCTCAATCCAAACCTTCTTCATCTCTACGAAACACCAAAGCGTACGATATCAAAACAAGCTGACGGTCTCCCTTAATTTCAAACCGCACGACGCAACAACGAAATAGCCTCGTTTTTACTAGAGGTTTCGCCGGAATCACTTATCGCGAACCCATGGGGAACGGTGTTTGCCCAAACGATCTGCGGATTTGAGATCGACTCTGAATACAAATGGTTATTACGGAGGAACGATAACGATGAAGAGATTGATGGTTTTAATTTTGGTTCTGAGTTTGTTGGTCCTGGGCGGAACGCTCGTTTCAGCGGAAGGACGCACACGTCGTCATCATAGATCGAAGTTTGGACGCAAGGCGCGCACGGTTGCAATCATCGCAGGGGGAGCCGGCGTCGGCGCTCTCGTCGCCGGAAAGAAAGGCGCCGCAATGGGAGCCGGAGGCGCTGGCCTTTATGCGTTTAATCGAAGTGCGGCACGCCGCCATTTCAAAGGACGAACCAGGACAGCAGGAACGGTAGTGAGTGGAACAGCATTAGGTGCAGGCGTTGGGGCTGCAGCAGGTGGCAAACGCGCGGCCGCAATTGGTGCGGCTGCCGGCGCTGGAGGTTCCTATATCTACTCGCGACATCGACATCACCGAAGATATTGATCAACGGAGAGGGAAATCAGCACGGAATAACCGAACGATTCAAACAGAGGAGAAATAGCAATGGCATACGATGAAGAAGAGGCAAGACAAAGCCGAGTGGTAGTGGAGACGCCGACTGCGAGGCGGGAGGTTGTCAATTCACAATCGGTGCGAACACCCGAAAGAAGTGGCGTTTCAGCCGGCATGGTTGGGGTGCTGGTCGTGGTCGCAATAGCACTAATCACGTTACTGGTGTTGTTTTGGATGAGCACTCAACCAACAGCCGACCAAAACGCGAATACGGTTGCGCAACAGCCGCCACCGCCGACGGTCGTGCAGCAAGCTCCTGCGCAACAACCGCCGGTGATCATTCAACAACCGGCCCCAGCTACACAGCAGGCCCCGATCATCATTCAATCACCTTCGGGTGGAACATCTGATACGTCAGCCTCAAATAACGATGCGACTGTTCAGATGGCGATCGACAAACAACTGACGGAGGATCCGACCTTTTCAACGCTTGGGATCACAGCGACGGTCATGAACGCAAAAGTGACGCTGCTGGGAACAGTCAAAACCGAAGCAATGAAGAACCAGGTTGAGAAGATGGTTCGCAAGACTAAGGGCGTTAAGGAAGTGGACAATCAGATATCTGTGATTGCCGACTAAGCGAGTTTCGAGCAAGGGGGGACAGAAACACCGCGTGTAATTGAGCGCGGTGTTTCTGTGTTTGAGTCAGGTCAATAACCTTCCGTATGTTCGCGGAGCCACTCATCAACCTCATCGCTTGTCGGCTCGCGTCCGAGTTCTATCCTGAGTGTCTCGCGAATAAACTCTTCTTCCGCCTTCGCCGCTTCTGCTAATTCAGATTTTTCGTCATCCGGCTTCATAGATTTTCACCTCGGCAGTTTGAAGAGATGTTTCTACGACAAGCACTCCTTCTTCACAAGTCAGACGCAGCTGTCTCGAACTGTCCGCCGTCAAGAAATCAATTGAAAGGATTGGCGATTGAACCGGCGAAGTAGTCATCCTGTTCAGCGAAGCATCCCTTCCGATGAGGTCAAGGTCTGAACGCAATTCCCTCCTCATCTCGTCGCTGGCGTCCAACTCCGCAATCGCAACAACTTGAGGCACGAGTCCCATCTCGATATTTAAATAGATGTTCCATATGAAACCAATGTCCAGTACCAGGTAAACAGTTTCGTCCCAAACAAAATACGCTTCAACTGTCGCGCCAATCACGTGGGCGATGACATGGTCCTGATGAGTGTTGGTGTCGGCCGGAGACCAGTCGTCCATTTAACCCTCATACTCCATCAGACTTTTCGACTTCACTGCCGCGACGCACGCACACACCAATGACCCGAGCCCACCGACAACCACTGAGATTGGAGCTCCAATCAAGTAGGCCAAGCTACCAGCTTCGAGTTCACCAAGCTGCGGCCCTCCCATAAAAAACATCATGTTGATTGCTGTCATGCGTCCGCGAATGTGATTTGGAGTCACCAGCTGACGAATTGTTTGCCGAAGGACTGTGCTGATAGTGTCAGCTGCGCCCGTTATCGCAAGCATCAATAGTGAGACCCAGAAGATGGTCGATACACCGAACGCAGCTGTGGCGATTCCAAACACAGCCACGGACACCACGACAAGTCGACCTTCACGCCGAAAGCTTCCGATGCGGGCCATCAACAGTGCCGTGATGACTGATCCGATAGCCGGTGCTGCCGCTAAGAGACCGTAACCACGGGCATCGACGTGCAGTCGTTCCTTCGCAAATATCGGCAAAAGCAAAGTGGCTGAAGCGAAGAACGTCGCAGCAAAATCGAGCGTCATGGTTTGCACGATGATTGGCGTCTGCCAAACAAAACGCAATCCTTCCTTTAGCGCGCGGAGACTCAAAGCCTCTCGTCGTCCACTTTGTAGTTCCGGACTTCCGCTCGCCGTCATTGCTACCAATGCGGCTATCACGGCAACAAATGAGGCTGCGTTTAGCGCATAGATAACTGCGGGTCCACTTTCAGCGAGCATGATTCCTGCCAGCGCCGGTCCACCAATGGTCGCAATATTGAAAACAACCAGGCCAAGGCTAACTGCGTTAGGAAAATCTTCCGGAGGAACCAGGGATGGCATTAGTGATTGCCGCGCTGGAATATCAAATGCCGTTGCAGCTGAGGCAAATGCGCTAAGGATGTAGATGGGCCAAACGCTTTTGAGTCCGGCAATCGTCGCGGCCGCAAGTAACCCGGCGCTCGTTAGCATTACACTCTGGGTTGCAATCATCAAGCGCTTACGATTGACGGCGTCGGCGACAACCCCACCCATGAGTGAACAAACAATAATAGGCGCACCGCGAAACAGTCCGACGAGGCCTAACGCAAACGCCGACTTCGTCAGCAGGTAGACGTGCCAGTTGATCGCTACAAACTGCATCTGCGACCCCGACACAGATACGATCTGGCCCAGCCAGAGCAGGCGAAAATCACGATGTCGCAATGCGGCGAAGGCAGAACGTTTTAGAGCAGGCGGAGAATTAACGGGAGCAGGGCTCGAGCTGAGTTCAGGCATCAATCGATAACCTTACATGTTTGATGAGCCTGACTCAAAGGCACTGACGGGGTAGGTGTTTACTCGATGTAGTGTTCGCTAAGTCGAGTTCGTAAGGATGTAGGAAGCGATTTCCAAGTAGCAAGGGAGAACATTTTGGGTGTTAGCGGTGACGAATCCATCCGTGAGCAACGCCAAACGCCGAGCTTATCGTCGTACAACCACTGATAGAAGGGGCCGCCGCCCTTGCGACTATAGAACGCTGAAATGCCCCCTTCGGCTTGGGCAACTACGGCACGAATATAAACTCGTAATCCATTCACGCGACTGATTCCTTAACCTGGTAAGGCAACGTTGGTTTTACCAGAACTGCAGGGACATCGTCTTTCTTGCGAACCGTGTAGTGAATAAGACCACGCCGGGCTTCTTCAAGTGCAATGCTGATATTTCTTCTGCAATCAGGGTCCGGAAGGATCTTTGGTGTCGCGCCTCTTACGAGCTGTTTGCTTCGTAGTCCGGCTACAACAATCATCCTGTAGATCGAATCGATCGATCTCAGATCCGCGTTCAAACCGTTCTTTCTGTTGTATTGGGTCATATTTTTTTCAAACTGGGTACTAGAGAATTCGTAGCAACAAAACAAGCGCGGGAAGACCAACAAGACCGATGGCACCCACATGTAACCAACTCAGTGCCCGCTTATGGCAGTTAGGACACTGAACCCGCCACAATGGCATGACCGTCCCGCAAGGGTTGCAGAACCAGATCAATTTGGTTTTGGTTGGTTCTGGAGATTTCTTCATATTGTCCACTTCGGTTCACGGAAGTGCCGCACTCACGGCTACGTCGCCGGCGCGTTTTAGGTAATGTGCAACTCGCTCTTCTTGTCGTAACGGAGCACCACCGAGAGGACAAAGAAGCCCACAATTGACGCTAGCAATGTCGAAGCTATCGCGATCCACAAATGCAATCTGCCGCCCTGTATATCAATCAGGCCGTCCACGCTCTTGAAAGTGGCAAACAGATAAAACTGCCAGGCTGCAAGAGCTGAGAGCACTGGCACTGAAATGACCGACGGCCAAAATCCCGCGGTATCTTTGCTGGCGTTGTTCAATTGGTTCTCCTCTTTCGCTTTGCTTTTCAACACAACTTCGTGCACTGCGACTTAAACAGATCTATCCGCAAACATGGAGACCATGTTGCAACTGCGGCAAGCAATACTGAAATTGTAGACTGGTAGTAAAGCAGACACCTCGAGACTAATCTCTCTTCCTTGTGAATCACGTTGGAAAAACAACAGGCGGCACAAGGAAAGGCGCTATTCGCTGGTCCCGATGTCGAGAGTGGATTTCTAAAGAACGACTACGTACAAATGCAGTCTAACACACATGATTGAAAAGACTGACCTTTCAGACTCTACACTTCACTTTCGACAACATCATACAAGTCGTTCAGTTTTCGAAAATGATAGCCCATTGCGGCCAGGCGCAACGATTCAGTCATGCGATCGTGATGGTTGCGAAGAGCCTGAATAAAGAACCGCCAAAACTCTTTTCGCTCGCTGTCAATTACTCCGAGCTTGAGCACGAGTCGAAACAGCGCCTTAATTTCATCCAGCAGATTGTACGGCGTGGGCTCGGCTGTTTCATGAGCGGTTCGTTTCAACGAGTCGAGCGCGCGCTGGTAATACTCGCGGGGCTTATAGATCGTCTTCATGATTCGCTCGTACCCGCTGATCAACTTCGCCGCATCCATCTTGGTAACAAAGTTCAGAGTGCTGATTGTATTGTTTCCGGTAGCGTCTTCACCAAGCAGGCGACCTTCGCGTTCCAGGCGTTTCCACAATTGAGTATCTGGTAATGCATTCAACATCCCTACCATCGCCAGTGGAATCGCGCTCTCGCGAATGAACTCGATTTGACGTTCGAAGATGTCTTCGGGATCGTTATCGAAACCGACTATAAAGCCGGCCATCACTTCCATGCCGTAGCTCTGGATCTTCTTGACTGAATCGAGCAGGTTTCCGCGGTTCTGAGTTTTCTGCGCTTCTTTCAGACTCTCTTCAACCGGTGTCTCGATGCCTAGAAACACTCGACGGAATCCGGCGTCGCGCATGTTGTTGAGCAGCTCGTCATCGTCCGCAAGGTTAATGCTGGCTTCAGTCAGAAGTGAAAACGGATGACCATGTCGGCGTTGCCAATCAACGAGCTCCGGGAGTAGCAGTCTTACGTTTTTCTTATTGCCGATGAAGTTGTCGTCGACGATAAAGACCGGTCCACGCCAGCCGCGGCGCTGCAACTCGTCAAACTCACCGAGCAGCTGCTGATTGCTCTTCGTGCGCGGAACGCGTCCGTAGATTTCAATGATGTCGCAAAACTCGCACGAGAACGGACAGCCGCGTGAGTACTGGACCGACATGCAGCTGTAGCGCTTAAGATCTACTACATCAAAATCCGGAGGTGGCGAGATAGACATTGGCGGACGGTCAATAGCTTTGTAAACGCGCTTTGCTTCTCCTCGTTCCAGGTCCACGAAAAACTGCGGCAACGTTGTTTCAGCTTCACCCTGGAAGACGTGATCTGCATGAGGTAGTTCTTCGATTGTGCTCGTGACATACGGTCCACCGAGCACTATCTGTTTGCCAAGGCGCTTTGCCCGCTGAACTACGTTGTGCAGCGATTCTTTCTGTGCCAGCATCCCCGTGATGAATACCATGTCGGCCCATTCAATCTGCGACGTTTTCAGCGACTCGATATTGAGATCGACAAGGCGTCGTTCGACGGAACGCGGTATTAGGCTCGACACAGTCATCAAAGACAATGGTGGAAAAACGGAACGTTTGCCCTCGAAGGGTAGCGCGTGTCGAAAACTCCAATAGGTGTCCGGAAATTCCGGATTGACCAGTAATACCTTCATTTACAGATTCCTCCCATACCGCTCGTGATGGTAGGTCATAACGATTATGTGACGGGTAATAGTTGTGTAAGACATTAACCTAAATCATCTTTCATGAGTAGAAATAAAAAATCTTCACGCAAAGTTTGGTACTGGCGCAATGGAAATACAACGATGGTTTCGTCCTTTGAGTTTCCGAATGTCTTAGCTTGGACGAAGGGGCAGACTCCCGCTCTTGCTGCGTTTATTGCAGTCAATCGGTGTGATATAAAAAGAGTTCCATTAAACGTTAAAGGGCTTCAAGGGGACCCGGGGCACTCATCATGGCTGGAAGAGACATTGAATTCAGAGTCGGTCGCAGATCAGTTGACGGAACCATAAGACTCTCAGAGCTCGCACCTCAACTGCTGCAATTGACTGTTAGTTATAAAGGGGAGCGATCGAGTTCGGTAGTTCTTACCCGCTCTCAGATTCAGGCTTTTAGGCAAGCACTCGGCGAGTACGAGTTAGCGATGGCTGAAGAAAACCAATCGGAAACCTGGGACAAGAATGAACGTCGGGCGGGTTGATGTGCGAAAGCCACTCAACAGAGGTTTCGAGCATCTGACGAATCAAGTTTTAGTTGGTTTTCCGTTTTTTCTAAACAGCCCTTCACTCGATGGGCTTTGCAAATAAACCTATCTCGAAGGCAGTTGCACCTTCATGCAGACTTGGACGAAAGGTAGAACTCGCATTATGAAAACCATTCTTTCGCGCACGATAGCCTCGCTCTTAATGTTGCTTTTCGCACTCTCTCCTGTTTGGGCCACATGCGGCGGAGGTGGCGGCGGGGGTACAGGCGGTGTTGGCGGCGGCAACAGTGGGAGCGGCGGTCCAGCCCCAGCGGTTTACAACGTTCCCTGGAAAGTGTGGGAAGCAAAGACTGCTCCTGCAAAAGGTCTCGTTCTGTATTGGTTTCCGGCCAGCAATGATGAAGTGAAAAAGTCACCCATGAAAGGCTCTCGCATACTAACGCTTTATTCTCAGCAATGTGTGGCAATGTCGGTCGCCGATTATCGCGAACCGGAGTTACAAAAATTCATCGGTGATTCAAAACCCCCGGTGGCGGTCCTGGCAGCGGCCGATGGCTCGCCAATTAACAAATTCGAAAACACCGCGGGCAAACTCAAAGTCGATCAGATCGAAAAGGCCGTCGATTCGGAAATGAAGCAACGCGAGAATGCTCTCGACGCGCAACTGAAAACCGGCAAAGAAAAGGCCAAGGCCGGCGACAAAGACGGTGCGATTGCCGCTCTCAAACCAGTTGCTCATGAGTGCCTGTTTCCCAAGAAGGCAAAGGACGCCTCGAAAGAACTCAAGAAGCTTGGTGTAGAAGAGATTTCAAGTTTCGACGCTGGATCTCCAGTTTTTTCCCCACGTGAAAGCGCTCGCATTGAGCAAGTGATGCGCAACGGCCTGATCGCAGAAATTAATGAGCATTATGTCCAGGCGGAGAAACTCTATTTACAGGCTCATCGAATGGATCCCGCTGATCCAACTCCGCTCAGATACCTCGGCGAAGTTTATCGGCATCACCTTGGCGATTGGGAAAAAGCACGAACCACATTCGAAGCGATCCTAAACATGCCGGCTGATTCAATAGCACGAGCCGTTGCCCTGCATGGTCTTGGTAAAATGACAATTCACGAAGGACAGTTCAAGAAGGGGCTGTCGTTGATGGAGCAATCCGTCGCGGAGTTTCCACTTGCTCTTGCCTATCGCAATATCGCTGTTTACTGGAATTCGGAGGGCGATCTTGAGAAAGGAAATGCCTACACTCAAAAGGCGATTGCACTTGATCCAAAAGACCAGTACAACCTGGTGTTCGCGGCGGTATTCATGGCAGCTTCCGGACACGGAGATGAAGCGTTGAAGATTGCGCAGGCGAATCGCAACTTACTTCCAGCGTCGTACAACCTCGCCGCAATCTACGCGCAGACGGGTCATAAGCAGGAAGCGCTCGCATTGTTGCAGCGGCACTTCTTTCGTTATGAGCGTTATCAATCAGTGCGCGCCAAGGAAATGATGGAGGCGAGAGTCGATGCTGTGTTTGATTCACTTCGGCAGGATTCAGCATTTCTTGCTCTAACGAGCGGTGCCGATGGAAGGCTACAGATGCCTATGAAGATGGGTGGCACGCAAAATCAGAATCAATAGTCTGTTTGACTAGGGACCAGGGGAATCATTTTCCATTTGTCATTTGAGATTTGTCAGCTGGTGATTTGGGCTTTGCCGGTTCAGACATGCGCTAAGGCGATGTGAACCCAGTTCGTGCGATGAAATCCAGCGACCAGCTGAAAAATGGCAAATATGGAAAATGGTTCCCTCTTTTTTACCTCGTCCAATCTTGACCTGAGAAACAACACCTGCTCTCACTCGTCACCCGACGCCCGCCGATGCTATTCTGCACTCCTTACCGTTTTGATTTCTAAGCACAGAACTGATTAGCAAGCTTCATTTTGAGAAGCCGTGTGCAGGAGATTAGCTACCAAACTATGAATGCGAATTTTCTACGATATCTGACGACCACTCTCTGTTCCCTATCGATCCTGATTGCCCCAATCACTTTGGCTCAACAGCCTGCACAGAATCCGCCGAAAAAGTTTGAGTTAACAATCGACAGCATCATGCGCGGACCACGTCTCGTCGGTTACGCGCCCGCAAATCCCTACTGGTCCCAAGACAGTCAGAAGGTGTACTTCCGTTGGAAACAAGCAGACGAGCCGCGACTAAAGGAAATGAGTCTTTATGTCGTTAACCGCGACGGCTCCGGTCTTCGTCGACTAACGGAGGAGGAAGCACGGCTTGCGCCCCCAGCGAATGGTGAACTCTCAAAAGACAAGACCAAGACCTTGTTTGCTGAAGACGGAAATATTTTCTTGTACGACCACGTCAAGAACGAGCGTCAGCAGTTGATCAAGACCACGGATCCAGAATCGAATCCTCACTTCACGTTTGACCAGAAAAGTATCTACTTCACTCGACAGAACAACCTGTTCGTGATGTCTCTCGAGGGCGGTTCATTAGAACAACTCACAGACATTAGGACCACGACGCCGGGAGCGTCCACAGCCGGAGCGACCGCCGGTGGTGGCGGTGGTTTTGGCCAGAACACCAGGCAAGGAAACGCCCAGCAAGGTGTTAGTGGACAACAAGCCGGCAACGAAGGTCAGGAGTTTTTGAAAAAAGAAGAGCGAACGCTCCTCGACGCAGTACGCGAACGATCTGAACAGCGCGAGGAACAGGAAACCAAACGTAAACAACGCGAGACGCGCAAGCCCTTTAATATTCCGGCCGGACAGAACGTTCAAAGTCTTAACTTGTCTCCCAACGGTAAGCTCGTTATTGCAAGCATCACTGAACCTGCCACTGGAAATAAGGCCACCATTGTTCCCAACTACGTTACCGAATCTGGTTACACGGAAGACATTTCGGGCAGAACCAAGGCAGGCGATCCGCCTAATCGCACGCGATTAGTAATCATCGACATGGCGAGCGGCGAGACAAAGAATATCGATCACGGTCAAAGGCTAACGCAGAGTCAAGCGACAACCGAACAACCCCCGCGCGACAGTGTAGCGGGAACTGAACAACAGCAAGCTCGCGGTCAAGGCGAGCGAAACGCACGCCCGCGTGATCGAGACGTGCAGCTATTTCAATTGCAGTGGTCAGACGACGGTAAAAACGCAGTCTTGATGGCGAGATCAGGAGACAACAAAGACCGTTGGATTTTGTTGCTCGATTCAACAACCGGAAAGACCAAAGTGCTCTCCACTCTCCATGACGATGCGTGGATTGGTGGTCCCGGTTCATTCACTCTCGGCTGGCTGCCAGACAACACCCACGTCTACTTCGAGTCAGAACGTGATGGCTACGCACATCTGTATTCAGTTTCAATCGACGGCGGAGAACCAACCCAACTAACATCTGGACAATTTGAGGTTTCTGACGTCCGACTTTCTCGCGACAAAACAAAGTTCTACTTTGTTTCAAGTGAGGGCAGCCCATTCGAAAGACATTTGTATTCGATGTCGATAAGTGGTGGATTACGAACCAGGATCACGACGCTACCCGGAAACAATGCTGTCGATATCAGCCCGGACGAAACGACACTGGCTGACGTTCGTTCTTACAGCAACAAACCTCAGGAACTTTATCTATTGCCAAACAAGCCAGCGGAAGGATCGGCCGAAGCCAGGTCAGTAACAACGTCCCCGATACCCGAGTTCTTCACGCACGACTGGATTGACCCACGAATAGTCAGCTTCAAAGCGCGTGACGGCGCCACGGTATACGGTCGTATGTATATGCCCTCGACCTGGAAGAAAGGTGGCCCGGCAGTGTTCTTCGTGCACGGCGCAGGTTATCTGCAGAACGTGCATCGCTGGTGGAGTTCTTATTACCGCGAATACATGTTTCACCACTTGTTAATGGAGCGCGGCTTCCTGGTCCTGGACATTGATTACCGAGGAAGCGCCGGATACGGACGCGACTGGCGCACGGGTATTTATCGTCACATGGGTGGTAAGGATCTCAGCGATCACCTCGACGCGGTGAATTACCTGGTTAAGGAACATGGAGTTGATCCTAAACGAATTGGTCTCTACGGCGGCAGCTACGGTGGCTTCATTACTCTGATGGCAATGTTTACCGAGCCTGATGCGTTTGCTGCCGGTGCTGCGCTACGACCGGTCACAGACTGGGCGCACTACGCGAATGGCTACACCGCGAACATCCTGAATCTTCCACAGAACGACGCCGAGGCCTATCGAAAGAGTTCGCCGATCTATTTTGCGAGCGGACTGAAAGGCGCACTCTTGATTTGCCATGGCATGGTCGATACGAACGTGAACTTCCAGGATTCGGTTCGACTGGTCGAGAAGCTGATAGAGTTAAGAAAAGAAAACTGGTCAGTTGCACCGTACCCGGTTGAAGATCACGGTTTCGAACGAGAAGAGAGTTGGGCAGATGAATACAAACGAATACTGAAGTTGTTTGTGGATAATCTGAAGCCGGGAACGTATGTTACGAAACCGATGTTGAAATCGACGTCGCGTTCAACTAAGACGAAGAACGCGGCCACGGGCCAATGAGCTCCAATGTCTTGCGTTGGATTTGACCCAAGAGGGGTTACATGTTTATAGCCACAACGATGTCTCACCTCCGGCGCCATTCGGAGGGGCGGAGTGAATGATTGCTTTGAATTCGAACTTTCGCTCCGCCCCTCCGAATGGCGCTAAAGTGATAGGGGCTCTAGTCTATAAACATTGCACTCCTCCGGAGTGAAGAACAATAAGTATGTCGATTTTTGTGACTACGCTGCTCGCCGTCGCTTGTTTGATCGCACCACTTACACATGGTCAACAAATCACTCGTGACCCGCGCTATCCGGCACACTGGTGGACGCCAGTCTCCGAAGTGAACAAACCTGACTGGGAGATACTTCCGCAAGAAGCTGGTCCAGGTGAAGTCATACTCTCAAAACGGAACGAGCTCGGACTGTTATCAAACTTTGCCGCCACGCCGTTCATTTATCGAGG
>Ga0157378_10004636_pt1 | contig 12055 bp, 10 predicted proteins | sample M65metaG_FD_115309 | JGI IMG/M metagenome (GOLD analysis project Ga0157378, IMG submission 115309) | Miscanthus rhizosphere microbial communities from Kellogg Biological Station, Michigan, USA - M6-5 metaG | ecosystem: Host-associated > Plants > Roots > Rhizosphere > Soil | place: USA: Michigan...
AGCTCGGCACACCAGGATTGGCTTGCACCGCGCCCTGAGCCAGACGCACGGCTTCGTCCATGTTGCCCTTGCCGTACTCGGCATACAGCCAGGCGAGATTATTGGCGGCAAAGACAGCGTGCTCGTCCTTTGCGAGGGCCTTGCGGTAGTTGTCGACGGCCGCATCAATGTTCTGGCGGTTCATTTCGAGCATGCCGATCAGCGTGTAAGCCGCGGCGTTGTCGGGACGGCGTTCGACGATCTTGCTGTACTCGGCAATTGCGCGGTCCTGTTGATTCGTATTCACGAACATAGCCCCGAGCGCCGAATAAGCCGCGAGGTAATTGGCATCGATCTCCAATGCGCGTCGAAACTCAGCTTCGGCGCCTTCGGCGTTTCGTTCGAATCCGTAAACCTGGCCCTTCAGAAAATGCAGGCTGGCGTTGTTCGGTTGGGCCGCAATCGATTGATCGACGCGAGCGTGCGCTTGCGCAGTTTGATTCCGCGCCGCGTAGATGTTGATCAAACCGCGCAGCGAATTGAAATGCGCGCTGTCGATCGCCAAAGCGTTGTCATAGAAACCAACGGCCTCGTCCAATTTGTTTTCGGTGAGCGAAACAGCCGCGAGATTCACGAGCACGTCGGTGCTTTTCGGCGCGGCATCATGCGCGGCCATAAAGTCCTGGCGCGCAGTTTTGGTGTCGCGCATCTGCAGTGCCGCCGAGCCGTGCACGACCATAGCGTTCGCGCGCATTTCCGCAAGCATTTGCGGCGTCTGTTCGCGATCGGCCGTGGCTTTGCCAATCCGATCGAGCAACTGGGAAGCAATTTGCGAAGCTGATTTGGCGTCGCCGGTGGTCAGATCAATCTGCGCCTGCATCAGCTTGCCGGGCAAATAATCGGGGTAATTGCGCTGGAGATCGCCGGCGAACACGCGGGCTTGATCAATCTGGCCGCTGCGGAAGTTTGCTTCCGCCATGAAGTAAAGTCCCGGCCGCGAATTCGGCTCCTGCTTCAGCACCTCTTGCAGGTCGCCAATCGCCGCTTTCATTCCGATCGTGTCACCGCTCTGCATCTGGATGCGCGCCCGCAGAATCATCGCCTGCCGATCGGTGGCATCTTTCTTTATGATTTCTTCGATTGCCGCCGTCGCATTCGCCAGGTCACCGCGATTTAACAGCAGTTCAGCGAGGCGATAATGTCCCTGCGTATAATCGGGCGTGTTAGCGACAACTTCCTTGTAAATGGCAATGGCTTCGTCCAGACGGCCCGTAGCGCCGTAGAAGTCGCCGAGCACCGAACGTCCTTCGGGTTTGTCTTTGTCGAGTCGGGCCAGTGCCTGGTAGGCCTCCTCAGCTTTCGAGAAGCGTTTGTTGACCAGATAGAAACTGGCGAGCACGAAGCGCGCGTCGCGGTTGTTCGGCTCAGCCTGGACCGCAATCAGGAATTCATTTTCAGCAACGTCAGCGCGATTGGTCTGCACCAGATATTTGCCATATTCGTAGTGAGCCAGCGCTGACGAATTGTTCACGGCGAACGCGCGCTTGAAGGTCGCATCGGCGTTTGTCACGTCGTTGGTCATCGCGTAGAAGCGAGCCAAACTCAGGTACGATTCAATGCGCTGCGGATTCAGTTCCAGGGCATGATTGACTTCCTGGAACGCTTCAGCCTTCTTGCCCTGCGCGAAGTAGACGCTGCCCATCAGGATGTGGCCTTCGATGTGGTTCGGATCCTTTTGCAGAATCTCTTGCGCCAGGCGCTCTGCTTCCGAGACCGCCGCTGAGGACTGCTTGCCGTTGGCTACGAAGTAGTTGCCCAGCTTGACGCGCACGTCGAGATTGTTCGCGTCCAATTGGGCGGCCTGCTTCATCTCTTCGAACGCTTCCTGAAAGCGCTGCATGCCTTCATAGGCATTGGCCAGGCCCCAATGGGCGTCGGCCATGCGGTCGTCAATCTGAATCGCACTGCGAAATTCCAGCGCTGCATCCTGAAATTTTTTGTCTTTCAGAAGGGCCTGGCCGCGAGCTACGTGTTGGGCTTTGGCTTTTTCGGGGCTCGTGCAAGCGCCAAGGAACAGCGCAAACACAACGGGAATGATAAGCAGAAGGGTAGAGAAGTTTCGGCGGCACTCGTGATTTTTCATAAAGTCTCCTAGTAACGCAAGCTGTTAGCTTGCGGCGCAAATTAGACAATTTGCGCTACTTTGGTCGCTCAATCGGTTGTCTTCGTCGGCGGGCAAAGCTTTCGAAGGCCGGATTCAGCGAATTGAAAAAGTGTCAAAAAACGTCACTCGCTTGCACTCGCGAGTCTTAGATAAGAAAGGGTGAATGGGGAGTATTTTTCAGAAGCCCGACCGTGAGGGCGGGCGCTTTTTTGCAGCACCCGTTTTCTGACTAGTTCGGTACGAACGCGGGTAATTCATCCGCAGCTTGCGATGCGAGGTTAACTGCCAGCCTTTCGGCCTCGGCAGGAGAGTTTTCAATCGGCGCGATGACCCGGATTAAGGCGCCATCTGAACGTCGACGCGCCACGCTGTCGAGCACCGTGTAGATCTTCGCCCAATATTCACCGGCGATTGAGCGTCCGCGGCCTTCATACCAGTAGATGACCAGCGCGCGTTCACTCCCTTTTTGAATCACGTATCGGTTGGCTTTGAACGAGGCTGCATTCTGACGCGGAACCATTACGTCGCCGCGATCCGTCATCGTCCAGCCCGAGCCCGGCAGGCAATTCAAAGGACTGTGATAAGTGGCGCCGTTTCGCTGAGTTGCGTAGTAACCGGCGTAAAAAGAGACCACGTGACCGCTCAATACAAAATTGCGAGCGACGTAATCGTCCGCTCGTAGAATTGTTTCAGTCTCGTCATCGAAACGAAGTTCGGTGCCGAGTTGTTTCCACGATCCGAATTGTGCCGGAAATTCCTTGAATGTTTTGCGCGAAACCTTCGCTTCGCCGCGACGCTCCCAGACATTGATGACCGCGCCACTGAACAGCAGCACGACGAGCAAAAACCAGAATCTACGACTAGTCTTCATTTGCTCAACTCGAATTCGTTTAGAGCCGGGCTTGTGCCCGACCAGGCGGGCGGTAGGCCGCCCTTAAACAATTTATCCAATAAAGGCTTGGCGCGATCGAGAACCCATGCAGTTGCAAACAAAAGCACGGCGGCGGCGATGTACACCACCCAACCAGAAAACGAATGAAAGAAACCATCCGCCACGCGCGTGCCGTAGTAGTGCGAGAGCGCGCCGGTGCCGCTCACGCGTGCAGCATTCGTGAGAATGGCAATCGGAATCGCGGAAGCCACGAGAATAAGCGAGCGCCAGAACGCGAAGCTCATGAATGGCGCAATGAATCTATTGGGCCTTTCCTGACCATCACTGACTGAATTCGGCGTCTTAGGTTTCGTGAAGTAAGCGTAAATGACCGCCAGGGTAATTAGCGTCATCAGCGATCGAATGCCGCTGCACGCTTCCACGACGGCCAATCTTTTGGGTGCACTCGCGCCGCGCGGCATCAGCTCGATCACGTTGCCCTGCCGCAGCACGGGAATGCTGAAAAGGTACATCGCCGCAACCGCGCAGCGCGAAGCGAAAAGCTGCAGAGGAAACGCGACACGGTTAAAGATAATCTGCGGAATGGGAATCGAAAGAAACAGGAGCGCGAGCGGAACGAGGAGGAATTGAATCACGCGTGCGCCAAAGAAATAGATCACAACGCTTACCAGCATCATGATTAGCGACATTCGTTGCATGAACAATTCAGCGCCTGCGGTCCCGGCCCACAACATGAACAAGGAAACGGCAATGCCGACGGCGCCAATAACCGTCCACGATTCGCGTTTCGCATCCGCCAAACGCTCTCGCTCCTGCCAGAGAATGAAGGCGATGACGAACGGAATCAGGAACCCGTGCGAATAGTTCTCGTCATGCCACCAATCATTCCCAAGCTTCGCCAGCACCGCGAAATAGACGAATGCCAGGGCGACAGCTATCGCGATCGGCTGAAATAGTTTTCGGGGGATAGCACTCATCACTTCTTTAGGGCTCATCGTTGAGGGGCAATCTCACCAGCAAGTCTATGACCAGCCTGAAAAGAGCTGTTTGACCAATTGTTTGATCTGGGGCACGATGCGATTCAGCTTTTCCAGCAAATCCTGACAACCCGTAACCGTTAAGAATAACCAGACGAAAACCGCTGCGGTCTTATCACCTCGGGGTGGTTGTTGGGGCTTTGATTTTTCTGGGTTCGAAACTTGTTCTTCCAAGTCCATAGGTCCGCACGCCTTTCTGGAAACTGGATTAACCGTTATGTTTCGCCCTTGCTCGAAAGATTCTCCCCCGTGTTCGCTCTTGTGCCTCCTTAAAGGTTAGGGATCCTAAGATCCACCATCAGTTTCCAATTACTATAAAAGATGTAATCAGCCTAAATTTCCCGCCAAATGTTCATGTGCTCCGGTAACGCCTACGTTTTCCGCCTGTGGTTCCCGGGCTATTCCATAGGCGCCGATTAATTGCGCGACTTTCGTCTTCAAGTCGAACTTGGCCTCGACGCTTTGTCGTGCTGCCTGACCCATGCGGGCCCGCGCCGACGCGTCGTTTACCAACTCCAGCACTCGATCACTCATGCTTTCCACGTCGCCACGTTCCACGAGATGGCCTGACTGGCCGTCGCCAATCAGCTCCGGAATGCCGCCCACGCGGGTAGCGACCACAGGTTTCTCGTGCGCCATCGCTTCGGCGATCATCCAGCCGAACACTTCTTCCCAACGCGAAAACTGACAAACGACATCGAACGCGTGGAAGACGCCTTCGCCAAACGGATCGTCGATCATGCCGGTGAAAGTTATGCGATCGCCAAGGCCCATGGCCGCAGCATCTCTCATGTATTGCCCGCGTTGCGCGCCTTCGCCGGCCAAAACGAATTGCACATCGTCTCGGCGCGCACTTACCAGCCGCGCCATTTCGAGAAAATCACTGATTCCTTTTTCCGGAATGATCCAACTGATCTGCCCTACAATTTTTCGTTCGTTGGGAATTCCGAAGCGCTCGCGGAATCGCGCGCCGGCGCCGTTGTCTGCGGTCACGCGTGAGAGATCGATTCCGTTGTAAATCATCTCGTAACGATCGCGCGGCAATGCATTAACTGTGGCCATGCATCGGTGGCCGTAATTGCTCACGCAGACTACTTTCGTCAACGGTAACTCGATGGCGCGGGCAGCAAATCTCTTCCACAGCGGAGCCCTCTGAGGAACATAACCGGCCGGCCGTGAATGATGATCGGTGAAGAAGACCTGCTTGACGCCCGCAAGTTTCGCAATCCACGGATAGAAGGTCAGGAAGCCGACGAAATGAAGATGCAGCGTCTCAGCTCGATGCCTTCTCAAGATGCGGAATAGATTCAGGCAAGCCTGCCGGCCGCCGGCGGTCGAATCGGAGAGCGTCTGAAACGACACATTCGGTAATTCCAGAAAGCGTCGTACGTCGCCTTCCGGTTCGGACAGGAAGCAAAGCACGCTGTGCCAGCCTGCTCTGCCGAGTTGCTCGGAGAGTTCGCGCGCGAACATCTCCGTGCCACCGATGCGGCGCGGCTCAACTCCGAAAACTGAAACAAGAGTTCTCATAGGTTTAGAGGCTGGCTACCGCCCGCCAATCTTCCGTGAACACCGGGCAGTAGCCCGCCTCTAAACGAATCGTAGCGCTGTGGCCTTTCATCACTTTGATACAGCGACCATTCTGTCAACGGTGGCCCATCGAGTTTCATCACTCTTCGCAAGCACAACTCGAAGCCGACCATCGCGTAAAAAATCGCCAGGGCTTCCATCGGGAGACGGTAACGCGTATCGGTAAAGGTGAGGATGTACGGAATTGAAAAACACATCATCACCAACAGCGGCAGTAGCACCAGCATGCGCGCCGGCGACTGCCAAAGTTTCAGGAATCCAAATACGCCAAAGCCCAGTGTAAAGAGATAGCAAACCAGCCACAGGAAACGCATGGCAGCGACGGAAACGGACAGGCCCTGATAGCCGTAAACCGGCGGACGCCACAGCAACCAAACTTTCTTGAACCACATGCCCACGGTGAGGGCCGCGTGTCCACGGATGTAGCGGAGGCCTTCTCGCATCCCTTGCCGGTGTGCTTCAACTTCGTTCGCCCCATCGTTCCAGGCGACGCCGGGAACCAAACGCCAATCGGGCAGGCCAGTCGCCGCCGGATTGTTGCCGATATAGAAATTGATTCCCGAGTTGGTGGCTACGGGTACGAATGTGCGAAGGACCAAATAATTTCGTACCGTCCACGGCAGAATGGTCAAGACAGTAGCGGCCGCCATCGTCAGCCAAACTTTCGCCGCTGGGCGTGAAAAATGTTTCCGGGAAAGCAACAACCAGAAGCCGACAATGGCCGGCATCATCCATGCTGTTTCTCTGGTCAGCGCGGCGAGACCAAACGTGACGCCAGTCAACGCTGCGACCAGCAGCGAGCTGCGACGCAAAGCTGTCATCAGCAGAGCCATGCCGGCGAACAGCAGGAAGAGATAGAACGCCTCGGAGTAAAGCGTCTGCGGATAACGAACGAACTGCGGATAGATCGCAACCGCGAATCCGGCGAAGTAGCCGATTCGTCGCGTCGATAGCTGTCGCACCCAAAGCGCCGCACATACGGCCGACAACGCGCCAAAAATGGCGAGCGCGACCCGCGCGGCCGTCAGGTTTACCCCGGCAACTGAATAAATTCCGGCGAGCAGCCACGGGTAAGCGGGCGGACGATAGGCGCGCGCGGCAATCTCCAGATAGCCCTTGCCTTCGATCAGGTGACGCGCAATCAGCGAGTAGTAATAAGGATCTTCCGTGTGAGTTTCCGGCGCGCCCCGCAACAAAGCGATATAAGCTAAACGCAGCGCCAGGCCAGCGACGAAAATCGCCGAGAGCATAACGAGATTAACCCGTCGCTCGCGGCTGTCGAGACATTCAAGATATCGTCTTAGCGATTTCATCGTTCGTGTCTGCGTTCGTCGTTCAAAACTGCGGTATCGATCTTCATCGCAGTGATAAGCGCGTAGTTGCTTTCGTTGGTACCGGCGGTGGAGTTGGATCGGTGAAGTAGTCCTTGGCAATCGGGCCCGCCACCGCACTGTTATTGATATTAGGAAGTACTGAACTGCCTTGAGTGCCCAGCTGCATCAGGTAATCCTGGGCCAGGCTCTGTCCCGCGGCCATTTTGAGTGGCACTCCATAGAAGAAGCGCTTCCAGCCGCTCCAATTGTGCCGGCCCTGTATTCCCTGATTGGGATTGCCGCGCCTGGGAACTAAGAGAATGCTCGCCCTGGTAAAATTCGTGTAGGGCGCGGGTGTAGTGCTCGCTCGCCAATAAGCGAAGATGTAGCTTTCCGCCGCTCCCGCGTATTCATAAGGATTTTGCGTGGCGGTGGAACGGATCCAACCGGTCGAATCGGGAACCGCAATCGGCTGCGCGCTCGTCGGATCTCTTAAGCCCAGCGTCGCGCAACGCCACTCGCTGGCGGTTTGCGCTTGGACCACCCGAAGGACGCTGTGGATATAGATTTTGCCGTTCGGGTAGATGTAGTACGTTACCTCCGCGGTCACGTTGCTTAACACGCCGACCGCACTCACGACCGGGCTCGATATCGCTTGCACCACTACTCGTGAAGGGGCATTTTCCAGGATGTTGAAAGCGCGCGGACTGTTTGGGAAGTAATAGCTGGCCGCCCGAGTATATAGCTTGGGATCATCCGGCTTCGTTCCATAGAAGACTTGCTGAAAGAGCCCTGGTTCCGCCGTGGAAATTTCATTCGACACACCGTAGCCAGGTCCAGTCAGATTGGTTTGCGCGGACGGATCGTTGACCAAATCGTACCATTGAGCGATTCCCCAATTATCCGCAGCTTCGAAGACAAGGCGGAATAACCCGGTCGACTCGACGGCAACAGTTCGCTTCAGGCCGGACCCTGAATCAACTAACTGCATGCCACCTCCCGAACCCGGCTTCACTCGAAGCTGGCCCAGACCATTACCCGCAACCATGAAGGTAAGAAGCAGGGTGATGAGAATCTTTCGCGTTACGGAAGTGATAGTCATAACTGAAGGTTGCAGATTTTGAGCGTGAGAACCACGCTTGCCGGCCTGAGGTTTCCTCTCAGACCAGAATCGCAAAGGTCAGGAACGTCCAGGTAATCGAAGATAACGCTGCAGCCGCGCGCTGATTCGTTCGTGCAGGTGCTGCATCCGCACCTGGCCCCCGTTGGCTGCGGTAATCAGGCGATGCAACGCCGTAGGCCGGGCGGCTCTGACAAACGCAGTTTGATAGTTTCGCCTGTCGCCAAATCCGAGGATGCGTTGATCCTCTACAGACAGGTCACCGATAAACGCGGCGTTCAGCAGCAGCGGGTGATAACGGTAATAATCGATGTCCTCCTGCTGAAGTGCGATGCTCGGATCGTGATACGCGTAGAAGATTGCCTGCCGCGGTTCCAGTATCGGAATCGCTTGCCGGTGAATCGCGGAAGTGTCGAACATGAATACAGTTCCCGCCGGCGCCTTTAGTTCGATCAGCTCGGACATCGGCAAAGATTCGACCTCTTCTCGCTTTAGGTCGTGCGGGTGCTGTTTTCGATGAGAGCCCTTAATGAAATTGAACGCGCCGCTCTTAACGTCAGTCAGGTACATTGCGATCTTGATCTCGCGATAGATCGGCGCGCCTTCCTTTTGCTCATACCAGGTGTCACCGTGCCAGCCGTGAAAATCGTACCGGGTCGGTAAAGACCTCCAGCCCTTCGCTTCGGTCAGTTGATAAGTGGGCCCGAGATAGCGCGACAGGATCGCCTTCACCAGCGGATGCACGGCGAGATCCACGAAGCCCTGCGCGAGCAGCAAGACATCCTCGACCATGTGTCGATAGGTTTCGGTCCGGTAATAACCATCAAAATTGTTCCAACGCACGTGCTGGAGCTTCGCCGCAAATGCATTTTGCATCTCCCGCAATTGTTCGTCGGGAATTATTGACGGCAGCACCACGACGCCGTTCGTGTCGAGTTCGGAATACAGTTTTTCAACCGAGGCAAGGCGATTACGCGCGAGCCCGGTTGCTGTAATTTCTTGTTCGTTGAAAAGTTTCATGTTCTTTCTGCGCGTCGCGCACAAATTGCTCCCATAACCGCGGGTGCTAAACGGAACAGCCAAATGGCGACGAGTGTTTTGACTGTTGGTCGAAGAATCCTGGCGGCTTTGAATGCGACGACCGCCTGTGCGTAGTCACGGCGTGCTGCGTAGTGCTTCCCCATTTCAAACTGCAGAAGGGCGCGCCGGTTTCTGATGACGTTGCTGACTTCGGCCCGCGCTTCTTCCGGCAAATCGTAGTTCTGTTCGATTTTGTCGAAGATGGCCAGTTCACGTCGATGAGAGTTAATCGCATCGCCAGTCAGACCATCAGTCCGGCAACGATATTTCAGCAGAGCGTTTCGATGGTAAGAAAGACGCTGCCCGGCGAGCGAAAGTCGCAGCCACAGATCGAAATCCTGTCCGCGGCGAAGCGCGATATCGAACAATCCGATATCGATAATCGGTTGCCGGCGCGCGACGATGCCAGAGGTGATGAGAGAGCGCTAAGAGTCGACCAACTGCAAGAAGCTAACGTCGGCAACTGCTGGGGCTGAGTCCATCAGCAGGTCCATGTAACGTTGCCCTTCAGTTTTTGGGTCACCAAACATCGTGGCGTCCGCACAGGCGAGATCGCAGCCGCGGGCCTGGATGAACTGCATCTGCTCTGCGAGATAATTAGGCAGCCAAACGTCATCACCGTCGAGAAAGGCGACGAACTCTCCCCGCGCTGCCTGCAATCCACTATTACGGGCAACACTGGCGCCGGCGTTCTCCTGTTTGAGATAGATGATCCGATCGATGTATGGCTGAATCGCGCGTTCGAATTGTTCGGTGTCCGGCGAGCCGTCATTCACCAGGATGACTTCATAGCCGGTGAACGTCTGCGCGAAGACTGAGTCGAGCGAAGCCGCGATGTACGACGCGACGTTATACGCAGGAATGATGACACTGACCGCGGGCACGGTTTCGCTATGCGTTCCCGTAGTTGCATTCGGCAGAGCGAGATTATTCGCCGTTGCTGATGTTTGGGTCAGTTGCTGCATGGGTTTCAGTTAGCGGACAGGCTGAATTCGCCTCCACAGATTTCGGAATACCGGCAGTAAGTCTCAGCCGCTTCGATCGCGTACTGGTAATCGCGCCACCCAGTCGAATGAATCAAAGCCGCGAGTCGCAGCTTTCGTCGATCCAGGATCTCTTTGGGAAATCCGGACTCGCTTAGCAGTCGCTGCGCGCGGGCGACGATACCTTGCCGTTTCACCATGCGCTCGCCCTGCTGGTGCTGTGCATTCCACTGGTAGATGAGGTCGGCAGGTATCGGCAGCGGACACGCTTCGTGCCCCGGATATGTTTGCCACGGTACGCGCGCGGCTGCCGCCCCGAAGTTTGGCAGCAGCTTGTGGTAGAACTCGTGGCGCAGGAACCAATCAAGGCGAGATGCCAGCACCGCCTGCAGCAGCCTTGCGTCAAAGAACGGCACTTGAAACTCCAGGCGATGCAGGTCGATGTTCTCGAAGTGCCGCGTGAGCTTCCGCGCCTGATCGCTGAGAGTCAGGAACAAATAAAGGTTCCAGGCTGGATCGGCAGCGTTGAACCTGGCTATCTCTTCCCGCACGCCCTGTCGTACGATCTCCATTGCATCTTCGAGCACGCTTCGCCGAAACAGTTTCGCCGGAACCTGGGTCGCTTCGTCCCGAACGAACCAGTCAACCACTGAGTCTGCGTGACCCGTCCGCATCTGTTCGACGATTGATTCGGTAAACCGTACGAAACCCAGGGTTGTACTGCCGCCTTCTCCCGACCACACAACCCGGGGCCGCTCACAATCGCGATTCCAATTTCCCAACGCGCCGGACATCAGCGATGAATAATCCGGTACCTGGTCGCCGGGTTGGCGGGGGATGCTTTGGTGAATCGTGCCAGCCTGTCTGGCGAATTCGTCACCAAAAAATTGGTCCTGGGTTCCCGGTAAAGCGAAGTTGACGGTGTGAACCTTTCTCCCTTGTTCGCGCAGCGCTGCGACGATTAGACGTGAGTCAAGCCCGCCGCTGAGAAATGCGGAAGTGGAAGTCTCCTCTTGCATGCGATTGGCTACGACCCCATCCCATGCGTCATGCACCGCCTGAAGCCGCTCGGCTTCGCTTGCCTCGACGGCAGCGATTTGGTCCCAATGCCAATAGGTCTTGAATTCGACGCGATTTGCGTCTATCTCGATGAGCTGGCCCGGCGTAATCCGATGTATATCAACGTACGGTGTACGATTGCCCAGCGTGGTATTAAGCGCGACGATCTCAGTCACGCCGCGCAAGTCCATTTTCTTTGGCACGAGCGAGCACGCCTCGATAATTCGGAGCGCGCTGGCAAAGACCACGACTTCCTCGCTAATCCAAAAGTACAGCGGCCGGAGCGCGCACTTGTCGCTGATGAAAGTTAGCGAGGCTGGTTGAGATCGGTAATGCGCAATAACAAAAGAGCCGTTTGCATCCTTTAGTCGAGCTAAGTCGTCCTCGAGCAAGTCTTCATGCAGGATTCTGAGATCCTCACTACGATCACCGTTTGTCCCTGCCAACAAAGGTTCACCGGTCAACATCGATATGTCGTCGCCACTTTTCAACAAGCCGTTCGTGCCGAAAGCGCCGATATCGAGCTTCGCGAAGAACCCGTTTGGTTCGCGGATGACTTCGACTGCATCGTCCGGATGACGCGAAACAGACTGCAACCATTCGTGACAGACCAGGTCTGACAGCCGTTGCCCTTTGCGATTGAAGATGCCGGCGATCAAAGTCATATGCGTTCCCCTGCGAGCGTGCGCGCCGGTGACGGACGTCGCGGCAAAGCCAGCGAGATGCCGGTAAGCCAGGCCTCAAATTCAATCGGGGCCATCGTGTTGTTGTCGAGGAAGCGCGGCAAAAGCAGCGGCAGCGAAGCGGGCGAAGCGAAACCTACTTCACAGGTCGTGGC
>Ga0157378_10004638_pt1 | contig 12050 bp, 10 predicted proteins | sample M65metaG_FD_115309 | JGI IMG/M metagenome (GOLD analysis project Ga0157378, IMG submission 115309) | Miscanthus rhizosphere microbial communities from Kellogg Biological Station, Michigan, USA - M6-5 metaG | ecosystem: Host-associated > Plants > Roots > Rhizosphere > Soil | place: USA: Michigan...
GAACGGTGGGTGCGGCGGCCTGTGACCAGAACGGCGATATTGCTGCCGCAACCAGTACAGGTGGCATGACCAATAAAAAATATGGACGCATTGGCGATACCCCTATTATTGGCAGCGGAACCTATGCCAATAATAAAACATGTGCAATAAGCTGTACAGGTCACGGAGAAATGTTTATACGAGCAGTGGCTGCTTATGATGTCAGCGCACTCATGGAATATAAGAATTTTAGTCTGCAACAGGCAATGGACGAAGTGGTGCATAAAAAACTTGTCAGCATTCAGGGCGAGGGCGGAATGATTGGTGTAGATGCGAACGGTAATTTTGCTATGATGTTTAACAGCGCAGGCATGTACAGGGGAGTGCGCAGCAGCGATGGAACGAATGAAATAGCGCTGTATAGTTGATTGGTTGATCAGTTGATCGGTTGACTGGTTGGGCGGCTCACAGCTAATAGCTCAAAGCTGTTTTATTCTTTATTCGTGCAATTTGGTGTAATGAAAAAATATGCTGTTATAGTAGCGGGTGGTTCGGGTGCAAGAATGAATACTGTTATCCCCAAGCAATTCCTGTTACTGCAGGACAAACCTGTATTATTCCATACACTTACCGCGTTTTTGACTGCGTTTGCTGATGTAAAGATTATCCTGGTATTACCTGAAGCATATCTTGAAACAGGCAAATTGATTGCCGCCGCTGTGGCCGAACCATACCGCATACAAACGGTCGCGGGTGGCGAGACCCGTTTTCAATCAGTGAAGAATGGGTTGGAAAATGTTGAAAAGGATTCCGTTGTTTTTGTGCACGATGCAGTACGCTGCCTGGTAAGCCCGGCATTGATTAGGCGTTGTTACGATGCTACGATTGAAAAAGGCAATGCTGTACCAGCCACCACGGCAATCGATTCCGTGAGAATTGAAAATGATAATGGCAGTGTAACTATCGACCGGGCCAGGGTTAAAATGATTCAAACTCCACAAACTTTTTTTGCGAATGATATTATAGATGCATTCAAACTGGGCTACGATGTAGCTTTTACAGACGAGGCCGCTGTATTGGAAAGGGCAGGTATAAAAATCAATCTTATAGAAGGAGAAAAAACCAATATTAAGATAACACTGCCGGTAGATTTACTGATTGCAGAAAAATTGTTGGAATATAAAGCGACCGTTCAATAATGACAATGCAGGTACTGCAGTCAAGTTAATATCCGAACAATGATTAACCGGTTACAGCAGGTATTCAGAAAGTTCATTTTTTGCCTGCGGATCTCGGGTAGCGCAAGAACCTTCTTGCTGTTGGTGCTCAACAGCAAACGTTTTAACAGGTTTCAACGCCATCATATTGCCGGTAATGAACAAAACCAGGCCATGCCGGTGCGGTATAGTATCGTTTACCGCGGAAAAAAACAACTTATTTATCTCCGGACCTATGCGGGGGACATCCGGATGTTTTACGAAATTTTTTTGGAGCAAGTGTACAAGCTATCGCCTGCCGTTTCTTTTGTAAACGGGGTTATCGTAGATGCAGGTGCAAACATTGGTATGGCGGCCATGTATTTTTATGGCTTGTTTCCGGAGGCCACTGTTTATTGCATTGAACCAGCAGGCGAAAACGCGGCATTACTGGCAATGAATATGGCGCGGGGTATCAGTACCGGTAAAGTGCATATTACACAGGCCGCTCTCTATGTGCAGGACGGGGAGGTCAATATCAGCGGAAATAAATGGGCTTACAATATAGCTATAGACACCATGGGGCATGCAATGGTTCCTTCGATCAGCATGGATAGTTTCCTGCAGAAAAATAAACTGGAAAGGATTGATTTATTAAAAATAGATATAGAAGGTGCAGAAGCATTTATTTTCTTTCCCAATGCCGGCTGGTTAAAAAAAGTGAATGCAATACTGATAGAAATCCATACAGCGGAAATGGTGACAGCAATACATTCGGTTCTTTCAGGCGCAGGATTCGATTGTCATAACTGGCAACATCGCCCATTGGCCAGTAATGTATTTTTTGCGTCCAGGCCTTCTAAGGAATAATTGTTTTTATACGGCAAAAAAATGCAGTATCATTTAAAGAGTTTTAATGGCCAGGGCAGGTTGTTATAGCGCATGAAATAATAGGGTTGATTAACAGCACCGAAATTGCTGTAAAAATGTGCAATTCCCGGAATATCGGATCCTTCGAAATCGAGGATGAAAGCCCGATTGGAAAATTCCCTGATAAGATTATCAAGCAAAAAATAATTAGCTTCTTTTAACCGACCTTCGGGCACTGTTGCAGACTGAAGCAGGTATAGCCGGTTGCCGTCCTGCAGAAGTAATGCACTGGCCAATAGTTCCTGTTTATCCATTACCTGGCGTACCACCAGCATGCCCTTTTTGTTTGCTGCCGAACAAAGCTTTTCAAAATTATAATAGTCATTGCTGTTTATATGCCTGGTACGCGCAGCATACAATTTTTTATAGTGCCGGGTGGCAATATGGAAATCATTCATGATCTCGTATTGCAGATCAAATTTTTCTGCGCGTCGGATGTTCTTGAGAGCATCCCGGCTATACCCCTTGCTTGTAACAGCATAATCCTCGTTCAGGGATAATATAAAATTTGTTCTGGGCTGCAATTCCTTACCGGCATTCCGGTAGTTTAAAAAAATCTCCGCAAAGCGAAAATGCTGCTTAACCCGGGCAATAAATAAGGGCGATAATTCTTCAGGCGGGGTGGTTCGACTGAAAATTCCCAACTGCTGTGTAAACGGCGGCTGATAGAGATAAGCAATGCCAAACTTCCTGTTCCGGGTAAGTGGCATCACAGCCTCGTAATCATTCAGTACCAGGGCATCCCATTGCCCGGCCATACAATCTAAATGGAATGTATAACCGTAAATAAGGCTGTTAACGGATGCAGTTATGCAGGCATCCCATTTTTCCTTATCAATCTGTTGTTGTGTGAGGTATTGTATCTGGCCGCTGATATTCATGCCAATTTAAAAATCCAGGTTTTTATTCATTTTCCGGAGACTGAAGTTCTGAATATCTATGCTGAAAGAGACGGTTTTAAACAAATAATTCCCGCCCAGGGTGGATTTAAAATAATCCCTGAAGGCTGCGCTGTATATCAGCGGTAAATAGACGTTCAATGTATTGTGGAACATGGACAGTTGAAGACCGCCATCAAAAAGAAAACGGGATGTTGGTGCATTGGTCTGCCAGGCATCTGCATAGGTGCCAATGTCGGCGAATATTTTTACAGGAAATTTTCTGTCTGCAATATCCGAAACAAAGTTCATTGCTGCCAGCCAGTTGTCTGTTTTGCCGACCTTACTGCTCAACAGATCGGTTCTTACCTTAAAAGCACCATCACGCGTCATGATTTGCCGGTTGCCGGTGCCTTCAAATTCGTTCCTGCCAACGAAATAATTGCTGTAAGTATAATCTTCATTACCATTAGCGCCCGTCATATTCAACTGATAACGGTCTGTTTCAAACTGTTTACTGGCCGTTTTTGTACCTGTATAGAAAAATTTACCAGCAAATAAGCGTACATCAAGGCCTGACTTATTGTTGCCGTAATTAAAATAATAGTTCCCGGTAAATGCGGCCCTTACAAATCCATCTGCCTGCTCCAGCAGCAATTCTGCACGGTACGGATACAGTGCGCGGTTATTTTCCAGCACCAGTTTAAGTTGATTCAGGTAACGGTGCGAAGAAGTCTTTTCAACAACATCACTGGTATCTACCCCATTTATCACTGTTTTGAAATTGAGGCCGTTCTCCTGTATAAAAAAAGGTTTGAACTGCAGGTAACGGTGCATTTTGCTAAGCGGATCCTTCTCTTTTAACGTGAACCGGACAAAGGGAGCTGTTTTCTGAAATCCCATCACTATTTTTTTGGCGCCTTCCGGTTGGAAGGCATCCATAGCAAATGAAGCACCACTAATGCCGGCTTCAATTTTATAAAAAAGATGCTGGGGATACCAACTATAAGACATTCTTGCCAGGTAATTAAGCCGCTCGCTTGCTTTTGCATAGAGCGGCGTCACCAGAAAGCGGAACCTGTTTTCAGGGAAGCCGTAATTGTGTACAAACAGGCCCATCATAAAATCGTCGTACCGGTTATAGCCAAACGCCGGGAAAATATTGATATAATTATAGCGGCGCGTATTGTACAGATTGAAAAAACGGAGGGTGGGGTGCAGTTCGCGCTTAGGCGGGGGCGTAAGATCGCCTTGCTTTTCTGTGAGACCAACAGGGCCGCTGATATTTTTACCGCTTACTGCTGTAATGGTGTTAATCAAATCTTCCGGGTAAGGATGTTTAAACTGCCAGCGATGGTAATATTCATGCATGCAGGCATCCAGCACGGTGAGGCCCAGTGAATCTTCAAGCAATTTCATCCATTGGCCTGTTTTGTAATAAGCCACCATCGCATAATTCAATTGCGTGAAATTTTCTGATGCCGTATTGATGGGTTGATCTTTGTGTACCGCTATCAATGACTGTAATCCAAGCGCTTCTATGTTTTCAGGGAGCCGTTCCTCTAAAAATGAACGCCTTTTACCCGGGTATATTTTTTTTATGCCCGCGGCATACCGCTTATCATAGTAGGTGTTGATGCCTTCGTCCATCCACGGAAATTGTCTTTCGTTTGTGGCCAGAATACCTTGCAGCCAGTTATGCCCCACCTCATGTTCTATCATTTCTTCCAGTTCTTCTTTTGACTGAACAGGTGATATGCTGGTAATGGTGGGGTACTCCATCCCGCCTTCGAAACCCATTTTGGCTTCAACAATGCTCACGGTATTAAAAGGATATTCACCTAATACGGAAGATCGGAATTTCACCGCCTGTTTGATAAGACCGGTACTGCCAACCCAAACGGCGCTTTTAGATGGCAGGTAATAACTGAATGCAGTTATTATTTTTCCAGACGCAAGTTGCAGGCTGTCCTGTTGAACAATAAATCTTTTGTCGGCAAACCAGGCAAAGTCGTGCACGTTGTTTTGCAGGTATTGTATGGTTTTTGTTGTTGTCGCTGACGCGGGGAACAGTTGTGTGGTTTTTTTTATGTGTTTATAAGAACCCTTTTTAATAACGGATTTCGTAACTACCGGTTCCCAGCTAAAACTGTTTCTTTTTTTTAACCAATCTTTCTCTGCTTCATCCTGCAATTCACCGGTAGCTGCTACCACATAATTCTCCGGTACCGTAATACGAACATCATAGTTACCGAATTCGCTGTAAAACTCGCCCTGGTCGAGATAAGGCATCGGATGCCAACCCTTGCGATCATATACAGCCGGTTTTGGAAACCACTGCGTAACCTGGTACGACTGGCCATAGTGTCCGCCCCTGGAAAAATTTTCGGGTAGCTGAACATGGAAGGGCGTAGCAATTATCACCTGATTACCGGGTGACAATGGTTGTGGTAATAACAATTGAATAATATCGATGTACTGCGGATGATCGGTTGTTTGTGCAGTAACACCATTTACTTTAAAATCCAGGCGATTGATATAACCACGCTGGTCCGTTTTGCTGAAATAGAAGTCTGTTCTGTTATTGATGAGCAATTGTTCACTGAAAGCCGTCTTATCATTCTTGTAAGCATTGGGCCAAAGATGCAGCCAGATAAAATGAAGAGTATCGGGGGAGTTGTTGATATAGGTTATTTTTTCAAAACCGTCAAGGGTATGGTTTTTATCGTTCAGGGAAACATCTATTGTAAAGTTGACCTGCTGTTGCCAGTATTGAGCGCAGGCGACAAAGGAAATTGCAAGGCCCAGTATAAAGCAGAAAATTAGTTTACTCAAGGATGATGAGTTTTGCCAAAAATAATTGAAAATGAACGAAAGATGAACAAACTAATAACGGCATAAAGCCGTATTAATTATGTGGTAGAAGCAATTAAACGCCTTTGCCCGAAAAAATGATGCGGAGCGTATGCATCATGATCTTAAAATCCAGTTTCAATGAGATATTTTCCATATACAGCAGGTCATACTGCATCCGTTCAATCATCTGGTTTACGTCTTCAGCATAGCCAAATTGCACCATGCCCCAGGAGGTGAGCCCCGGCTTCGTTTTCAGCAGGTATTTGAAATAGGGGGTTTGAAGCGATATCTGGTCGATATAATATTTTCTTTCCGGCCTTGGGCCCACCAGACTCATTTCACCTGTCAGCACATTAAGTAATTGGGGAAGTTCGTCGAGCCGCCATTTGCGCATCGTTTTGCCATAGGGTGTAATGCGTGGATCATGGGGCGAGGAAAGGGCAGGTCCATTGGGTTCTGCCCCGGCATACATAGACCGGAACTTATATATGCGAAAAGATTTTCCTTTGTAGCCGATGCGTTCCTGTATAAACAATATTGGTCCTTTTGAAGACCAGCGCACTCTTAAAGCTACATACAGCATGAGCGGCGATAAGATTACGAGGCCAGCGATGGAAATAACAATATCCAGCAGGCGCTTCACATTTTGCTGCCACTGCGGAATTAAACTGGTACTTATCTCAGCGAGTACAGGGCTTAAGACATTTTCTGTTTTCACAGAGCCAGATAAGATATCAATGATACTTGGCACTATCTTAATGTCAACTTCTTTTTCGCCCAGCCAATTAATCAATTCCTCCGCATCCTTTTTATTGACTTGATCAACGGCAATCACGACTATTTCTATCAGGTGCTGGTCAATGAGCTGTTCTGTTTGTTGCAATTCACCCAGCCAGGGAAGATGGGGTTGAATATTGTTTACTTTGTTGCCTGCAAATCCTTTGTAATAAATGCCGGATTGCTTCAGCGATTGCTGTGTTTGCTGAAAAAGATGTTCTGCGATGCCGTAGTCGCCAACCAGCATTGCATTAAAACGCACAGTGCCGGAGACCATTTGTTTTTTGGCGATATTGAGCAGTATCCATCTGCCGGAGATGGTGAAAAGAAACTGTAACAATATAAAGCAAAGCAGGGTTGTATAGTAGTAGTAAAGTGAATGATTATAATCATTCAAAACAATCACAAAAAAGATAAGGATGCAGCCAAACAGGGAACAGGCGAAGGTGGTAATGATTTCGTTCAGTCTTGATTTTTTGTAGAGCGATCCATAACTGCCCGCCAGGAAAAAAAATGCCAGCCATAAAAAAGGCAATGCGGCAATGCCTAGTATAAAACGATTATTCAGATCGAGATGACTGCCCTTGTAAAAAGGCTCGCGCAGCAGTTCCTTTCGTACAATGGTAAATAGTATCCACGCAATAGCCGCAGCAAAGTAGTCGCTAACGATGTACCAGCCGATATGAATTTTTTTGTTAGAGGGCATGAGCCGGTTCAGGTATTGATAGTGGCGTTCTTTATTTTATTAAGGATCTGGTGGGCGATGTCCATGGCGCGGTATCCATCTACTTCGCTTACGATGGCCGGTGTGTTATTAACGATGGCGTCCCGGAATTTTTCCAACTCCATTTTTATTGCATTTACTTCGGGGATGACCGGGTTTAATATGGCAATGGTTTTTTTGCCATGCGGTGTATCCAGATCAAATGAAAATGCATCCAGGTCTTTCGGTGTTTTCAGTTTGATGATCTCTGTTTTTTTATTCAGGAAATCAATACCAATATAGGCGTCTTTCTGAAAAACCCGCATTTTGCGCATGCGCTTCATGGAAATACGGCTGCTGGTAAGGTTCACCACACACCCGTTGTTGAACTCGATGCGCACATTGGCGATATCAGGTGTATCGGTCATTACTGCCACGCCGCTGGCGGAAATAGATTTTACTTCACTTTTTACCAGGTTCAGTATGATATCGATATCATGTATCATTAAGTCGAGTATCACACTTACTTCGGTTCCGCGCGGATTAAATTGTGCCAGGCGATGCACTTCAATAAACATGGGGCTAAGTTCGAAGCACTGCACTGCCAGGTAGGCCGGGTTAAACCGTTCTACATGGCCCACCTGCATTTTTACATTGCTTTCTTTTACCAGTTTCACCAGTATCCTGGCTTCATCCATGGAATTGGCCAGTGGCTTTTCTACAAATACATGTTTCCCTTTTTTAATAGCTTTTTCACATAATTCAAAATGAAAAGGGGTGGGTGCAATGATGTCAACAGCATCACAGGCTTCCATTAACCGCTCTGCATCCAGGAAACGGGGTAACTGGTATTTTTCACTTACATCCTGGGCCGACACATCGTCGGGATCATAGAAACCCACCAGTTCTACACCCTGTATTTCCTTCCAGTTATTCAGGTGAAATTTTCCCAGGTGTCCAACACCAAAAATGCCCAGCTTCAACATAGTTCAAAAAGATTATCCGTCAAAGATAGGTTACCCACCTATAGCAGAACATGCTTATAAACAGGTGGGGAAAAACAGGTGGCTGTTGTAACGCAAAGTGCTGTGTTATCACTGAGGCCGTAATATATGCGGCTATTTGGATGCTTTTTTTCTGGCAGGTTTGGCAAGACGGTTATACTTAAGCGAAAGATCGATCCAGTGCATAAACAATGTGTTTGTTTTAATGGCTTCGCCGCCCACGAACACAAAATCCTTCATGGTTTTACCATTGTGTACCATGGCCCTGCAACCATTGGTCTCTACCGCTGCTTCAAACTGATCGGGGCCAATGCGGCACATCATTTCGTTATTTCTTACACAAATGCACATTTTATTGTTAACCATAAAGCAGGTACCGCCGAACATTTTCTTTTCTGTTACGCGCGGAACGGGCGCCCACGCTTGTCTTACTTTTTGCAATAAATCATCGTTGGGTAGCATGCAATAAAATTATCCTGACAACAATTATTGTTAATTTTTTTTGTGGACTGATTGCAGGTAGATTCTGCGAAATGCCGGTTACTCAATGCATGCTTATCTTTCTTTCCCTGATAACCGTGAATGAGTAGTTCTTGCCGGTTTTCCGCACAGCTTTGGCTGCGGCGCCAGTTACTTCCAGCAGTGAACTTCCCTGCCTGTTAAATTCCGCTGGGTTGATAAAAGATTTTTTACCACTTGTTTTTTTTACGTCTTTAAAAGAAGCTTTTTTCATTTCTGCTTCCAGTTCCTGGTAGTCTTTGGGCGTAGCGGACGGCAACTCAATGCGGGTAATAAAGATTGGCATAAGACATCGTTTAGAAGGTAATCGAGGGCGGGTAATTTTATTTCAAAAGTAACTATTTTCAGGAACGCAGGTGTTAAGGAAATATTGTTTGTGCGCTTGGGTGCTGATAGAGGAAACTACGTATGCGGGCAGCACATATACCGGAACAAGCAACCGATTGCTGCTGTCTGGGGGCTGTTGTTTTCAGGCTGGATAGTGTAAGAATAAGCAGGCGTTGTCATTCAAAAAAGGTTCAAAAACTTTTTTTGACGGAAGGTCAAATCTCCTATCTTTGCCGTCCCTAAAATAAGGGGAACGGATCGGTAGTTCAGTTGGTTAGAATGCCGCCCTGTCACGGCGGAGGTCGCGGGTTCGAGTCCCGTCCGGTCCGCAAAAATGTCCTGGTTAAAAGATTGAATGGGTGCGTATTACGTGCCCATTCTGGATTTAAGGGAGTATATCGGCAGTTAGATGATGGGAACAAGCGGAATAAATGACAATAAAAGAAGCAAGCGGTTCCAGGTGATTTGAAAAGCACGGAACCACCGGGCCCCACGCGGAATTCGTTTCAATGATTAGCGCTTGCTGGTGGAGACCCGGCGGGGAACAACTACCGGCGTTGAGACAAAGACAGTCGGGGTATTTATTTTTTGTTTGCATTAATAAATTCATTTTCACTTCTAAGGCTTATCGATGTTTTTGTGGGAAAGTCAATTGGTATGGGATAAGTTACTTTACCCGTTGCCAGCCATTCAGCAGCTCTGATCATTGTTGTTTGAAAACCAACACAACGATAAGCCGGTGGATAAATTTCTCCTTGCCAGAGATGCCCCATGCTTGAGTTGTAAATACGTCCTTTGCCATAAGTAACCACCCATTCTACCGGCCAGTTTATTTTTGTGGCAGTACTATCGAATGCGTACGACAACACCGTAATATTTTCGGCAGGACCTCTTGGGTAATTATATACTTCTGTATTGGCAGTTTGCCATTGTTCAGGATAATCTTTGTTAATGGGATGTCGGTTCAATACATGGATAACCGCATTGAACCTGTTACCATGACCAGTACCTTTTCCTTCGTTTGGCGGTATACGAATTATATTTTTTGCAGTATCAATCTCCAGCGCATAACCACTGGAACGTGGCCGCCAGCCGAGCCCGATCATTTTATCATATTCTCTCCAGTGAGGAAACGCATTATTGCCCGAATGAAGTATATATAAGCCACCGCCGGCTTTCACATATTTCTCTAACGCCTGCTCTGCCCGAACAGGCCAACGCAATGATGTGTCATTAATATTATTGGTATTCTGAATAACAACCGCATATTTTTTAAAAACAGGTTTCCATTGTGACCGGCCGAGGCTATCAGCAGGGATGGTGGAAACCGCTACACTAAAGCGGTCGGTTTTTTCTAATATCCATTTTGTGATGGCGGTGGTTTGTTTCCAGTCATGGTTGCTGAATCCATCAATAATTAAAACATTAATCACGTGTTTTTTTTGTGCACACAGACAGTTCATTGCAGAAAAAAACAAGACTCCCAAAAGCATTACATACATTTTCATGTTCAAACAGTAGTTATATAAAGCGTAATTTTTGTCCTTCTAAAGTATGAGAAAATTGGCTTCATTCCTTCCAATTTTATCTGTTGATCAGCCGCTGGCAGTGAATCGATTGATGTTCGCTGATTTTCGTATTCAATTGCGCAGTAGTATCACTACCCAATGGTTCGACTTTGTTGTTCGATATGGAAGAATAAATAAAATCTAACTCTGATGCAGGTTTTCTGCCTATTGCTATTGAGCTAATACCAGTTCCCGCTAATTATCCTGCTATTTGCTTTTTTGTACAATATTCAACGCTGTCGTAAAATAGTAGCATATGCTATGATCTTTATTTTTATTTGTAAAACAATTATAAAAGGGACATTCGGTTCAATACTTTCCAGGATTTATAAGGGGGGAATAATTTTTCTGCTGTTGATATAAAGCATCCTGTCCAATACCATAGTAATTTATTCTTACTCTACGATAGCCAAAAGGTAATCCAATCTTATTTCTATTAAAGCCCATTTATGGGGTGCGATAGAACTGATTTTTTTGTTATCACCCACAGATGGGAGTTAACAAAAAGAAGGGTACACTTTTTTGCTATGCCGTTATCTGCAAGCAAAAATGTTTTGTTCTGTATTAACAGCTTTCATCCTGTATAAAATAATTATTTTTTTAACCCTAAACGATAAAATAAATATGAAAAGAAAAGTACACTGATCTGCTGCGCGGGTCTGCGCTTTCAAAAAAGCTGCTGACAAAACCTTAAGCTATTGCCAGCAGTATACATTAAAATATTATAATCGATTGCAAACCAAAATTATGAAAGAGATAAAAGGAACATCGTCATATACGCGTATCATTACGGGCATTGTCGTGATACTTTTCTGTGCTTTAACTGCAAGCGCAAAAGGCGGCAAACATGAGAACAAAACAAGGCGGGTTTACGGGCTTCCGGAAAAAACAACAACAAACAATAATGTTATTGCCAAAACTGTGACAGGTAAAGTAACAGACAATAACGGTGGAGCACTGATGGGTGTGAGCGTTTTAGAGAAAGGTACTACAACCGGTGTGGTCACCAATCAGGAAGGTAACTACAGCATTACTGTGGTTGGAAACAATTCAGTACTGCTGTTTCAACATATAGGGTACGGCACAAAAACCGAAAACGTGGGTGGCCGCACTGTGATAAACGTAGTATTGCAAACCCAGGCAAAGGAGATGAATGAAGTTGTGGTAACTGCCCTGGGTATAAAAAAAGAAGCAAGAAAGCTGGGCTATGCCGCTTCTACTGTAAAAGTTGATGAAATAGCCCAGAATCGCACTACCAACCTGATGACTTCTTTAGAAGGTAAAATAGCTGGTTTGGAAATTGCTCCTCCCAC
>Ga0157378_10004639_pt1 | contig 12050 bp, 7 predicted proteins | sample M65metaG_FD_115309 | JGI IMG/M metagenome (GOLD analysis project Ga0157378, IMG submission 115309) | Miscanthus rhizosphere microbial communities from Kellogg Biological Station, Michigan, USA - M6-5 metaG | ecosystem: Host-associated > Plants > Roots > Rhizosphere > Soil | place: USA: Michigan...
TACGAAAGCGGTGCCGGGGCACCGCACTCCAAGGAGTTCTGGAGATGAGCGCCCTACTTCTCGAAAACAAGCTTCTCGTCAAAAAATTCAAGCAGTCTTGTTTCCATTCTTTGCCTGATCAGGCTACCGTGAGTGCCGTTCGCGTAAACTTCAAACTGATGAGGAATGTTGAGTTCGGAGAGCGTCTTTGAAAACTGCTGAACGCCGCTCCGTATGTGAGTGAATTCTTCTTTCTCGCCGTAGTCGAGAAATATTCCGTGCAGCTTCTTCAGGTTCTCCTTGTTCGCTTCTGCAATATACACGGGAATCTTTGTTCGCCACTTTTCATAGACAGCCACCGTTTTCTGAACGCACGGCGCGGTTGTCACAAGGTTTCCGGCCGAGGGCTCGTTGCAAGGTCCGGATTTAGTTTCAAAGGGAAAGTCGACAAAGAAAGGTGGCTTCGAAGGGTTCGGTGACATTGCGGCAGACAAAGCAACGAAGACAATGCTGAAGAAGTCCTGGGCACTCTGTGGCTGCTCTTTCAACTGATCACGCGAAGTCAGACTTAGAATGTGGGGCCACGCTGCGTTTGCCTCGCTCATGTCATTTTCCATAACCATGCAGCACGGACTCAGCGCGTAGACCGCACTGAATAATTCAGGATGTTTCATCGCCAACATCATCGCCCCATAACCACCCATAGAGTGGCCTGCGATGCCTCGACTCTCAGGGTGTGCAATCGTTCTATAGTTCGCATCGATGTTGCTTATGAGATCTCTAACGATGAAGTCTTCCCAGTTACCTGTCACCGGCGAGTTGGTATAAAACGAACCGCCGTAGGCATTGAATCCGTTAGCAGCGACAACGATCATTTCCCGAACTTTTCCGGTTTTGATCAGTTCATCCATCGACGACTGAATATTGAAGCCCTGGTAGCTGCCATCCACCCACACCTTGCTGGTAGAAATAAAGCCATGCAACAAGTAAAGTGTCGGGAATCGCTTTGTTGTCGACGACTGATAACCTGGTGGCAAGTAGACGTAGATTGGTTGTTCAGTGGCATCGCCGAGGAGGTTTCCCTTTAACGATGGTGCCGGGATTTTAAGCTCAAGGAGTTTACTTGTTGTAGAAGTTGCTGGTGCTGCCTGCTGACTAAATGATGAACTTGCGAAAAGGATGAGGAGCAGAACACTGATAGCTGCAGCCAAAGACCGTCTTGCGACCATTGGAGAGACTCCTTCTTTTATGATGACTCGCGAGGATTGTAACGCGAACAAGTTCAGTCCACGTATGAAATTACAAATAACAGCGTGGACCTGCACGAACGTCCTTGGAGTGCGGTGCCCCGGCACCGCTTTGGTAAACGCGCGGTCCCTTTGATACACGCCTTAAATAAATTCGAATAGTGAATTTCTCGCGATATGGAATGCGGTGCCGGGGCACCGCACTCCAGGGAGGGATTTGAAAGTGAAAACTATAAGACCTTTAAAACTTACGCTCCTTTTTCTCACTGTCGTAGTTTCTGCCGCCGCACAGGCCATACGTCATGTGCCAACCATCGACGAACTCCTGACTCTTAAGACTGTCGGGGCAGCGCAGATCTCTCCAGATGGTAAGTGGATCGCTTACACAGTCGGCTACGGCGACTTCAAGACAGATGCGTTCGTCAACCAAATCTGGCTGGCTGATGTCGCAACCGGTCGCACGTTTCAAGTAACTCGCGGTGATAAATCATCAAATAGTCCGCGTTGGTCGCCCGATAGCACGTGGCTGACGTTTCTTAGCAATCGCATTGACGACAAGAATCAAATCTTCGCAATCAATCCGCTTGGAGGTGAAGCGATTCAACTGACTAAGTCAGAGACAGCGATTAACAACTTCGCCTGGTCCGAAGACGGTCAGTGGATTGCTTATCTCGCAAGTGAGCCTCCACCCTCGGTCTCGAAGGAGCGCAAAGATTACATGGGTGATTTTGAGGTTGTGCGCAGGGAATACAGCTTCAATCACATTTGGACATTTGGTTCGACTGCGGCTTTCAATGCCCCGGTCGTTGGCAAGCAGCGAACAAAGAAAAAAGAATTTAGCGTCGAATCCTTTTCATGGTCACCAGATGGTTCGCGGATCGCGTTCAGCGCGACGATCAATCCCGATCTGATTCAGGGCACAACTTCCGATATCTATGTGCTCGACCTGGCTACAGACAGCGTGCGAAAGATCGTTTCTCAACCTGGTCCGGATAACGGCCCACGATGGTCGCCTGATGGTAAGCAGATTGTGTTTTCGTCGGCGATGGGCCGCGAACCGTTTTTTGCAACGAACACTCGTCTGGCGATCGTGCCCGCTGAAGGAGGTACGCCTAAATCAATCCCAAAATCAATCACCGACACATTCGATGAAAACGCCAATCTGTTGGAATGGAAGCAGGACGGGATTTACTTCAATGCACAGCAGAAGACTGCGACGCACTTGTTTCGACTTGATCCGTCGACGGGAACAGTGGTGCGTATCACGCAACCGGACAATCTGATGGCCGGCTCTGTTTCGTTAAGCCGCGACGGGCAGAAGTTGGCTTTCACTGCTAGTTCACCAACGACACTCAGCGAAGTGTTTGTTACTGATACTCAGAACTTCGCGCCACGTGTTTTGACGAACATGACGGAGCAGACGAAGAATCTCACGTTGGGTACGCGCGAACTGGTGAGGTGGAAGAGTACTGATGGAACTGAGATTGAGGGTGTGGTTATTAAACCCGCGGATTTTGATCCCTCTCGCAGGTATCCGTTGCTGTGCATTATTCATGGAGGCCCAACCGGAGTCGATCGGCCTGCATTGTTGTCCCCTGATTCACGTACGTACCCTTCCGATATTTGGGTCGCACGCGGTGCGGTGATTCTGAAAGTTAATTACCGCGGCAGTGCTGGCTATGGTGAGAAATTTCGTAACTTGAATGTGCGCAACCTCGGAGTGGGTGACGCATGGGATGTTGTTTCCGGAGTCGACAATCTGATTGCCAAGGGTTTCATCGACCGTAATCGCGTTGCCTGCATGGGCTGGAGCCAGGGTGGTTACATCTCGGCGTTTCTCACCGCATCGTCGGATCGGTTCGTTGCGATTTCAGTGGGGGCCGGGATCTCTGATTGGTCTACGTACTACTACAACACTGATATTACGCCATTCACGATCAACTATCTCGGGAACAACCCGGTGAATGATCCGGAGATTTACCAGAAAACCTCGCCGATCGCGTATATCAAGAACGCGCGCACGCCGACGTTGATTCAACATGGTGAACTGGATCGTCGTGTGCCTATCGCTAATGCATATGAATTACGGCAGGCTTTAGAAGACAAAGGTGTGAAGGTCGAAATGATTGTTTACAAAGGATTCGGTCACGGCATTACCAAACCAAAGGCTCAACGTGCCGTGATGCAACATAACCTTGGTTGGTTCAATCACTACCTGTGGAACGATCCATTGCCAGATTTTGCCAGCCCGGACTTGCCGAAGAAGGAAAAAGAAACCGATCGAAAAGCCACAGATCAATAGGCTCCCTGGAGTGCGCAAGACTTTCAGGTAAGGAAGGGGACCCTGTCCCCGCTTAGAAAGAGTATGTACAGTAGCGGGGACAGGGTCCCCTTCCCCACCTGAAAATAGAGGGCTGGAGCGGTGTCGAGCTACCGCACTCAATGGAGCGGCGTCTAACATTTATATGTTGAGTTGTTCGAAATCAGTAATTATCACTCTGATAATGATTGTTTGCGGAACGTCTATAATCGCGCAGACTCCCGCCGATCAAGATGACGTCATTCGCACAGAAACAGACGTCACCAATCTGCCATTCAACGTCATCGATCAACAGCGACGATTCATAACTACTGTTCGCGCTGAAGACGTGCGTGTTCTTGAAGACGGTGTTCAGCAACAGTTGTTTACATTTCAGCAGGAAACTGACCGTCCACTTTCAATTGCCTTCTTGATCGATGTGAGTATTTCTCAACAACGCACCCTTGCGGATGAAAAAGCTGCGGCGCGAGGGTTTATTGAGAAGGCAATACGTTCGACCAAAGATCAACTCGCGATCATCCCGTTCACCGGACTTGCTTTTCTCGAACTCGGGATGACGCACGACATCCTGAGTGCATATCGCGTTCTCCAACAGATCGATGTTGCTATTCCTGCATACCAGGGAGCTGGCCGTCCTTTATCAGGTATTCCAACCGGGCCCGGCATGATGGCGCCCCCTGACGAAGGGACAACAGCGATCTGGGATGCGGTCGCGTTGACATCTACCCAGGTTCTCGCTAAGACCCACGACCAGCGAAGACGCGCAATTATTCTGTTGACCGACGGTCTCGACACGACGAGCCGGCTTAGACGATCTGAAGCAATCGATCGAGTGGTTGGTGCGGAAGCGATTGTCTATGCGATTGGTATTGGCGACAGTAAAGGAGAAGGAGTGAACAAGCCGGTGTTGCGCGAACTTGCCGAACGCACCGGTGGACGGGCCTTCTTTCCGAAGAAGGAAGGCGACCTGCAAAGCGCCTTTACCGAGATCGAACAGGAGCTTCGCACTCAGTATCTGATTGCCTATTCCTCGAGCAATAAAAAACAAGATGGCGCCTATCGGAAGATCACCATCGAGATCACAAATCCCGATCTAAAAAATCAAAAACTCACAATTCGTCACCGTCCCGGCTATTTCGCGAAACACTGAGAGATTTGTGCTTTGAACTTTGTACTTTGTACTTGGTGCTTCCAGGCGAGCGGCGAACAAACCACAACGCACAGAACACTCGATCGGTCTCTTGAAAATTCACGTATCCTGCAATATTCGATTGGTCCCGCCGCGCCTTTGCTTGTGTACAACGGATCCAGCAACAGCCGAATTCCCAAATCCCAAAGTTTCTAGTTCTGCTTGAATGTGAACCACGCTTTTTCGTCGTCATCGTAGATCTGGAAGCTGCTCGCGGTGGCGTTACGAAGTTTCTGCTTTGATTCGCTTCCGTCAGTTGGGACTGACCACGTTGCCGTTGAGCTATCTTGCAGAATTAAATCTCGTTTCAAGCGATTCGTCAGGATCAACGTATCAGCTGAAGTCGAGTAGTTACCCTTCTCTTCCATGGCCAATTGATCCTTAAGCCCTACTTCGGTAAGTGAGATGTATCCCTGCTCGAAGTAGGTTCCGTCAACATGGAAGGTGATGCGGACTTTCAGGACGGCCCCTTGTTTTGTTTGTTCTCCGATATTTTTACTGATCTCGCATTGATAAGTGCCCGGCGCGATCACCGATGCTATCGACGGTGGGAGCGTTTGACTGGTTGGTGTGTTGATGGGAGATGGCGACGGAGGAGTCAGTAGAGACAGTGGATTGAAGGAGGGACTTGGGCTTGGGGAAGCGGTTGCTATGGATGGTCCTGAACTGAGGTTCTCGTTCGTGCTTCTTTGACTATGATCTAGCCACCACAGTCCAACCTTGATCATTCCCCACAAGAGAACGATGAGGATTATGCCGAACAGAACCAGGATTGTTTTGCCTAAGGACCGATGCGAAGTCGGGGCGGGCGGCAGAGTTCGAGTAGTAGCAGGAGCGTGAACAGTTGCAGTAGCAGGCGCAGGGTTGATTTCAGTAGGTGCCGCTTGCTGAGGTGTTTGAAGAACTGCGGTTTTCTCGAGTGCCCGCGGATCGACCAGGCGCGTGCCATCGTCCAGGCAGAAAGAAAAATCTTCAGCGTAGGTACGGTGGCATTGGGGGCATTCCATCATTGGACCAAGTTCAGACGATGCGCACTGCCGAAGGTGGATTTAATGTAAGTCTAACACGGGACGCGGGGGCGGGGAGACAGGGAGCCGGAGTGGCGACGCTACAGAATAATCAGACAGGAGAGACTGCAAAACTTCTTCGCGTCCCCGCGACATCCTTGCAGTTAGGGTTTGCAAATCGGCAAGCTGAAATCTTAAATGCCCCTCAGTGGCTCATCGCGTAGATCACGACGTTGATTCCTAACTTGTAGGCGGGTAGTCCATATTTCACCGGGTAGCGTGAGTCGTTGATCCATTCCCAAGCGTCGCCCAGATCGCAATTAAACGAGATGAACGTCACGATGCGTCCATTCTTATCTTCAACGCCCATGTAGTGTGGGACGATGCCGCCCTTTTCTGAGGTTTCCCCGCGCATCGCGTTGTAGATGTTTGGCACTTGAACGACTTCTTCCACATCGAGATAAGAATGAAAGATCGGATGCGAGAGCGGTAGATCCTTTGGCGTGTAGCCCTCGGGCCAAACTTTGCGAAGCTGCGTTTCCAGGTTTTCCCATTCATACACTCCCCAAAAATCGTCGAAGAACATGAACCCACCGCGGGCAACGTACTCACGCAAGCGCGCCGCCTGTTCGTCGGACAATTCAAGGAAGCCGGGTTCGACAAAATAGATGATCGGATAATCGAAGATCCGATCATCCATAATCGCGATCTGCTCGGGACGAGGTGCAATCTTCAAGTTAGTGCCGGCCCACTCACGCAGGCCCACAATGAAGTTGTTATCAGCGTTTGGATAATCGGTCGTCCATGTTCCGCCGCCGTAACCGTAGCCGTAGCCTCTGCGGCCACGTGCCGGTGAGTCGTAAATTGTTCGGACGAAAGTGTACTCACCAAATGAAGGCCCAGACTGTTGTTGTTGCTGAGCTTGAGGGCGTCGACGTTGACGGAAGTTTTGAAAGTCGTCGAATGGACGCTGGCCCAGTGTGGGAATCAAGAGTGCCACCAGAAGAAGGACGGGAAGAAGAAAGCGTTTTAGGTTTCGTAAGCTCATCGATTCAATAGAGCGTTATTGGTCATATATCATTTGACACTTTTCATCTGGAAATACGGTTTTTTGTCATGTTTAAGAACAGAGAACAACAAACTTAAAAACCAAAAACCGTATTCCCAAATGACAAATGAAAAAAATCTCAAATGACCAACGACAGATGATTACTGCTTTTGCTTCGCACCAGACAGCCGCCGGTAATATTCCTCAACAGCCTTTCGATACCTTTCCGGTGCTGCTCCATCATCTCGCAGACGCAGGTTAGTTCGCCCACTCTGTTGTTGAATCTGCCGGCTTAGTTCCAACTCGAGTTGACGCAGAGGCTCGATCACATCTTGTTTGAGAAGGGCAGCGGTCGCCGCATCACCTTCCATGCGTCCATCCGCAAGTTGTTTCAATCGATCAATTACTTCATCAAGTTGACGTGTGGCGCCTGTGCTTGTTGCACCCCATTCGCGTCGCATATCCTGGGCTTCACGAAGTCGTTCACGCACTTCAGCAGGTATCTGCCGGTTATCGCCCCAGCCATCGCCGATTGGTCCCCACTGCGGCGCGCCACTCATGCGTTGACGATCGCCAAATGATTGTCCGCCATTTTGCGGACCGCCACTTTGCTGCCCGCTTTGCTGACCACCTTGTTGTTGTCCCTGCTGCCGACCGCCCTGTTGCTGATCACTTTGTTGACCTTGTTGACTTGGCTGCCCCTGCTCCTGGCCTTCATTCGGTTTTGGATTCTGACTTTGATTCTGCCCTTGCCTATTTCCATTTCGGCGAGCGGCGTTTTCATCCATCCGTCGACGGAGTGAATCGAGGTTGTCTGCTAGTTGCCGCGTGCGGTCGAGATTTTCTTCAGCACTTGAACCACCCGAGTTGCCTGCGCTTTGCTCTGCAGCTTGCAGGCGTTCAGACACAGCATTCAAACTTCGCTCAATTGCGCGCTCGTCCGATCGGTTACCACCTTGCTGAGCGCCGCTCAGGTTCTGCTTACCCTCGCGAATTCGATCTGCAACTCGATTGCGCGACAAAGAATCTGCCGCGTCTTTTAGTTGTCGTGCGGCACGTTGTTGTCCCTGGCCTGAACCCATCGCTTTGGCTGACTGCTCGATATCCTGCTGCAAGCTGTTCACACTGTCTGCAAGCGTGTCCTTTCGCTCCGCCAGTTGTTCGCGTGCCCGTTTTGAATTTTCATCCTGGGCGTTTTGTCCGCCGCGCCTCGCAAGGTTCTCCATGTCTTTGGCGATGTCGCGTTGCCTCGAAGCAGCCTGGGCTGCCCGCTGTCGTAAATCGCCGATTTGTTGTTGTCGTCCAGACGATCCGGCCTGACCACTTTGCCGACCCGATTGTCCATTGGCTTGCTGCAAACGATCCTGGGCCTGGCGCAAACGATCCAGCGCTCGCTCCTGTTGCGCAGCTGACTCACTCGGATTTGTACGTGAGGAAGCCTGGGCTTTCTGCATCTCATCGGCCGTCTGATTCAACTGCCTCGCGAGTTCCTGCATTTGCGCATCACGTCGCTCACGAGAGAGTCGTTCCAGTTCACGTGCCGCTTTTCGAGTCTCGTCAATCAACTCTTGTTGCTGTCGTTGATTTCCTCCGCTTGAACCGTTTGCCGGCTGGCCCATCCGACGACGTTGTTCGTCCAGAGCCTGCTGTTGGCGACGCGCGAGTTCTTCAAGTCGTCGTTCAGCGTCGGTCTTTTCCTGTTGTGCTTGTTGTTGCTGTGCACGCTGAACTGTTTCGTACTGGTTCTTCATCTTGTCGAGTTCGAGTTCGAACAGCCCGGCGAGTTCTTGTTGTTGACGTTCAGAACTGCCGTCCTGACTTCCGCTGCTTTGATTTCCGAAAGCGACCTGGACTTCGCGAAACAGAGCATCGGCCGCTAAAAGACTTTGCAGCGCTCGCTGCTCAGGAGGTAATGCATCTTTGCCGGTTTCCTTCCGGAGCGGCGGCGGCGCATTTTCCATTTCCTTCGCTGCCTTCGATAGTTTCTCGGCAATCTCCAGCATCTGTTTCTGACTATCATCTCCCATCCGACGTCCCATGCGATCAAGAAACTCCAAAGTGTCAGTCCTGAGTTTTTCCTGGCCCGCCGCGACGGCTTCGTAACCGTCTTTTCTTTCCTGCGGTGTGTACTTGTCACCTTCTCGAATCAAACGGTGCGTTGCCGCAATCAGATCCTTTTGCCGGCGAGACAGCGCGTTCTGATCCTGATCACTACCTTGACCGCCGCCTTGTCCGCCCTGCTGCTGCGATTGCTTGTACTCCATCTCAAAAGGTTTGACCTCGATGAAGTAAATGTCGCTCGTGGCCTCGTTACTAGCATCACGAGCCTTGGCGTAATACGAAATAAAGTCACCCGGTTTAAGTTTGTACTCCTCAAGAAAGAACGTGTATGCACCCGTCAAACTTCGTGCTGATTCGCGTGTAAGTTGTTGGAGGTTGACTGCCTTCTCATCGCCGCCATTCACGGAGAAGTGCAGGTCCATTGAAACCACACCGTAATCATCCTCAGCGCGCGCCTGGGTGAACACCTCTTCGAGATTCGTAGCTTTCTTATCTCTGCCGGGCTTGTCGAAGGAGATAGTGGGAGGCTGATCTTCCAGGATTGTTACATCGTATTCGTTCGACCCGCGGTAAGTCTCACCGTCGGTACTTACGAGCTCGATGTAATAACTGGTGTCGCCGCTGACAGTAATGTCTCCAACAAAATCTGCACCTTGAAGTTTCATCTCGCTCTTCTTTCCATCGGAAAAGACGATACGAGCTGCGCGCACTTTGCCAGACAAACGCGCCATGATCGTGGCGACCGTACCCTTCAAAGCAGCAATGTCGCCGCCATCTTCGACAACCTTCGCGGGCAAGTGCGTGAATGCAGGAAAGTTCAGCGTCAAATCGAGTTGCTTAACGAAAGGAAGATCGACGACATTGAACTTATAAACGTCAGAGCGAATTGAGTTCGACTCGACGAAGTATTCCATCGAGTCCTGAATATTAAAGATCGAAAAGCGAAAGTCAGTCTTGGCTTTCGCTGGTTCCATTGTTTGACCCTGCCAATCTGCTTTTGAACCCAACGGTCGCGAAAAAAGCGTCACGGTCTGCGAGTCGAAGTTGACCAGGCTAGCGATCACGTCCTGGTCCGAACCCTTCGGAACACGCGCTGTCCCGGGCTTCACTCTGATACTCATCGCGTTGGATGAAGCAGCGAACGTTGTCGGAGCAACAAGTTGTGCCACGCCTTCCGAAATCTCTCGAGGTCCCCATTTCAAGACCGCAGTGAAGATCAAAAGACTCGCGAGAGCTCCAGCCCCGTACGTCAACAAGCGAGAGCGTCGAATCACGTCGCCGATATTTACGTTGTTGGACGCGTAGTTCGCGTCCGCGTGCAGCCGATGAATCAATGCCGGCGATATGTTCTGATTTGTGCTGTCGTCTGCATACTCGACGGACGCGACGAGTCGATCTTCAGTGCCTGGACTTTTCTCTTCGATTAAACGCGCGAGACGTGCATCACTGATTCGTCTTAGCAGTGGCTGAACCAGAGCAAAATAGATCGTGGCAAGAACAGTTAAGAGTGAACCAATTCGCAGGACGAGGATTGCTGCGTTGTTGGTGCGAAAACGATGAGCCGTCCAACCGCTAAGTAAAAGGACAACAGCGACGACACCGAGACAGATTGCGATTCCACGTAAGGTGAGCAGGAGTTGTCGACGACGACGTGCCCGCTGGAGAAGATTCTGAAGGACGGTTGTTTCAGGGCTCATACTAATTCTCCCTGGGGCTAAGTTTCTATCGGTGACTTAACGGGGGTGCTTGGCCTGAAAATAATTCGACTATCACCTAATCATCTTCACTACTTTAGTTCTGCGCGCGAGCAGCGATTCAGTCAACAGAAGCAGCAGCGCGATAAACAAGAGCGACCACCAAACCCTTTGTCGACCTTCAATTTCTTCTCTGCTGAGTTTGCGCTCAGCCTCGCTGCTTTCCGCATTGCCGGCTCCACCCGTGACGCCGGCCATAAACTGTCCAAAATCTAATTTCGAAAAGTCACCTTCCGAACCATCAATGTCAACGGCTGCAAAGTCCGGACGTGTACTGTACCGGAGACGATAGAACCCTGGCTCACGACCGGTTACCAGAAGATCTCCCGCAGGTGTCAGACGGTTCTCATTTAGTCTTGCACCACCAGGCGTGTCTACGGCGGGAACACTGCCTTGCTGTTCTTTATGAACCGTGAACGTTTGGCCCAGGCCGTACCACGAATTCTCCTCGTGCGTTCCCGCATAACGGACCATCTGATGTACAAACGGCAAATACAAAGGCGTCAAAGGAAGATCGTTCCAACTTGGACCGAGTGACGAAGTAAACAAAAGCACTCGTCCTTTTCCTGGCTGCGACTCCAAAAGTGCAGGACTGCCATCTTCGAACCTTGCCAACACAGCGGCGTTGGCTGCCGGCTGAGATCTGAAATATCCAATCACGTGTGCCGCAGCCAATCGTCCACTTTGTTGGAATACTTCAAATATCGGATGGTCGAACTTTACATCACTAATCGCGACAGTCTCTCCTGCCTTTGTTTGCACCGACTCAGTCAGTGTCGCCGGCATGATCTGCTGAAGCGCGTTGTTAAAGCTACTTACTTCTGTTCGAGGTCCCGTCGCAACGATCAGTTGTCCCCCGTTCGAAACAAACTTGCTGATACTGTCTGCAAGGGCCGGAGCAATCGACCCGGCATCATTGAGAATCACCAGCGAATACTCAGCGATATTTGTCGGGTCGACCGAGCCGGCAGTTTTCAATGTGAAGCCGAATGGAAGATCCTCGTCAGTTGTCAGCGCACTCTGAAGATGAAGGCTGTCGCTTCGACCCCGTGTAGAACTCTCGACGATTAGCGCTTTCGCTGGGACCTCGCGTTTCAAAGTGAAATAAAAACGGTTGTCGGCAGGAAAGTCAGCGGCGTTGATTTCGATCGTGCAGCGGTTTGTGCCGTCGTTGAGGTTAAACCCCGTGAACTCGACCACCCTTGAATCACGACTGTTGAGACTAATCTCTCGCTTCTCGACAGTTTGGTCGTTGATTTGAAAGTCCACTTGTAAGCGATCCCTTGGCGAGTCACTAAAGTTGGTGATGTGAACCGCAAGGCTTTCTGAATATTTTTGTCCAAAAACTGTTCCACGTGCTTCGACGTCTGTTACTGCTACGTTCGCTGCAGGACCATTGCCGCTAACATCAAGCGTTGTGAGTTTAGTGTTGTTAGCAAGGCTGA
>Ga0157378_10004640_pt1 | contig 12049 bp, 7 predicted proteins | sample M65metaG_FD_115309 | JGI IMG/M metagenome (GOLD analysis project Ga0157378, IMG submission 115309) | Miscanthus rhizosphere microbial communities from Kellogg Biological Station, Michigan, USA - M6-5 metaG | ecosystem: Host-associated > Plants > Roots > Rhizosphere > Soil | place: USA: Michigan...
AGCTCAGGTTGCCGGCTTACCTGTATCTTTTTATCGTTTAGTGTGGCGCCAAATCCCTCCTGTGCAAAAAAGAATTCATTCAAAAATGGGTTATAGACAGCACCCATAATCATTTGACCGGCTTTTTCCAGGCCAATGCTGACGCAGCAAATAGGGATGCCATGGGCAAAATTGATGGTACCATCAATAGGGTCGATAATCCATTTGTATTCACTATCCATTTTGATTTCACCGGCTTCCTCACTCAGTATAAAATGATCGGGAAACGATTGGTGAATGATGTCCATGATTACTTTTTCCGCGGCCAGGTCTGCTTCTGTAACCGGGTTATTGAGGCCTTCCTTGTTGGTGACGGTAAATTCACCGTTAAAATAATGGCGAAGAATATCTGCGGCCGCTTCAGTGGCTCTGAGCAGGGTATTTTTTAACATGGCGCAAAGATAGCTAAACCCCCGAACCCCAGAAGGGGGTATTATCGTTGGTAAAAACGGTTTGATTCTGATGAAGGATTAATCTTATTAAGTGTACCGGCTATATCAGTATGTAAAGCTTTTAAAATTATCGCACTTATTTATACACTGACGGACCAATCACAAAGGCTAACAAAAATCTGCTATTTTAGTGCTGTTTAAATTATTGCATTTGCTATCCATTATCATTGTCAACTATAATGTAAAATATTTCACTGAACAATGTTTGTACTCAGTACAAAAGGCCATTGCGGGCATGGATGCTGAGGTAATTGTGGTAGATAACAGCTCAGCGGATGAAAGTGTTGCCTACCTGCAGGAAATTTTTCACTGGGTACATTTTATCGTCAATCCTTCGAATAAAGGTTACGCAAGTGCCAATAACCGGGGATACCAGTTAGCAAAGGGCGATTATATTTTATTCCTCAATCCCGATACACTTTTATCAGAAGATTGTCTGCAGGCTTCTATAAAAATCCTGGAGGGCGACAGCAATGCCGGGGCAATGGGCATCCATATGATAGATGGCGCGGGTCGTTTTCTTCCTGAATCGAAACGCGGATTTCCTTCTGTAACGGCAGCTTTTTTTAAATTATCGGGACTAACGGCCATGTTTCCGCATTCATCGCGCATCAGCCGCTATTATCTTGGCGGATTGCACGAAAAACAAAACAATGAAGTAGAAGTGCTCTCAGGTGCATTTATGATGATAAAAAAAGAAGTGTTGGATATCACCGGCGGATTTGATGAACAGTTTTTTATGTATGGAGAAGATATTGACCTGAGTTATCGCATCAGGCAGGCCGGATATAGAAATTATTACCTGGGAGAAAAAAGCATTGTCCATTTTAAAGGCGAAAGCACACGCAAGGATATACGTTACACCAGGCTATTCTATAGGGCTATGGTTATTTTTGTAAAAAAACACTACGGAAAAAATTCCCGGGCTTTTATTATGTTGATGCAGATGGCCATTGGCACCAGGGCTACGATTTCTTTTGCAAAGCAATTATTGTCGATTCGAAGAAAAGGATCATCGAGGCGCAAAGTCGTCTGTACCGGCCTGGTGGGAGATCCGGCCGACACAAAAAACGCGGCAGAAATATTGATCAATCAACCTGCGGCAACCAGGCGGCTAACGGGCATTGTGGATATAACAGGCATCCTCAATGTAAAATTAAAAATGGATGAGCTTGTTTTTTGCCCGGGGCGGCTATCTTATATGGACACCATCCACGTCATGCAGGAAATGAGTAATAAAGGTATAGTGTTCATGTTTTCTGCTGCCGGTAGTAAGAGTATTATAAGCAGTGTATCAAAAAAAAGCAGTGGGGAAGTGTTGGTCAGCGCTGATAAAAACTAAGACTTATATGTTCAACCAGGGAGGTATAAAAAAGAAAAAGGGGCCAGAATAGAAATTCAACCCCGTTTTAAAATCCAATATCCTATGAAAAACCAATGCAATGTTAGATGATTAATTTGAATCCCACAATACCTTAAAGTGGGTATTTTGCAAATATTTTATTGTATAAACCGTCAACTATTTTTTTACCAGCTTTTCAGTAAGCTGGCGCCCGGTCTCTTTCTGGAATAATGTTATAACGTAGATACCCGGTTCAAGAGCAGATACATCGATTACCTTAATTCCGCCCGGAAACTTGTCGGTAATCAGCGGCTTTCCCGACTGATCACTTATCTGAACATCTACGCCTGCCTCACTTCTGACGATAAGAACCTTATCCACGGGGTTAGGGTAAAATTTACATGATATGTCCACGGAAGAGCTGGTGGCAATCATCTCAGAATAATAAGATGCCTGGCTGGTGCTGAATTTAACCCGGTAAAAAATTTTTCCTTTGGGCGGAGACTCATCCAAAAATTCAATCCATCCACTATTGGTTGTTTTTATAACACCCACCAGGTTAAAATCAATTCCGTTATTACTTCTTTCTACAGCATAGAAATTTTCGGCCGATGGCAGGCTATCTGCTTTCCATCGCAACAAAATTTTCTTATCCTTTTCTGACACTATCAAATCGTGCAGCGCCAAACTCACCGTATCATGATCTGCCGCCCTGACCGGATCGGCGGCGGTTTGCGCACGTGCTTCGCCAGCGACAACCAGCATAGTCAGAAACAGAACAAAAATGTAATTCATGAATGCAATGGGTAGTTAAATGTGGATAACCTGTTAACAAATACCATACCAGCCAGCTATTCAACGCGATATAGCAGCATTTATTTATCAAAAACATGTTATAGTTTTCCAAAAAAAAAATTTCCGGCTTTCTATTTTAACGCTCAACCATGACTACAAGCAGGCAATTGCCATCCCGTAAAAGAATCGCCCTCGTGGCACACGATAACCGCAAACACGATCTGATAGAATGGGCGGAACATAATAAAGTAGTATTGGCCCGTCACGAAATGCTGGCCACAGGCACCACCGGCAAATTATTAGAGGCGCAGTTGGACAGGCCAGTGCATAAAATGATGAGCGGCCCGCTGGGCGGTGATCAGCAGATTGGCTCCATGATTGCCGAGGCCAAAATAGACATATTGATTTTTTTCTGGGACCCGATGGAAGCACAACCGCATGACCCCGATGTGAAGGCTTTGCTGCGTCTGGCCGTTGCATGGAATATACCTATGGCTTGTGACCGGGCTACGGCTGATTTCCTGTTTACATCACCACTTATGCATGATAATTATGAGTGCATGATTCCTGATTATTCTACCTACCTGCAAAGGAAAGTGTGATTGGCCTTTCAGTGTTTAAGGCTAAGGAGCATGAATTTTAATAATCGCCTGGCTGGGATGCTTCAGAACCGGGGAATGGAAATCCATCCCGTCTGTATCATCCGTTTACCATCCTTTCTTATCTTTAAGCTTCTTGCCTTCCCTCTTCACCATCATAATTTTATTACTAACATGAGAAAACTTATTTTTTTAAGCGCCCTTTATTTAACAACGGGCAGCGTCATGGCACAAACAAAGCCCCTGATGGGTTTTACCGATGCCTCCGCCAAACAACAGGTGAGTACAGAACAGAAATTTGATGCGGCACTGAGTGCAAGAAATATAGATCAGTACCTCAAAGACATGTCTGCGAGGCCCCATCATATTGGTTCAGCAGGGGGCAAGGCAGTGGCCGAATATATTTTGAACCATTTTAAAAGCTGGGGTTACGATGCGGAGATAGAAACGTTCATGGTGTTGTTTCCTACACCCAAAGAACGCGTCCTTGAAATGATTGAACCGGTAAAATACAAAGCATTACTGAGCGAACCAGCCTTGAAAGAAGACCCCACTTCGGGACAGACGACCGAACAGTTGCCTGTCTATAACGCCTGGAGTGCAGATGGAGATGTAACCGGTGAACTGGTATTTGTTAACTATGGCATTCCCGCAGATTATGAAGAACTGGAGCGCTTAGGCATCGACGTAAAAGGGAAAATAGTGATTGCTAAATACGGCCGGTCCTGGCGGGGTATCAAACCAAAAGTGGCCCAGGAGCATGGCGCCATCGGTTGCATCATCTATTCGGATCCAAAAGAAGACGGCTATTACCAGGGCGATGTCTATCCAAAGGGTGCTTTTAAGAATGAATATGGCGCGCAGAGGGGTTCTGTTATGGATATGCCCGTTTATCCCGGCGATCCGCTCACTCCCGGCATCGGCGCCGTTAAAGATGCCAAACGCCTGGAAAGGCGTGAAGCCACTAACCTTTTAAAAATACCGGTGCTGCCCATTAGTTATCACGATGCACAACCTTTATTGAAATCATTGGAAGGGCCGGTAGCGCCTGAAGCATGGCGGGGCGCATTGCCTTTTACCTATCATATTGGCCCGGGTAAAACCAGGGTACATTTGAAACTCTCTTTTAACTGGGATTTGAAACCTGCTTACGATGTAATTGCGAAGCTGAAAGGATCTGAATTCCCGGATGAGTGGGTAATGCGGGGCAATCACCACGATGGCTGGGTAAACGGTGCAGGCGATCCGCTCAGCGGGCAATCAGCTATGCTGGAAGAAGCCCGCTCTATTGGCGAACTGGTAAAAACAGGTTGGAAACCCAAACGCACCCTGGTCTATGCCGCCTGGGACGGAGAAGAACCCGGCTTGCTGGGCTCTACCGAATGGGTTGAACAACATGCACAGGAACTGCAGCAAAAACTGGTGTTGTATATTAATTCGGATGGAAATGGCCGTGGTTTCCTGGGCGCCGAAGGCTCACACGCCCTTGAAAATTTTATGAATGAAATCGCCGGAGACGTTACCGATCCGCAAACCGGCATCAGCGTACTGGAAAGAAAAAAAGATCATGATATTATAGGGGCAGGCGATAATATAAAAACAAAAAAAGAACTGCTGGCAAAAAAAACGATGAGCATTGGCGCATTGGGTTCGGGTTCGGATTATAGCCCTTTTATTCAGCACCTGGGCATTCCCTGCTTCAATCTTGGATTTGGTGGCGAAGACCCGGGCGGAGAATACCATTCCATCTATGATTCCTACTACGACTATGTTAACTTCAAAGACCCCAGTTTTGATTATGGGGTTGCACTGGCCAAAGTAGCTGGCAGAACAACCCTGCGCATGGCTGATGCGGAATTGCTGCCATTTGATTTTACGACATTATATAAAACCATTAATGGATATGTAACGGAAGTTGCGGCCCTGGCCGATCAGTTGCGCGAAACAACGGCTTTGGAAAATCAACTCATCAAAGAAAAGCGGTATACCTATGCGGCGGATCCAAAAAAGAAAATATTGGACCCCGTAATGAAAGCCGAAGTGCCATTTTTAAATTTTGCCGGCTTGCAGAATGCTATGACGGATTTTGAAAAAGCAACAAAACATGTAAACGATGTGTTGACTTCAGGTAAGTTGAGCCCGGATCAAAAGACAGCCATCAACAAAAAACTTTACCAGGCGGAACAAAAATTGTTGACCGAAAAGGGCCTGCCGCGCCGGGGTTGGTATCGCCATAGCATTTATGCACCCGGATTTTATACCGGCTATGGTGTAAAAACTTTGCCTGGTATCCGCGAAGCGCTGGAACAACGTAATTGGAAAGAAGCACAGGAGAATGCGGATCTGGACGCATCGACTATTAAAAATTTTGCTGTTTACCTGGATGGGATAGCCAATAGCGTTAAATAATTGTTGATACGATGAAAACAATATTGCCGCAGATTCGCTGATTAATCGCGCATTTGCGGCAATTTGTTATCACTGTATGGGCGAAATACTTCCGGGATATCGAAGTTGAAACAGGATATCCAATCCCCCCTCTTATGTGATTAAATCTGCACATCTGCTGCGGTTTACTACTAATTGTTGCCAGTATTTAATTTCCCGCCCGGATATTTTGCCGAGCCAGCAAACGGCCTAATCTGTAACAGCCGGCTAACGCACTGTGTAAGAAGACTAGCCCTCAACAAACTAAAGAATTGAATGTTATACTAACAACCCATCCAGGTTTTTCTTTTTAAATTTACCGTCTTATCAAAATGAATCGGAAAAGCATTCATCAATTTTAGTTTTAGTTAATAGCTATGGGATTTAAATTACATGCACCCTATGGTCCGGCAGGCGATCAACCGGAAGCCATCCGGCAATTGACAGAAGGAATATTGGACGGCGAAAAATACCAAACGCTGCTGGGCGTTACCGGTAGTGGTAAAACATTTACCGCTGCCAATGTTATACAAAATGTACAGAAGCCGACCCTTGTGCTTACACATAATAAAACCCTTGTAGCGCAATTGTATGGAGAATTCAAACAATTTTTTCCGGAGAATGCGGTGGGCTATTTTGTTTCTTACTATGATTACTACCAGCCCGAGGCCTATATGCCGGTAAGTAATACCTACATCGAAAAGGATCTATCCATCAATGAAGAACTCGATAAACTCAGGCTGCATGCAACAACCGAATTATTAAGTGGCCGAAGGGATATTATTGTAGTGGCATCGGTAAGTTGTATATATGGTATGGGTAACCCCACCGACTATGAAAATGGAATCATCCGTATTAGCCGGGGGCAAACCATTTCAAGACAGGCCTTTCTGCATGCATTGGTTAATTCATTGTATAATCGAACCCAGGTAGATTTTACCAGGGGTACCTTTCGTGTAAAAGGTGACACGGTCGACATCAACCTTCCCTATGTAGATTTTGGCTATCGCATTTCTTTTTTTGGAGATGATATTGAAGAAATAGAAAGCTTCGACGTTAAAACGGGAAAGCGCATCGGCAAAATGGAAAATGCCGCTATTTTCCCCGCCAACCTATACATTGCACCAAAAGATCGCATGCAGCAGATCCTCTACGAGATCCAGGATGAGATGGCTGCACAGGTTGAATATTTTAAAAACAGCGGCAAATTTATAGAAGCGCAGCGTTTAGGGGAACGCGTTAAATATGACGTGGAAATGATTCGTGAGCTGGGTTATTGCAATGGCGTAGAAAACTATTCCCGGTTTTTTGACCGTCGTGTGCCTGGCACCCGGCCTTTCTGCTTGCTGGATTATTTTCCAAAGGATTTTTTATGCATCATTGATGAGAGTCACCAGACCATTCCGCAGGTAAGCGGCATGTATGGTGGCGACCGGAGCCGCAAGCTCATACTGGTAGACTATGGTTTCCGGTTGCCTTCCGCATTGGACAATCGCCCTTTGAATTTCCATGAATTTGAAAATATGCTGGACCAGACCATTTTCGTTTCTGCCACACCGGGAGATTATGAACTGGAAAAAACCGGCGGGGTGGTAGTAGAGCAGGTGGTGCGGCCAACAGGTTTATTGGATCCGCCAATTGAGATCCGGCCTTCCGTTAACCAGATTGATGATTTACTGGATGCAATTGATAAGCGCATAAAAAAAGGTGATCGGGTTTTGGTGACTACCCTGACCAAACGAATGGCAGAGGAAATGGATAAATACCTGCATCGCATCAATATCAAGTCAAAATATATTCATAGTGAGGTGGATACACTGGAAAGAGTTGAAATTTTACGGCAATTGCGCCTGGGAGAAATCGATGTACTGGTTGGCGTGAACCTGTTGCGTGAAGGGCTTGATTTACCCGAAGTATCGCTGGTAGCCATCCTGGATGCCGATAAGGAAGGGTTTTTGCGCAATGAAAGAAGTTTGACGCAAACGGCCGGCCGCGCTGCAAGAAACGTGGATGGGCTGGTCATCTTTTATGCAGATACAATGACAGAAAGTATGCAGCGCACCATTGATGAAACCAGCAGGCGAAGAGAAAAGCAGATAGCGTATAACATTGAACATGGTATTACACCAAAAACCATTATCAAAAGCAAGGAGCAGGTCTTCCAGCAAACATCAGTACTGGATATTAAAGGCTTTGATCCCAAAAACCCTTATGCGATTGCAGGCGATCAGGACATGGTAACGGTGGCAGCCGAAGAAGAAGTCGTGTACCAAACTATACCGCAAATGGAAAAGGCCATTGGGCGGATAAAAAAAGACATGGAGAAAGCAGCACGCGATCTTGATTTCATGGAAGCGGCCAGGTTAAGGGACGAGATGTTTACCATGCAGAGAAAACTTACGGAAATGAAAAAGTAATTATTGTTACGTAGCTGATCTAAAAAAATTGCCGTTGATTTTATAATAAACCACTTACAGCACCGTTTAGTGCATAATCCGCTCCATACTTTATTATTTAAAATCCACTATCATATATGAAAAGACGTCACCGCCGCGTGCTGTTTAATGCATTTGCGTTTTCACTGTTGTGTGCATCTGTTTACCTGAATATGTTTTGTATGGATGATCAGAGTTTACTGTCAATAAAAACCCCTGTCAAAAGAAAAGCAGATACAGAACAGGTTAAAATGGATAAATTATCAAAAATAATTCCGGCAAAATCTTCATTGTCTGTAAAGCCATCATAACCCTTCGGTTTATTTATTCTGTTTGACCGGATCCCGCTTTTTTTGATCTGCTATTCATACATCGCACGCGTATTGGTGCAGGTAGCGGACTATAACGTCCCGTCCCGAACCACTGCCTTCATTGTTCCGGCATAAGAAACAGATCGGCGGCCATTCAATCATTCCCGCAAACCGTTCAAAAATAACTTGTACAGATATTTGTTCTCCTGAGCATATGATGCATTATTGATTTAGCCTTACCATACACCTGACTTCTTCTTTGTCGTTAGCATACCATTCCACGCAATATCCTTTAGGGTCAGGATTGGGTTGTTTAAGCAGTTCATCAAACGTTTTGCTGATGCTTGATTTATCTTTTCTGAAATCCTTCACAACAACCGAAATGTAGTTGCCTCCTTTAAGAGTCAGCGTATCGCATTTATATTTTTCAGCTTCACCAGCGTATGTTTCTTCTGTGCCAACCCGATAAATAATTTTGTTGTTTTCGGGCCTGGATACACCGAAGTATTTTCGTTCTTTTGAAAAAGTCACCATAGCATGAAGTCTGTCATGGGCTTCCTGGATACCCGCTGGAAAAGATGTAGCTGTTACATAAAAGATTTTAATGTCTTTTTCAAGTTTATATGTTTCCATTTTTTTTGATTTTCATATAGCAAACTTATTTCAGAAAAACCCCGATGGAAAGGTCAATTGCGACTTTTTACAGGGCGGATTCCGTCAATACTTTTCCCCGGTCAGGGCGCCCAACATTAATAGCAAATGCAATCATTGCAGGATGCATTACGGCCAGCACATTCAACAGATATTGTTTCTCAGCGCCAAAAAATATGCCTTCCTGCACAATGAAAATTACACTTGCTTTTTTATCGCCTCTTCTCTGGAAACACTACCTTAGCACCTTATAAATATTAACGGCGGACTGAAAAGTCCGCCGCCTGTTTCAACAAGCCCCGGTTCGCCGGGATATTATTGTTATATGCAAAAGAAATTATTCTTACTGGATGCAATGGCGCTGATTTTCCGGGCCTACTATGCGCTGATCCGCAACCCACGGGTAACCAGCAAAGGCAAAAACACCAATGCGCAATTTGGCTTTACCAATACTTTGATAGAACTTATCAATAACCAGAAGCCATCACATATGGCTGTTTGCTTTGATACACATGCACCAACGGAAAGACATACTGATTTCGCAGATTATAAGGCCAACCGACAGGAAGCGCCGGAAGATCTGATGAATGCTATACCGGATATTAAAAGAATCATCCGCGGGTTTAACATTCCGGTGGTTGAAGTGGATGGGTATGAAGCCGACGATGTGATAGGTACTTTGAGCAAACTGGCGGCCGATGTGGGCTATGAAGTATTTATGGTAACGCCCGATAAAGACTACGGTCAGCTGGTGACAGACAAAGTAAAGATTTACAAACCCGGTTACCAGGGCGGAGACGTGGAAATTATGGGACCTGCAGAGGTCATTGCCAAATGGAATATCAAAGATGTATCGCAGGTAATAGATATTCTGGGTTTAATGGGCGATGCGGTTGACAATATTCCCGGTATTGCAGGTGTGGGCGAAAAAACGGCTGCTAAGTTATTAGCCGAGCATGGCACACTGGAAAAAATTATTGAAAACGCCGGTAATATCAAGGGCGCACTCGGCGAAAAAATAAGAAATGGCAAGGACCTGGCGGTGATGAGTAAAAAGCTCGCCACCATTATTATGAACGTGCCCTGTGAATTTCATGAAGAAAATTTCAGGATAAAAGAGATCGACAAAGAAACGCTTACCGAGGTATTCGCAGAACTGGAATTCAAGGCCATTGGTAAAAGACTTTTTGGTGATGAGTTCAATCCCTTTACTGCCGGATCCGGTACAGCAGCGCAACCGACAGCCGTACAAACAGATCTTTTTGGAAATATTATTGATACGCCTGGCCCGGGCATCAAAATCAAACAGGAAAGCGATACCAACATCCCTGAAGGAACAGTTGTTACCGGAGCTGCTGCGGAAAAAAATATTCATAATACCCCCCATGTGTATGAATCAGTAGAAGGCGAGGCTGGTATTAAAAAATTGGTAGCAATTCTTGAGAAGCACACAGAAATTTGTTTTGACACCGAAACCACCGGTATCGATCCCAACGATGCGGAAATAGTGGGCATGAGTTTTTCCTATGAGAAAGGAAAAGCGTTTTACGTTCCCTGCCCACCCGATCAGGCAGCAGCAAAAGCCATCGTACAGCAGTTTGCCTCATTGTTTAACAACCCGAAAATTATCTGGATAGGCCAGAACCTGAAATATGATATGCTGGTATTGAAGTGGTATGGCATAGAGTTGAAAGGTGAAATATTCGATACCATGCTGGCGCATTATGTGATTGAGCCCGACGGCAAACGGAACATGGATATATTAAGTGCACAGTATCTCGGGTATGAGCCGGTACATATTGAAGAATTGATAGGCAAGAAAGGTAAGGGCCAGGGCAATATGCGTGATGTGGAACTGGAAAAAATAAAGGAGTATGCTTCTGAAGATGCAGATATTACGCTCCAGTTAAAACATGTTTTTACACCCCTACTCAAAGAAAAGTCTGTAGAAAAAGTTTTTGCGGAAGTGGAAAATCCGCTGGTGAAAGTATTAACCGCGATGGAGTTCGAAGGCATTAGGGTGGATATGGATTTTTTGAACGAGTATTCCAAAGAACTGGAGAAAGAGGCCAAATTAGCCGAGGAAAATGTGTATAGCCAGGCTGGTGTGCGGTTTAATTTAGCATCGCCCAAACAATTGGGCGAGGTATTGTTTGATAAATTAAAACTGGATCCAAAAGCTAAAAAGACAAAAACAGGTCAATACGCCACCGGCGAAGATGTGCTGCTGAAACTTGCCAGCCAGAGCAAGATTGTGGAAGACATACTCGCTTTCAGGGAACTGACTAAACTAAAATCGACCTATGTAGACGCACTACCGCTGATGGTTAACCGTAAAACCGGAAGGGTGCACACTTCCTATGCACAGGCGGTAGCAGTGACAGGGCGGTTATCGAGCAATAATCCCAACCTGCAAAACATACCGGTAAGGACAGAGCGCGGCCGCGAAATCAGGAAAGCATTTATTCCGCGCGATAAGGACCATGTCCTGGTATCGGCGGATTATTCGCAGATCGAATTAAGAATAGTGGCTGCCATTAGCGCAGATGCCAATATGTGTGAAGCCTTTAAAACCGGTAAAGACATTCATACCGCTACAGCAGCCCGGGTATTTAATGTAGAAGAAAAAGATGTTACCAAAGAAATGCGGTATAAGGCAAAAAGTGTAAACTTCGGAATCATCTACGGCCAGGGTGCATTTGGGTTGGCCGAAAATTTAAAAATCAGCCGCACGGAGGCGAAGGAAATTATCGATAACTATAAAAAGCAATTTCCGAATATCCAGAAATACATGGATGATACCATCAATTTCGCCAAGGAATTCGGCTATGTAGAAACGCTGATGGGCCGGAAGAGGTGGTTGCGTGATATCAATGAACCCAATCCAACCGTAAGAAGTTATGCAGAACGGAATGCTATCAATTCTCATATACAGGGAACAGCGGCCGATATGATTAAGCTGGCCATGTTAAAATTCATGAAGCGTTTATCAAAAACA
>Ga0157378_10004641_pt1 | contig 12049 bp, 9 predicted proteins | sample M65metaG_FD_115309 | JGI IMG/M metagenome (GOLD analysis project Ga0157378, IMG submission 115309) | Miscanthus rhizosphere microbial communities from Kellogg Biological Station, Michigan, USA - M6-5 metaG | ecosystem: Host-associated > Plants > Roots > Rhizosphere > Soil | place: USA: Michigan...
AAATTATTCGAGCGCAATCACCCGGTCAACTTTCATCTTCTTCGAAAGAAAAGCCACGAGATCGATGAAGAGCGCAGGTCCGGCGTCGTTTGGTACAGCAATAAGATCATCGAGACTTTCCCGCGGCCAGTCTTCACCGAGCATCTTTTCTTTTGTAATAAGTACTACGTTGCAACCGTGGTCCTTACACTCGCGGATGAAGTCAGCACCTTTGAAATACGTAGCCAGGCAAATGATGTTGAGAGGTCGTTTCGGATTTTCAGTCATCCTGAGCCCTTTTGAAGCGACGACAGACTTCCGGCGAATATAAACTCTTTTCAGAGACGAGGCTATGCTGATAAGGTAAGAGTTAATTGTCAGGTCAGTCGTTTATTTGACTGTTTGTCAGGTCCTCCCAAGCTTCTTAACTCAACCCGGGAAGCAACAATGCGGAAGTAGTTGATGTCCAATTGACAGGTTCTCTCTTACAAGTCGCTAGCAAGAAAAATTGCATGATAATCAAAAGCCCGTTTCCCGATGTCACTATCCCTGAAGTTTCGCTGACGACCTTGGTCCTACAAAACGCCGGGGAATACGGTGACAAACCCGCTCTCATCGACGGTCCAACAGGACGCTCGATCACTTATTCACAACTTGCGGAGTTAGTCCGACGAGTCGCGATTAATCTATCCGAGCGGGGCTTCAGGCAAGGCGATGTCCTCGGCATTTTGAGTCCTAATCTCCCCGAGTACGCACTGATGTTCCACGGAGTAGCTATGCTCGGTGGGATCGTCACACCGATCAATCCGCTCTACACAGCGCGCGAGATATTCCATCAACTTAAAGACTCGAAAGCTCGATTCCTGGTAACCATTCCCCCTTGTCTCGACAAAGTGAAGGAAGCTGCCGCGGAGGCAGGAATTGATGAGTTGTTTGTGTTCGGGTTTGCAGAAGGAGCAACACCGTTTGATTCGCTGCTCACTGAAACCGATCATTCTCTTCCAGACGTAAAGATCAATCCGAAAGAAGATCTTGTTGCCCTTCCTTACTCAAGTGGGACGACAGGACTTCCGAAAGGCGTGATGCTGACGCATCACAACCTCGTTTCAAATCTCAAGCAAATTGAGGGACTCGACTATTTCTTTGATTCCGACACGCTGATCTGCGTGCTTCCGATGTTTCACATCTATGGTCTCGTGGTCGTACTCAATATGGGTCTTTATGCCGGCGCGACGATTGTCACGATGCCGAGGTTTGAACTGGATTCGTTCCTCAAGGCCATGCAGGACTACGGAGTCAGCCTTGCTCACATCGTTCCGCCAATCGTTTTGAGTCTAAGTAAGAATCCGATCGTCGCTAACTACAATCTTCCCAAACTGAAAACGCTTTTCTCTGGTGCAGCACCTCTCGGCGCGGATCTGACACAGGCTTGCATGGATCGACTGGGGTGCAGCATTCGTCAGGGGTACGGATTGACAGAAACGAGTCCGGTAACTCATTCCTCCCCTGCGAACCAATCTGACGTTAAGTTCGGCTCCGTCGGCGTCCCTGCTCCGAATACGGAGTGCAAGATTATCGATCTTGAAAACGGTGAAGCACTTGGTTTCGGACAGAAAGGTGAAGTCTGCATTCGTGGCCCACAAGTAATGAAGGGCTACTTGAATGAACCTGAAGCGACCGCAATCACGATCGATAGCGAGGGGTGGTTACACACGGGCGACATTGGCTACGTAGATGAGGACGGACACTTCTTCATCGTCGACCGCGCAAAGGAACTCATCAAGTACAAAGGTTTCCAGGTTCCTCCCGCCGAATTAGAAGCGGTACTGCTTACTCATCCTTGCATCGCCGATGCTGCAGTTATTCCTTATCCCGACGATGAAGCCGGAGAAGTTCCTAAGGCAGTCGTGGTGCTCAAGACTGAAGCCGACAAAAATTCCATTCTTGACTTTGTGGCGGAACGCGTGGCTCCGCACAAAAGGATTCGTTATCTGGAGTTCGTTGAACAGATTCCCAAGTCTCCTTCCGGAAAAATTCTGCGGCGAGTGTTGGTAGAAAAAGAGCGGGCGAAGCTGGCAGCCGGCTAGAACGATTCATCCACAGATTACGCAGATTACGCAGATGTCCGATAAGCTTCAGCTTGTCGGTTAAGTTTCTAAATTCGCATAGTTACAAAAGAATCGATCTTGCGAGACCGACAAGCTGAAGCTTATCGGACATCACCGTAATCTGCGGATGTCATTTTATAGAGCCTTGACACTGCTAACTCTCGCGCATACAGTCCGCCTAGCGCAGCCCTGCAACTCGTCAAACACCACCAGAGAGCATCAGGAGGTAAATGACATGTATTGCCCTCGTTCCGTTTGGATACTTGCAATTCCTCTTCTCGCAGTAGTGTCCTTGTCCTCTGAAGCGCAGACTCGCTCCTCAGCAAAGACGAGTAAACAACCGAGCCCAACCCCAGCGAGTAAACAACCCGCGCCCGCACAACCAGCGGTTTGGGAAAGTTGGGACACACTGAAACCAGAGAACGAAGATTTCTCGATTCTCATGCCAAAGGACACATCAACGGAGATTACAAAATTCGACTACCACAAATTGCAGTTGAATGCCCGACTCTATATGTCAGCCCCGGCAAGCGGACCTGTTGTAGCCGTCGCGTCGATGAGTGGCATCAAGTCCAACCCTGCTGCGTATTCCGACTTTGAAAGATTTAATTCTTACGCTGACGCCTTTAAGCAGTTTTTCCCATCAAAGATCCGTAAAGATCCAGTCACAAAAATGATCCTCACTACGACAAAACAATTTCACGGTTACACCGGTCGGGTTTACAAACTGACTGTTGGTGACTTGAGCGGAACGGTGAACGCCTACGTTACGAGGAAGCGCTTCTACGCAGTTGCTGTCTTGAATAACAAGAAAGACGATACACTTGAGGATAAGTTTCTAGGTTCGTTCGTAATTCCCGATAAACCTTCGGACCAGGCCATCGCTGCGACCGAGCCCACCGAACCAAATGCTGTCGCGCAGTCTGAAAACAACGAGCAGGGACGACCGATGCGCAAACCCCGCGTTGAGACAGAAGGCGCCACAAACAATAACGGCACAACTCCGGCTGCTACCCCCAACACATCGGAAGACGCTGTCGATTCAAATAACTCACAGGCCCAGCCCGGTACTCCCCAAAAGCGAGCGCCTATTTCGGGCGGCGTACTGAATGGCAAGGCCATCTATTTGCCGGCGCCCGAGATGCCCCCCGGCGAAAAGGCTGGAGTGGTGATGGTGCAGGTGCTTGTTGACGAACAAGGTTCGGTAATTGAGGCGAAGGCGGTATCAGGTCCGCCCAATTTGCAAGCTTCTGCTGTAAACGCTGCGCGACTGGCGCGTTTCTTACCGACAGTGCTTTCGGGCGAACCAGTCAAGGTTAGCGGCGTACTCGCCTACAACTTCGTTCATTCAAACTAAGAATGGGTCAGTACCAATTTCGGATTTCGAATTTCGGATTTACAGCGGCGGCTGCATTGAATTCTCAAAATCCGCATTCCGAAATTCGAAATCCGAAATTGGTACTGCCCTGTTACTCATCACCTCGCTTGACGCTATTACCATCACAGTCTATCTTCGCTCGACTTTTCTTACTTAATCACTGGAGCTTCATTGAACATGTCGTCAGGAATAGCCGCACATTGTCCGGCCTGGACAATCCCGGGATATCTGGAAGTGCGCGAAGGTCACTTGGCCATTAACGGAGTCGATGCGATTGATCTCGTTCGCGAGTTCAAGTCGCCTCTCTTTGTCTTTTCCGAAAGTCGTATCCGCGACAACATCACACGTCTCAAGCGTGCGGCGGAAGTTGTAGATCGACCGATCAAGTTCTGTTATGCCTCCAAGGCAAACTCGAATATGGCTATCCTGCAAGCCGTGCGCAACGCCGGTATCGATTGTGAAGTGAATAGCGGTGGTGAACTCTTCAAGGCCCTGCGTGTCGGATTTAAACCTGAACAGATCATATTCAACGGTACCAGCAAATCTGATGAGGAGATGGATGAAGCTGTTCGTGCCCAGATCTATGCCATTAACGTCGACTCAATCTACGAAATCGATTTGGTCGAACAATCAGTTCTGCGTCTCCGCGCACGCGGTGAAAACGTTCCACCAGCCCGTGTGACACTGCGGCTTGTTCCTGAGATCGGAACGCGTTCGCACCTCGGACTACAAACCGCTCTACTGACATCAAAGTTCGGCATCTCTTCTTCGGAAGTTCTTGCAGCTTTCCGGCGAGGCTTGCAGCATCCGGAACTGGTAAACGTCTGCGGCATTCACATTCACGTCGGATCACAAACGCCTGATGTCGAACCATTCGCCGAAGCATTTAAGAGCATGTGGGAACACCTCGTGACCATTCACAATGAGACCGGTCACACGCTGGAACATATCAACCTTGGTGGTGGAATCCCGGTCAACTACCTGCGCGATCGTTCGCAAGCCGATCAACTGCCGGAACATGAACGCGACATGCTAGGTGCCGAACTCGAGCCGGCAGATGTTTTGACTGAGGTGATGCGCGTCGCCCGCGAGTCGGCTCGTACTGTTAATGCTGAGCACTTGTTGGATCAGGTGACGATCCTTCTCGAACCAGGTCGCAGTGTTATCGCCGATGCTGGTCTCGTGCTTACGACCGTTAACAATATTAAGACCAGGCCGGAAACGGGTGATGTCTGGCTGCTCACAGATGCGGGCTACAACATCATGCTCTCAATGAACAATTACAAGTGGTACTACCATCTGATCTCTGCGTCGCGTGCCGGCGAAAGGTCGAGTCGCGACTACAAGGTCGCCGGCCCACTCTGTGATTCTGGAGACGTCTATTTCGATATTGAGCGTGAAGGTCGATTACCAGACTACCGCCGACTGCCGGACGATGTTGCGCCCGGTGAGGTTTTATCGCTGCTGAACTGCGGGGCGTACTCGCTGGCCCAGATGTTTCACTACAACGGCAGACCCCTGCCTGCAGCCGTGTTGATTAGTTTGGAGGGATCACCAAAGCTGATTCGTCGTCGCGACACGTACGACGATTTGATCACGAACGACGTGTGGTAATCGCAGAGATACCGAAAACGGTGAGGTGCCGCAGCGCAGGCACAACAAAAAACAATACTGGGATGATACGCCTCAAGCCGGAACAATTTTCAGGTCGGGAAGGGGACCCTGTCCCCGCTTGGTTTATATTGCACAACCTTCAGAGATCTGATCGTACCAAAGCGGGCGGGGACAGGGTCCCCTTCCCAACCTGACATTTTTACCCAGCTCACAGTCTTCCAGGAAACAAGATGTTGGTTTCTTACTCAGAAAAAACAGGTTTGTCCCAACTAAAGACCGCCACGGAAGGCACTCCCAATAATGGCAACCGAATCTAACCACCTGGTACGCGGCCTCGGCCCAACGGCAGCAATCGCAGTCAACATTGCAAACATCATTGGCACTGGAGTGTTTCTCAAGGCTCGCGTGATGACGTGCAACGTTGGAACGCCTGGCAAAGCTCTCGCTGTTTGGATCTTCGCCGGACTCCTCGCGCTCGCCGGCGGTTTGACATATGCAGAACTGCTCGCCATGCGTCCAAAAGATGCCGGTGAATACGGACTCATTCGAGATGCCTATGGAAAGCTCTGGGGGTTCCTTTACGGCTGGACGCAATTCTTAATTGCTCGCTCTGCATCGGCAGCTGCTCTCGCTGTCGGTTTCGCGATCTTCCTCAACGACTTTCTCGGTGGATCACTAAAGCAGGTCTACTTCTCGATAACATTACCAGGCGGGCACAACGTCCCTTTCGGTAGTTTGCAAGTTGTTGCGCTAACCTCGATCCTACTCACCACCTTAATCAATTGTGCGGCAGTCAGCGTCAGCGGTAACTTCGCTACTGTTATCACAACGTTGAAAGTGCTGGTCCTTATCGGAGTTGGCGTCGGAGCTTTTGCTTACAGCGGCGGGGACTGGAGTCACCTTACTCAAGCGAATGTGAATGGTGCTTGCGAAGGCGTGGCTGTTACGACTGGGGGGTTCGCAGGTCTCGCGGCGGCGATGCTCGGTGCGTTGTGGGCATACGATGGCTGGAATAATGTCGCGTTCATGGCCGGCGAAGTTAAACGGCCCGAACGAAATCTGCCGTTGGCACTAATTGTCAGTATGCTTGTGGTAATGAGTCTCTACGTGTTTGTAAACGTAAGCTACTACCACGTGCTCAGCCCGACAGAGATCGCAAGCGTGCCCGCTTCTTCATCGACCGCTGCTGAAGTTATTAGACGATTGCTCGGCGCAACGGCTGTAACGCTCATGGCGGCCGCAATGATGACGTCTACATTTGGCGCTTTGCATGCGTCGATCCTGGCGACAGCGCGTGTGCCATACGCCATGGCTAAAGATCGATTGTTCTTCCATGGACTGGCAAAGTTGTCGCGGGCGCATGTGCCGGTGAGATCCCTGATTGTTCTTGCGATCTGGTCCAGCGTTCTCGCATTGTCAGGTTCATACGATGTACTCACCGACTACGCCGTCTTCGCACTTACGATGTTCTATGTGTTGACTGCAAGCTCTGTGTTTGTGTTTCGCAAACGATTTCCAAACGAAGTACGGCCGTACAAAACGTGGGGTTATCCGGTAGTTCCGGTTTTATACATCGGTGTGTCGACATGGTTGATTCTTACCACGATCTGGAACACGCCAAAACAATCCGGGATTGGTTTGGGACTTATCTTGTTGGGTTTGCCGGTGTATTTGTACTGGCGACGAGTCAACGAAAGATCTTAGAACATCCGCAGATTACGCAGATTCCGCAGATTCACTTAGGACGGTGGGTTAGTACACAATTTTCGTAAAGAAATCTGCGTAATCTGCGTAATCTGTGGATGTCATTCTTGGTAACTGCTCACTTCCTCACGACCTCGATCAAAGGCGAGTCGCGTCCTTCGCTAGTCCCCAATAACGCCAGGCCATCAAGTCTGTACGCAACACTCTCACCCTGTTTCCGTTTTCCAAAGTCGAAGCTAACCAAACGCTGCTTCCAGATGTCTTCAAAATTTGAACTGTTCGCCGGAAGCACCGCCTCGTAACCCTGAAAATAGTCACACAACGCGATTCGCTTTCCGTCGGGCGAAACGCTTCCACCCGTAATGATTCCGCCGAAAAGACTCGGCACCTTCAGTTCACCAAGCGATTTCATCGTGATCGGCTGTGCGCTACTCTTATCCGCAGCAGCTTCATAAATAGTGGGGTTCTGCAATGCGACCTTAGTAACGATATAGATATTGCCGCTCTTCGGATCTACCAGCAGTGCTTCTGCGTCGTGCTTGCCGTCTGGATATCGCAGCCGGATCGCCTCGGCACTCGCTGAAATGCGAGGTTTTGATTTGGATGATGCTTGATCAGCAAGTGTCAGCTTTGGTTCGAGTACCCGGTAGACAACGATTTCTTTTCGCGCTGAGCTGTTGTCGCCAATGTCACCAATGTAGAGGTACGACTTGCCGCGAATGGGCCCTGGACCAATCGAAATGTCTTCCCAGTCAATAGCTTGGGCACCAGTTACACGCCATACACTAACTAGTTCACCGTCGGTTCGAATCGCATAAAGAAACGGGCCATCACCCGAATCGTTGTGCGTCCAGTAAACGCCAAATGTCGTTCTTGAAGCGACTAAGCCACTGCTCTCGTCAATCGACTCGTTCTTGATTGTCCCGATGACTTTAGGTGGTGCGTATTGAGAAGTTTCAGATCGTGATTTAGTTCCGACGCCTTGATGCGCGTGAAGAGTCATGGGAAGTTGTTGGCTGGATAAGGCGAAGAAGAAAAAGCTGAGGAGGAAAAGCAATCTGCAAGTTTGACGAACCTGAGATCGCATCGTCGTTCGTCTGATTTGCTTTATGGTCTCTGGCACAAGTGGTGTAGAAGTTAAGTCCCTAATTTTCAGGTAGGGAAGGGGACCCTGTCCCCGCTGTTGCATGGAGTCTTTCCGAGCGGGGACAGGGTCCCCTTCCTTACCTGATAATTAAATACAACGGCACTAGCTCTAAGTCAGCCCTTCCCCATCTTTATCATTGTATGTGCCGGAAGACTCCTAACTCTGCGCCCCTCGACAAGCTAAAGCTTATCGGACATCCCGCCGTTCCAGCGCCGCGCGGGCCACTTCCTTGTCGTCGAAGTGAAATGTTTCGCGGCCGAGGATCTGATAATCCTCGTGGCCCTTCCCAGCGATCAGGACCAGGTCACCGCTGCCGGCCTCAGCTATCGCCTCATTGATCGCTACAGCGCGATCCGCAATCTTTCGATAAGGCTTTCCAGTTTTCTGAATTCCCTCTTCAGCGTCGCACAGGATCTGTTCCGGATCTTCTGTACGTGGATTATCGGAGGTGAGAATTACGACATCGCTGAGACTGCCGGCCGCTTCGCCCATCGGCGCACGTTTTGATCGATCGCGATCTCCACCACAACCAAAGACCGTAATGATCTTTCCACGAACAACCTCGCGGGCAGTTTTCAACACATTCAAAAGCGCGTCGTCGCTATGCGCGTAGTCGACAACCACTGAGAAGTCTCCAGAGTGCGTTACGCGCTCGAACCTACCTGGTGCGCCGGTACACTTCTCCAATGCTCGCGTCACGGTGTCCAACGAGTAACCGAGCGCCAGTCCACTCGCGACGGCAGCAAGAGTGTTGTAGATGTGAGGAGGTCCCACCAACGGCGACTTGAAATCCCGTTTGCCTTCAGCCGTTGAAAGTTTGAACATCATCCCGCTCAATGAAAACTCGGCATCGCGCGCTGTCACGTCTGCGTCGGCGTTCACAGCGTAACGAACAACTTGCATACCTTCCTTTTCTAACTTTGTGGCCAGCTCTACCCCGTATGGATCATCGACGTTGATTACGGAAGTTTTTGGTTTGGTTCCAAGACGACCATCAAAAAGTCGCTGCTTGGCGTACCAGTAGTTCTCCATCGTCTTGTGATAATCGAGGTGATCGCGAGTGAGGTTACTGAAGACTGCCACCTCGTATTCGAGTTCATCACACCGGTGAAAATCCATCGCCTGCGATGAACACTCCATCACAGCTGAACGACATCCAAGCTCAACCGCCTGCCGCAACAGTCTCTGCATATCCGGAGCTTCTGGTGTTGTTCGATCTGCTTTGAACCGTTGTTTACCCAGCCGGTATTCGACCGTGCCCGTCATAGCAACGGGCTCACCAGCTTCTTCGGGAATCGAAGCAACGAGGTAAGCAGTCGTTGTCTTTCCATTCGTCCCCGTGATTCCAACGAGCTTCAATTCGCGTGAAGGGTGATGTTGTACCTCGGCGGCCGCAAGCGCCATTGCTCGACGAATGTCTTCAACTTGAAGCCATGCGCCCGCGAAACCATCAGGCACCGGCAATTCCGAAATTACACCGGCAGCACCTTGCGCCATCACTTGCGGGACAAACTTGTGCGCGTCAAAGAGCGCACCTCGAACCGCCGCAAACAAACTTCTTTTAGCAGCTCGCCGCGAATCATGCGTGATGTCTGTGATGATTGTTGTTGGATTTCCGGTGAGTTTGGCCTGGGTTCTTTCGACTAGTTGTTGGACGGTTACAGGTAATTTCGCTTCGTTCACATTTGCTCCGAGTTAAGAAGTATCGACGATCAAATTCTACGAAGGCGCACAGGAAAAGTCATCTGCCTTCAAAGCTACCTAATTCTGTAGGGGCGGCACTCCGTGAGCCGCCTCCTGCTTCAATGTTCCGATCGGCCCCTGTACCGGAAACCTGAAGACGTTTTCCTTTGGCTTCGCCGCCTGATGGGAGGCGTGGTTCTGCCCCGCCGAAAAGTCGCTACCAGTAACGCTTGCGGCGGAGCCATCCACTGGCGAATCAGTTAATCTGAGTGCTAAAGTCTTCGACGAGACACGGAGCAATGCATCAGAGAATTCCAAAGCACAAATCGTTTGGCAAATCAGTCAGTGGATTCGTGCTGGTCGCACTAGTGAATATTGGTATGAGCGCGATCTTCTGTCCGCATTTGGCCGGCAGTTCTCATAATTGTCTTGAGCACCAATCAACGGGTGAAGCCCCACAGGCTCGTCACGAGCATCAGCACGTCCAGGGGATGTCCGCGATGTCGGAAGAGACAAGCGCTGATGACCAAGTGGACACCGAATTGATTTCTCGATACGACGCGCCGTGCTCACACTGCCTGAGTCATTCCCAAGCGAAAATCGGATATACGTTGAATGGACTGGTGCCAACTGGTCGAGCTTATGTAGTTTCTACCGCTGATTCGTCGACTACCCGACTCGTTACAGATCTGTGCTCCTCGATTACGCTGATGGACTTGCATGGTCATAGTCCACCGGGTCAACGGGCTGTACAGTACATTCTGAAAAGTTCCCTCCGCATTTAGATCTTCCCTCTGAATCCGCAGTGAATAACTGTGTAGGCATTGATCTGCGCAGTTGTGGTCCCCAAGTCTGGAGCCAAATATTCAGGGAAGAAAGATGATGCTGTCTAAGGTTCGCCTCGTTTCGATGGCCGTTCTCATGGCTGTTACCACTCTCGTGGTTGCGGCCCAACATACACACGACAATCCAGTAAAGCCACGTCCTACATCTTCGCCGGAGCAGAAAGAATCGGCGACGCCTTCTGCAAGTCCGCAACCATCACCGCAACCCAGGATGGAAATGCCGAACGCCTCGCCTACCGCTTCGCCTCACGTCATGCAGCAGGATGTGCCGCAGAAGAATTCGGGGGAAATGAAGAACATGCCCGGCATGGAAAGCGCTGGCTCGATGAACATGGGACCGTTATTGGTGATGGCTGGCGACGAGATGGCTATACGCGTAGGTTCCAGCGATACAAACGTCATGTCGATGGGCGCGATGGGATCTGGGACATCGTGGCAACCTTCGGCTGGTCCGATGTACATGCACTACTGGAATAAAAGCGATTGGCTTTTGATGTTTCATTACAACATCGTCACCGGTGTCAATTCGCAGGGCGGACCTCGTGGAGTCACTAAGTTCGAATCTGCGAATTGGTTTATGCCTGAGGCCTACCACAAGCTCGGAAAAGGCACGTTGCAATTGAGAGGAATGTTAAGCGCAGAGCCTTTCACCTTTCCGCCAGGTGGATCTCCTCTTCTCTTCCAAACCGGCGAAACGTACAAGGGTCAACCGCTGATTGATCGTCAACATCCACACGATCTCTTCATGGAGCTGTCCGCACAGTACACGCATCCGGTTGGCGAACATGGAACCTGGTTTACTTACTTTGGGTATCCGGGTGAGCCCGCGCTCGGGCCAGTGGCGTTCATGCACCGGATGTCAGCATCGGAGAATCCGTCGGCAACTCTTTCGCATCACCTGCAAGACTCGACACATATTAGTTTCGGAGTGTTGACCACTGGATTCACGTATCGATGGTTCAAGTTGGAGGGCTCGATTTTTAACGGACGTGAACCCGACGAGAATCGATATGATTTTGACGCTCATCGCTGGAACTCGCGTTCTGCGAGGTTATGGTTTATGCCGAATAGAAATTGGGCGATGCAAATCAGCCATGGCTTCCTGCGAAGTCCAGAGTCGCAGGAGCCTGACGCAGACATTCGACGCACAACCGCGTCCGTTCAATACAATCGAACAATCAATCATGGTTACTGGGCCACTGCTTTCGTGTGGGGACGCAATCACGTCAGCAGTCCCGGTGAGATTCACAATCTCAATGGTTATACGATCGAATCGACAATTAACTTTCTAGACCGGAACTACGTCTACACCCGACTTGAATTGGTGGATAAGGACGATCTCTTAAGGCCTTCAGACCGTGCGTTGTTGGGTATTACAAACGATCATCCTTCGTTCCGGATTGGCGGTTATACGTTTGGTGGGGTGCGTGATGTGTGGAAAAGCCGAAGACTATCGTTGGCTATTGGAAGCGATTTGACGTTCTACTCAAAGCCGTCAGTGCTTGATCAAATCTACGGAAGCAATCCAGTGTCGTGGAAGTTATTCTTCCGCGTTCGCCCAGCGAAGATGAAGTAATGTTCGATATGCTTC
>Ga0157378_10004643_pt1 | contig 12047 bp, 6 predicted proteins | sample M65metaG_FD_115309 | JGI IMG/M metagenome (GOLD analysis project Ga0157378, IMG submission 115309) | Miscanthus rhizosphere microbial communities from Kellogg Biological Station, Michigan, USA - M6-5 metaG | ecosystem: Host-associated > Plants > Roots > Rhizosphere > Soil | place: USA: Michigan...
CGATACGACGGCCGGGGGGAACGCGCAACGACCTCCGTGCCGACCCGACGACGCCGTGAGATCAGACCCGCCTCGCGCAGTTGGCGAAGTGCCTCACGCACCGTGTGTCGGCTGATACCGTACTGCTGGCACAGTTCCATCTCCGTCGGAAGGTTCCCGCCCACCGGATACCGTCCGCTCCCGATCCGCTTCGTGAGGTCGTCGGCCACGCGCTGATACTGCGGCCTGAGCGCCTGACGGCGCGCGGAACCGTTCTTAGACGCCATTCTCGACGCGGGGCAGAATCCTCGACAGCGGGTCTCTCGGGCGCACGGTGTGCGGCTGGGTGAAGCATGCGTCCGTCGCCGGAAATGACCGTACCATTTCCAGACGTCACGAGTCTCAATGACGTCCGCAGGTGAGGCGAATGGCTGCGCGACGAACGCGGAATAGCTTCCGCCGCGCGGCATCGCATGTCAAGGTGACTGATGGACGCAGCCGAGCCGAGGCGGGCGGCTCGGCCGTCCATGGCCGCGCACGCGAGGCGATGGGACGATCGACCACCGCGCCGCCCGTTGGCGTGCAGACCATCGAGCCAGCGATGGCCTAACGACCGACCTATCCGATCGCGAGTGCGCCGGTGCCGGCCGATGCGGCTCAGTGGTGGATTCGCTGACCGTGTTTCACCCACTCACGCCACGCCGCATCGAGTGCCGCGACATCGTGGGGGAGAGTCGTGCTGGACGCGAGAACGTCGGGAATCGATCCGCCATGTGCCAGCTCGTCCGCGAGCCTGGGGACGATCCCGGGATCGCGGTCGTGCAGAAAGAGCAATACCGACACTGACTGGGATATGAACAGCGGCGACGCGCCTGGCGCGGCGTCGCGCCGTTCTGGTGCACGCGCCGCCGCGTCGTGCTGACGACCCTCATGATCGAGGCCGAACCGGTTCGCGCCGGCACGCACGATCTCGATCGCGTTAGGCCTGGTCGACACCGTCGTCGCGAAGAGCGAGGCGAGCGGCACGACATGCTTCGGATCGGCGCGAAGCTCGTCGTTCGCGCGATCCTCGGCGCCGCCACCGCCGAGGATCGCCAACGCCCCCGTCTCGATCCACGCCGGCAGCGTGGCGGCGGCGTTCGACGTCCTGACAGGCCCGCCCGGCTGGCTGTCGGATACGTGTGACGCGTCGATCGTCCGTGCCCGCAGCCATGTTTCCGCCGCGGTCGCCGCAAGCATTGGCCTCGCGAGCATTCGCGCGCGCGCCGAGTCATCGACTTGGGCACCTCGACCGTGGCCCGCGCTCTGCGGTCCCGGCGCGTTTTCCGGAGGACGCCGGAGCGCAACCCCGGCGAACGGGACACCGCGCCACGTGGTGCTCGAGTCGGCAACGGCCGTGGAGTCCAGCCGTATCGCGATGCGCAATGGCGTGTCGCCGAAAAGCTCGTGGTACCGCCACGCGACATCATCCAGGACCTCGCGATTCCACAGCGCCTCGCGCTTACTCGACAGCAGGTAGTACGACGGCGCCTTCAGCACGTACGTGGTATCGCCACCCGCGACGAGCGTCTCGCTCGCGGGGGCCGGATCCGGAGTGAACGGGGCCTCGTGAAAGACGAAGCGCGAGCAGGCAAGCCCGGCCTGGGTCGCTACCATGAATGCCGCGCTGCGGGCTATCCGACTGTTCCTCATAAGCGTTAGGCCTTATTTCGTATACTCTTTCATGCTCGATAACGACGGCAAGCGATTGGGCTCCGGGTGGGGTTACCACCCCGGCTGCAGCAGGAAGCCCCATACCCCACCCCGCCCCGGCCGCTCGAAGGGATGCGCGTAGTACACCTGGAACACGGCGAACCCGAACAGGTTGATACGCGACGCGATCCCCGTGCTGACCACTGGCGTGCGATCGCCCGACGCCGACGCGAAGTTCAACACCGGCGCACTCTCCTTCGTCCACGCCACACCCGCATCCACGAATGGCGCAATCTCGATCGGCGGCAGCGCACTCGGGATCAACCCAAAGCCGCTCGTGCCGAACAGCGGAATGCGGAGCTCCATGTTCGCGAGGGCGAGCCTGCTGCCCACCAGGCGATCGAACTGCGGGCACGTACTGTTGGCCAGCGAGCCGCTCCCGCTCGTCACGCAGTCGTTGTTGGTGAACGAATTGTACGAGTAGCCGCGCACGAGCGAGCCGTCGCCGAGAAAGAGCGCGCCCACCTGGTTACTCTCCGAATCCTTGCCGTACAGCCCGTAGTGCATGCCGCGCATCGCGAGCGTGAACGGCTTCATGAAGAAGTACTTGCGGTAGTCGAGGAGCAGCGTGTTGTAGTCCAGCGTGCCAAGCGTCGGCGTCACCTCGAAGCGAAAGCGCGAGCCGGAGATCGGCGACGTGAAGCCGAACGACGACGCGTCACCAACGAGCGCGATGGTTGCCGACGTGAGGCCTAACGGCTGCGGCGCAGCGAGGTTCGTGAGTCCGCTCGTGGCTCCGAAGTAGTTCTGCGTCAACGACTGCACGCTGTAGCCGTAATGCGTGTATCCGGCGGACAGCTCGAGGCGACGCGTCTGCGAGAACGGGTACTGGAGGATCGCCGAGACGTTGTTGATCGCGAGGTGCTCGTACACGTACTGCACGCCGGAATTGGTGAGCGCCTGGTACGCGTATACGTACGGTGTGCGTGACACGTTCACGCCCCAGTTCCAGTGGCTCGCGGTGTTGAGGTACAACAGCTGCCCACCGATGTCGCGCAGCTGACCGTTCGCCTGAATCCCCACGCCGATGTTCTGGTCGCCAAGCATGTCGCTGAAGAGCGCGGACACACCGCCCGAGAACTGCGTGCCGAACACACTGCTCGTTCCAATGCCGACCGACGGTTGTCCGATCGCGGCGAGGCGGAATGCCGTGCGGTACGGCCGCTCGGTGATCACGGAGTCCGACGGCAGCCCGTCGTCGGCATTGTGGAGGTACGCGATCACCGCGCTGCGCCCACCGTGGCCATCCGACGGCAACACGGCAGCCGATTTACCGCTCGACGGCGCGGTGATGGTGTCGGCCGACTTCGCGCCCAGCGGCACCATGACCGTGTCGGGAGCGCTTCCGTCTGACCCCTCGGCGATGTGGCGGGCGTCGTCGACCGAGACCGGCTCGCCCTGCGCCCGTTCGGCCGGCAGCGCGGCAATCCGGAAGCCCGCCTTGTCGAACACGGAGAACACGAGCCGGCCGTTGCCACGCGCCACGGAGATCGCCGGCGACGACGCCGTCACGCCGCTCACGCCGGTCGCGGCCCGCGTCACGCGGAACGTCTCGCCCGTCTCGATGACCACGCGATAGATGTCCGTGAACCCGCCGCGGTCGGAGACGTAGTACAGCGACTTGCCGTCCGCGGCATACTGCGGGTCGATGTGCTTGGCGTTAGGCTCGCCGGCGAGCACGTGGATCCGCCCGCTCGCGACGTCGAAGATCGCGATGCGCAGCTGCGAGTATCGGAGACGCTGGAAGTCGGTGCCATACCCGGCCGAGTCAGGGCCGGCGGCGCGGTCCGTCGCGAACGCGATCGAGCGACCATCCGGCGACCATGACGGCTGCAGGTCGGCGAAGCGATCGTTCGTCAGCTGACGCACGGCGCCGGTCGAAAGATCCCACAGGTACAGATCGCTCAGTCCTCCTTTCTGCCCGGAAAACGCGATCTGTCGTCCATCCGGCGACCAGGCGAGCGTCGTGATCGCGCCAATGTCCTTCGGCTTGAATTGTTTCCTGATGGTGTGCGAATGGACGTCGATGATGTCGACCGAGTTGTTGCCGCTCGCATACGTCACGAATGCGAGCTGTTTCGCGTCAGGCGACCACGTCCCCGCCGAGTAGAGGAAGCTCAGCGCGTCGAACTTGGACAGGACGCCGGGCGCGGCGATCTTGGACTTCACCTTGCCCGTCACGGCATCCGCGAGATACAGGTTGATCCCCGTCAGATCGCGGGAGGAGAAGAACGCGATCAGCCGTCCATCGGGGCTCACGGCCGGGGCAATGTTGTAGTCTCCATATTGGCCGGAACCGGGGATGATCTGATCGCCGGTCTCCGAGGGACGCGACCGCCCCTGCACGAGCGGCCCATATTGCCTGCGGATCGCCGCGCGCCACCGGTCCGAGAGCGAATCTGTGGACATGCCGAGCGTGCTTCGGATCGCGTTGTCGAAGCCTGACGAGAGCGCGGCCCGGAACAGTCGAGGAACGGTCTCGTCGCCCCATGTTCCACCGATGTACGCCCACAGCGCTTCGCCATACCGGTACGGGAAGTACTTCCCGCCATCGGTGAGCTGCTTGATGGTCGGGAGGTCGTTGCGAAGCACGGCATCGCGCAGCCACATCGCGGTGTGCGAGTCCTCGCCACCTAACGAGAGATACTCGGCCATGCCTTCGACGAGCCACTGCGGCAGCCGATCGAGTGACGCGCCGACCGACGCCTTGCTCTGGGCGATGTCGTACTGGAACACGTGCACCATCTCGTGCCCGAGCACGTGGTCGCTCTCGGCATAGGAGCCCGTCAGCGGAAGCACCATGCGGTCGAGCATCGACTCGGTGACGCCGCCCGTACCTTCGTCGAGCTGCTCGGAGACGACGTTGGTCTGCTGGAAGTCCGGCTGGTCCGCGTAGAGGATGATCGGCTTGCGCGCGGAGAGCGGATGGTTGAAGAGGTCGGAGTACCTCGTGTTCCAGCGCTCGAGCATCCGCGCGGCGTCCTCCGCCCCCTGCTTCTCGGCGGCGTAGTAATGGAGGTCGAAATGGGGCGTGTGCAGAATCTCGAACTTGAAGTGCTCGTACTGCACCTTGTTGCGTCCGAAGTACTGCGCGCCGGCCCGCGAGGCACAGCCGGTGAGCGCGACCGCGATGGCGGCGAGAATGAGAAGCACGCGAACGGCATCGCCGACGAGGGCGGTGCGCGACGAGAGAGATGGTGAGAAGGTGCGCATGGCAAAGAGGACTGGCCGCTCGTGGCGATTACCGCGTGCGGACGAGAGTGAGCTGTACGTTCGACGGCAGAGTGTTCAACTGGACCGTCGCGGTCTGACCCGCCGAAACGGCGAAGCGGAGATACGCCGCGCTGCCGCCGTCCACGCTCACCGTCATCGGTGAGGCGCCGAGCGTCGCGGTCGCGAGCGGGTAGGCACCGGTGCTCTCCAGCGCGCCGAAGATCGATCGCAGGTTCCAGCTGGTCTGCTGGTAGCGTGGATCGGTGGACGCGACGTCGTCGGTGAACACCGACGTCGCCCAGTCACGAGCGAGCGCCGGAAGCCCGGTGCCGAACACCTGCTCGAGGTTCGCGACTCCGGTGGTCGACGAGTTCACGAGCTGGTACCAGGTCGTTCCGTCGTCGCTCCCGGTGTGGTCCGCCGCATAACGAAGGAACGACCAGGTGGCGCCGCGGGTGGCCAGGTCATCGTTGTCGGCGAACGGCGAGTTCGACGACGGCGCGCCGAGATAGCTCTCGAGGCGGCTGAAGTTCGAGATGGCGTCGTTGTTGAACGCGTCCACGTACGCGCTCGACGACCGCAGCTTGGTCGCGTCGATGTTCGCGCGCGGCACGAGGCCGGACGCCGCGTAGAACAGCAGCTCCTCGGCGACGTGCGAGAGCCCTTCATCGAGCCACGTCGTCTCGAAGTCGGTCGCGTCCATGTTCACGTACATGCGGCGCGACGCGTTGATGAGATGCTGGTACTCGTGACCCAGGGTCGCGATCACGACGCCTGTGACGTTGTCCTTCGAGAACTTGTTGCCGTTCACGATGCCGGTCGGGTCGGGAACGAGGAGGTAGAACATCTCGCCCCCGTTGCTCCCCGCGCACGCGTCGAAGTCCGGACTCGGTGTCGACGGAAACAGGTCGCGAGCGTAAAAGAAGCCGGCGACGTACGACGTGCTTCGCGCCGGCGTGAGCTCGTTCACGGCGCGCGTGAAGAAGAGCACGACGTGGCCGTTACCATCGATATCCGTCGGCGCTCCGAACGCCTTCGTGTCCGTGGGATCGACGAGGTTATCGAACGTGGACGCGATCGACGCGTAGTCGGCGTCGGTGTAGCCGGACGCGGGGTTGCTCGTGTCCGCGACGATGATGGCCTTGTTGCTCACCGCGGCGACGCGACCAGTGCGAAGATCCGGCGACGAACACGCCGACTCGGTATTCGCGTTGAGCGTGACGAGCTGGCCGACCGTCGCCGTGGCCGGTACGACGCTCAGTGAGAGGCCGGGCACTGAACCCGACGTCGTCCGCTGGGGCGACCGCATCCACGCGCGTGCCCCGGCGATACGGGGTGAGAGGTCGCGTGCCTCGCTCGCACGCAACTTCGCGTCGAGCGCTCGCGTGAGGGCGAGCGAGGACAACATCGTCGACGTGCGCGACGCCCCGGCGAGCACGTTGAGGGTTCTTCCGGTCGCCAACAGGCTCGCGACGGCCGTTGCGGTCACGCCCTTCGCCTGCACCGTGAAGGACGTGCCGGCGGATCCGTCAAGCGACGTATTGAACGGAACGAGCGCGAATTCACCGCCGCTGGTTCCTCCGGCGACGCAGAGTGATGCGGCACCAAGCCCCGTGAGGACCTGGCCGGGGGACAGCGATGTCACGGCGCTCGAGCAGTCGGTGTTGGCGACCTGTGTTGCCGTGGCTGTCGTGGATGGGGCTGTCGTGTCGGTGCAGGCGGCTGCGCCTGTCACGATCAGCATGCACACTATGGTTCTGCGGCGAGCGGCCGCGATTCGCGAACACATCAGGCTCTACACTTTCTCGGTGTCTCTCGGTGTTTCTCGTGTCGTGAACGACGGCACGACTGTCATTTCCTACAACACGTGAGATTCGCGATACCCTGATGCGTGCCGCCACGGCAGCCTCGTTAGGTGCCCCGTGGAACCTGGGCGTCGCAGCGGTGTATTGGCCGCTGGCGGTTGTGTCCCCGCGAGTCGTAGGGGTACCGTCGCGGTGCGGTGTTGTTCATCATGGGCCGTGGCCGTGATGCCAGTGCGTGCAGGACCACTCGTCGCTGACCCCAGGGGATGACCCGTTCCAACCGCCTCGCAACGCTGTTCCTGCCGCTCGCCTGGGCCGCGCTACCGCAAATGGCCGGCGCTCAGGCGAGCTGTCCCGGAACGGCGAGCGATGCGGCAACGACTCCCGCTCGCCAGTGGCCCGCACCGCTCGACCGGCTGGTCACGCTACACGAGCGCGAGCTGTCGCTGCGCGATGCGCTCGACCAACTGGCCGCCGCCGCGCGCGTGCGGCTGGCTTACTCGGCGGACCTTCTGCCGCTCGACCGCCGGGTGTGCGCGGTCTACCGGTCCGTTGCCGTCGGGACGGCACTGACGGACGTTCTGGAAGGGGTCGCCGTCGAGCCCGTCGTCGCGGACAGCGACCGCGTGGTGTTGGCCCCGACGTCCGCGCCCGAGGCGGCGGCTGCTCCTGCGCCCCCACGGACGCGACGAACCGACGTCCTCGAGCGCGTCGTCGTCACCGGCACGGTCAACGGCTCGGCGCAGCGCGCGGTCCCCGTTGCTCTCGACGTTATCGATGGCCGCGAGCTGCAGCGACGTGACGCGCACTCCCTGTCCAACGTGCTCAACGGCGCGGTCCCCGGTGTCTGGGTCTGGGAGCAATCGCCGACCAGCCTGCTCGCGAGCTACGCGAGCATCCGCGGCGCGAGCTCCTTTGGCCTGAGTTATCCAAAGGTCTACATCGACGGCATCGAGGTCGCGAACTCACTCCTCGTCACGGCACTCGATGTCGAGTCGGTGGACCACGTCGAAGTCATCCGAGGACCACAGGGCGCGGCACTCTACGGCGCGGACGCCATCAGCGGCGTGATCAACATCGTGACGCGTCATGACGGCGTCGATGGTGGTGCGCCCCACGCAGAGCTGCAGACCGGCGCCGGCATGGCCGGCAGTATGTATGCACCGAGCGGGGTGCTCACGCAGCGTCATTCAATGATGGTGAGGGCCGGCTCCGGAGTCGGGTCCGCTTCGCTCGCACTCACGGCGTCGACGCTGGGTGATTTCATTCCCGATGCGTTCGATCATCGCTTTACGGTCAGCGGAAGCGGACGGCGCGTCGGCCACTCCGCCATCGTCTCCGGCATCGTGCGATTCCTGGCCGAGGATGCCGCATCGCCTCCGAGTCCGCTGCTGGCGAGCGGCGCGGACGACGACTCGCTCGCCGCACCAGCCCCGACTGACTCGGCGGTCCACCAGTCCGTGCGCCAGTACACGTTAGGCGGCACGGCCACGGTGCACCAGGGCGACCGATGGACGCACACGGCGGTGATCGGCGTCGACGGGTACAGTCTCAACGACGCGTCATCGTTCGGAACGCCCTTCACCTCCGCCGCCGACTCCGCGCTTCGCGCCGCACGCGGCAGCGCCGTACGTGGAACCGCTCGGCTCAGCAGCGTTGCGCAGCTGGGCACGTGGAATCATCTCGCCGGAGCGGTCACGCTCGCCCTCGAGCATTCTGCGGTTCGCGAGGCCAATCGCCTGCCCACGACGTTCGGACCGGAGTCGCCTCCGGGCGAGTATGGGATGACCGAGCGCACGGCACGCTCGCGAAGCAATACGGGCCTCATTGGCCAGGTGAACGGTTCGTTGCGGGACGTGGTGTTCCTGAGCGGCGGCGTCAGGTTCGAGCATAGCGCGGGCACGGCCGACGTCGACCGCAACTCGGCGCTCCCGATGTTCGGCGCCGCGTTCGTGCAGGACCTCGGCCGCGCCGCGGTGAAGCTCCGCGTCGCCTACGGGAAGGGTATCCGCCCGGCCGAGACGACAATCCGCACGACGTCGTGGATGGGAATGCGCGGGTCCGAGGGCGCGTCGAATCTCTCGCCCGAGGAGCAGTCGGGCGTCGAGGCCGGGATGGATCTCCTCATCGGCCGGATGCTGGGCTTCCACGTTACGAGGTTCGATCAGGTCGCGTCGGGACTCATCCAGCCCGTCGCGGTGAGCAGCTCCGGCCCGGGGCCCGGCGGGGGGACCGGGGGCGGAAGCGGCAGCAGCGGGCCGGGTGGCGGTGGCGGCGGAGAGCCTAACGATGGCGGCCGCATCGCCTACGAGCTGCAGAACGTCGGTGAGATCACGAATCGCGGCTGGGAGATCTCGGGTTCCGTGGGGGCGCACGGGTTGTCCGTTTCAACCGCGTACGCGATCGTCGACAGTCGCGTTCGTCGGCTCGCGGACCGCTATACCGGAGACCTCCGGCCAGGCGACCGCATGCTCGAAGTGCCGGAGCGCACCTTGAGTGCGACGGCCAGCTATGCGAGAGGACCGTGGTCCGCGTCGGTGACGGGATCTCGCGCGTTCGACTGGGTGAACTACGATCGGCTCGCGCTCGCCGATGCCGTGGAAAGCGGCGACAGACCTCCGCGAGACCTCATCGGCGCGCAGCTGCGAAGCTTCTGGCGCCTATACCCTGGCGTGAACCGCCTGCGCGCAAACCTTTCCTACGACCTGCGGCGCGCGTTGTCACTGGTTGCCACAGCCGACAATCTTCTGGATCATCAGTTCGGCGAACCCGACAACGTCACGGTCCTTCCGGGCCGGACAATCGCCGGCGGGTTGCGCGCGAGGTTCTGATCTTGCTGGGCAGCCGAACGACCGATTGAACGCAGCAAGGAAAGTTGCCCTGAGGAAGTGCGCGATGTCAGCTCATCTGCCGTTCACTCCTGCGCACGTGGCTTCGATCGCCGCGCGCGCGACAGAGCTCGAGCGAATTGGCGAGGAAACGCAGGACCCCGAAGCGCTGGTCCGTGCCGCTCGGCTCTACACTTTGGCCGTTCGCATCGTCGACGACATCGAGGACCGCGAAGCGCTGCCATTCATGCACAGCGACCTCGCGCGCGTACGAGACGAGCTGCGAACGCTGGCCTCCGAGAGGGGCGTCAATCGCACGCCGGGCGACGGCAGCGCGCGACGCACGGGCGCGGCCACGCGTATGTTTCGCGAGATCGCGGTGCGGATCGAGCAGCGCCTCGCGCGGCGGGACGAGCCGGCCCATCGCACCTAACGACTTGGAGACGGTGAGCGACCCGCCGCGTGGCAGGTCGCACCAGCTCACATCAGGGGTCGCCGGGATTCGGCACGCGGATAGGGGTACGCGCAGGGTCGCGTGTTCCTGTTGCGACAATCGCTGCCAACGCCTGCGCGCACGCCGCGAACGGTTCGCGGCACCGGCGGGCCAGATTCCCGGAGCAAAGCAATGAGGCGCAGCAATATCGGCGCGTGGTACCGCCTCGCCGCTTGTATCACGCCAATCCTCGGCATCGCCGCATGCGCCGAGCTCAATTCACCGCGTTCGTCGACGCTGTCGGCCGCGGCGCTGACCGCTGCCTTCTCCACCGTACCGGTCGGATTCGGCGATGTCTCGACAAGCTTCGTCGGGACGTCCGCCGCGAGTGTTCCGTCGGCCGGGTTCTGGCTCGGCGGCGGCCGCGGGGGACGCATGGACCGTGGCTCGCTCATGGGCGGCGGGCTTGCCGCGAACTACAGTGGCGAGGGTGAAGGGTTTGGCCGCGGCTTCGGCAATCGCGGTCCGTTTGGTGGCGGCCTTGCCTGCGACGGCTCGTTCGACTCCGCCTTGGGTCGGGTGATCTGTGCGGCGGAGACGCGCAACGGTCTCACCATCAACCGGTCGGCGCAGTACAAGGACGGATCCGGCGCCATCCAGCAGGCGTTCGACTCGACGACCACGAACTCGGTCAACTCGCAGACGAGCGTGACGGGCACGGTAGCCTACGAGCCGGAAAACGAGAACGAGTCCGGAGATGACCGAGGCGGTAACCGAGGGTCCGGAGGAAATCGCGGATCCGGGCGCGCGTGCTGGGGTAACGGCCGCGGTGTCGGCGGTCTGCTCCTTGGCGACACGGCAACGATCGTGAGCGCGACGACGACGGTGCACGACGTCAGCGACCGCACGGTGTCCGGCCTCGCCAAAGGCAGCACCGAGCGCACGGTGAATGGAAGCTCGAGGGGCGAGGAGTCGACCACCGGTGAGTCGAGCCGAGGCAATTTCACGGCGAGTCGCGTGGCGGGCGACACGACGAGCGGGCTGGTGATCCCGGTCGCGACGGACAACAGCCAGGCCTATCCGACGGCCGGGACCGTGATTCGTGCGATCCAGGCGAGCCTGACGTATGAAGGCCAGGCAGCGATCACGGTCACACGCCGCGAGGTCGTGACCTACGACGGCAGTGCGACGGCGAAGGTCGTGATCACCGAGAACGACTCGACGCGGAACTGCACGCGTCCACTGCCGCGCGGGCCGCTGAGCTGCAGCTGATCGTCGACTACGATCAAGTTTCAAGGGGTCAGAGCCCTTGATCCGTCCGGATCAAGGGCTCTGACCCCTTGAAACTCAGCCGCTCTCGTCGGGCAGCCACGCTGCGAGGTGCTCGCGAAGCGTCCTGAGTGCCTTTCCCATCTGGGCCTCGACCGTTTTCACCGAGATACCGAGCGCGCGTGCAATCTCGGCGTACTTGAGCCCATGCACTCGACTCAGCTCGAACACCTCACGGCATCGATCGGGCAGCGCCTGCACCGCACGCTGCACCGCCGTGCTCAGTTCCTCCTCCACGAGCGCTGCATCGGCTGGCGGGGTCGATGAGCCCTCGCCACGTACTTCCGGCTCGCTCCGCTGCTCGATCTTCAGGTGCCGAAGGTGGTTCAGCACGCGGTTGCGCGTCGCCTGAAACAGGTACGCCTGCGCCGACCCGTCGCTCGACAACGTCTCGCGCCGCCGCCAGAGCTCGAGCATCACGTCCTGCACCAGCTCTTCAGCGACCGCCCGATCGCGCAGCATCCGCTCTGCCGTGCCGACCAGCGGCCCGTACCACGTGCGGAAGATGACGTCGAACGCCGATGTGTCCCCCCGCCGGAGGCGCTCGAGTAGCTCGGTGTCGGTCGTTGGCGTGGGCAACAAAGCGGGAAACGGGAAACGGGAAACGGGAAACGGGAAGCGGGAAGCGGGAAGCGGGAAGCGGGAAGCGGGACGAAATGGGAAATCAGCGAAGGAAGCTACTTTCCCGGAGGGCAACCGGTCCACGCG
>Ga0157378_10004644_pt1 | contig 12046 bp, 9 predicted proteins | sample M65metaG_FD_115309 | JGI IMG/M metagenome (GOLD analysis project Ga0157378, IMG submission 115309) | Miscanthus rhizosphere microbial communities from Kellogg Biological Station, Michigan, USA - M6-5 metaG | ecosystem: Host-associated > Plants > Roots > Rhizosphere > Soil | place: USA: Michigan...
CGTCATCACGGGCATGAGCGGCTCGGGCAAGTCCACGCTCGCGTTCGACATCCTCTTCGCCGAGGGCCAGCGCCGCTTCCTCGACAGCATGTCGCCCTACGCGCGGCAGTTCGTCGAGCAGCTCGAAAAGCCCGAGGTCGATTCCATCGAGGGCCTGCCGCCCAGCGTCGCCATCGAGCAACGCGTCACCCGCGGCGGCGGCAAATCCACCGTCGCCACCGTCACCGAGGTCTATCATTTCCTCCGCCTGCTTTTCTCGAAACTCGGCACGCAATATTGCCCGGACTGCGACGTTCCCGTGGAAACGCAGACCGTCAGCGCCATCATCACGCACGTCGAGACCCTCGCCGCGCGCGGCCGCGTGCAGCTCTTCGCACCACTCGTGAAGGCCCGCAAAGGCTTCCATACCGAGGTTGCCCGCTGGGCCGAGCGCCATGGCTACACGACGCTCCTCGTGGATGGCAAACTCACGCCCGTCGCGAATTTCCAAAAGCTCGAGCGCTTCAAGGAACACACGATCGACGTCTATCTCGGCGAAATCACCGCCGCGAACGCGACCGAAATTCCGAAACTCGTCCGCGCGGCCGTCACCGTCGGAAAGGGCACCGCGCGCATCGTCGATGCGAAGAAAAAATCGCACGTCCTCAGCACCTCGATGAACTGCCCGAGTTGCGAGCGCGCCTTCGAGGAACTCGACCCGCGCATGTTCTCGTTCAACTCGCCCCACGGCTGGTGCGAGCATTGCCGCGGCTTCGGCGAAGTCTGGCGTCACACCGCGAAGTCAGAGGACTTCGACAGCCAGCTCGAGGCCGACCTCGCCGAGGAAAAGAAATTCGAAGACCTCGAGGACGGCGAATCCGAACCCTGCGCTCTCTGCCAGGGTGCGCGCATCAACATCAACGCCCGTTACGTCCGGGTGAAGGGTCACCCCATCACCGACTTCACCGCCGCCTCCGCCGCCCGCGGACTCGAGCGCATCAAAAAGCTTCGCTTTACCGCGGCGGAAAAGCCCATCGCCACCGACGTCGTCGCCGAGATCGAGCAGCGCCTGAAATTCCTCAGCGAAGTCGGCCTCGACTATCTCAGCCTCGACCGCTCGTCGAAGACGCTCTCCGGCGGCGAATCCCAGCGCATCCGCCTCGCCGCCCAGCTCGGCAGCAACCTCCGCGGCGTGCTCTACGTGCTCGACGAACCCACGATCGGCCTGCACCCCCGCGACAACGACCGCCTGCTCGACGCACTCGTGCAACTCGCGAAGAAGGGCAACTCACTCGTTATCGTCGAGCATGACGAGGACACCATGCGCCGCGCCGATCACCTCATCGACCTTGGTCCCCGCGCCGGACGCAATGGCGGCCAGATCGTCTCGCAGGGCTCCGTCGCCGACGTGATGAAGCACGAGGAATCGCTCACCGCGAAATATCTCCGCGCGCCGATGACGCATCCGCTCTCGGGCAAACGCCGCGACCTGAAAACCGCGCCCGGCTGGATCGAGCTCACCGGCGCCTCGCTTCACAACCTCAAGGACGTGGACGTCAAAATCCCGATCAACCGCCTCACCGTCGTCTCCGGCATTTCCGGCTCCGGAAAGAGCAGCCTCGTCCGTGGCGTGCTCGTTCCCGCCGTCCGCGACGGCCTCACGCGCAAGTCGAAGAGCAAACAAGTTTCCACCGACTACCTTTCGCTCACCGGTCTCGAGTTGCTCGGCGCGGTGCTCGAAGTGGACCAATCCCCCATCGGCAAGACTTCGCGCTCCACGCCCGCGACCTACATCAAGGTGCTCGACGAGATTCGCGCCGTCTTCGCGCAGATTCCTGAGGCCCGCGTGCGCGGCTACACCGCGAGCCGCTTCTCGTTCAATAACGAAGGCGGCCGTTGCGAAAACTGCATGGGCCAGGGCGTCATCAAGCTGGAGATGAACTTTCTGCCGACAACCTACATGCCTTGCGAGGAATGCGGCGGCAAACGCTACAACCCGCCGACGCTCGAGGTGAAATACAACGAGCGGTCGATCGGCGACGTGATGGCCATGACCGTCGAGCAAGCCGCCGAATTCTTCGCGGCGAATCCAAAAATCAAGCGCTCCCTCGACCTCCTCGTGGAAACCGGACTCGGCTACCTCACGCTCGGCCAGCCCAGCCCGACGCTCAGCGGCGGCGAAGCCCAACGCATCAAGCTCGTCACCCAGCTCGCCCGCCGCAGCACCGCGAAGGCCGAGGTCATCCGCACGACCCGCGTCGGCAAATCCACGCTCTACGTGCTCGAAGAACCCACCATCGGCCTGCACACCGCCGACGTGGCGAACTTGATCGCCGTCCTCCACCGCCTCGTCGAGGAAGGCGGCACCGTCGTCGTGATCGAGCATCATCTGGACGTCGTCGCAGAGGCCGATTACGTGATCGACATTGGCCCCGAGGCAGGCGAATCCGGCGGCGAAGTCGTCGCTGTGGGCACGCCCGAGCAAGTCGCAAAAAGCAAACGCAGCCGCACCGCGCCGTTCCTCTCTGACGTGCTGAAAAGGTAGGACGCGCCTTCGCGTCTTACTGCTGCCCCCTGTTGTTCGCGGTCGCTTGGTTGTAAATAACCACAACCCGCTCGACGTTGGATATATTTCCGGAGGTGTCGACGGCTCGCATTCGGAAAACGTTACGGCCCGAGTTCAACGCGAGCCTTTTTTCCCAACGCCGTGCGCTGCCGCTGCAGCGATCGAACGGACCGTCTCCACGCGCAAATTCCACCCTCTGCACGGCTGTTTCATCGAATACCTTTCCTCGTAGAACAATAAAATCACGCGGCGATTTGCGGACCGGAGCCCCCTGAATTTGCAAAGTTGGAGGGACGTCATCACCAGCTTCCCCTAGCAACGGTATAATGGCCGGTGTTGGTGTTGCCGTCGGCACGGGTGTTGACGTCGGAGCTTCGGGGAATTGTCCGTTAAAACCAATGCGGGCGAATCCCGTGGATGTGCCGTAATCATTCGTCGCAATGACGGAGTAGAGACCGGTGTCCGCCTCCGAATCCACTGTCACGGCCAATGACGTTCCGGTCTCGCCCGGCAATGTCACTCCATCCCTTTGCCACGCGTAAGTTTCGCCAGTTCCGTCCGTCATCACATACATTACGACGGTGTCGCCGACCTTGGCGTCGCGCAGGGAAGGCGACAGCGAAATATCCGGACCGCACGGAAAGTCCCCTGCCCGAACGAACGCCGTCCCCGTCGTGACGGTATACGGGTAATAATTATAGGAATACACCGAGGTTTTGGTGTTTTCCCACGCAAAGAGGCGCGAGCCTCCAAAAATAACGCCGGGGCGGGTCACGAAGGAAGGCATCGGAATCTCCTGCGTGACAAGCCCCGAATTGGCATCTCGGACTGCGGCATAAATACGGTCGTCGGGAAACTTTCCGCTCATTGGGTAATAACGGGCCTCGCCCTCGATCACATGGAGGCGACCGTCCGACCGGGCCTTCATTTCGAGGATATTTCGCCCGACATTGATGCTCTGCGCTGGCTTGTCGGGCTTGAAAAGCATGTAAGCGGATCCGTTTGCCGCCACCAGCGTTCCGTCCGGGAAGACACTCACGACGGACCCGGCCTGCGCCGGAAAGCCTTCCGACCGGGTGGTGTCGATCGAGCCATCGCGCCCGAGCACTGCGAAAAGGTGACTTGGAACCAGCAAGGTATCCGAGATTGCAATTCGTCCATCCGGGCATGCCGCGAGCCGTGGGGTCGATACTCGCGGAGCCTCGGCGCCACCGTAGGCAACCGGCCCAGCGCCCATGAGATCGAGCAAAAGTAATTCCCGGGACGGCCCGCCGTCATCCGCCACGAGCGCAACCTTGCCATCCGCCAGCAGGACTCCCGAGGTGGGAATCGCCGGAGAGGTGAACACTCGCACCACGGTGCCGTCAGATTCCAGCAGCGCGAGATTCTTGCAGGCCTGACCGTTTACCTTTTCGAAATTCCCTCCGACGAGAATGCGATCTCCTTCGACCTTCAGCAGCATCGTGATCTCCGCATCGGGCGGAAAATCCGCGACGAATTTTTCGTCCAGACGACCGCTCGCGTCGAGGGCACGCAGCTTTCCGAAAGGCTTCCCGTCCACGGTCGAAAACGGGCCCGCCACCACCACTCCGCCCCCTGCCCGCGTGACGACAGCTTTCGGCACGGCCCGGGTTTTGATATTGGCTTTGAAACTAGGAACCGCAGACCCATCGAGATTTCGTGCCTCCAACGCAGGCTGCCATTCTCCCGACGTCTGCGAATACATCGGCCCTTTGCGACCGATCAAGATCGAACCGTCAGCGCGTGGGGCGATCGCTGGTGCCAGACCCGTGTCGCGGATCTGGGTCGAAAGCTGGGCACCGTTAATCCCATTGAGCAATCGCAGACCGCTGACCCCTGCATCGGCACCTTCAAAGCTGCCGGAGAGGACAATTGTCCCGGCAGGCATCACGAGCATCCGCGAGGCATAGGACTGAAAGCTAAGTAAAGGCGTGTGAATCTCAAGAGGCGCGAAGGACGCATCCAAAGTTCCGTCTCCATTGAATCGAGCCAGGCCGGCCGGGCGGGACGTCATATTTGCAGGATCGTCATTCGCCAAATTGAAATGGCCGGCAACTAAAATTTTCCCATCCGCTTGGGCGGCCATATCCACGATGGAATTGTAATAAGTCGAGTCTCCGTCCAACGCGTGGAAAGTTTGGGAGACGTCGAAGGAATCCAAGGTTCCATCCGGCCCTACAATGGTCGGCAATTTACCATATATCCAATTGCCAATTCGACCATTGAGCATCGGAAAAAACCTAGCATATGATCGTTGATATGAATTAACGCCTTCTGAGACTTGCTGAATTGGGAACGTGGCATCGCGGCTTCCGTTCTGAAAATAGATCCCCCATTGCGCGCCGAACAAGAGCACGACCCGCCCATCAGCAAGCAATTCGTAACCGCCCATACTCGCCCCACTATTGCCCGATCCAGCCAACTGCGCCGTTCGCACGCCGGACGGCGACCAAAATCGCAAAGAATCATAGCTATACATTCCGGAAACCCGCACGTAGCCGATTTCGAATACCTCGCCGTTTCCGTTGATTTGCAGACGATCCGGTTTTTGATCGGAATTAGTCGTCAGCGGCCAATCGGTCCCGTAGGGAATTTTTGCATTCAATGACCCGTCGGCGTTCAGCTTGACGAGGCTGCCCACCGATACCTCGTCCGCGAAAAGGTCATTCCCCGCGACATAGATGCTGCCATCGCTCCCCACCGCAACATCCTTCACGGCCCCAGGAGCAAACAGCGCGGGAGTGAAGGATGGCTCGACCGCATGGGCCACGCACATCATCGCTCCAGCACAAAAGCATGCTGCAAGGGGTTTGAGCATTACCCATGCCTAACACTCACACGGCAACCGTCGAGCTACTTCCACGAGGTCGATGAAGACCCGCTTAGTTCAGCCCGTCCGGCGGCTGGTTGAGCAGCACGGTGAAGGCGGAAATCATCCGCACGGTCAGGCGGCGCTACCACACCCGCGGGACGCCGTAGCGGTCGAAGACCGGATCGCGACTGATGATCGTCCACTTCCGCCGCCGCGCCTGGACGAGTTGCAGGCGGTCAAACGGGTCCCCGTGCAGCCGCTCCAGATCGCGCACCGCCACCGCGTCCACCAGCTCGATGCCAACCACGTCGAAGCCATTGTCCTCGAGAATGCCCGGCAGGTCGTTCGCAAGATCATAGGGCAGCTTGAGCTTGCCGATCCCAATCTTGATGGCCGCCTCCCAAATGCTCGCAATGCTGATGAAACAATCCGCGGATTCCTCCATCATCGCTCTTTTCGCGACCGGACCAAAATCGCTCCTGCCCTCGAAAAAACCAATCCAGCCGTTCGTATCGATCAGGTAGCTCACATGTAATCCTTGAAGTCCTCGAGCGGCTCGTCGAAATCCGGCGCCATGTAGAATCCCGGCCCTTTGGCACAGCCAAATTTACCGGTCTTCCGCGGCGTCACTGGCGCGAGTTCCGCCACGCGTTTCCCGTGCCGCGTGATAAAGATGCGCTCCCCCTTCTCGACGGCATCCAGCAACCGCGACAAATGCGTCTTCGCCTCGAACGCGCCGACTTCCTTTGCGATCATAAATTAAAACTAGTTAGACTGGTTTAAATGTCAATGACTGTCCGCGACAAACCCCGCCCCTCCCGCTAACGTGAGGCCCATGACGGAGCAGCCAATCCTCGCCTTTGCGGACGCCAGCGAATTCTCCCTCTGGCTTGAGCAGCATCACGCCGACCATCCCGGCATTTGGCTGCGTATCTTCAAGAAAGGCAGCGGCCAGCCGACCGTCACTTACGCCGAGGCGCTCGACGAAGCGCTCTGCTTCGGCTGGATCGACGGTCAAAAACAGCGCGGCGACGGCACCTCGTGGCTGCAAAAATTCACCCGCCGCGGACCGCGCAGCGTCTGGTCGAAGGTCAATACCGGCCACATCGAGCGCCTTGCCCTCGCCGGTCGCATGCGTCCCGCCGGACTTGCCGCCGTGGAGACCGCGAAGGCCGATGGTCGTTGGGAAAAAGCCTACCATTCCTCCCGCACCGCCGAGATGCCCGAGGACTTTCTGCGCGAACTCGCAAGGGTCCCCAAGGCGCAGACCTTTTTCGACTCCCTCAACAAGGCAAACCGCTACGCGATTTTCTACCGCCTCCAGTCCGCGAAGCGCCCCGAGACCCGCGAACGCCGCCTGCGGGAATTCCTCGCGATGCTCGAGCGCGGTGAGAAGCTGCATTGAGCCGGCCCCGGCGCTAAAAATAATTTTTCCCGCTCGGGCTTTCGCGGTTATCTTCGCTCCGATGACGTCTTCCATCCTGCCACCCGAAAAAGAAACGTCCGCCCCCACCGGCATGCTGAATACCGCCGCGTATTACACCCGGGGCAACGCTCCCCGACGCTGGCAGGATTATCTCGCCTACCCTCGGGTGCTCTTCACGTTCATCCTTTGCATCGTGACGGTGGTCCTCCACGTCGCCTTCGGAATCTACGTCTGGTTTTTTCGGTAGGGCCATGAAAACGAACAGCCGAGCGCCCCTTCCGGGCAGCTTGAAGTCCGGCGTCGCCGCCCTCCTTGCCCTGCTCTGTCTCGCACCGCTCGGCCAGGCCGCCAGCCTCGAAGCGAAGATCGGTCAACTCGCCGAGCCGTATGTCGCTTCCGGCCAGGTGCCCGGCATCATTATCGGCGTCGCGACACCCGGGGTCGGCGTCCTCGTGGTCGAACGCGGTGTCTCGGACGTGGCCACCGACGCCCCGATGAATCCCGCCAACGCCCAGCGCATCGGCAGCGTCACGAAATCCTTCACCGTCACGCGCCTCCTGCAGCTCGCCGACGAAGGCCGCCTCGACCTCGACGACCCGATCTCGAAATACGTGCCAAATCTGCGCAATGGCGACGCCACCCTGCGCCAGCTCGCGGACATGACGAGCGGCATCTTCAACTACACCGAGGACCGACCGTTCATTCTCGATTTCGCCTTCCATCGCACGAAGAAATGGACCGACGAACAAATCGTCGCGGTCGCCAATCGCAACCGACCTTATTTCAAGCCCGGCGGAGGCTGGCATTACTCGAATACGAACACCGTGCTGCTCGGCATGGTCGTCGAACGCATCACCGGCCATCCGCTCCGCGCCGAGATCACCCGGCACATCCTTCATCCGCTCGCTCTTGACCACACCGTCTATCCCGTGAGCCCCTTTCTGCCCGCGCCGTTCACCCACGGCTATGCCACGCTCGATACCGAGCAGGGCCGGATCGACGTCACTGTGCTCTCCCCCACCGCCACCTCGGGCTCCGGCGCCATCGTCTCGAACCTCGGCGACATGCTCCGCTGGGGCTCGGCGCTCGCCCGCGGAGCGCTGCTCAGTCGCCGCGCGCAGCTCGACCGCCTTCGAATGGTCGACTCCTCGCAGGGTGTCGGCCCGTTCTACGATCGCTACGGCCTCGCCCTCGGCCGCATCAATGGCTGGCTCGGCCACACCGGCGACGTCCTCGGTTTCCAGAGCCTCGTGATGCACAACCTCGTCACCGGCCAGACCGTTGTCATTTTCGTGAACGCCTCGGTTGCCGAGCATATTCCGACCGTGCTCTTCCAAAAACTCACCGCGCTCTTCCCGTCCGCCGTGCCCTCCCGCCCGCCGACGTTGCGCGTCACCGGCCGGCTCCATCGCGCGACCGTCGCCGCCACCCTCACGCTTCGCGGCCGCGCCTCCAGCGAGGCCGGCATTCTGCTCGTGCAAGCGGGCACGGACGGCAAATTCTCGCGCCTCGCCCGCGGCACGAACGCCTGGCGGCTCCCGGTCGCACTCCAACCTGGCCGCAACGTGATCGCGATCCGCTCCATCGACCGCCTCGGCCGCAGATCCGCGGTCACCCGCGTCGTCATCGACCGAAGCTGACGTCGCCGCCGCTCTACGGCTTCACCACGAGCGTCACCTTCGCGCTGTCGGACTGCGACGCATCCGTCGCGCTCTCGGCCTTGATCGTCGTCTTGACCGTCCGCTTGAAGGCCAGCGACTCCTTCGCCGTCACCTTCTCCACCAGATTCACGCTGCCGCCCGGCGCAAGCGAGCCCGTCGTGGCCGTGCGGGCCTCCAACGCCTTCGTGATGTTTGCCCCGTCGAGCGTGTAGGTGATCTTCAAGGGCGACTTGCCGGGCTTCGCCGGCGTCGGACCGTTGTAGCTGTTCGCAACCTTGATCATCCGCGAGAGATCGAAGCTGTCCGGGGCCGCGCCCGTGTTTGTAATCGTGAACGTCGCCCGCGCCCCGTTCTTCTTCACGCTCACATCGACTCCCGGCAGCACCGTCGCGATGTAGCTATGCGGTCCGCCGCTGAGATAAATGCCCAGCACCTTGTTCTCCACGATCGTGTTGCCCGTGGTCACTGCGCTGCCCGGGTAGGCGATGTTCACCCACGGCCCGGCGGTGAAGCCCCCATTCGCATTCCGCGTCACCGCGACAAAGAATCCGCTCACCGGATTCGTGCTCACGTCCGTGATGAATCCCGTGAGGTTGTATCCCGTCGAGGTCCCCGTGATGCCGTCGAAATGGGCGAGGATCGCCGAGTTCGGCACATTGTTGTAGGGGAAGACCGTGTAATTCGTGAACGCGTGGGTCGAGGAGTCGTAGTCCACGAGATAGCTCTCGTCGATGCCGCTGGAGTTCACGGAACTCTGCCCGCCCGCGATCGTGTAGGATGTGCTCGAGCTGCCGCCGTTCTGCCAAATGCCGTAGGCCGTCACGCTCGTTGTGTTGCCGGGATTCAAGTCCCGCCAGGTGTCGTTCACGCGGTCGTAAATGAAGGCCTTGCCCGTCACGAGATCGGTATCGTAATTGCCCACCACGAGGTTGCCCATCGTGCTGTGCGCGATGGTATTCTCCAGCGTCTCCATGCCGTGCAGCAACGGCGTTGCGTCGATCTGCGTCCACGTTCCGCCAACGCCCGTGATCGGGCCCACGTAGAGCAATCCGTGGCTCGCATTCGGGCCGGGCGAACCCTCCGTGTAATAATAGGTGCCGACCGCCACGACGTTGCCCGCTCCCAGGCTCGGATCGAACAAATACGTGTTCGGCCCGTAAAAATTCGCCGACGTCACCGTCTCGTTCGGAAACACCGGTGTAAGCGTGTGCCAGCTCGAACTCGGTGCCGTCAACGCGCCCTCCAGCGAACCCTCGTAAAGCCCCGCCATCGTGCTCGCGTATCGCGCCGTCAGCACCACGGAATCCGTCGTCGCGCTATCGGACCGCACCCCGGTGACAACAGCGTTGGCATCGGCAATGGTCGCGTAATCGACATTCGCCGCCGGCAGGCTGGCAGCGCTCAGAAAGGAAAAAACGACGGCCCAGGAAGGGGAGAACTTCATGCCGCCGACTATTAACAGGGGCGCAAAGCAAATAGAAGGCGGGAAAGCGCATCCCCCCCGGCTCGAAAAAACGCGCCGTCCGGCGGGCGAACCAGCCGGACGGCGCGACGTCGCGGGACTTGCCGCTTACATCCCGAGGTCGTTCACCAAGCCGTTGGTGATGGTGCCAGTCACGGCCAGGCCGTTATCCCGTTGATAACCGGCAATGGCCGAGCGGGTGCCCGGACCCACGATCCCGTCGATCGGGCCTTGGTAGTAACCCTGCCGCGCAAGCGCCGCCTGCACGTTCGCACTTACGGAGCCCCGACCCGAGTAGTAGGTCGTCCCGCCGCTCACATACACCGGCACCGGAGCCACGACGAACCACCCGTTATTATACCACCGATAGTGATTTCCGTTCCAATCATACTCACGCCCGCGGTCCCAGCCTCGGTGCGAGGCAAACGCATATCGGCCGGGATTGTAATCATGCCCGTGCGAGACGTAGCCTCGATTGGCTCTCACGACCGCGTTGTGCGGCGCGCCTCCCCGATGGACGACCACCTCGGCGTGGTTCCTGCCCTTGGCGTGGCCATTGCCGTGGTCCTTGCCCTTGTGATCTTTCGCGAAGGCCGGCGTGCCGACAAGCAAGGTCGCCGTCAAAGCCAGCCCGGTTAACAGTTTCGTTTTCATAATGAGTTTGTCTTTGGCTCCGCAAAGGGGCGATCCGGCGCTTTCCCGCCGCCGTCCCCTCGTGTCGCTATAGAGAAATCGAGGTTCCCGCTGCTCGTGCGGGTAGGAGCTTTCCCCGAGCGCAGGGACGGGTTCCCAGATGCCGCCACTTTCGTTGAACTTTTTTTGAACGAAAGGCCGCCCGCTACGTCAAAGACTCCATTGAACATTGTTCTGGGGGGAACAGCAGGCCGTCGCGGCAATCGTCGCGGCGGCCTGCATTTTTTTGCCAAGGAGAACTTCCCCGCGCCGACCGTTGATCTCCACTTTTCGCCGCCCCCGAGGCCACATTCGGCATTTCCCCCGATTGCCCTATCCTTCGATTGCCCGCACTTTTTACGGGATGAAGTTCACCGTCCCGCTGATCGCCAACCCCTTGCCTTGAAATGCGCTCATCTTCCCCGCCCGCGCCCCGGCGCGGATTGCGCATCTTCATCCTGGAAGATCATGCCGACACCCGCAACACCCTCAAAAAGTATCTCGAGAGCCAGGGCCATACGGTCCTCACGGCCGCAAGCCTGCGGGAGGCCACCATTGAGATTCGAAACGCGGAAGACATGGACGTCCTCCTCTGCGACATCGGGCTCACCGACGGGCTGGGCTGGACCTTTCTGGAAGGCCTCCATTTCACGAAACCCGTCTTCGCCATCGCGATGAGCGCGGCCAGCTCACCGGAGGCCCAGGCCCGCAGCCTCAGCGTCGGCTTCCGTCATCACCTCGTGAAACCGTTCGATTTCGCCCTTCTTCACCGGGTCCTCGACGAAGCCATCGCCCATATCCCCGAGGAAATTCCACGTCGCCGGATTTTGATCGAGTAATCGCAGCCATCACTCGAAACCAGATACATTCCGATTAATTCCCAAACTCTTCCAACCCTCATGCGGTTGGATTCGTGCCGCTCCGACTGGCAGCCGGAGCCAAGGCCTCGAGGCTGGGGAAGTCGTTGACTCCGAATGCCCCACCATCGACGGTGCCAGCTCATGAAACGCACCCTCGCTCTCTTCTCCGGCGTCGTCCTTCTCGCGCTGGGCTCCGTCCAAGCCGCCGAACCTTCGGTGAAGGCCGCCATCGCCGTCGATGAAAACACCCGGCCGACGGATACCTTTGCCGCCGATACGCCGAAGCTGATCGCGTTTTTCCTAACCGAGGGCACGAAGAAGGGCGACGTGGTCCATTGCGTCTGGATCGCCACCGATGTCGGCGATGCCGCGCCGGCGAATACGAAGATCGACGAAAGCTCGCTCACGGCGGACAAGGACGATTTCTCGGGCGGCTTTTCGTTGAGTAAACCCACTGCGGGCTGGCCGCTCGGCGCCTATCGCGTGGAAATCTCGCTGAACGACAAACTCGCCACCACCGCACCATTCCACATCACCGGCGCTGCGGCTTCGGACGAAGAATCCTCGAAGACCGACGACGCGGAGAA
>Ga0157378_10004645_pt1 | contig 12045 bp, 6 predicted proteins | sample M65metaG_FD_115309 | JGI IMG/M metagenome (GOLD analysis project Ga0157378, IMG submission 115309) | Miscanthus rhizosphere microbial communities from Kellogg Biological Station, Michigan, USA - M6-5 metaG | ecosystem: Host-associated > Plants > Roots > Rhizosphere > Soil | place: USA: Michigan...
CCACCGATTCATCGGTGGGTTGGGAATACCGAAAAGGACGTAGTCCGTGAAACGGACGGCTGAGGCCGAAGGTTGGTCCACATGTTTGTTCAGTCGTCCGCTTCACGGACTCCAAACGGTCCTACGCGCTTTCCCCAGCGCTAAAGCGCTGGGCTATTGTCATTCAGTCCGCTTCGCGGACGAAGAAACATCTTTTTGCAGCATAGTCCTGCTACGTGCTGAATATTGCCAATCAACTTAGTTCTTCCTGCTTAATCAGTTAACCCAAAGTTCCGGGCGCGAAAAGTATTGACTTCACGTCCAACTCGGAATATCGTTCGCGTCCGTTAACAGCAAAGGCTGACACTCAATGCCCGCTGAGCCCTCGCCAGTCGCCGCCGGCCCGCTGCTAACCTTGCTCTCTGGCAAAAACTGAACCTGAGATTTCCCCCCAATGATGGCTGAGCCGGCCATTTCGGCCCGTTATCAATTAGTGGTGCTTCGCAGTCGCCCACTTCGATTCAGTAAAAAGGAGACGTCATGGACGACCAACCCTTTAGTGTTTATTACGCACTGGATGGCCCCGATTTGGATGGTCTGGTCGGCAGCGCCGGAATCCTGCGGTTCGACTGGCCGGAACGAAAGTTCTACATCAAGCACTTTGACGGGATCAGTTCCGGACACAACCCTTCGCTGGCGCCCAACGGCAAACTCGCCTTGCTGGGAAATTTCAGCCAGACAATCATGCTTCTGGACATCGAGGACGGTAATAACATTCGCGAAGTGGCGCGCCAATCGACGATGTTCTTCGAAGAATGTTCCTACCGGATCCGGTCAAATACTCACCATCTCTGGTATCCCGATAGTGAAAGTTTTATCGGAGCCATTGGAGATCATCTGTATCACTTTCAGGTGGATGATCTGAAGAACCCGGTGAATCTCGGGCCGCATTATCTCGAGAATGCGCACGAGCTCCGCTGGGACGCGAATCGCCGGTACATCCTTATGGGCGATCTCGGTCCGGAGAAGAAGGACGTGCGCCAGGTGGGCGTGTTCGATCTGCAGGAGCCGGATCCGAAAAAGCGCTCGCGAATTATTAAGGTCCAGAACAATGTCTGGCATTGCCGTGTTCATCCCACTAAACCGGTCGGCTATGCGCTGACGTACTCGCTGATTACCGATCATGAGGACTGGGTGAACTGGTCGCCCGGTTACGTCCGCGAATTCATTTACGAAATCGATCTGCCAACTGCGAAGATCACGCGCACCTGGAGCGGCGCTGCCGAGTTCCCGGGTCACCTGAATTCCGACGTCGAAATCTACGACGACACCATGTACGTCGCCAGCGGTGGCAGTCATGGGGTGCTGGAGATTCCACTCGATCGTTTTGCCGAGTTCCGTTTCCTCGAATGCATTCCCCGCTTTTCGACTCGCCTTTTCAGTCTCAACGATCAGTTGCACACACTGCTCGGCGCAATGGCGCGCAAAGCCACGGCCTCGAGCACGCATTACATGCTGCAAACTCTACAGATCACGGGCTGGCGAATTCTGGACGGGATCTATGCAACCCGGGTTTCGCCTGATGGCAAATACATAATTACCGGGAATCGTGGCTATAACACGATCGCAGTTTACGATCGCAAAACGTTTCGCAAGGTCTACGAAAAGTTGCTTCCGTTTCGCAAGAAAGTGACTGCGCGCGGCGGGTACAACCATTATCACCTTACCAACAGTTTCTTCGGTTATCACCTCGGTGTTCATCACAGCGAAATTCACCCGCGCTGACGGGAGCGTAAGCACCGGGCGCGCAAAGAGGATCGAAAGGAGTTTTTTATGTCAGCTAATGCAACCAGCGGAGCAGCAGGAGCGGATTCGGATCTAAAAACTTTGACTTGCTTGAATCATGCAGACCGAAACGATGAATTGGTGAAAGAGATAGAAGCGGATCTGGCAGTCGCGTCTTCGGTCCTCGAGATGATCAAAGACTACATGGTGCTGCTGCAGGATAATTTCAACAACGATGCTCCGCCGTTTCGCAAGCTCGCCAAGTTGTTTGAATTAGGCGAGACGTTTGATTCACTCGACGGCCACTATTACGGAGTTTGTCCCGGCTTGCGTACGGGAGATCTCCATGGTGCCGCGGCCGAGTTCGGCAACCTGCTCGGATTCATTTGGAGTTCGGCGATCGTCGGTGATTGCCCGTGGGCCGGCAAGAGTTATTTTCCAATGAGTGATGAAGATCGGGCAAAAATTCTCGGCGACACGGTCCCGCCTGGCGTGAAGGTGACGCGCGGCATCAACCACTTCAACAAGATTGAGAATGCTCCGGTGAATGTGGCGACGGTCGCCTTGCTGACTTTCATGTGGCATCTCGAGAAAGCGACGGATGAAGAGAAACGCCAGTATGGCTATGATTACAAAGGCGGGAACATTGCTTCGCATCGCGCGCCATCGATTTATCCGGGCACGCCTCGTGAAGTTTTTCGTTTGAACTATCGTCACCCGGATCTCGGAAATTTCCCGCCGCTCAGTTATCTAATCGACGAGATGGTGCAAATCGCAGACGGCATGTTCCTCGGTCAAGCCATCTTTGCCACGACCAAATTCCTGGAAAGGTACGATCCGAAAGCTGACCCGTCGCAATATCACTATCAGAACTTCGGCTATTTCCTTTTGTTTGAACCGTTCTGGAACGCTGAAGCGAAGCGGCTGTTTCCCTTCCTCGAGATGCCCGACGCGGCAGTGCCGGCCGGCGTTTCCAAACCGGCCGCGCCGTCCACGCCGACTATTACTACCGACAAGTTCTCGACGCTGACATTGGCTGATCCGGCGGACGGCGATGTGGACACCGCCCGTTTGGACGAGGTGCGTGCGGATTTGAACAACGCGGGCGACATCATGCGGCTGATGAAAAGTTATTCAGACGTGCTGATGGCCGAGCACCGGACTGCCTCTCCCGTGTTCGACAAACTTCACACTCTCTTCAACGCCGGCATCGCGCCGCAAACGATGGACGGGTATTACCGCGGCGCTTTGATTTCGTGGCAAAGCCAGGGATTATTGGCGCCTTTTCACGAAAACACCATCAATGTCGCGTGGCAGGCATCGCGGTTCTTTTCGCCCTGGACCGGCAAGAAGTTCAACCTAATTGACGAAGCCGAACTGGCCAAGTGGACCGAGGGCGGCGAGCCGATGGGCTCAGATCCCGCTTACAACTGTTCGAACACCGTCGTCTGGCGCACGCTCAAAGAAAAGTTCACGCGCGAAGTTTCCAAGCTCGCCGGGGTGCGGATGGAAGATGCGACGCCCGAGGAAAAACAAAAGTACGGCTATGACGCACATACTTTCTTTTTCATCGGCCGGCCGAACAAGGCCAGCATGCTGCCTGAGAACAAGGGGAAAAAGGTCTATCAGTTCAATTACCGCTGGAAGCCCTTAAAGAACATTCCGCCGGATTGCTTTTGCATCGACGAGATTGCGCAGATTGCCGAGGGACTCTATCTCGGGCAGCTGATCTATGCGACTGACTGGCTGAAACCCTGGAATCCGCAAACGCCGATCTCAGAATATCAATACAAGCTGTTCGGTTATTTCCTGCTGATGGACGAACAGTGGCATGAACGGCGGCTGCGGATTGGATTCGATCTGCAGAACACATAAACGTGTTCGGAGTTCCGCCTTCAGGCGGCGTGTTTGGAGTTCCGCCTTCAGGCGGCGTGATTTCGAGTTATCGTCGTGCCGCCTAAAGGCGGAACTCCAAACGAATCAGTTTCCGATTGAAAGGAGTCGCGATGGCCGTCGTTCTCACTGACATCCAAATCGCCTTTGCCGCCGGCGCATTGTTTGCCGACGCCGGCGCGCCCGTCATCGAAGCTGCGCGCAAGGAATCTGAAGCAGCGCTCGCAAAGTTGTACTCCTCGTACATGCTGCGTTCTTTGATTTACGCCGGCGTGTTTCTCGGCCCCGTCGCCACGATTTCTTTGCTGGCCTATCCGGCGTGGGAAACCCAATACATCAGCGGCATCTTTGACAACACAGTCGCTTACAACAACACGACGAACTTTCCCTGGAATGCTTATCCGTACGGCATCTTTCTGATGGCCGTCTTTTTCGGCGGCTGGTTTGGGAACTGGCTGGGCTTTAAATGGGTGCTCAGCGGCGGCCGCAAGAAACTTCGGATTTTGTATCTGGTGATTGTGGCGATCACTTTCGCGGTCGTTTGGATACGCTATCCGGCGCCGGTCCAGGTTTGCGACTATGCGCATTTCACAGCCGATCCGCAGGCGCTGCCGTGCCGCTACTACATCGCGCATAAACCATTTTTCTACAACTTCATCGTCCTGCTGCTGCTGGCCGGGCTGCCGCTGCTAATCGGTTTCATCCAGGTGCGGATGAGTGTGAAAAAAATGAAGCCAGGGAGTTGATTTCAGGCGTTAGAGTACCAACTTTAGTTGGGCCTTCTCCCACTCCGGAAAACCCGACTAAAGTCGGTACTCTAACGCCGGTACCCAAACACCTATGAAAGAAATCTACGACGTCGTCGTTATCGGCTCCGGCTTTGGCGGAGCCATTAACGCCTGCCGTCTCGCGCAAGCCGGCCGCTCAGTGTGCATCCTCGAACGCGGCAAGCGCTGGGGCAAAAAAGACTTTCCGCGCACGACCGGGCAGGTCGCGCGATCATTCTGGAACTATAAAGACCTGGGCTTGCTGGATTATCGAGCATTCGAAAATATCGATGTGATTCAGGCCAGCGGTGTCGGCGGCGGCTCGCTCGTCTACTTCAATGTGCACATCCGCACGCCCTCAGAGATCTTTGAAGACCCACGATGGCCCAAAGGTGTCAAGCGCGACATTCTCAATCCTTTCTATGACAAAGCCCGGGACATGCTCGAAGCCCGGCAGCTCACTCCGCCGGCCGACCTGGGCATGCCGCAACGCACCGAGGCCTTCATCGCCGCCGCCCAGAACGCCGGACGCAAACCGGAGCTGATGGAGATTTGTGTCTACACCGGACCGGAAAAAGTTAATCGCCAGGGCATAGTCCAGGATGGTTGCGTTTACTGTGGCAATTGCATGCTGGGCTGCCACGTTCATGCGAAAAACACGCTCGACCTCAACTACATTCCACTGGCTGAACAAAACGGTGCTGAAGTTTTCCCGCTGCACCAGGTCGAGAAAATTGAGCCCCTTGAGCCGGTGGAAACCAACGGGTACCGGGTTCACTTTCGACGTTTCGATCTCGCGACCGCGGAAACCCAACCACTGACGCTCGACGGTAACAGATTCGATCGCCGAGCCAGACCCGAGCCACAGTCCCAGCCGGGTTCGGTGGTGGGTCGCAAGGTGATCATCTCTGCCGGCTCTCTGGGTTCAACTGAAATTCTGCTGCGCTCCCGGGACGTCCATCGAACGCTCACGAATCTGAGCCCCGCGCTCGGCGCCAAATTTTCCGGCAATGGCGACTTTCTGCTCGCGGGTGCCCTCGAATCAAATCGTGAGATCGATCCCGGCGCGGGTCCGAGCATCACTGCCGCCATCGACGCCTCGACCGCGAATAACAGGATCATGATTCAGGATCTTGGCTTTCCCGATCCTTTCCTGTGGTACCTGGAAAGCGCTCTACCGGTGCCTCGCAGGCTCAAGAACCTCAGTCTCTTCTTTCGCAAATATTTCCTGCGCACCCTGGGCCTCGATCACGGGTATGGTTTCACCGACGGCGCCGACAAATTATTTAAGGGCGGCGTGACGACGCGATTTCTGCCGGTTCTGGGCATGGGCACCGACGCCGCCGACGGGCGCATGGGGCTGTCCGAAGGAAACATCGAGATTGACTGGAAGCTCAAACGCAGCCGGGCGATGTTTCGCGAGATGGAAAGCGTGCTGAAGGAATTGAGCAAGAGCCTCGGCGGCAAATACATGCCCAGCGTCCTGTGGGGCTGGCCCTGGCGAAAGCTTTTAACCGCTCATCCGCTGGGCGGCTGTGTCATGTCAGACAATCCGAATGAAGGCGTGGTGAACGAGTTTGGTGAAGTCTGGAATTATCCCAACCTGTATGTTTCCGACGGCTCGATCATTCCCACCGCGCTGTCGGTAAATCCTTCGGCGACGATCAGCGCGCTGTCAGAGCGGATCGCCGATCACTTGGCAAGCAAGCTCTAACGGCTAAGGCCTCAGTGGCGGACCACACTTCAAGGTGAAGACATCAATCAAGCGCGCTTTGTTAGCAGAGCCATCCGGCGCGTTCTCGTTTGGCGGCGCATACGGAAAATCGATTCCGATCACAAAACCGGTCAGCGAATCTTCCGTCAGCCTAAACCTGATGAAGTTTTTGTAATCCTCAGTTCGAGCGGTAGAGCCCGCCTCGTTAGCATGACCATCAAAGACAAGCGATACAGCAAAGTACCATCCCAACCAGACGCAGCTCATGACGGCGCCGATTAAACCGGCCAGCACCCACATGGCCGGTACGGCATCGACGTAACGATAGAACACGACCATGAACAGGGCAGCCACCCAAAAACCGATATTCGCCAATAAAGCTCGCGCCAGGGCTGAACCATGGGCGAACGCAAAAGTGATGATGCCCACGCAGACGGCCGCCGACCACATTACGACGGACTCGGACAATTCCCAGGGTCCGGTTAGCGGGCGATGCCAAAGCCACGGAATAACGAACAACACCAGCGCCCCAACGATTACCCAACTCAGACTCAGCAGCAGCTTGTTGACGAATCCATCTATTCTTAAAGCCAAGAGCACGAGTGGCACCAAAGTCGCGACCGCCACGACGCTCAGGGCCACCACAAAGGTTCCGCCGTTCCCAAACCAAATCAGCACAAACGGCACCAGTAATTGCAGTATCCCATGCGAGGCGCCTAACGCCCCGAAACCAAGATATCGCGAGAGTTTTGGCAGATGATTTCCTACTCCGGCTGCGAGATAGATGCATCCCCCCAAAACCGCGAGCACCGCGGTCAGGAAAAGAAGGTCGATCAGCATGTACCCCGCCGCCTGCCGGCCACAACGCACGATGGCGGTAACCAGGGTTAGCAGGGCAACTCCACTCAGTCCCATCACCGGGATGTAACTGAAAAGGGTAACCTTGATTCGATATGCCTGCTCAAACAACCAGCCTGAATAACGATTAGCTACTCCGGCCGCCGTACCCGCCACCAGCAGAGAAAACAGAATGGCGATGCTGTTCGCAAATCGCGGGAGGCTTTGGCTCATATGTTCGTAATTCCACCAGGCCAGCAACAGAACGCCTAAACCCGGACACAGCAGTAACGCCCAGAAAGGAACATAATCGTGTTTAGGATGAACCGATAGTTGAGTGACTCTCCAAAAGTTGCCCACGCAGCTTGCGGTCTCGTAGCTCTCGATTTTCTTCAAATCGCTCATGAGGGATTTTGCATACCGGTAAGTTAGGCAACAACTGAGCACCATGGCAGCGTATACGCCGAGGAACAGAATGGTGTAAGCGGGCTGACCAATCCATTCTTTGTGCAGCTCAATCTTCCAGAACGCAATCAGCAGCAATAAATGCCCCACCGAGCGGATCCAAAATCCAGCCTTCCGCAGGACGCTCAGGCCGGGATCTCTTTGGGCTTCGATCCGATCCAAAAAATATCCGTAGAGCGCTTCTAAACTTTCCGTCGAACCAAACTCATTTTCGAAGGTCTGTTCGGCGGCCTTTTCTGCCGGGGTCAACTTGTCGCGGTCCTTCTCCAGCGTCCTGATCATTCGGCCTCGGCGCAAAAACTTCCGGTAATCGTGTTTCGCGGCAGTTTCCGCGGCAGCTTCAAAATTCGCCTGATTAGCCTCGGGGCCGCCAACGCGCATAGCCGCTGCTTCGATCAACGACGGGTCGGTTCTTAAGCGCTCGGCGAGGCGGAGGTTCTCCAACTTGTCACGTACCCAATCGTGCGTTTTGGTTAACCGCTCGAAGAGACATTTTATGTAGAGGCCGGCGAAGACAAGGCCGGCGCCGGCAAGAACCAGTAATGCGACAAGCTTGAGAATGTCCCAGGGTCTGACCGCGGTCGAGATTTGCTGTAATGACGGCCATGGATTTTGCGCCGATGGCGCGGCAAAAATGTTCAGGAGTATGAGGTTTGTAAAATCTCTGTGACTACCGCTGGTCGCGCCAAAAACTACGATCAGCGCAATAATAAAGCCGGCCATCCAAACATTGCCGCCTCTGATAACGACCCAGGGGCGGAAGAGCTGGCTGTTCACTACACGCCGCGAAACTTTCTTGTCCGGGTATATGGTCTGCTCTTCAACTTCGCCATAATCGGTTTGCGTCGGGGACATGGATGCACCTCCGCCACCACAAACCACCGATGCATAATCATCAACGGCGACAGCGTCGCTGTTCTCGCCCGCGTCGGGTCCCCAGTACCTGGCATAGTGATGCACATCTCCCGAGATATCGAGACGACAACGATAGCGTGAAGGATCTTTCGGTTCCCGGTCCTTAACTTTGGCCCGTTGGGCTTTCTGGTCCTCATCTTCGCTATGCGCTCTGCCCGGCAAAAATAGAAACGGCCGCGCGAGGCCGAGATGTTGGAAGGCGTGCGCCGTCTTGTCCTGCGTGTCGTCATCGTCACGCGCCCGTCTTCCTTCCACGGTGCTAGGTTCCGACGTCGCGACAATCAGTTTTTCGGGCACGGGCCACCGGTCGCCGTTTGGGAAACGAGCGATCCTTGGAAACCTTCGCTTCACTTCAGCGTCAATCTCCTCAACTGTAGGTTCGCGTTTGAGATCCGTGCGCAAGTCCTTGATCACCTGCTCAGCTATCTGGGGTTGAGCTGCCACCGGATCCGTAGTCGAAAATGAGCGCTTGAAATACTCCTGTTGGCGGATGTCGACCTTGTCCAGTTCTGAATCAACGCCCCAGAACCACCAATCCATTGGCAATTGAATTGCGACATAGCTGGCTGTTTGAAATCGACGGAATAATCGCAGGCGAAGTTGCGGCGACATGTCCCGGCCGTCGAGGTTGATGAAATTCGTCTCGCCGGTTATGGGCCGCGCAAACTGACGGTTGAACCCATCAATCACGTCATAGTAATCATGATTGCCAGGCAACCCGAATATCGGCCGGCGCACCGGGTCGTCGTAGTATTTTGCTTTCGCTTCCTGGTCGCTGAGGTTGAATTTCTTTTTCAAATCCTCGTAGGCCCAGTCAAAAACTCTCTGAAATCTCATGCCCAACCCGGCAAAGTCCGCTACGTGGTAACTCGTATCTCCGCCCACAAACAGGAAGGCGCCTCGCGGCAATGGGCAATTCGCGGCATTAACATCTGCGTCTTTGGGCGGAACATTGACCACGCCAATCGCTGTTTTCTCGAGGTACTCGATCACCTGGTGATTCCCCAGCTTACTCAGCCGCTTTACCTCGTTCAGGACTTCAGGATCCAGACACTTCGCCAGGTCCTGCAGAATCTGTTTCGGACTGTCGGCGCAACGACGGAAAAACGCGGGCAGTAACTGGCGCGAGGGATCTTCCAGGGCCGCAAACCGCGACCTTGCTTCCGCCATCGCCCGATCGCGTTTTATCAATGCGCTCCTTTCCGCCGATGACAGCTGTTGCCAATCAGCCGGCATGTTGGCCGTTAAATCACTCATACATAAGTAAGCGAGGGCATAACCTGCCGTCATCCCGTCGCCGCTGTCTGCAAAATAGTCGAACCAGAATTCCTGCGGCTCTTTCTCAGTGTTAAAAGACCTGCGGAAATCTTCGTAGTATTGCTTGTTGCTTTGATAATGCTTGTCCGATGGATCGGGTAGTGGAGGAGGAAACACCTCGGCTTTCATCCAATCGCGTGGATCCAACTTTCCCTGGAAGGCGGCGAACAGGATGAACTTTCTTAAGTTTGCCAGCAGGTCCCGGCCGCCCAACCAGGCAACCGGCTTCTTGTATTCTCGGGTTTCAGCCATAGCACTCCTCTTGGGTAAGGACGGCAAACTTAATGCGCGAGGCTGAGTTAGCGAGTGTGCAAATTGTCGATGCAGGAGCTCGTGAGAAATTCAGCCCGTGAATTGCGGCTGCAAGATAGTCGCAGATCTAATCAAAGTCAATAGTCTCATTAGTTGAATAGTGTCTTAGATTGACGGGGTGAGAGTACCAACTTTAGTTGGGCTTTTATTCGTCAAGGCTTTGCGGCAAAAGCATTTTTCTTCGTCCGCGAAGCGGACTGAATGACAATAGCCCAGCGCTTTAGCGCTGGGAGAAGCCATAGGGCCGTTCTGAGTCCGTGAAGCGGACGACTGAACAAACCTGTGAACGTGCAACTTTGGCCTCAGCCGTCCGTTGCTCGGACTACGTCCTTCTCTGCATCCAACCCACCGATGAATCGGTGGGCTATTATCATTCGTCGGCTTCGCCGACTTTGCAGCAAAGCCATTCGTCAACAGAATTGCCCGACTGAAGTCGGTACTCTGACACCCGCAGCCAAAGTAAGAGACTACTATTAGTTGAGTTAACCTCCCGCGCTTTCAGCGCTATTGATGACGGTCAACCGAAATCAAAGCGTTCACGATCGTCATCATGTTGCGTCCGGACCTCAGTGCGTACTCTTCGCTTTCCGTTCCGTATCGGCCTTCGCTAAACTCCCCCGTATGACTCAATCACAGACTTTGCCGATGAACTTCGGCGGTATTGCCGAAGAAGAGTTCGCCGGCTTTGAAAATGCGCGCATCCTGGTTTGGCCGATCAGTTATGAAGGGACCGTTTCCTACGGCGGTGGCACGGGCAAAGGCGCCGAGGCAATCATCGATGCGTCGCGCAATATGGAACTCTACGATGAAGAGACTGATGCTGAAGTTTATAAGCTCGGCATTCACACGGTAGCCGAATCGTCGTCGCTCGATGAACCTGAGCAGATGATGAATTCGCTCTACGATCGGGCAAAGGAATTAATCGGCACCGAAAAGTTCATCGCAATGATTGGCGGCGAGCACTCGGTGAGTGCGCCGGTGATCCGCGCGCATGCCGAAAAGTATCCCAGTCTCTCGGTGCTGCAGATCGATGCGCACGCGGATCTGCGCGACACCTATGACGGCACGCCTTACTCGCATGCCTCGATCATGGCGCGGGTCGTGAAAGATCTGCGAATCCCATCGGTGCAGGTTGGCATTCGCTCGATCTCGGTTGACGAAGCGCGGGTGCTGGACAAATTACCGACGAAGATTTTTTGGGCGAAAGATATCGCCGGCCGCGACGACTGGTGGGACGACGCGGTCGATGGTCTGACTGAGAATGTTTATTTGACGATCGACATCGACGGCCTGGATCCGTCACTGGTATCGGCGACCGGAACACCTGAGCCGGGCGGCCTGGGCTGGTATGAAACCGTCGGCTTGATTCGTACTCTGGCGCGCAAGCGCAACGTCATCGGCATGGATCTAACCGAATACTCGTACGTCGAAGGACAGAATGCCTCGGCGTTTCTCTGCGCCAAACTGATCTATAAAACGCTCGCGTTTGTTTTTGAGAAAGAGACGGTGAAGGTGCGGGGATAAGGGATTCTTTCTCCCTCGCCAATTGGGAGAGGGCCGGGGTGAGGGTTTAGCGCAAAGTAAGATTGATTTTTTCCGTGCGCGGCTACACCGCGCGAGAAGATAAAAAGGCGAGGAGTTCGCGGTAAACCCTCATCCTAAGCTTCTCCCAGGAGTCTGTCGGGAAAAACCGATCTCCGTGTCAGAGAACATCCTTTCCGACAGGCTGTCCTAGCGGGGAGAGGGAAATCAACTCAACTTCCTTTTATAAACTTCCTTCAATCCAATCTGCGCCTGGTCGTGGGCGTCATAAACGTTGGGCCGCCCCAACACCATTCGGTATTGAGCCAGCGCGTCGTTGCGCTTGCCGGCCAGGTCCAAAGCCTGCGCTGCGTTCAAGTGCGCCATCGTCGCCAGTCCCTGTTGCGCGCCCGGCGCAATGGTCGCCGCCAGAAACTCTTTCGCAGCGCGTTCGTATTGGGTCGTGTTCATTAGCGCTTCGCCATACTTGAAATGAATCAAATCAAACGCGCGCGAAGCCGTGTCGCGTACTGCCTTGTC
>Ga0157378_10004648_pt1 | contig 12040 bp, 9 predicted proteins | sample M65metaG_FD_115309 | JGI IMG/M metagenome (GOLD analysis project Ga0157378, IMG submission 115309) | Miscanthus rhizosphere microbial communities from Kellogg Biological Station, Michigan, USA - M6-5 metaG | ecosystem: Host-associated > Plants > Roots > Rhizosphere > Soil | place: USA: Michigan...
ATGAAATCCGGCGGGCCGCCGACGGCCTTCGTATGGCGGCCGCAGAGCATGAAGGCCACGCTGCGACTGCCGAAGGTCCAGTCGGGCTTCCAGGCTTTCACGCCGTGCCAGCTCACGTCGGGATAGCCGCTGCCGACGACGTCGAGGCCGGTGAGGAATTCCTCGCGGCGCAACGCCGGCTGCGCGACCCGGAAGGCGGCGAGCGCGCGGTGGAAGCGCAGCAGGCCCTCGTTCTTCGCGGTGAGCGACCAGTCGAACCAGTTCCACGGCTCGTCGTGGCAATAGGCGTTGTTGTTGCCGCGCTGGGTGCGGTTGCACTCGTCGCCCATGTATATCATCGGCACGCCCTGGCTGAGGAAGAGGAGCGTGAGCGCGTTCTTTTGCAGGCGCTGGCGCAGGGCGAGCACCGCGGGGTCGTCGGTTTCGCCTTCCACGCCGCAGTTCCAGCTCGCATTCCAATCGCTGCCGTCTCGGTTCGCCTCGCCGTTCTCGAGGTTGTGTTTCTCGTTGTAGGAATACAGATCGCGCAACGTGAAGCCGTCGTGGCAGGTGATGAAATTCACCGAGGCGGTCGGCTTGCGGCCGGTGGCCTTGTAAAGATCGGGCGAGCCGAGGATGCGCTGCACCATTTCGCCGACGACGCCGGGATCGCCCTTGAGGAAACGCCGGGCCGCGTCGCGGTATTTGCCGTTCCATTCCATCCAGCGGCCGTAGTCCGGAAAATGGCCGACCTGATAGAGGCCGCCGGCATCCCACGCCTCCGCGATGAGGTGGCAGCTTGCGAGAATCGGCGCATACGAGAGTTCCTCGATGAGCGGTGGATTGGCCAACGGCGTGCCGTCGGAGTCGCGCGAGAGCACGGAGGCGAGATCGAAGCGGAAGCCATCGACGTGAAACTCCGCGGCCCAGTAGGCCAGCGCATTGCGAATGAACGTGCGGACGACGGGATGGTTGCAATTCACCGTGTTTCCGCAGCCCGTGTAGTTCGCGTAACTGCCGTCGGGCAGCAGCATGTAGAAAACCTGGTTATCGATGCCGCGGAAGGAAAGCGTCGGGCCGTCCGCGCCGCCCTCGGCGGTGTGATTGAAGACCACATCGAGCACGACCTGGATGCCCGCGGTGTGCAGGTCCTTCACGAGTTGCTTGAACTCATCGGCCTGGCCGCCCTTCGCGCCACTGGCCGCGTAGCCTGCCTTCGGCGCGACGAAGCCCACCGTGCTGTAGCCCCAGTAATTGCAGAGCGTCTCGCCCGTCGTGGGATTCGTGCGCGTGTTCTCGCATTCGTCGAACTCGAAGATCGGCATCAGCTCGATGCAGTTCACGCCGATGGACTTCAAATACGGAATTTTCTCACGGATCGCGTCGAACGTGCCGGGGTTCTTCACGCCGGAGCTTTCGTGCCGCGTGAAGCCGCGCACATGCATCTCGTAAATGACGAGATCGGTTTCCGGCACGCGCAACGGCCGGTCGTGATCCCAATCGAAATCGTCGTCGCACACCTCGGCGCGCAACGGATAGATCTCGCCCTCCTTGGCCGGCTGCAGCCACGTGGCGCGGCCGCCGATGGCGCGGGCGAAGGGGTCGAGCAGGATTTTCGAACGGTCGTAGTAATGGCCGAGCTTCTTGTCGAACGGGCCGCCGAACCGGTAGCCGTATTCGATCTGCGTCTCATCGACATCGTAAACGATCATCGCCCAGATGTGGCCGATGCGGAATTCCGACGGGTATGGGATCTCGATGAACGGTTGCGGAGCGCCTTTTTCGAAGAGCACGAGCGTGCAATCGGTCGCGTGCGCCGAGTAGATCGAGAAGTTGATGCCGCCCGGCACGAGGCTCACGCCAAAGGGCAGCGGGTGACCGTAGCGCAGTTTGTAGTCACCGTGCTCGTGCGTGTGGTGCGCGGCGGCGAGATCCTCGCGGCGGCGGTTGTGAAGTGGTGAATGAACTCCGGCGACTTTTCCCATCGAGAAACAAAGATGGAGAAGCCGGCGAAATTTGGAAGTCGGGAAAATTTTTCGTCCCGGTGGCGCGGGGATTACGCCGACGGCTTCTCGATCAACGCGTAGGCGTTGTGGTTGTGGATCGACTCGAAATTTTCGGCCTCCACGCGATACCAGCGGATGTTCGCCTCCGCGTCGCAGCGGCTGGCGACGTTGCGGACGAGATCCTCGACGAAGACGGGATTCTCGTAGGCGCGCTCGGTCACGGCTTTTTCATCGGGGCGCTTGAGCAGGCTGTAGAGCTCGCTGCTCGCGCTGTCCTCGACGAGGCGGATGAGATCCTCGATCCAGATTGGCGAGCCGAACCGCACGGCGAGCGTGACCTGGCCGCGTTGGTTGTGCGCGCCGTGGACGCTGATCGCCTTCGAGCACGGGCAGAGCGTCGTCACAGGCACAATGACCGTGAGCACGAAATCCATCGTCCCACGGTCGAGCGTGGCGCTGAAGCGCGCCGTATAATCGATGAGGCCGACCGCGCCGGTGACGGGCGCCGCTTTTTCGAGAAAGAACGGAAACTCGAAATCGACGTGCGCGCACTGCGAGTCCAGCCGCTCGGTGAGCTGCTCGAGGATGTCGCGGATGTTATCGACATGCAGCACGGGGCCGTGGGAGTTCAGCACCTCGACGAACCGGCTCATGTGCGTGCCCTTGTGGTGGTGCGGCAGATCGACGGTGAGCTGCGCCGTGGCGACGGTGCTCTGCGTCTCGCGCTGCTTGTCGCGGATTTGGATCGGGAAGCGCAGCGCCTTCACGCCGACGCGGTCGATGGCGATTTGTCGGTCGTCGGGTTCGCTTTGCGTATCTCGCAGGGTCATGAATCGGAAAGGCGGAAGGTGGCGGACTCGACATTCTAGGCGGATGCGTGGCGGCCACAATGCCCGTTTTCATCGGGCCGGGCCGCTGGTAGCGTGCGGGCGAGGATGAATCTCACCATCAACGAAATTTACGAATCCGTGCAGGGCGAGAGCACCTGGGCCGGGCTGCCCTGCGTGTTCGTGCGGCTCACGTTTTGCGATCTGCGCTGCACCTACTGCGACACGGAATACGCCTTTTACAAGGGCACGAAACGCCCGGTCGCCGACGTGCTTGCGGACGTGCTCGCCATCGACTGCCCGCTCGTCGAGATCACCGGCGGCGAGCCGCTGCTCCAAAAAAACGTCCTGCCGCTCATGGCACAGCTCTGCGATGCGGGACGCACCGTGCTCATCGAGACGAGCGGCGCGCACGACATCTCGGGCATCGACCCGCGCGTCCACCGCATCATGGATCTCAAGACGCCCTCGAGCGGCGAATGCGCCCGCAACCGCTTCGAAAACATCCCGCACCTGAATCGCGGCGATGAGGTGAAATTCGTGCTCGGCTCGCGCGAGGATTACGAATGGGCGCGGGCGCAGATCGCCGAGCATGGGCTGGCGGAGCGCGTCGGCGCGGTATTGCTCAGTCCCGTCTTCGGCAAGATCGATCCGCGCGACATCGTGGCCTGGATGCTCGCCGACAAGGTGCCTGCCCGCTTCCAGCTCCAGATGCACAAATTCATCTGGGACCCCAAGATGAAGGGCGTGTGAGAGCGCGGGAGATTGACTCTCAACTCTCAACTCTCAACTATCCACTCGCCGTGAGAGCCCGCCTGACCAAAGATTTCCGCTTCGAATCCGCCCAAACGCTGCCGAACGTCCCACCGACGCACAAATGCGGCCGGATGCACGGCCACAGCTTCCTCATGGAGATCACCGTCGAGGGCGAGGTGAACCCCGCGACCGGCTGGATCTACGACCACTCGGAAATTTCCAAGGCGATGAACCCGCTCGTCGAAATGCTCGACCACGCCTACCTCAACGAGATTCCCGGCCTGGAGAACCCGACCATCGAGCTGATGGCGCACTGGTTCTGGCAAAAGCTCGCCCCGCAACTCCCCGGTCTCGCCGAGATCGTCATCCACGAAACGCCAACCGCCCGCTGCAGCTACCGCGGGGAATAGGTCGCTACTCCGCCGGGGTCGGGGTGGGTGTCGGCGACGAAGTTGGAGCCGTGGTAATGAAAATGGAGCCGATCAACGCGATTGCGCCGTCCGGCAGCGCTGAGGGATCGGTGGGTTTCACGATGCGAGTTCCCGCCGAATAAGCGACATCGTTGATGGTTGCGACGACTTGGAGAAGAATGACGGGGCCGCTCGTCCCGAAGTCTGCCGGAATCTCGATGCCCGAAGGAAAAATCGCCCAAGTGTCTGACGACGAAATCGTGAGCGCACCACCATTGATCGATATCCTTCCAGTGCCGAAGCTCAGACTTGATGAAGCCACCAAGGTCCCTCCCGTGATCAAGGTGCCGCCACTGAACGTATTCGTGCCGCTAAGGCTGAGAGTGCCGCTCCCTGTTTTGATAAGTGTGCCGCTTCCGGAAACGGAGCCGAACGCGAGGTCGCTTGATCCGAGATTGAATGTTGTGGTAGAGCCAAAGGAATAATTCGAGCCGTCGCTTATTCTATCCAACGTGAAAGAACCGGTTCCAATATCAAGCGCAAGTGAGCCTGCGTTGATCGTGGTCGCACCGGAGTAGGTGTTTCCGCCGGCCAAGGATAACGTGCCACCGTTAAAGGTAACGGCAGAGCTGTAACTGCCTGTTCCCGTGACCGTGAACGTGTCGCTCGTTTCATTCTTAACCACCAGAGTTCCGGTTTTCTGGCGTAGGGTATTGGCGACATTTTTTCCGGCGCTGAGATTCTTGAGCGCCTTGTCGGAGTTTTCCACGAAGGCTGCGGCGATTGCGTAGTAGTTCGGGATCTGGTCGCCGATGTGGCTCGGAAGAACAATGCGGCGATTTTTTGAGAGACTGGATTTCAGGTGACGCATGGCGGCGCGGGCTTGCTTGAGAGCGCCGCTTTCGGTGGCGCGGTTCGCATCCCCAAAGAGCGCGATCACGTCGTCCGCCTTGGGCAGCGCGTCCGCAACGGCGTTGTAGCCCGCGGCGCGGTAGGCGGCGGCGACCTGCGTAAGGTAGCGGCGGAGATCCCCGGCGTTTCCTTTCGCGGCGAGGCGCTGGAGGGCCGGGAAGTTCGCGAGCATTTGCACCTGGGCGTCGCTGGAGACGGCTTTTGCGGGGGCCGAGGCGACCGGCGTCAGCGCGCAGGCGAGAACGACGGATATGGTGCGAATTCCCCGAAAAATCATGGTCAAGACTAGACGCGGTTTGCCTCGCTCGGTCAATCGCCGTTCGCCGCCGGCAAATTTTTTTTCGATTTTTTTCGGGCCATCGGAAAGGCGCGATTCACTCAGTTAATCGGCTAATTTCATTCGGCGGCGCGCGGTTGGCGCCGGGCGGGAGGGGTTGCGCTCCGGGCGAGGCTGCGTAAGGTCCGCGCTCCCCGAAGACCGGGGCAGGTAGTAAAAAACGAATGACGAAAAGAAAAGCGACCATCGCCACCACACTCATGATTGCCACCGCCTGGGCCTTCGCGGCCTCCAGTTGGGCGGATACAAAAAAACACGGCCCCCGCATTTTGGGGGTGAAGACCACGGCCTACTCGGCTTGTGAAGAAGACAACGGCCCTTATGGCTCGCGGAACGCTCTCGGGCGGCCGCTCAAGTCGGGCTCGGTAACCAGCGCGGCGGCCGATTGGTCCCGCTATCCCGTCGGCACGCGATTCCGCATTGTCGAGACCGGCCAGGAATACATCGTCGATGATTATGGCAGCGCCCTCGTCGGCACGGGCACGATCGATCTCTACAAGACCAGCGACGCGCAAGTGGATCGTTGGGGCGTGCGGCACGTGACCCTCGAAATTCTCGAATGGGGTTCGCCCCAGCGCAGCCTGCGGATTCTCAAGGAGCGCGGGAAGACGCGCCCGATCCGCGAGATGGTGCAGTCGCTGCGGGATCAGGAAGTGGCGTAGCGCCGGCTATGCCCACGCCGCGCTTGCGCGCCGGATTGCATCGCATATCATCGCGTCCGCATGAGCAGAATTTTAGTGACGGGCGGTGCGGGCTACATTGGCAGCATCTGCGTGGAGGAACTTCTGAACGCGGGCCACAAGGTCGGCGTCTTCGACAATCTCACCGAGGGCCACCGCAAGGCGATCGACTCGCGGGCCCGCTTTTTTCAGGGCGATCTGGCCGACGCCTCGGTCATCAAGCTCGTGATCGACGAATACAAACCCGACGCGGTGATGCATTTCGCGGCGAACGCGCTCGTCGGCGAGTCGATGACGAAGCCCGAGAAATATTTTCGCAACAACGTCTGTAACGGCCTCAATCTGCTCCAGGCCATGCACGAGGCCGGCGTGAAGCGGCTCGTCTTCTCCTCGACCTGCGCGACCTTCGGCATTCCCGAGCGCGTGCCGATCGACGAGACCCTCCCGCAGGCGCCGATCAATCCCTACGGAGAATCCAAGCTGCTTTTCGAAAAAATCCTCCGCTGGTATGGCGAGTTGCACGGCCTCGTCTTCGTCGCGTTGCGTTACTTCAACGCCGCCGGCGCGACCGAGCAGTTCGGCGAGGATCACCGCATCGAGACGCACCTCATTCCGAACGTCCTCAAGGTCGCCCTCGGGCAGAAGCAGGCCGCCGAAATCTACGGCACCGACTACGAGACGCCGGACGGCACCTGCATCCGCGACTACATCCACATCCTCGACCTCGCCTCCGCGCACATGCTCGCGCTCGAGGCGCCGAAGAGCGCGTTTTACAATCTCGGCACCGGCGGCGGCACCTCGGTGAAGGAAATTATCGACACCTGCCGCGCCGTCACCGGCAAGGAAATTCCCGTCATCGAACGTCCGCGCCGCGCGGGCGATCCGCCGCGCCTCATCGCGGGATCGGACAAAATTCGCGCCGAACTCGGCTGGGCGCCGAAGCACCAGGACATCCGCCGCATCATCGAGAGCGCCTGGGCCTGGCATGTGAAATATCCCAACGGCTACGGAGACTAGGAGAGTAGCGAGTTGACGAGTTGAAGAGCAGCGCCTCTGTAACGCTTCAACTCTTCAACCCTCCAACTCGCTGCATTTACACTTTAGCCTTGCCCACACTCGCACCCTCTCTAGCCTCGCGAATCTGCATGAGGAAGTCGTCGTGGTTGGTCCCTGTTTTTGCGTTGTTGTTGCCGGTTTGCGGTTGGGCGCAGCTTGGTAACTTCGGCGACGTGCCCGTCGATATCCAGGCGACGGAGACCAGTTTCGAGAACGGCATCGCCATCGGCGAGGGCAACGTCCAGATCCATTATCAGGACGTCAGCATCTACAGCGACCGCGCCGAATACAACGCCGACACGCGCGACGTGCTCCTCATCGGCAACATTCGCATCTACACGAAGGACAACGTCTTCACCGGCCAGCGCGCGCTCTACAACCTCGAGAGCAAGCAAATCCGCGCCCTCGAGTTCACCGGGGCCTACAGCCCGCTCAAGTTCCGCGCGCTCAGCATTCAGGCGCCATCGCTGCACCAGTTCAACGTCCGCAACGCCGATCTCACGACGGACGACTCCTCGCAGCCGAGTTTTCACATCCGCGCGCGGTCCGTGCGTATCTATCCCGACAGCCGCGTCGTCTTCTCGAACTCGACCCTCTACATCGGCCAGCTCCCGGTCTTCTGGTTCCCGTATCTCTTCGCCTACACGAACAACACCGGCTTCGAGCTGCGCCCCGGCTACGACTCGAACTGGGGCTACTACCTGCTCACCGGCTACAACTTTCCCGTCGGCACCGGCGGCAACATCATCGCCACCGCGAAGGCCGACTACCGCACGGAATTCGGCATCGGCGTTGGCATGGACGCCAAGTGGAACTTCGGCAAGGACGACCGCAGCTTCGGGCAGTTGCGCACCTACTACGCCTACGACAACGATCCCTCCTACCGCGTCGCGCCGGGCCAGCCCGCCGGCCCCGACGATCACGACCGCTACCGCATCAGCTGGCAGGATCGCCTCTTCCTCACCGACGACATCTATTTTACCGCCGACCTGAACAAGCTCAGCGACATCGACTTCCTCGAGGACTATTTCCCGAACGAGTTCACCACCGACCCTCAGCCCGACAACGTCCTCTCGCTGACGAAGTGGAGCGAATTCTACACGCTCACGCTGCTCACGCGGTTCCAGATGAACACGTTCTACCAGACGACCGAGCGCCTGCCCGAGTTGTCGCTGAACTTCAAGCAGCACCGGCTCTTCGATTCGCCCATCTACTACGACGGCCAGAATTCCGTCGGTTACTACAAGCGCGCCTTCGCCGACGGCTCGATCTTTCCCGATTACGACGCCACCCGCTTCGATACCTTCCACCAATTCTCGTATCCGAAGACATATTTCGGCTGGCTCTCGCTCATTCCGAAGATCGGTCTGCGCGGCACCTACTACAGCAAGACGGGCCGCACCATCGACGCGCTCAGCGACGCGCAACAGCTGCGCATCGCCAATCTCCAGCAGCAGGCGCAGAATGATCGCATCGCCGCCTCGCAAACCGGCGCCATGATTTCCAGCCTGCAAAATCAGCTCAGCGCGACGACGGATCCCGTGACGCAGGCGAACCTGCAGTCGAAGATCAACTCGCTGCAAGACAGCCAACAGACCCGGCTCGCCGCGGCGCAATCCCAGGAAGAGCTCGCGAACTCCATCGAAAGCGGCCCCCTCAATGGCGCCTCCCTCGAGAGCGGCGGCGCGACGTTCCGACCGGTCGTCAACTTCGGAATCGAGGGGTCGTTCAAGCTCTCGAAAAAATACGAGAACATCCAATCGAAGATGCTCGGCCTCGATGGCGTGCTGCACACGATGCAGCCCTACTTCGACTACTCCTACGTCTATAACGGCGGCAAGAGCCGCGACCAGATTCTCCAGTTCGACCGCGTCGTGCCCGCGACCGAGCCCCTGCCAATCGACTTTCCCGAGTTTGTTGCACTCGACTCCATCGACACCTGGAACATTCTCCGTCTCGGCGTGCGCAATCGGCTCACCACCCGCCGAGGCGACGACAATTACGAGTGGTTCGTCATCGATTCCTTCTTCGACGTGAACTTCCAAAATCCCTACGTCACCAACGGTAACGGCAGCATCTCAAACGTCGTGAACCGCATCGACTTCAAGCCCGTCAACTGGGCGACGCTGCGCATGGAGGCGCAGATGCCTATCACCGACGACGGCTTCACCGACGTGAATACGTCTGTTATCTTCATGCCGTGGAAGGACATGCTGTTGCAGCTCAGCGACCTCTACATCCAGGACAATCCCTTCTTCCAGGATAGCAACCAGATCTCCGGCTACGTCTATTATCAGGTCAACTCGAACTGGGGCGTAAGCGCCCAGGCGACGATTGAGGCCGAGAGCGACCAGGTTCTTCTCCAGCGCTACCTCGTTCATCGCGACCTTTCCTCGTGGATCGTCTCCTTCGGCGGCGAGGTGCGCGACAACAAGGGCACCAAAAACAGCAGCAGCCAGACCGACTACGGCGTCATCCTTTCCATGACGCTCAAGGACGCGCCGCAGGTCACGCTGCCGCTCGCCTTCGACCAGGCGACCACGCCGCTCGGCGGTAGTGGCGGCGCCGCGAACTAGCGCGCGCAGACGGCGTCGATCCCGCGGCGGATTGCCTCGACGGCGCCATCGAGCTGCTCGCGCGTCACGCAAAACGGCGGCATCAGCACGATCGTATCCAGCACCGGCCGCGTGAGCAGACCGTGCTCCCGCGCGGCCTCGCAAACCTTCACCCCGCGCAGCTCCGCCCACGGGTAGGCCGCGCCATCCGCCGCACCGATCTCGACGCCTGCGATGAAACCGCATTGCCGCACCGCCCGCACGTGCGGATGTTTCGCGAGATCGGCTAGAAGGTCGCCGAGATGTGCGATCTTCGGCTTGAGATTTTCCAGCACGCGCTCCTCCTCGAAAATATCGAGATTCGCCAGCGCCGCCGCGCAGGCGAGGGGATTGCCCGTGTAGCTGTGGCCATAATAAAATGTCTTCAGCTCCTCGACGCGCCCGAGAAATTTTTGGAACACACGGTCCGTCGTGAGCGTCGCCGCGAGCGGCAGGTAACCGCCGGTGAGCCCCTTGGCAAGGCAGAGAAAATCCGGAAAGACGCGCTCCTGCTCGCACGCGAACATCGTTCCCGTGCGGCCGAAGCCGGTGAGCACTTCGTCGAGAATGAGGAAAATTCCGTGGATGTCGCACCACGCGCTCAGCTCGCGCAGCATCCCCGACGGCCAGGTGCGAATGCCCGCCGCACCTTGCACGAGCGGCTCGATGATCACCGCCGCGATGGTTTCCGGCGCCGCCACATTCGCCAGCTCTTCGAGCGAGGCAATGCGTTCGACCGGGAAATGCATTTGCGCGAACCGGCCGTGAAATCCCGCGATGCCGCCCACGCTCGATGCGCCCGCCGTGTCGCCGTGATAGGCGCGGTCGAACGCGAGGAAGCGGTGGCGTTCCGGCCGCCCGTCGAGCTGCCAGAATTGCACCGCCATTTTCAACGCGACCTCGATGGCGGTTGATCCGTTGTCCGAGAAGAAAACGCGCGGCAGATTTTTGCGCGGGAACAGCCCTGCGAGGCGCGCGGCGAGCTGCGCCGCGGGGGCGTTCGTGCTGCCGAGAAAGGAAACATGGGCCACGCGGTCGAGTTGCGCGCGGATGGCGGCGTTGATTTTCGGGTGATTGTGGCCGTGGAGGTTCGTCCAGATCGAGGAGTTGCCGTCGAGATATTCGCGGCCGCGGGAATCACGGAGGAGCGCGCCACGGCCCTCGACGAGCACAAGCGGCTCGTGCGCGGGATCGCACCACGCCTCCATTTGCGTGAACGGGTGCCAGGTGTGTGCCTGATCGGAGGCGATCAAGGCGGCGGTGTCGTCCGAGAAAATCATTTCGACGGCGAAAGTAGCTGCTAACTTGCGGCGCGTGAATCCCCTGGCGAAAATTTCGCTCTACTTCGTCACCGTTGTCCTGCTTGCGGCGCTGCTCTCGCCGCCGTTGTATGCGGGGCTGCAAGGCGTGTTCGCGGGCGTGCCGTTTCATCGATTTTTCAATCGCGTGGTGCTCGTTGCCGCACTCGCGCTGCTCTGGCCGGCGCTGCGGTGGATGAAGATTCGCGACGCCGCAGAACTGGGCCTCGCGAAGAGTTCGCGCGGGGGTCGCGACGTCTTCGCCGGGCTCGCGCTTGCGTTGCTGCCCTTGCTCGTGCTGGCGGCGGTTTATTTTGGGGCGGACATCTACCGCGTGAAGAAGGAAATCCCGTGGGCAAACCTCCTCAAAATCGCCGGCACGGTCGCGGTGGTGCCGGTGCTCGAGGAATGCCTTTTTCGCGGGGTGCTGCTCGGGATTTCGGTGCGCTCGCTCGGACGCTGGGGTGGCGTGGCGCTCGTCTCGGCGGTGTTTGCGGTGGTGCATTTCATTCGGCAGCACGGCGAGGCGTCCGAGGTGCATTGGTGGAGCGGCTTCGCGCTGCTCGGTTCGGTCTTCCCCGGCGGGGACGACCTGCCCGAGACGCTCGCGGGAGGCGCGAACCTTTTCGTAATCGGCGTGATTCTCGCGGTGGCCGCTCTGCGCACGCGCTCGCTCTGGCTGCCGATCGGGCTGCATGCGGGATGGATCCTGGGTCAGCAGACGATCAACTTGATCGGAAAATATCGGGTGAAGCCTCCGGATGCCTTCCTGCCCTGGGTCGGGCCGAATGTGGTGAGCGGCATGGTGCCGACGGGCGTCGTGCCCCTCGCGGCCCTGCTTGTCACGGGTTTGCTCGTCTGGTGGTATCTGGCGCGTGCCTGGCGTCCCGTTCCCGAGTCTGCTCCGGCCGCCGTTTGAGGCGTTGACGGATTTGATTTACCCGCCTCATTGCGCGGGATGCGGGGCCTGCCAGCCGGCGGGACGCTGGATTTGCGCGCTCTGCGAGGAGGGCGTGCAAAGGCTCGACGGGCCGAAGTGCCCGGTCTGCTCACGGCCGTGCGAAGGCGCGCTCGACGCCTTTGTCTGCCCGAGTTGCCGGGGCGAGGAGCTGCATTTCGACTTTGCCGTATCGGTGATGCGCTCGCAGGGGCTCGTGCGCGATTTGATTCACCGCTTCAAATACG
>Ga0157378_10004649_pt1 | contig 12037 bp, 13 predicted proteins | sample M65metaG_FD_115309 | JGI IMG/M metagenome (GOLD analysis project Ga0157378, IMG submission 115309) | Miscanthus rhizosphere microbial communities from Kellogg Biological Station, Michigan, USA - M6-5 metaG | ecosystem: Host-associated > Plants > Roots > Rhizosphere > Soil | place: USA: Michigan...
ACATCAGACCAACACGCGACGCCTCGATCCTCAGCTCATGCACTACGGTCCTGGTGTAGATGACGTACCACACCAGCAGCGCGAGAACTCCGATGGTGATGAGCGTGACCGGTGCGAGCCGGCGCATTGTCAGCTCAGGCGCTCAGCGCCGAGATAGGTTCTGAGCGCAGTGGGGACGCGCACACTGCCATCCTCCTGCTGATGATGCTCGAGAATCGACGCAATGATACGGGGAAACGCGAGCCCGGAGCCGTTCAGGGTGTGCACGAAACGCGGCTTGCCACCGTCGGCCGGCTTGTATCGGATGTTGGCGCGGCGGGCCTGAAAGTCCGTGAAGTTGCTGCACGACGACACCTCGAGCCACTTGCCGACGCCGGGCGCGAAGGTTTCCAGGTCGTACGTATGCGCGCTGGCAAACCCGGTGTCGCCGGAGGCCAGTCGGACAACCCGATACGGCAGCTCCAGCAGCTGAAGAATCTTTTCGGCGTGCGAAGTGAGGAGCTCGAGCTGGTCGCCGGAAGTTTCCGGCGCGACGAACCGCACCAGCTCGATCTTGTCGAATTCGTGGACGCGCAGCAGACCTCTGGTGTCTTTGCCGGCGGCGCCGGCTTCGCGTCTGAAGCAAGGCGAATATGCGGTAACCGCTTTGGGCAAATCCGCGGCGGACAGAACCTCGTCGCGGAAGAGATTGGTCAGCGGGACTTCAGCGGTGGGAATGAGGAAGGCGTCCTCGTCCTTCAACGCGTACATGTCCTCCTCGAACTTCGGCAGCTGCGCCGTTCCCGTCATGCTGGCGCGATTGACGACGACCGGGACCCAGGTTTCCTGGTATCCGTGCTCGCGAGTGTGGACGTCGAGCATAAGGTTCATCAACGCCCGCACGAGGGTTGCGCCCTTATCGCGGAATACGATGAACCCCGATCCGCTGATCTTGGCGCCGCGCTCGAAATCGATGATGCCGAGTCGAGTCCCAACCTCCCAATGCGGTTGGACGCGCGCGCCTTCACGGGGAGTGCCCCATGCCCTTATGACGGCGTTGTTTTCTTCGCCGCCGGCCGGCACCTGGTCGAGTGTGATGTTCGGCAGCTCGAGGAGAATTCCCGACAGCTCGGCCTCAGTAGTGGCGAGCTCGCTGTCGAGCCTGGCTATTTCCTCGCCGAGGGCGCGTGACTGGAGTTGAAGATCGTCCGCCGACTCCCCGGCGCGCTTGCGCTGGCCAACCTGCTGGCTGACCGCGTTGCGCGCGGCCTTTCGCTCCTCAACGGCCTGGATTGTTTCCCGGCGATTTTTGTCGAGGTCGACCGCCCTGTCGATCGTTGGCGAAAGCGCGTCGAGAGCTCCCCGACGCCGCATGCCGGCGCGCAGAGCGTCGATTTGCTCCCGCACCATTCTCAGGTCGTGCACGAATCAGAGAGTGGGGATTCCTTCGACAAACGAGCGGAACCCGCAGTTCGGATCTACTCCCATGCGCACGAAGAGCGTTCGTGAGGAAAGATTGACGCTGTCGACGGCAATCTTGGCGTAGATGTACGGACTCAGGGCGAAAGCGCAGATATCGCCGCTGGTGTTGTGCGGGGACTGGATGGCCACGGTCTCGTTCGGCGTGAGAACCACCGATTGGTCGGTGTTGTACCCGTCCTTGGGGGCGGCAGTCAGCGAGTCGAATTTCGTCGCCACTTTCTGCAGCCCGACCGGCCGCGACGTTCCAAGCGAGCTGACGATCAGCTTGACCGGATAGATTATCGCGTTGCCGTCGTCGTCGATGTCGAAGGCCACGTCGAAGGTGGCGAAGCCGTCGACGCGGACCGGCTGGCTCGCAACAATGGAAATGCCGCTCGGGTAAGTCGGCGGCGTGCCCGTGAGGGCAAACACGGAGAGGGTGTCAACCGAAGTCGGCAGAGTGGCGTGCAGGCTTGTCGGATCGCCGCAAGCGCCAAGACCGACAACGACAGACATCGTCGCGAGCAAAACGAGACGTGCTTTCATTCAGTATGAGACAGGAAAAAGACTGGAGGGGTTGCTCTCGATAATACCCCGTAACTCACGGCAGTTCAAGCGATTGCCGCGCTTGACTTCACTCTCTCTGATTCCTAGCTTCGCAACCTCTCACCCACTAATGCCCAACATTCGCGATTTCACAACTGCGCTCCGCCAACGGCCGGGAGTCGACGCCGTTCTCGTGCTGGGTAAAGACGGGTTGCTGATCGAAGGATTCGCGGCGCCGGGTCTGAACAACGAAGATCTCGCCGCCCGTGTCCCAGCGCTGGTTTCGGAAGCAGAGAGCCTCGGTCGCGCGACCCTTCAGGGACCGATGAACACGGCAATACTGGAGCACCAGAAGGGCTACGCAATCGTGGCCGCGCTTGCTGATGACACCCTGCTTCTGGTCCTGCTCCGTCCCTCGGCCGATCTCGGTGGACTTCTTTTTGACGTAAGACGCTATCGTGGAAACATCGCGTCCCTGATCTGAGATGACTGAGCCCGCAACCCGCCTCTGTCACATCCTCATTGCTGATGATGAGCCGCACATCGGCCGCATCATCAAGATGAAGCTCGAGCAAGGCCCGTTCAAAGTCAGCATTGCTTACGATGGACAGGAAGCTCTGGACATCGTCAATGGGGACGAGACCGTCGACCTCGTACTGCTCGATCTGATGATGCCACGGCTGAGCGGTCTCGATGTGCTGCGGGAAATCCGCAACCAGGAGCGATTCAAATCGCTCCCCTGCATCATTCTTACGGCGGGCGGAGACGCGAAACACGAGCGTGACGCACTGGCCCTCGGCGCCACACAGTTTCTGACCAAGCCGTTCAGCCCGAAGAAGCTGTACGCGCTCGTCGCTCGTCTGACCGGAGCCCCTGACGAAGCGGGAATAAGCGGCGAGTGAGCCGCTGGGCGGTCGTGCTCGCCGGTGGTGTTGGCTCGCGGTTCTGGCCGCTCAGCACTCCGCAGCGCCCGAAGCAATTGTTGCCGCTGGTAACCGACAAGCCCCTTCTTCGAGACGCAATCGATCGACTGGGGCCGATTGTCGATCCTTCGCATACCCTGGTGCTGACGAACGCCAGCCTCGTCAAACCGATTCGCGCGCTGCTGCCGCCGATTCCCCGTGAGAACATCATCGCGGAGCCACGGCCGGCGGGAACCGCGGCGGCGCTCACCTGGGCCGCGTTGACGATCGAGCGGCGGGACGGCGAGGACGCGACGATGATCTCGATCCACGCCGATTGGGCGATAGGAGATGACTCACGGTTCCGTGAGGTTTTGCTGCTCGGAGAAAAAGTCGCAAAGGAGACTCACACCCTCGTCACGGTTGGTGTGGTGCCGACACGGCCGGATCAAGGGTTCGGCTACATCCAGCCTTCGGATCCCGATGACCCCGGCGGATCTCCGGTCAAACGCTTTGTAGAGAAACCGGATAAGGCGCGCGCCCGAAAGCTCGTTTCGGAAGGATTTCTCTGGAATTCCGGAATCTTTGTCTGGACGGTCGGCGATTTTCTGGAGCAGGTACGACAGCACGCACGAGAGCTGAAAACGGCAGTCGCCCTCGGCCCGGATTCGGAAGCGGCTGACTTCTTCGCCGCCGTCGAAACCCCCGTGTCAGTCGACAATAGCGTCCTCGAGCGCAGCGGAAGCGTCACCGTCCTTCCCGGGGATTTTGGGTGGGACGATGTTGGAACGTGGGCAGCTCTCGGCCGGGTGAAGGCCAAGGATGAGTTTGGCAACGTCACCCGCGGCGAGGTTCACATGGTGGACTGCGCCGACAACGTTGTCTACGCCGACAACGGAAGCGTGGCGATGTACGGCGTTGACAATCTGGTCGTGGTGGTGCACGATGGCCTCACGCTGGTCACGACGAGAGAGAGAGCGGCCGATCTGAAGCGACTCGTCGAATCGCTTCCGGCAAAGCAAAAGGGTGACGCATGAGCGCGCTCTATTTTTACGACGACGCACGGGCAAGGCAGTTCGAACCGTTTGCGCTTACACGGCCGGCGTCGGAGCTGCGTGCGGGAACGACGCTGACGCGGCATCGCTGGGAGCGCGCGACTGGACTGAAAAGCGCGGGCTTCATCAGCTCGGCGCATCTGTCCCAGTTCGAAGAGGCTAACGCTCCACCGGCAGTGTCGGGTCAGTCGGAGATTCCCGCGGGGTCCGTGCTCGTGAACTCGCGCTGCATCGTCCCGCTCGGTCTCAAGCTCGACGCCTTCGACTTGCTGATGGCTGACGGAGGGGCCTGCGCGGTGAAACTCGCCAGAGCGCTGCCAGTATCTCAATTCGCCAGCGGCGCGGTCGACATCGGAAGCATTCAGACCAGCCTCGGCGGAAGGAAGATCCAGGCGCGGTGGATGAACGAGGTCTGGGACTATGTGGCGACTCTGGTCGATCAGCTGCTGGAAGACATTCCCGCCAAAGCGAAGCTGCTCGAAGGGACAGCGAAAACGAACGTAACGACTATCGGGGACCACGGGGTTTTCGTCGAGGAAGGAGCCGACATCGGACCGAACGTGGTATTCGAGGCCAAGGCGGGACCGATTCTCATCAGGAAGGGGGCTGTTGTCGCGCCTTTCACGCATCTCGTCGGGCCAATCGCAATCGGAAAGAACTCACAGATTCTTGGCGATCGCGTAGCGACGTCTTCCATCGGCGACGATTGCAAAGTGCACGGCGAGCTGAGCAATTCGATATTTCTCGGGCACGGGAACAAGTCGCACGCGGGATTTGTGGGACACTCCTATCTCGGACGTTGGGTGAACCTTGGAGCGCTGACTACCACCAGCAACCTCAAGAACACCTATGGTCCAGTTCAGCTGTGGACTCCGTCGGGAGTTCGCGGCACAGGTCAGCAATTTCTCGGGACGCTGTTCGGGGATCACGCGAAGACCGGCATCGGTACCATGCTCAGCACCGGCTCAGTGATTGGGGCCGGAGCCAATGTGTTCGGCGGCAACATGCCGCCCAAGGCCGTGCCTCCATTCGCGTGGGGAGAAAGCGAACCCTACGACACGTACGACGTAACTAAATTTCTGGCAGTGGCCGAACTGGTGATGTCACGGCGTCACGTCGAGCTGGGAGCAAAGGCGCGGCAACAGCTCACGGAAGCTCACAAGAAGCGTTGGAGCGTTTGATGAAGTTGTGGGTGTTGGGCAGTGGCAGCAGCGGAAACGCGATACTTCTCGAGACGGCGCGGACACGGATTCTGGTCGACGCCGGATTCTCTCCGCGCGTGCTCAAGCAGCGTCTTGCCGTCGCCGGCGTGGCGCCCGATTCGATTGAGGCGGTGGTGGTCACCCACGAGCACACCGATCACGTCAAAGGTGTCGCGGCTGCCGCTCGAAAGTGGGGCTGGACGATCGTCTCCACCGCCGGCACCCGTATGATGTGCCCGGACTGGAGCGCGCTGAGAACGATTCTGACGCCTCGGAAGAGCGAGGTCGTCGTCGGGGATTTTCACCTTGAGACCGTTCCTGTCGCCCACGACGCGAACGAGCCGATCGCAGTGATAGTGACGTCGATCGCCGAAGGCGCACGTGCGGGAATCGTCTATGATCTCGGGCACGTGACGGAGACGATCTCGAGAGCGCTAGACAAGCTCGACGTGCTGGTGATCGAGGCGAATCATGACGAAGGCATGCTTCGCACTGGTCCGTACCCGCCGTCGGTGCAGGCGCGAATTCGCGGCAGGTTTGGGCATCTGAGCAACAGCGAGGCGGCGTCGCTGGCGGGTCGCAGCATCCACTCGGGGCTGAACAACATCGTGCTCGCTCACCTGAGCGAGCAGAACAACACGCCGCGTACTGCGCTGGGAACGGTCGGCGACACGCTGCGCCGTGGGCGCTTCAAAGGGCGACTGACGGCCGCCGCTCAGAACACTGTGGTGGGTCCGATCTTCGTCGGGGCGAGCATGGCATCCGCCCAGGCCCCGCTGCAACTGGCGCTAGGTCTGTAGTCTCAGGGCTTTGGCCGCCGGCTGCCCGCGACAATCGCGAACATCAGCGCGGCAACGATAATAAGTCCGAAAAGCCAGTAAAAATTCATCCCTCAGCGACCTTCGAGATCCCGCTCGCCGGGGATTTTTCTTTCCGCCCTTCCCTCGCCCGGGTGCGACTGCGCTTCGTGAAAGCGCTCACCCTTTAATCGCACTGCATCGACAAAGCGCTCGTACTCAGTGTCCGACAGCTCGTCGGCGATCGCGGGCACCAGGCCCTTCACCAGAGTGATGCGCTCGGCCAGGGTCAGCTCGTTGACAGCGGTCACCAGCTTGCGCAGCCGCGGGTGATTCATCCACTCCGTTTCCTTGCTCGTTGTCATGACCTTCTCCGAGAACCCTGGCTGGGTTCGGGTGATCCTTGCCGGCAAACTCGTATGGCGTGCTCAGGAAAATGCAATGGCGGCCGGTGACTGGCTAGTCAGATCTGAGTCGCGGCTGGTGGAACGACATTTGTATTAATCACATGTACCGTACCCATCAAACCAACGCGAGCCAACCGGCCAGATGACCATATCACGTAAGACTTTAGCACTCTTTGCCCTCATGACGGCGGCGATCACCGCCGAAACGGCGTGCGCGCAGCTGGAACTGCCCCGCACGGCAACCATTAGTGGTAGGGACACGTCCTCCCAAACCGATTCGGCGGTATACGCGAAGGCGGCTGCCGAGCGCGGTGAGGAGGGGCCTCTGACCCTCCAGGCGGACCTGAGCTCCCGCATGCTCTTTGTGAAGCGCGGAGAAACGACAATCAAGACGTACCAGGTGGCCGTCGGCCAGGAGCGATACCCAACACCGTCCGGTAGCTACGCCATCAAAAAGATTGTCTGGAACCCGAGCTGGAAGCCGCCTCCGGGTGCAGACTGGGCCAAGGGGAAGTCTGCCAAGGGTCCCGGCGATCCAGGAAATCCCATGAAAGTCGTGAAGATCTTCTTCAAGGAACCTGACTACTACATTCACGGCACCGATGCGGTCGGAAGCCTCGGCGAAGCCGCATCACACGGTTGCCTGAGGATGGATCCAGAGGAAGTCGCCGACCTCGCGAAGCTGATTATGGAACACGGTGGCGAGCCACACGAAGAGAACTGGTTCTGGCGCATCCTGCACTCCCGGCGCGAGGAGAAGGTCGTCTATCTCGACAATCCGATTTCGTTGACTGTGGCCGACTGATCTCACGCGTAACAAAAAGGGCCGACTTTGAAGTCGGCCCTTTTTCATTTCCAGTTCTCGCCGCTACACCGTCAACGGTGTTCGCCTTGACGCGCGGAAGCCTGCGAAAGCGCCAGCGGCGAGCTTGAGCAGCGAAGCCAGAATGTAAGCGCGGGGAACTCCCTGGTGACCGGCCAACGACCCGCCCACCGAGAGCGCGATTGCCGCGATCGCCACTACCGTCGCGTGCGCAATGTGGTTCGCCACCAGGCGCGGCATGAGGAGGTTGGCGAAGAGATAGACGTAAATCGTTCCCGCCAGAACTCCCAAAACTGCGCCGGCTTGAGCACCAAAGGCAGCGTACTCAGCATCCGACAGACCGCGGCGGAACACGTAGTGGTGCAGTAGCACCGCCGCGATGATGGTGATGATCGTGGCAATCTCCGCGAGCAACCCGTAGCCGATGGCCCGCAGCCAGTGATCCCGGCGCGGCTGGATCACCGGAGCGGTCATCTACTTCTTCACCGTAAACGGTGCGCTGTACTGCCGATCGTCCCAACTCAAAGTGATGACTCCGCCCGGACCACGCGGCGCGACGCCGATGACGAACTGCTCCACCGCGGGGCTGATCTGCTTGCTCGCCAGGTCCACCCGGACAAAATCCTTGTCGGCGTGGTAGTCGGTCCCCCACTGCCCGGTCTCGCTGTTGAAAATCAACTTGGCGCCGGTTGGCGTTGGCACCGTCCAGAGCGTGTACTTGCCGGCCGGAACGACGGTCGATCCGAACGTCAGATCCTTGTCGGTGCTGAAAACCGTCGCGGCATTCGCACCGGTGCGCCAAACCTGATTCCAGGGGACGATGTTTCCGAAGATCACGCGCCCGCGTTTGAATGGCCGGCTGTAGGCGACGACCACGTTTGCGCCGCCAATCGTCTCCTTCGTCGTGTCCGGTGGCGACATCTGACCCATGGTGCCGCCCTTGGCGACTTCGGCCGCCGCCCACGACTTCACGACGTTGTCGAAATCGATGCTGGGAACACGCTGTGCAACTGTCTTCACCGTCGTGGCGCTGGCGTCGATGCCGAGGATGTTACCGCGTGAATCGACCTTGGCGACTTCGGTCCAGCCGGGGAAGAAGGTGCTGGTGAACGCCACCGAATCTGCGCCGCGCCGCCGCAGTATAATTGATGGAGTCGGTCCGTCACCAGGAGCGATCAGCGCATAGGAAACAGTATCTCGCCCGAGCTTCGCGGAAGAGAGCAGCTGTTCGTAGATACCGTAGGACGTGGGCTCGACACCGATCATCGGCGCCACCCCGCCGTGATACGATTTCTTACCGCTCACGGTTGTATCGGGCTTTCCATTCCGCTGGATTTCGATGACAGCGGTGGTGTCGGCGAAGCGAGTCACACTTTGCATTGCCGGCGGGGCACTCGGATCAGTGCCCGGCCGGCGAACCGAAGTGGTGAGCGATTTGATCTCACCCTTCGCGCCGAGGTCGGCGAGGTAGTGAATCGTGCGCACCCGAGGGTATTTGAGGAGCAGGTCTCCCTCGAGCTTGCTGCTGGAGCGAGTGAAGCGCTCGACTGCGACAGTGTCCGTACCGAGACGGGTGACGATGTACGCCGGCGTCGTGGTTTGAGCGGCTACGGGAACGGCGGCGAAAAAGCCCAACGCGAGTGACGCGATCCTGGCTGACATTTTTGTATCCTGCTATGTGGGAACGAGTTTGCGGCGAGCCCTCTGATAGTGCATCGCCGCACACGGGGTTGCAACACCTATAGGACACCCGCCGCCAGGCGCGCGGTTTCTTGAGTCTCGTCCGCCTCAGCCGCCGCGCGATCGGAGGCGCCAGCGACGGCATCGAGTGCGCCGTTGAGATCGGCGACCAGATCATCACCATCCTCGATTCCGACGGAGAGTCTGAGCAGCGAGCTCGAAATCCCCGCCTTCGTTCGGGCCGCGTCGTCCATTGACGCGTGCGTCATGGTCGCCGGATGCGCGATCAGACTCTCCACTCCGCCCAGCGATTCGGCGAGAGTGAAAAACTCGAGGGAGTCGATGAATCCTTCAATTGACGCGACCCCGCCGGCGATCTCGAAGCTCACCATCGCTCCGAAACCGTATTGCTGATTCGCGGCAATGGCGTGTCCGGGATGATCCGTCAGTCCTGGATAATAGACCGTCTCCACTTGTTGGTGGTTGGAGAGGACGTCGACCACCCGAGCCGCATTCTCGCAGTGCGCGCGGATCCTCGGATGGAGAGTCCGGATTCCACGGAGCGTCAGAAAACTGTCGAAAGGCGCTCCGGTAATTCCGAGACAGTTCGCCCACCAGGCGAGCTCTTCGACCAGCGAAGGATCGGCCGCCACCACCGCCCCACCCACCACGTCGCTGTGTCCATTCAGATATTTGGTGGTTGAATGGACGACGAGATCAGCGCCGAACTCGATCGGGCGTTGCAGGGCCGGCGAGAGAAAAGTGTTGTCGACGCATACCGTGGCTCCGGCGTCGTGACCCGCGGCGACGATTGACGAGAGATCGGTGATTCTGAGCAAAGGATTGCTGGGCGTTTCTATCCAGAGCAATCGGGGACGCTTCGCTGCGACGATGTCGGCGGCGGTCGGCTGCGTCAAATCGACGAATTCGACGTCGAAATGGCCGCGCGCTGCGAGAGAGCACAGAAGGCGATGGGTGCCGCCGTAACAATCGTGGGCAGACAGCACCAGATCGCCCGGCCGCAGGAGCTGCAGTACCAGCGCGACGGCCGACATGCCGGTGCTGGTAATGACCGCGCCCTTCCCTCCCTCGAGATCGGCGAGCGCGCACGCAAGGTAGTCGCGCGTCGGATTGCCGGTGCGCGTGTAGTCGTACCGACCCTTCTTCCCGAAACCGTCGAACGCAAACGTCGAGCTGAGATGAATCGGCGGAACAACCGCACCGTGATGCAGATCTTCGGCGATTCCGGTGCGGACGGCACACGTGGCGGGTTTGCGCGATCGCGCATCCTGACCTTTCGCGATTCTGCTCATGAAATCGCCCCCGCATCCAGTTGAACAAGCTCGGTGATGAACGGCGCGACGCGCTGCCAGTCACCGAGGAAAGCATCGTGGCCGTAGGAGGAGTCAAGCTCGATGAGCTGGCTTGGTCCGCTCAGCCTTCTGGCCAGCTCGCGCGACTGGTCGATCGGCACCAGCCTGTCGCTGCTGACCGCGATCACCGTCGTGGGGACGGTGATGCTCTCGGGTCGCACCGAGTGTAGGTCGAGGGACAGCGAAAGGGAATTGTATCGATCTGACGTCCAGTTGTCGGCGAATTTTTCTCCGCTGGCCTTCAGATAACGCCCGATTCGATCCTCGGTGGAACGCGCGTCGAGCTCCCCATCACGGTTGACTCGATCCTCGAAATACGCCGGTGTCAGATAGCTCGTGATTGCGATGCCACGAGCAATCGAAATCGCGTCTCGCTCGCGGCCGAGGCTCGATCCGAGTTCCACCACCCGCCGCTGGAGATGTCTGAGTGCGGTCGACATGGGATCGCTCTCGTGGGCGGCGCTGATCGCGATCACCCTTCCGGCGCGCCGCGGAAACGCAGCGGCAAAGGCGAGTGCGACCATTCCGCCGTACGAAGCCCCGACGATGGAGTGGACCCGCTCGATCCCCGCGTGATCGAGCGCGGCAGCGAGGGCGCGAGCCTGGTCGTCAGTCGTCACCGGCGGCTTCTCCGGCGAGCTGCTGATGTAGTCAATTGAGATCACTCGCACTGTCGTCGTGTCGACGGCGTGACCGATTCCGACCACATCCTCCCACCAACCGAGCCGTTGGTCGGCGGGGAATGACGCGACGTGCTTCGACGCGGAGATTCCGCCGAGCACCGCCACGACGGGTGCGCCGGCGACTCCGTTGATCTCGTACGAGACAAAGCTGTTATCGAGCGGCGCCTCGCCGGTCAGGCAGCAGTTGGTCCGGAATCCCAGATCGATTTCGTTCTCGGACGCACGGTTGGGCAGCAGAATGGGCGTTGTCATGACGCCACCTCCTCTTTCTGCGCAATCGCATACCGCGCAAAGAAAGATTCTGCGCCAAGCCGGCAGAGCGCGGTGACGAGCTGATGCGCCCGATCAAAGGTCGTCGGGTTGGTGACTAGCCACGACACACCGTCGCGCTCCGACACGTCGACTGGAGTGAGACGCGCCGCGGTGGCGAGCGCCGTGAAAACGTCGGCCTGGATCCGCCCTCCAACCAGCCAGCGATGACTACGCCAATCGGCGATGGAGACGAATCGCGCTGCGTCTCCGCCGCGATCGTTGGGAGGCGACGAGAATCTCACCAGATCGCTCAACAACGCGGCCGCTGTCGGCGCTCCACCGGCTCCCGGCCCTGACACGCTGAGCGGCGACGTCCAGCCGAGATCGACCTCGACCCGATTCTCTTCCTGCGTTGTGCGCGCGAAAGAGCTGGCAGGATGAACGATGACCGGCTCGACTGAGGCGGTGATTCGATTGCCATCGAGCTGACTACACTCGCCCAGCAAGCGAAGCCGGCCTCCGGTCTCTGCTGCCAAACGCACCAGTGTCTCCAGTCCCGGTATCGGCGAGACCCGGCGGACGTTCAAGTCGGCGGGTCTCACTCCGAAGGCGATCCAGGCGATGATCGACAGCTTGGCGGCGGCGTCCCTGCCGTCGAGATCGCGAGAGCAGTCCGCTTCCACCAGTCCACGCTCGCGAGCTTTTGCCAGCGCGTCGTCGAGGGTCGAACCCGCCTCCAATTCGGAAATGACGAAGTTCGAGGTGCCGTTCAGGATTCCGCGAACGGATCGCGGCGCCGAGGCGCCGACAAGATCCCGCAGGGTGGAGATCACCGGTGCGCTGCCGCCGACCGCCGCGCCAAAGTCGAGGCCGGTGC
>Ga0157378_10004657_pt1 | contig 12029 bp, 6 predicted proteins | sample M65metaG_FD_115309 | JGI IMG/M metagenome (GOLD analysis project Ga0157378, IMG submission 115309) | Miscanthus rhizosphere microbial communities from Kellogg Biological Station, Michigan, USA - M6-5 metaG | ecosystem: Host-associated > Plants > Roots > Rhizosphere > Soil | place: USA: Michigan...
CCGGGAACTGTGGTCACGTCATCCTTGCCGAGACGATAGTAGACCGGCCCCGGCATGTCCCAGGTGGCAAGTAAGGCTGAGCGTGTCTGCTGATAGTCGGCCGGCGCAATCAAGGTAATCCCCGGTTGTAGCCGCATCAAACCCAGATCTTCTAGAGCAAAATGCGTGGCGCCGGCGCTGCCGTATTCAAAGCCTCCGCCAACACCGACGATGCGCACCGGCAGCCGGTGATGAATTGGTCCATTACGAATGAATTCATAAGGCCGCATCGACGCAAAAGTTGAAATCGAATACACGAACGGAAGAAACCCGGCGTCCGCCAGGCCGGTAGCAACGCCGACCATGTTTTGCTCAGCCACACCCATGTTCAGAAATCGCCGCGGATGTCTTTCAACAAACTCCTCGAGCGCATTAAAACCGAGATCGCCCGTCAAAAGCAGAATGCGAGGATCGCGGTCGGCGAGGTCGGCAAGCGTACTGGCAAAAGTCTTTCTCAAAAGGTTTAGTTTTCCACTTCGGTCATGGCTTCCTGATACTCGCTGTCGGACATCGGCAAGTAATGCCACTTAATCTGTCGTTCCATAAAAGACACGCCTTTGCCGAAAACCGTGCGGGCGATGAGAACATGAGGCGGACCGGACCCGACGTCGAGATCTGCGATTGTCTGCTGAATTGACTTCGGATCGTGGCCGTCAATTTCATGTACGTCCCAGCCGAAAGATCTCCAGCGCTCGGCCATGTTTTCGAGAGCGAGCACCTGCTCGGTGTAACCCAGCGCCTGCTGGCCGTCCAGATCAATTACCGCCACCAGGTTCGACATTTTATGATGGGCCGCGAACATGACTGCTTCCCACAGCGACCCTTCATTGCATTCGGCATCACTAACCAGCACAAACACGCGCCGGTTTGAGCTTTGCAGCCGCGCAGCGAGGGCATGTCCGGCTCCGACAGCCAGGCCCTGGCCCAATGATCCGGTTGAGAAGTCGACGCCCGGCAAACAATGTTCGGGATGAACGCCGAGCATGCTGCCATCTGCGCAAAAAGTATTCAGCTCATCTTCCTTCAGCCAGCCTTTAAGGAAGAGCGCTGCATAAACCGCCAGCGCCGCGTGGCCCTTCGACAGGATGAATCGATCGCGCTCGTGATCTGATGGAGCCGAAATCTTAAGTACTGTTTGGTACAGCACCGCGATCAAGTCGGCTACAGACAGCGCGGACCCGATGTGTCCAACATGGGCTCGCTTTGACTGCTCGAGAATGATTTGTCTGATCCGGCGAGATGAAATCGGGCCTTCTCGGTGATTGATATTCACAGTTGAGACTTACTATAAAAAGGATCATGGCCAATCAGCAAGGAGCGGATCGAATGGGAAAGGCGCGCATTCCCACGAGTGAAAACAAACCTTGTCTACCTGAAAAGGCAATGTCATAGTGTTCGGCCCCGCGCTCCGGCTCGAATAACAAGATGAATCTTCCCAAACTTAAGTCACTCTTTCCTTCGGGTGAATCGGTTAAGTCGACGCTGTCGTCACGTTTTGTCTTCTGCCTGGGTGCGGCCGCGCTGATGGTCTTATTGCGCTTGTTGATTTTCGACTACGCTGTTTTCTTTAAGCTCGAGGCGGTGCCGAATCACGATATGTATGGAGGCGCATCGTTTTTCGCAACCAGCATGCATTCGCTCAGGCTCAGCGGAGAAATTGCGTGGTGGAATCCAATCACCCACAACGGATACGCACAATACTATCAATCCTTTTTTTCGCCTCTGGCTCCCACGTCGCATCACGTTGTGTTCATCTTCTGGGCCCTATTAATTCGGGCGCTTTCGGGGTTTGGGATTCACATCGCTGAGTACAGGCAATATTTGATTGTTACCTACATAGTCCTTCCCTTCCTTTCGTTTTCCGCATTTGCGTATTTCGCATCGCTACTCTTCCGTCACCGAGCCACGGTTTTTCTAATGTTGCTCACATACGTGTTTTCAGGCATTGGACTGTGGAATTCTGCCTGGTTTTTCTTCCAGGAACCGTTCAGCTTTTTCTTTCTGCTGGCAGCTGCGCTCGCGGCGCTCCAAAGGCCAACACCGCGACGATTTCTGATCCTCGCCATCGCCCTGTTGGTTCAACTGACGTCGGCAAATTATTGGACGGTCTTTAATTCCTGGTTTTTCATGATTCTGGCCGCAAGCTACTGGTGGGTGTACCCAAATCAGGTTCGGCGGTTATTCGTGCAGTGGTGGCGCTGGGTGAAACAGCGACGATTGATTTGGGCAACGGCGGGCGTCTTGTGGCTGATAACTCTCGCTGCATGGATGCTGATAATGGGAACGATTGTACGCGAGCAGAGTGGCAAATATGTCGGCCAGAGCGAACCGTACACAGCGGCGGAAGCTTATGGCCGGGTCCGCGAAATACGCCGGTTCACTACCGAACTGTTCAACCCGAATATCCAGCGCGCACTGATCTCGTATCCCGAACGCAATGACATGCACAGCGCGCGTTACCTGGGCGTAATTCTCCTGCCACTGCTCATCGTGGTGGGCGCCAGTCGTTGGCGTCGTCGTGAGCGCTGGCTGATAGTGAGTGCGGCTATCGTCCTTGTCGTTTGTCTGGCGCCGCCTTTTTTGCTCGCGCTCTGGGAAAGGTTCCCCTTCATGAGTCGAATTCGACACGTCTTCGACTTCTACACGTATTACTGGGAACTATTGATTGTATTTTTGGCCGGAGCCGGAATGGAGATTCTGCTCACGCGCTCTTTCAGCGATAAGACTCGTCTGACACTGCGCGCGCTTATCTCAGGTCTCGCTATACTGAGCCTGACTGTGATGCTGGTGTTCCTCGCCTTTTCTCAAAACTTCAGGCTCGATAACCCGAACCTTCAGGCGAACCTTCATGTGACCCTGCTGGTGCTAATTACTTCAGTAGCGATCATTCAGCTATTGCGCTTTCCCACGATTAAGAATCGCCGGCTCTTCGTATTCTTGATGTTGGTTCTGGGCGTGACGGACTTGACCAGATATTTCTGGGAGGTAAACAGACTCGATCGCGTTTTCACCGCCGCGCGATTTCACACGCCGGTTTCACTGCCAGCCGAAGCTCAACAGAAGTTGAGGGCAGTGTGGCCTGATCCGAATCTGAAACAAGGATTTGAAGCAGGCCGGATCGGCAATCTGCCGGTCGCCAATGACTTGTGGCCTTACAATATTTTCATGCGCCATCGCGACCTTCGACAATTGTTCGAAACGTCAGAGGCATTCTACCGACGGGAGCTTGAGGGTCCACCCCTCGAATTCTTTTCCACGACGATTCCCGTTTCAAGTTTCAGCCAAACCGACAGTCTGATTAAAAACACGCCTGAGCTTTCCCTCGGGAATAAAGCTCTGCTGGTTCAGGATGGTTCGCCGCCGACGGCCCAGGCTGCGCCGCTTGATCTCGCGTCGGTCGAGGCGCCGGCAGGATTTACCTATCAATTCCGTCAAACCGGCTATAACGATTTCGATCTCGAGGTTTCTGCGCCGCAGACAGGTTGGTTATTGATTCGCCAGTTAAATGATCCGACCTGGAAAGTGATCCTGGATGGCCAGCCCGCCCGCCCAGTCCAGGCGAATGTGGCCGGAATGGGTTTACCGCTCGCAACGGGCCGCCATTCGATTCACATGGAATACAGACCATTGGCACGCCGCCTTTATTGGAGCGCGTGCGCTTTGCTTTGCCTCACGTTATTGACTCTCGGCATCATTGCCGGGCGCAGCAAATCGACGTTCCCAGAAACTTAACTGTGCGGCGTGTTAAAGACCTAAGAAAATTAAAAGCCGGCCTTCAATGAAGGCCGGCTTGATTCGTCAAGATGATCGGCTGATTAGAAGCGGTTGCGGTACTCGGAAGAGTTCAAGAAGCCATTGATCATCGTGCGATAGTCGCCGGTTGTATCCATGGTGTGAATCCAATCGAGATATAGGATGTCCGGGTCGCGTCGCAGATAACCGTGATACTGATTAACCACGAAAGCTTCGTTGTAGTACTTGGAATAAACTTCAGAAGTTTCCGTAACGGCCCTGAGCACCTGAGCGCGCGTTTTTGTGCCCGCGGTCAAGTCGCTGATCAACTGAGTGCGCGTGCCGGCCGGCAAGGTCACACCGGCGGAATTAGCCAACGCATCAACGTAAGCGGCCGGATCCGTAACTGATCCGAATTTGTTCACAAACTCCTGACGCAGCACAAAATCGTTGGCGAACTGCACGCGGTTAGCTTCTAACTGCGCGTCAGTCAGAAAACCGCTCACGCGACGAGCATCAGGAATGAATTCGGCATACTTCGGCAAACGATGGAAAGCCACCGAGTAGAATCGATAAGCCCAATATCGTCTGACCTGATATTCCTCGGAACGGAAAAAGTCGGACGAGACCTCGATTCGATCACAAAAGCCCTGCGAGTTCTGGCCACTCGGCGGACAATTCGCGAGCACGTTCATCCAGCCCTGGAAACCAGCCGGCTCAGGCATGCGCCCGAGGAAGTCAACATAGTGTTGCTGGATCAAGAAATCGTTGTCGTCGATGGTGATGGGCGTGTTCGTACCGGGCCGCAAGCGCAACGGCTTGACCTTCACGTTGCCGTAGAACAGTTCAGACGGCAACGACGGATCCTCAGTGACAATCCTTAAAGTGGGAGGACTCTGACCAAAGGCCGCCACGGCTGCCATCGTCATGATCAAAAAGATAACTGCCAATCTCATCGTGATACTCCTAGCCTACGGAAAGATTCTTACTCAATGAGGAAGGGCTTCCGGTCAGCGCCAAGCGATGTCGTTTTCGAGATGCTGGAGCCAGTTTGCAGTTTATTCTGCGGATTTTTGATTGTCAACCAGTTTGCCCTGCGCGATGGACGGCATCCTCCACCACCGATTTACAAACAGTATGCCCAGCAAAACTGCGAGTGAAAGGCCGGTAATTCCGGCGCCAAAATAGAACCTGCGGGGCGCGAATTCAAACCGAACCTGGTGTCGTCCAGCCGAAAGTTGGACGCCCCGGAGCGCATAATTGGCGACAAAAATTTGCGCCGGGAGGCCATCGATTGTGGCCCGCCAGCCGGGGTAAAAGAGATCGCTGGTGACCAGGAATGATGGCTTTTCGGAGTAGGTTTCCACTTCCATGGTGGTATCGGTCAATTTGGTTACGGAAGCCCGTTCGGATAAATCACGAGGTCCCGAAGGCAGGTTTACCCGCGAATCCTCTAACAACGCCATTCGGGTCGGATCGTAAGGACGCCCATCCGGTAGCCGGGAGTTCCGGATCGCGTTCAAGATCTTTTCGGGTTCCAGCGTTACGGTCTCCGAAGTCAACCAGGCCCGTGGCAGTACGCGCAGATTCCGGTAGATTCGCGCATTGCCGGATTCTTCCATCAACTGCCAACGGTCACCGCGCGCGGCAATCGGGTCAAGCGGAACTGATGATCGCGTGTTTGGATTCACCAGGCTAAGCTTGTTAATGGAGATCGCCTCGGTCTGTCCGGCCCAGGAAAATTCCAGGTATTGGAGGTTCCTCAATTTACTGAACGACAACGTCGTTACGTAGAAGTGGCCTTCACAGGCATCGGTATTCATCTTTGCCGGGAAATTGCTGAAAATGGTTGGGCGCTGGTGTCTCATTGAAGGCCGCACAGTTGGACAGTCGTAAGCCCACTCGGCTGTGTCACGTCCTGCCACCACCGTTTGCGTCTCGCGGTTCCCTGCTCCGTCCGTTGCCGACACTCGCAAGGTTTCGGCGCCGTCCGGCGTCCCGCCCGAGCACGCGAGGCGGCTCACGACGCCCACAGTTGTCGCGTCGACTGGATTGCCAAAATCAAACCTGATCGACTTGCTCGCCGATTCGACGCAGGCGCTCGCGCCAACCCAGAAATCCATATCGTCAGAATTCCAGAGGACTCCGTTGGCCTCTTTAGCGGGCATGATCTTTGGCATCGTTACGTAACGCACGCCTGCCAAATTCAAAGCTTGATTAGTCGACTGTTTCCACACGGGATCGACACTGCCGTCCGGACGCATCGACATCAGTTCATTGACATGGGCCGGGCTCAATGGACTGTAACCGGCGGCACTGGCCAGGCCCCACAGTCGCGACACATTTGGCGGCGCCTCGTCCGCCGCGGCCTCGGTACCACGCAAGGCGAGTATGCGTTCACGTTTGGCGGCCAACTCATTAGTGTGATCGACGGCGACGGCGGGCGGTTGCAGGATTGTTTTGGGCTGCGAATCCTGATGCCAGCTCAAGAGTAAACCGAAACTCGACAAGTCCAAAACCAGTAGTAGGAGCAACAGGCTCTTGCGGATAATCGATTCAGCCGAACCTTGCCACCAGACGAAGACCAGCGACGCGAGTAGAAAAATTATGAGCGGGATCGCGACGGCGGGATTATTCCACGGAAGCGCGTTGAGGCGTGCCGTGCCTCCTTGTGCCAGCGCGTACTCGCCGCGCCGCATGAACAAGAACGCCAAACCCGCCAGCACCACCACCGTGGTGCCGCCCACAATTTTCCAAGTCAAAGCTCTGGTTACCGCGCGGCTCAGCACTGCATTTACACCTACACCCGCTAAAACGCTGACGGCAAAAGTAAGCTCCAGTAAGTGCCGAGCAGGCGCGCGAAACTTGCCGAGCAACGGCAACCGATAAATCAGATGAGCCAGCGGCGTTTGATCACCCAGCGCCAGCAACAAAGCAATCAACACGACGCAGAGCCAGAAAATCGACACTAGTTTGCGGCGCGCAACCGTGAAGCCCACCGCCGCCAGCATCAAGGGCAAAAGACCCACATAGCCGGCCATCTCCGTCGGGTTCCACGCTCCGAAATAAGGCGTGTCGCCGTATCGCTGCAGGCCGCCGAAAACGGCGGGGAAAATGAACGACACAATCTGTTTGAAGGGCAGCGAATAAGAAACAAAATCTGAAAAGCCATATTCAGAACGCGTGCTCAAGCCCGCCAACTCTGCGGCGGGCAGCAGTTGCACCGCGCTCAAGCCAAGACCAAGCGCAAAAGCGACGGCCGCAGCAAGGTAGTAGCGAGTACGTCCGGCCGGCGCGTTCCAGCCCATCGCAATTACGTAGCCGGCAGCAAGAACCAGCGAATACAAAACAATTTGTAGATGCCCCGCGAAAACACAACACGCAATTGCCGCACACGTGATGGCGAACCACGCGCGGCTGAATTTTTTTCGCTGCATCTCCAGCGACCAAATTATCAACGGCAGCCATACCGCAGTGTGCACCATCGCGGTGTGACCCAGGTGGGCCATCATAAAGCCGCTCATTCCATAAACGGTCCCGCTTACCACGCTCGCCAACTTTGATCGCGTCAGCGCATACACATAGCCGTAGGTGAAGCAGGCCGCCATCACGTAGGCCGAAAGCACGAAGATGTTCCAGCCGTCGGGCACGAGCGAGAGCAGCGTGGACGGCGGGTACCAGGACATCACCTGCGGATCTGCCATCATCGGAAAGCCGCAGAAAAGCATCGGGTCCCACAAAACCTTGCTCGATTGAAAGAAGGTGAGGTGATAAAGCAGTCCATCACCGAGGCGTCCTCCACCGGGAGCCAGCAATGAATTGGAAAAGAGAACGGGCGAAAAAAATATGGTGAATAAGGCCGCGTAAGTAAGCAGCACGAGACCGGCATGGCTCGCCGAACTTTTGAAGGCGGGACTTAGCCGCGGACGGTCTGCTCGCATGCTTATTCGGGTGTGGCCAAAATATCAATGTGAGAAGTGCCGTGCTGGTCGAAGACATTCATGACTTTTTGAATTTCCACGCCGCATTCAATCACGCGGCCGTCAAACTCCAGGACAGAGATACCATATCTCTCGGAAATTAGCTTTTGCAGATACGCTTCGGCCGGCACTCCTGAAACATTCCGCAGGGCGGCTGGGGAAAATTCAGAGATGATCGCCGGCCGATGTTTCCGCAACAGGTTTTGCGCGCCTTGCAGGGCCAGATACTCAGCGCCTTCGATATCCATCTTAATCACATCGATGACGGCCTCGTCTTGCAGCACCTTATCGAGTGTCATCGCACGCGTCACGAACCTCATCGGTGTCGATTCGAGATTGACGTCGAAGTCCGAGATAACTCCGTTGCCCTGCATGCTGTCAAAAATTACGTTTCGCTCTCGATCAGCTACCGCGAACGGAAAGATTTCGATGTTGTGGAAATGATTGGCCTTCGCGCTCAGGTAGATAAGTTTGCAACTATGCAGGTCAGGCTCGAAACAAATTACCTTCCCCGAGTCTTTCAATTCGCCAGCCGCGGCCATGCTCAAGTAGCCGATGCTCGCCCCGACATCAACAAAAACATGGCCGGCTTGTAATAACCGGCGGAGCCTCTTCACGATGTGCGGCTCGTACGATCGGCCTTCGGTGATCGCGCGGGTGCCGGGCGAGTCGTTTTCGTAAACGAAAATTCTGAAACCGTCGGCTTCGACCAGGCGCGGGGCTAGTTCCGCGGCCGTCTGCGCGGCCGTGCGGTTGCGAAATTCGACCGAATTCAGAAATACGGCCACCAAACTCTGGACCCGCATGCCACCGTGTATGTTCGAAAGAAATGTCGTCCATCCATCATGGTCCGGTTCGCGATTCAGGAGCAGGCGATAACACTGGTAGATGTCGTTCTCGGTTGCGGCATCCCACTCGCCCGCCCGATGCTCGTCGAATTCGTTTGAGTTTGAGATCACCGGCTACCACCTTTGCGGCAAGACGAGAAACAACTCGCGCCACCTCAACTCGAGGTACGATTGGCGGTCGAGTTCTCAGGCATGCTGCGATAGAGCCATTTCGGCCGAAGCACCATACTGCTTTTTGCCTCCTGGTGGATGGTGCACCGGCAAAAGATATATTGGCCCAACTCGGTCGGACGATCTTTGACCAGTGGAGCAATGGCACTTACCGGGACGCGCGATGTTTCGGCTGGATGCACGTCTGACGTAAACAATGTACCCACGTTGAATCCATTTGAGGTTAACAGTTCAAACAAGTCTCGCGTGGTGTATTCCCGGTTATGCCGGCCGTAGGGTCCATGACCTGAGTAAGGATCGTAAAGATTCTCGCCCGAAACGATTTTGCGCACATTGTCGAGACGCGTCACATTGGGGGTGGTCAAGATAAAAGTGCCGCCGGCTTTGAGCACTCTTTTAATTTCTGTCAGCGCGTGGACCGGGTCGGACAACAGGTGTTCAATGATTTCACAGCAAAGGACCACGTCAAAAGTATCGTCGTCGTATGGGAAGGTGTCTTTCTCGATATTGAATTGGCGATAGGCAAGTTCGACAACTTCGCCTGTGTCGCCGATGGTTACGCGTTGTTTGCCTTCCGCAACTGCTCCGTCAAAAAAATTAGCCAGGCAGAGGTCGGCGTCCCGAAATTTTCGCAGCAACGTGGTCGTGAAGTAAGGGTTTGCGCCCAGCTCAAGAATCTTCTGGCCGGATTTCTCAGGCACCAGGCTGAGCGTATACACGAATCGTTTGAAATCAGCCTCGACATAACCCTTGAGTTCATCAACCGGAGCGTCTTCTACGTGAACTGAATCAAGCAGATTGCGCAGTGCGTCCTCTGACCAGCCCGTGGGAAGCGGCAAAGGCGGAGACTTGGCCAGGTCTTCAACGGCCATTTCGGCGGCATCGATCGGTTCGTCTTCATCCGAATCATCGAGAAAATAAGATTTACCGGCTGCGGCCTCGCTTCCTTCCGGACACGACTCAATCGCCGCCACGAGTAACTCGCGAATCCGATCGGGCACGTACCTGGCCGTCACGTATGACCTGCCTTTTTCGCCCATGGTGGTTCGCCATGGCTGATCAGCAAGCATTTCCTTCAGTTTGTCTTCGAAACTCTGGTAGTCGTGAAACGTCTGCCCGCCGCCGCTTTCGCGAACATGATCCGCCAGCACGTCGGACGCCGCGTTCGCCAGCACCGGCGTTCGCTGCGCCATCGCCTCCAATGCCACGATGCTAAAGCTCTCTCTGCGTGAGGGCATCAGGTAAATCTCGGCGCCGGACATCAAGCGAAACTTCTCTTCCGCGGAAACAAAGCCGCGATAATCGATTTCGGGATGATCCGGAACCGGGATGTCAGTCTTCCCCGTCAGCACCAGGCGCAGAGAAGACGGATACCGCTCTTTGAAGCGGCGAAAATAATCGAAGAGCATTTCACAGCCTTTGTTGGGATCGATGCGGCCACAGTACAGCACGTACGGCGCGTCCAACCGCTCCGGCTCGCGCGGCTCGCTGTCAATGGCCATCGCTACCACGCGCCCGGGCAGCTCGCCCCAAAGTATGTTTCCCAATCGCTGTTCGGCCTCAGTCAACCAGATCATTGAATGTGCCCGGCGCGCGGCATGTTGATAAACAGAAAGGTAAGCAGGCTGTTCGTCATGCAGCGTTGGCGCAAACAGTACGTGACCCTTTGGAATTTCGAGCAGCGAAAACAATGCGGTCGGGTAAAGATAAGTCACCACGATGATGGCGCGGTAATCAGACCAATGACGGCGGAGGTACCTGAGCAGCGAGTCGGAATGCGGTCCGATGCGCCGCACCAGCTCATTCTGTAGTCCGATCGTCCAGGGAATGTGTCTCCTGCAATTGGGCGCGTAACTGCTCACCCCAAATCTGGTGAAGTCTTCGATCATGCGGGTAAATAACTCAGTCCGAAAGGGGCTATAGCCGACGTCCACATGAAAACGCCGGATGTTAATGCCGTCGCGGACTTCGAGTCCTTCAGGCAGCACATTGGTCCAGTAGGCCGCGTCGGTCGCCGTGGTACTCAACACGTCTACCTCGTATTCATTCTTGAGTAAGGTCGCATACTGCCAGGCGAGGGTCTCCGATCCGCCCACTACGCTTTCATGGCAACGCTGAACCACGACTGCAACTTTCTTGCGTGTTGAATTCATTGGATTAGTGGTCACCGCTTGGTTTGTTCTGCTTCCGCAAAACGGGCTCAAGCGCACTCATGAATCGTTTTCCGATCTGCTCGTTGGTAAAACGCTCCTGGTAACGTTGCCAGCCCCGCGCGCTCAGACCCCTGGCCAAAGCTTTTTCGCGCACTATGGAATCTATGGACTCAGCCAACAGATACGGGTTGCGTTCCTCCCACACCAGGCCGGCGGGCCCGATCGTTTCTGGAATTGCGGAAGAAGCATAGGCCGTGATCGGAACTTTCATCGCCATTGCCTCCACCAAAGGCACGCAGAAGCCCTCGTGTTCGCTGGTGGTAAGAAACACGTCAGCCACCTCGTAATAAGCCTTCAGCTCGTGGTCCGACACTTCTCCGGCAAAACTAACCGCGCCCGTCAGGTCCAGTCGCCTTAGCAGTTGTCGCAACAGCTTCGAATATTTTCCCAGGCGCTTCTCTTCCTTGCCCACAATGATAAGCCTGCTCTTTGGATTGTAGTCGCGATGATATGCCGCAAAGGCCTGGATCAGTGTGACATGCCCTTTGTTGGGCGCGACTCTGCCCACCGTGAAAATATTTACATTACTATTCTGATGCTGATTGAGCACGCGCGCATCAGCTTCGATCGAATTCAGGCGATGAACGTGATGAAAAGGGGCGACCACGAAACTCTTTGCTTCGGCCGCTCCGGCATCGATCAACTCCCGCATGTTGTAGGCCGAGGCCGAAAGAAACAGATCGCAATTTGATTGAGCCACCGGTTTCAGCTGGCGCCGGCCTTCAAGGCACATGGCCGCCAGATCACTGCTGTAGGGCGCCATAAACTCCGGCGGAGTAACGTTGTGGTACTTGATGACCTTGCGGCAGGGCAGCTCATTCAACATGTCCAGGCCCGGTTTCCAGCCTCTCGAATAGTGATAGATCAGAATATCAGTGGGCTTTTTGAGAAAGGAGGCCACTCTTGGCGACGGAAGGATTCGCGGTTCGTTTATGCTCCATCCTTCGGCAAAGATCCGCACCTGGTGGTCGAGTGCCTGAAGTGAGCGGTACATACCGAGCACATCATTACTGACTGCATCGCCGGTGGTAATGCTCGGAGTTACG
>Ga0157378_10004660_pt1 | contig 12026 bp, 12 predicted proteins | sample M65metaG_FD_115309 | JGI IMG/M metagenome (GOLD analysis project Ga0157378, IMG submission 115309) | Miscanthus rhizosphere microbial communities from Kellogg Biological Station, Michigan, USA - M6-5 metaG | ecosystem: Host-associated > Plants > Roots > Rhizosphere > Soil | place: USA: Michigan...
CTGTTATGAATTGATCAGCGAATACAAAGGCGGTTTCACTGCTCGCTTCTGGCAAACCGTAGCATTCGTATTCGGAAGCAATCTCAAACAATCGTATGATGCCTCAGGCGAGGATAAGCAGATCGAGAGTATTGTGATGGAAGTGGAACGGATGTACAGATAGACCACGGACTACGGACCACAGACCACAGACGACAGAACACTCGTTTCCAATTTTGAAATTTTCACTCATCAAACTCGCGTCACCCTAATAGCCCATTGGGAAATTGGGAAATCGCCCTTAGTTCGCAGTGCCTTCTTTGTTTGCCGAGCTCTTATTCGAAAAAATGAATTTCCCAATTGCGCAATTTTCCGGAGAAGTGTGATACAAGTACGAAAAGCCAATTTCCCAATCAAAATCAGCCTTCTTCTCTTAATGTGTGACGCAGATTTATTTTGGTTTTCGAAATGATGAAATTTCCCAATTTCCCAATTTTCGCCAGGAGGTTGATGCGCGGATGAAAAGCCAATTTCCCAATCGAAATCAATCTCCTTCTTCTAATGTTTATCCCAAATTCATTTTGCTCTCCCAAAAAATGAAATTTCCCAATTTCCCAATTTTTCGGAGAAGTATGATGCAAGCATGATAAGCAAATTTCCCAATCGGAAATCAGTGCCGCATTTTTTCAATAATTGAGGTGGTCGAAAACCCTTGCTTGATTTCGTTGATGACTACTCGTCCACCGTTAGCGATGACTTCTTTCGCTCCTGCAATTTGATCAACAGTGTAGTCGCCGCCCTTAACTAAAACATCAGGCATGATAGACGTAATAAGTTCGAGCGGAGTGTCTTCCTCAAAGATTACTACAGCATCCACCATAATCAACGATGCGAGTACTATAGCCCTTGAGGCTTCATCATTAAGGGGACGCGAATTTCCTTTCAGTCGTTTTGTGGAAGCATCGGAGTTCAAACCAACGACGAGAAACTCTGATTCTTTAGCGGCTTGCGACAACGAAAAAATATGTCCCTGATGAATGATATCAAATATGCCGTTGGTGAAGACAATTGTTTTGCCAAGCATTTTGAGTTGTGCAACTTTTCTAATGATATCAGACCGGCTGAATATCTTGCTCTCTATTATCTCCGGCTTGCGCATTTTTTTTCTTATTAAAAGTAGGAAGAAGTATAAAGCTCAATGCACCAAACACCACGAATATGATGAATTGTCCGAGCCATAATAGCCAACCCAACGCCTGGCCATAAGGCTCTTCAGCAATGCCATACAACAAAACAGTTTGTTGGATGAACCATGGATATGCACCAATGCCGCCCGGAGAAAATATCATTCCTATGCTCCCCATAATGAGTGCGGAAAAGGCGGCCCCAATTCCAAGATGACTTGTTTGCGCGAGCACATCAAAACCGATCAGCGTGCTCACCACATATAATGCCCAGATGGCTGCAGTGTAAAAGAGAAACAAAAGCTTATTTCTGACAAGTCGAATGCTGGTCAATCCATGCCAGATGCCTTTTAATATTACAGTGAACTTTTGTACAAAATTGATGTGCAGGAATCTGATAAATAGTAATCGTAAAATTAGAATGACGATAATTAATCCGCCAATAATGAGCACCAGTCGGAGCGGAGAGAATTTTCCTTCGTTTGAAACGAAAAGGTTTTTCATCCAGTCGCCGGTCCATGATCCAATAGTATCAAATTCCAGCCCCACGGTAATGGCAGAAACAATTACCAATGACAGCAAATCGAAAGCGCGTTCAGCAACGATGGTACCTACCAATCTATCGGCCCTGATTTTTTCGTATCGGGCAAGTACAGTGCATTTAATGATCTCACCTAATCGCGGCGCACCCAGGTTGACGAGATATCCAACCATTACACCAAAAAAAGTGTTGATGTTGGAAGGCTTATAACCTAAAGGTTCAATCAACATCTTCCAGCGTAGCGCACGAATCCAGTGGCTTAACAGCAACAAGAGTAATACAGGAAAAAATACCCAGAGACGGGCATGAACAATTGCTTCTTTGAGCTTCTCCCATTTTTCCGCATTGATCTTATGCAGGCTCAACCATACAAAGAACCCGGCCAGTGCAATGAAGAAAACATATTGGAGATATGCCCGCAGTTTCTTGTTCATAACACAAAATAAAGAAGCCAGTCAGCATTGCAATGGAAACTTTGGCTATAACTTGTTTCCTTCTTTTGGGAAAATGATCCATGGCTTGAATTTTTTTGCTTTTTCAAAATCCATGGTTGCATAGGAGATAACGATCACCACATCACCCACTGCGCCTTTTCGCGCCGCCGGACCATTCAAACAACAAACACCGGATCCGCGCTTTCCCTTAATAATATAAGTTTCTATACGTGATCCGTTATTCACGTTTACAATTTGCACCTTCTCATTCTCTATAAGGTTTGCAGCATCCATCAGGTCTTCATCCAGCGTCAAACTCCCTACATAGTTCAGGTTCGCCTCCGTGATAACAGCCCTGTGAATTTTTGATTTCAATACTTCAATTTCCATAGCCGCGCAAAGATATACAGTTTACAGTTTCCTGTTTACAGTTCACAGTTTACAGTTTCTGTTCACAGTTTGTGGTTAAGGTTTACGGCTTTCCCACGTCTTGTACAATCATCAATAGCAATGTGGCCGTCTAACTGTAAACTGAAAACGGATAACCGAAAACCGAAAACTGTAAACTGTAAACAAAAATCGCTAGTTCAGTAACATATTATCGATTAGCCTGACCTGGTTTAGGAATGCCGCAGTTAATGCAACGAGTTTTGATTTACCGTCCCATTCATTGATGAGCTCCAGATTTTCTGCTTTCGCGATTTCAAAATAATCAACCTTGAATCCACTTGAGATCAGCATCGATGTAGCTTCAATTTCAAGGCGCGTTAATTCCCCTGCCGATACATTCTCCTTTGCAAAATTTAAGGCCTGGCTAACCACCACCGCTTTTTTTCTTTCTGCTTCATTGAGTCGAAGATTGCGGCTGCTCATAGCGAGTCCATCGCTTTCTCTCACGGTAGGGGCTATGTGAAAGTTGGTTGTCTTATCAAGTCCTATCAAGTGCAACAATAGTTGAACAACCATGCATTGTTGAAAGTCTTTTTGGCCCATAAAGAGATGGTCGGGAGTTACTAATTTGAGCAGTCGTGCCATTACCTGGCATACCCCCTGAAAATGCCCGGGCCTATATTGTCCCTCGAGTATATTTTCCAGATATCCCAATTCATAATGCTCAAGATCCTTAGTGCCGTGCGGGTAAATCTCGTTGACGCCAGGCAAGAAAACAATATCGGTATGTGCATCTTTTAGGAAAGCGAGGTCTTTTTCAAGCGTTACGGGATATTTCTCATAGTCCTTTGGATCATTGAACTGGACAGGATTAACAAAAATGCTGCAAACAGTAATGTCCGCCTTTTGTTTGGAGGTATTGATCAATGACAAGTGTCCCTCATGAAGCGCTCCCATGGTAGGCGCAAAGCCAATTGTATTGTTTTTTTTTCTGTAGGAATCCAATTTTTGTTGCAGTTCCGATGCTTGCCTGATGATGTACATGCCGTTCACATTCAGTGGTTGAATTGCTCTTTTTTGCGCTGATGCTGAGGTAAAATACCTTACCTTTGCCAACTCTTTGAATTGGTTAAACCCATTCGTGATAATGCAAACAAAGAAAAGAATTTTATTTATTGCCAACGAGATGTCACCTTATCTGGAATTGACAGAATTCTCAGAAATCGCAAATCGGTTGGCGATCAAGGCAAATGAGGCTGGTTTTGAAGTGCGATGTATCATGCCTCGATTTGGTATTATCAATGAAAGAAGGCACAGGCTGCATGAAGTAGTCCGGTTATCCGGGATCAATGTTTCAGTAGACAATGACGACTACCCGCTTCAGATCAAAGTGGCTTCCCTACCCAATGCCCGCTTACAGGTATATTTTCTCGATAATGAAGATCTCTTCAAGAGAAAATTTGTTTTCAATGATGAGGGCGAAAAGTTCTATGAGGATAATGGGCTGAGAACTGTTTTCTTCTGCAAAGGCGCATTGGAAACGGTGAAAAAATTTGGCTGGCCTCCTGACATCATCCATTGCAGTGGTTGGATGACAGGTTTAATTCCACTTTATTTGAAAACTGTATATAAGAAAGAACCGGTGTTTTCTCACAGCAAGATCATTTATACGATCGGCCAAACAACCTTCAAGGAAAAGTTAGGCAATAATTTTATCAAGCTTGCCGGACTCAATGGCGCTTTAAAAGAGAAAGACCTGGAAGCCTTGAAAGAAAACAATAACATGGCGCTTATGCGCGCAGGCGCTGAACACGCTGACGCACTCACGTTCGGTACTGACAAACCCGATAAAAAATTATTGGAAGAGTTTAGCAAGGTGCGCGGGAAGAAAATCCTGCCTTATAATACGGAGTCTGATTTAACAGACTATTTACAATTGTATAGCGACCTTGCCAAGTAGTCAATTTCCGAAACCTAATGCAATTTTATTCGTGAAACGCAACTCCTTCGTTCTAGTTTCCCTATTCGTTTCCAGTTTTGTTTTCCTGCTTGCCTGTACAAAGATTGATACGACTACTTTAGGAAGTGAACTCATTCCTCCTGTCGATAACATCCACACGTTTCAAGCGGTATTGGATGTGACTTCAGACAACTTAACCTGGGTGGATTCTACAGCCGTTGTTGCTTCAGATGATTTGCCTGTTGGATACACCAATGATCCCGAATTCGGTCAAACGAATGCAAATCTTTATTTCAGCATTAGCGCACCTGCATACAAAGTATATCCATTCGGAAAAAAAGATTCGGTTGCTGCTGATTCTATCATTCTCTCTCTTGCTTATAAGGGCTCATATGGAGATACCAACCTGATTCAACGTTTCAGGGTTTTTGAGATCAGCCAGACATCTGGATTTAATGACACGACTTTTTATCGACTCAATCAAACTGATTTTGCGACAACAGGAAGTGAGTTGGGTAACAAGAATGTTGACATTACTAAGCTAAACGATTCGTCACAGGTAGTAACGGGTAAGGACACAGGAAAGGTGATCAACGTGGTCCGCATACCACTGAGTCTTGCATTTGCAAACCGCTTATTGAATTACGATACTGTTTTTTCTTCAACAACCGGTGGTTATTATAGCGATTCATTGTTTAAAACACTGTTTCGCGGATTCGCCATTCAGGCAGACCAGGTAGGTAATGCACTCAGTTATTTTAATGTGTCCGCCGCGACGACCAAGCTCGTAATGTATTATCATTATAAGAGCAAGCCAGATAGTACGCTGGCCACAGAATTTTTGCACGCGCCCGGCGGGCTGACCAACTCATTAGGTGTTTCCGGTGTAGTGAAAAGAACTCCGGGGGGTGGATGGAATACTTATCTGACAAACAGTAATCCATCAGACGATCTGTTATACATACCCTCAAGTCCCGGCTCATACGGGCTGTTGAAGATACCCGGATTGGATACAATGACCAATAAAGTGATCCATCTGGCGGAACTAATCCTTCCGAAGGTTCCTAGCACTGATGAGGATAAATTCACTCCACAGGCGCAATTATTCCTGGACATGATCAACAATACCGGGGATTCAGCCTTCAGCATTCAAAATGATTTTGTGATATCTAATCTGGGAGGAAGTAACCTGGCGCAGTTTGGAGGTGCCTTGTTAAAGCATGAAGGCAGCCTTGACTATCGTTTTAATATTAGCCGCCATGTTCAGGGCATTGTGACCAGGCATGAACCTAATTTTAGATTTCGGGTGTATGCTCCCTTAGAAACGAATATATATTATTTGCCTCCGGGTACAACGTTTAATCGGAGGAACGTGGGCAGAATAAACCTTCCAATTATTCCAAAAGTGGGATTCGGCAGAGTAGTGTTGGGAGGCGGAGCTAATACAAATCCTGCTAATAAACTGCGACTTCGCATTGTATATTCCTTAATATGATTTTGGCGATTATCTTTGCGCCTCGGGAATACTTGAAACATCACAACAGTAATTAGTCAAATACCAAATCATGCCTTATTTATTTACTTCTGAAAGTGTGTCTGAAGGTCATCCGGATAAAGTGGCCGACCAGATTTCTGATGCCTTAATTGATAATTTTCTTGCGTTTGACCCTCAGTCGAAAGTGGCTTGTGAAACCCTCGTTACTACCGGACAGGTAGTGTTGGCAGGGGAGGTCAAATCCAAGGCATACCTCGATGTACAGGAGATCGCCCGTGAGGTTATTCGTCGTATTGGATATACCCGTAGCGAATACATGTTAGAAGCAAATTCCTGCGGCATCCTTTCTGCAATTCACGAGCAGTCGGCCGATATCAACCAGGGCGTTGACCGGCAGAAGAAAGAAGAGCAGGGTGCAGGCGACCAGGGAATGATGTTCGGTTACGCAACAAATGAAACGGAAGATTACATGCCACTGGCGTTGGATCTTGCCCATAAATTATTGCAGGAACTGGCTTCATTGAGAAGAGAAAGCAAACAGATCAAGTACCTCAGACCTGATGCGAAAAGCCAGGTAACGCTTGAATACGATGACAACAACAAACCAATTCGCATTGATGCAATAGTCATTTCTACGCAGCACGATGATTTCGATACTGACTCTAAGATGGCTCAGAAGATAAAGGATGATGTGATCAAGGTGCTGATCCCAAGAGTGAAAGCTAAGTATAAGAAATACGCCAAGCTATTTAATGATAATATCAAATATCACATCAACCCAACCGGCAAGTTTGTAATTGGTGGACCGCATGGTGATACTGGTCTTACTGGTCGTAAGATCATTGTAGATACATATGGTGGTCGTGGTGCACATGGTGGTGGTGCCTTCAGCGGAAAAGATCCATCAAAGGTGGACCGTTCGGCTGCTTATGCTACGCGTCATATCGCGAAGAATCTTGTTGCTGCCGGCGTTTGTGAAGAAGCATTAGTACAAGTTTCATATGCTATCGGAGTTGCTCAGCCAATGGGATTGTATGTAAATACCAACGGTACTGCAAAGGTTGACTTGACAGATGGAGAAATTGCAGCCAAGTTGAGCGGCATTTTTGATATGCGTCCTTATTTTATTGAGCAACGTTTGAAATTGCGCAATCCAATTTATAGTGAGACTGCAGCTTATGGCCACATGGGAAGAAAGCCACAGTTTGTAGAAAAGAGCTTTGTTTCTCCGGAAGGAAAAGTGGTGAAGAAGAAAGTTGAATTGTTTACATGGGAGAAATTGGATTATGTAGATAAGATTAAGAAAGCATTTGGATTGAAATAGCTTTTAGCTGTTAGCCATTAGCTTGATCACTGAACTTTCGTTAATGAATCCCACCTAAGGTGGGATTTTTTCTTTCTCCGACGAGTCTCCCGGCCATATTCGAATCTTCGGTCTAAATAAAGACAGGGGACTCCTCGGTAGTAATTGCATTTGATTTTTCCCTCGCCTCACGCAGAATAATTATTTTCGAAGCATGAATGAACATCACAATCCATGGAAGATTCTTAGTGAAAGGCCCATCTATGATAATAAATGGATCAATGTTACAGAATATGATGTCATTAATCCATCAGGAGGAAAAGGTATTTACGGCAAAGTGCACTTCAAGAATTTTGCGATTGGGATTGTGCCGCTTGATGAAGAATTCAATACATACCTGGTAGGACAATATCGGTTTACATTGAATCAGTATAGCTGGGAAATACCCGAAGGTGGAGGACCGATGGACCAGGATATGCTTGCATCCGCGAAGCGCGAATTGAAGGAAGAAACGGGATTAGTGGCAGGAGAATGGACGAAGCTGATGAATTTCCATCTTTCCAATTCTGTATGTGACGAACACGGGGCGATTTTCCTGGCAAGAAAATTAAAACAGGAAGAAGCGGCGCCTGAAGAAACAGAGGATTTAATGGTGAAAAAAATTCCATTTGAAGAAGCGTATAGAATGGTGGAAGAAGGCAAGATCACTGATTCAATGGCAGTGGCGGGAATATTGAAGGTGAAGTTGATGATCATTGAAGGAAAGATACGTTAGCAGATGCAAGATGCCGGATGCCTGATGCAAGATGCCGGATGCAAGGTGCCGTGCAAGATGCATCAGCGATAAATTCCCTGGCGTCTACGCCTGAGGCGGATTAGGCAGGTAAACAATTTCAAAATTTCCCAATTGAATAAATCATCGCTCATAATAGGAAGGCAACCTCTGATTGAAGCCATTCAAGCTGGCAGAGCTATTGACAAAATTCTATTTCAAAAAAACATCAGCGGAGAATCCATTGGCCAGATCAGGCAACTAGCGAAGGAAAATAATATTCCTATCCAACAGGTGCCGCCTGAAAAATTATTTTCTCTCACACGCGCCAATCACCAGGGCGTTATTGCATTTGCTGCGCTCGTGGCGTATATGAATTTGCAACAGGTGGTTGACCATGTAGTGTCTAAAGGTGAGGTACCTTTGTTTGTGATTTTAGATGGCGTTACAGATGTGCGAAACATAGGTGGCATTGCCAGAACTGCGGTGTGTTGCGGCGCGCAGGCCATTATCATTCCCGATAAAGGAGTAGGCGCATTAAATGAAGAAGCGATAAAATCATCGGCAGGCGCATTGGAAAAAATAAATATTTGTCGGGTAAATAGTTTAATGAAAGCAGTTGACGAATTGCATTTAAATGGAATAAAAGTTTTCGCGAGTGAAATGACTGCCAAGCCATTGTTGCATGAATTAAATTTTAAGGAACCATGTTGCGTGGTGATGGGAAGTGAAGACAAAGGCGTTTTTCCGCCGTTGATGAAAATTTGTGATGAGAAATTCAAAATACCAATGGCAGGAAAATTTGAATCATTGAATGTTTCGGTGGCTACTGGAATTATTTTATATGAAGCGATGAAGCAACGCATGTAGACTAGGCTTCGATCTATACACGAATTGCGCGAATGGCACAAATTAAGAATAGAAGGTGTGCATCAATTACTATACACATGCAGCCTTTCCTTATCTACCTCAATTTCTCTTTCAAACTGCAATCCTAATTTGGTCAGCAATTTAATGGACTGCACATTATTCGGAACGGTAGTGGCGAGAATGGGATTGTATTCGGGAAAGGGTTTTAGCATCGTCATAACTTTTGAGGCGGCTTCATATGCATAGCCTCGACCCTCGTATTCTGGAAGAAATGCAAATCCAATATCGAAATGTGGGAGATAGGCGCGCTTGATAAGGGTGACAATACCAATTGCTGTGACGTTTTCTTTTAGCCTGGCGACCCAATAAAAAATATCAGGAGAACTCAATATTCGCCGCACATAAGCCTTCGCATCGTCTAATGAATGAACATTTCTGTCGCCAATAAATTGAATCCATCCGTTTGTATTAACCAATCGTTGCACGAACCCTGCGTCTTCTTCTGTTAACCTTGACAAGATTAATCGCTCCGATTCTATTTCAGTATGCAACTGCGCATCAACCATGGTCCTTTTTGCCTGCTAATTTAGTACGCTTACATCGCCGCCGCAATTTTAAACGTATCTACTGCATTTTTTTTCCGAACCAATTGTCTGATAGCGGCAACGTGTGAAACCATAACTATCGGCACAACTACCGCTGCTAATAATGTAAATGGAAAGTATGTCACGGCAATATTAGGCTGGTCAAAGGCCAATTGTTGAAATGGTGTTTTGGCAGACAGAATCGCGGTGATTACCACATTTAACAACAACGCAAGACAAATGAAATTCCAGGCCAGTAAAAATCGGTAACCAAGTTTCTTTGTCCTAAAGACAAGAAAGTAAACAATGGGGGCGGTGATGCCAGAGAGAATATCAAAATTGCTTCCTTCAAAAGTCATCGACTCGGGAATCAATTTTGCTACCAACAAATAAAACAAGGTAATTTCTACAGGAACCCTGATGATATGCAATATGGTCAGTGTTCGAAGGTCAACAGCATCAAGGAAACGCCTTCCGCGAGGAAGAATCAACAACACAACAATGCACAAAACAGGCGGAACAATCATTAAGGGAAATCTTGGGGGGACTGAAGACCAACTTGTATAGAATCCTGCTATACCGAGGGAAGTTTGCAGTATAATCCAAATTGCCATTATAATTATGACTGTTCTGGAGTAGTGCGTTGCCTTGAAGAACAATAATACTGTTGCAAGTACTGTCAACAAAAAAAGAATGATAATGGGGGTTGAAATGTTTTCCATGACTATTTCAAATTAATTGCAGAACAAATTTCGGTTATGCGAGAGCGAAACGACTTGTCATTTGGCAAGAAATAATCTACGTTCTTGCTGCCGCGCCTAAGAGGAAACCTCTTGGGGTTCATTTGGTGGCGAATATCTTTCTTATTCTGCTAAGAGAAGTATCTGTGACACCCAAATAAGATGCAATATATTTTAATGAAGCGTGCTGAAATATTTCAGGTTTCGATTTGAGTAGCATTTCATATCGCTCTTCAGCAGTCTTGTTGATTAGCGAAAGGGTTCTTAGTTTGAAGCCGATAAAGCCTTTAACGAGCATGGCGCGTCCGAATTCCCTAAACTCGGGAAGGGCATGAAAAAGATTATTCAATTTTTCATAGGTTAGTATCCATCCTTTGCATTCCGTTGTTGCTTCAAAGGTTTCTTGCGAAGGCTGTCTCTGAAAAAAAGAAGCTACTTCAAAAACAACTTCGTCGGCAGAATAAAAATTTAGCGTGATTTCGTTTCCTTCCCGGTCTAAGACAAATGATCTGATGAAACCATTTTCCAGGAAAAGGTACTCATTTGCAATACGGCCAGACTTAATAAACCGATCACCTTTTTTCAATTCTTTGAACTCAAATTCTTCTGCTATATGAGCCGAGCTCTCCTCATTCAGTTGAGGGGATTTTCTCAGGAAAGCAATAAGCGCTGTTTTGTCCATGGATGATGTAAATAATGGTTGCGCATTGTTGGGTACACTAGCCAGCAGTGAATTGAAATATGCTAATCCTTCTTTGTAAAGATGTATTCCTTTTTATCTTCGGGAACTACAACGAGGGTTAGTTTGTTGTTCAGTTTTTTGAATGTAAAAGCGATGCGTTCGTTCTCCAGCATGAAATATTTCATATCACCAAATGGCAATAGCTGAGTAGGAATATCTTCTCTCTTTTCGAATTTCCAATATAATTTGTCGTTCTGTGTAAATATCATTACATCTGGTATTGACTTGTCTTCACTGGCATAACTTCCTTTATACTCGTTAAAAAGTTTGGGATTTACAGATTGTACATCATGCCGATCGCAATATCCAAAGGCAATGGCATTTTGCATTACCTGAGCCAGAGCTGCGCCGTGGTTGGCGCCAGGCGTATAGTCTTTCCGAATAACGAGACCAGCGGGTTTTTGTGAAGCCAGATAATTTACAAACGAGTCAATATTCTGAACGGTTTCTTTTTCATAACTACCAACGCCAATGAATACCTTACTCTTAAGTTCTTTGTGTGTTTTGAAATAGGTTCTTGCGGCGTTCATCAGCTGACTTCCACTGTTACCTGGAGCGCCGATGAAAACCATGTCAAATAAATCGGGCCGATTAAACAAAGTGTACGTGGTAAACATTCCACCCATTGAATATCCATAAATCGCTTTTTCTTTATCGGTCCTATATCTTGTATTTATGAACGGCATCACTTCGGTTTCAATAAAAGTGAGAAAAGCGGGTCCGCCTGTTGCCGGATCGAGATCCCGAAATCGTTGGTTCTTTCCTTTGCCATACCCAATTCCCACAATCAACGGCTCACGTGTATCATAATCCTGGCGTAACATGCTAAAACAATTCATGGCCACCGTCATATTCCAATCTCCATCGGTCATATAGAGAACAGGTAGTTTCACACTAGTAGTATCATATACAGCTGGGCGCAGCACGTATAATGTATAATTTTCTCCGATGATCCCGGAGCGCATTACCCACGTATCGATATTTTTTAAATAAAACGGACCTAGGGAATCTGCTTGTCTGAACTCCGATTGA
>Ga0157378_10004661_pt1 | contig 12026 bp, 12 predicted proteins | sample M65metaG_FD_115309 | JGI IMG/M metagenome (GOLD analysis project Ga0157378, IMG submission 115309) | Miscanthus rhizosphere microbial communities from Kellogg Biological Station, Michigan, USA - M6-5 metaG | ecosystem: Host-associated > Plants > Roots > Rhizosphere > Soil | place: USA: Michigan...
AAAAATGATCTTGTCGATCATGCAATACGGGGATCCGATTCTGCGGGCGAAGGGCAAACAAATCGAGAAGATCGACGATTACATTCGCGCACTGGCCGCCAACATGATCGAGACAATGCATGCTGCCAACGGCATCGGCCTGGCGGCACAGCAGGTGGGCGAAGCTTTGCAGCTCACCGTCCTGGACGTTTCGAAAATCGAGGATCGGCCCAGCGGTCTGAATCTAAATGGCAGGGACGTCGATCCAACGACGTCGATGCCCCTTGTGTTAGTTAATCCAGAGATCGAACTCGTCGGCGAAACAGAGGTTGGAATCGAAGGATGTTTGAGCTTTCCGGAAATTACCGGACAAATCGAGCGCGCAGAATTCACAATGGCCCGTGCGCGAAATTTGGAAGGTGACAAAATCGAAATCGTTGCCAGTGGCTTGCTGGCGCGCGCGATCCAGCACGAAGTCGATCATCTTAATGGAATTCTTTTTATCGATCGCATGAATTCAGCGGCAAAGGCCGCTTTGTCGAGTCGCTTGAAACGCTTGCAAAAGCAAACGAAACGCGGCAAGCGCATTCGCCCGGAAGAGGAACAATCGCTCGTGACCGAGACAACGTTGTAGCCGTATCACTGCGACCGCAGATCAGAGCGCTTTGTAATCAACCGAAATCGTGCGGTAAACTAGGGTATCATGCTGGGCGGAGAAATAAAAAAGTTCAAGCATCGTCGCGCCGACCATCCATTGATAGCCGACGAGCGTCTGGATGACATCGGTGTCAGTGTCGCGGGACCGCGAGACTAGTTTTCCTATTCCGTACTTCTCGTCGAAGTACTTACGAATTTCTCCCATCCGCTGGTTGTACCATTCGATCGTGCGGTCGGGATACTCATACTGCAGTTCTACTTCGAGGAGGGATCGCTCCTTAAAAGTAAAGATAGTGCGCTTCAATCCGGGGTGAACGAGGCCTTCCACTGTCCAAATCTCCCGGTTCTCCTTTTTTTCCCGCGATACAATTTTCGCCTTTGCTCCATGCAGCACAGCCTCCACCCGCGCCATGGAGTCGTTCCAACGAAATCCAAACGGCGGCAACAGCTCTTCGGCAGCGCCAAAAGCTTTCGGGGCACATGACATAGAGAGAGAGAAGGCGATCAAACCGGCTGAAAGAAGTCCTCGGATTTGCCAGGACCAATTCAGGTTGACGACGCAGTTCATTTTCCAGTTCGATTGGGTTGCCTGCGTTTTCGATTCGCAGGGCATTGCCATCCATGGCATCCCGGAATCGGCAAAATGCGCAGGCTCTTCAGTTTGGTCAACTTACGATTCATCTCCCAGTAACCGTACGCAGACGACTGGCGAAACCTGGGAGGACAATTGATCCATAGGAATAAACCAAAATTCTAAAGCTCAATACGCTTCGAGAGCGCCCGTTCTGTCGTTTCCCCGGGGACACGCGCGATTCTTTTTGCAGTCAAGAATTTTTTTTTCTGTGACGAAAAATAAAGTTCAGTTTTTTCTTGTCGATTTTAACGCTCGTTTCTAATCTCAAGCCCGCTGGCAGGGCAGAGACGGAGCAGTTGTGAATAAGATGTGAACATTCCTTAGAAACTTTTGGCAGCGAGAATGAACGGCACCGCACCTCCACAAAACAAACGATCTTCTGGGCATTACTCTCTCGCCGCAATTCGTTCGGTGTTAAATTACATAAAGCGTAATCTCCCCTCGTATTTATGCATTTTGGGCGTTTTTTCCGAGCGCTTCCTTGGGAAGCTCTGGTGGAGATCAGCCCAATCTCGCCCCGGGCACGCAGGGGAATTTCCCCTTGTATCACCCTCTGTGGCGATCGTGTAACACTGTTAACAAGTTGGCTATGGACAAGAAATGTGCGCAGGTATGGGAGCGATTATCCGCTGCCCTCAAACCGCAGATCAGCGCTGATAGCTTCAAACGTTGGTTTTCCGCGGTCGAATTGGTCCAAGCTAATGATAAATCGCTCACCTTTCGAGTCCCAAATAACATCTATCAGTTTTGGATCGAAAGTAACTATATGACGGCATTGCAGAGCGCCGTCATCACCTCACTTGGCGCTCCGCGTGCCGTAAGGTTTTCCTCTCCTTCCGGATCTGCGGGGCAAACGCCTTTGGAGGATGCCGTCACCTTAAAGGAGATTTCGCCAGAGTTACAAGGTGACACAAAAACAGGCGCGGGCCTGCTCGGGCTCAATCCACGAAATACTTTCGAATCTTTTGTGGTCGGCCCGAACAACGAGATTGCGCATGCCGCCAGTCTCGCTGTCGCGCAATCACCCGCGCGCACTTACAATCCACTCTTTATTTACGGCGGAGTTGGCCTCGGCAAGACCCACCTGATGCAGGCGATTGGTCAGTACGTGTGGGCGAAGAAAAAAAACACGAAGGTGATGTACCTCTCCAGTGAGCTCTTCATCAACGAGTTTATCGATGCAATCCAGCACAGCAATCTGGTCAAGTTCCGAAAGCGCTATCGCCAGGCTGATCTCCTTTTGATCGACGACATCCAGTTTCTTGGCGGCAAGGAGCGTTCGCAGGAAGAATTTTTTCACACGTTCAACACCCTCTTCGATGGGCACAAACAGATCGTGCTCTCCAGCGACCGGCCTGCCTCGGAGATCGCCAACTTGGAGCACCGCCTCGTTTCCCGCTTTGAATGGGGACTCACCGCCGAGCTTCAGCCGCCAGACATCGAGACTCGCCTGGCGATTCTGCGAAAAAAAGCGCGCACCATGCAGATCAAATTGCACGATGACATTTTCCAATTTCTCGCCAGTCGCATTCGCACGAACGTGCGTCGCCTCGAGGGCGCGCTGATGCGTGTAGCCTCCTTTGCGTCACTCAGCGGAAAGGAGCTGACCCAGGAAGTCGTCGAGCATCTGCTGAAGGATATCCTGCAGGAAGAAGCACGCCATTCCATTACGATCGAGCAAATCCAGCGCCGCGTAGCGGAACACTTTGATGTGCGTGTGGCGGATATGACGAGCAAACGTCGTCCTGCCAGCATCGCTTTTCCGCGGCAGGTGGCGATGTATCTGGCGCGTGAGCTTACCAAGGCGTCCCTCAACGAAATTGGGGATGCATTTGGCGGACGCGATCACGGCACCGTTCTGCACGCTTGTAAACTGGTAAAAAAGCGTATGACTGAGCAGGACAACCTGCGTCAGACGATTTCCTTCATCGACAGTTCGCTGCAGCGCTGATCACTGACTCGGGCGGCCACATGTCAGAATGACTTCGCATTAATTTCTTGACCAGAACAAGAGCAACGGTAAGTGCGGCGGTCACAGACAGCAAAAAAGGCAAGAGCGACTTTGCGGTTGCCGAACAAAATCGAAAGCCTTACATCTTAAGCGCTCCTTTCCATCATGAAATTCAGTGTCACGAAAGAAAAACTGCTTGAAGGCTTGCAACAGGTCCAAAACGTAGTCAGCACGCGCACGACTCTTCCTATTCTTTCCAACGTTCTGTTGCAGGCCGACGGTAACGAAATCCACCTAACCACAACCGATCTCGATGTCGGGGTGCGCGGCAGTTGCGAAGCACAAGTGGACAAGGAAGGCGCTACCACACTCCCAGCCCGCCGCCTTTTCAACATCGTTCGTGAGCTGCCCTCCAGCGAAATCCAGTTCGATGTCGATGGGAAGAACGCGGCGTCGATCCGGAGCGGGCAAAGCTTTTTCAAAATTCTCGGATTGCCCGAGGAAGAGTTCCCGCCGCTGCCCAAATTTGAGGACGCGAAAGTCGTCACCATTCGGCAAAAAGATTTGCGAGACGGTTTGCGGAAAACTTCCTATGCCATATCGACGGACGAAACCCGTTACGTGCTGAACGGCGTCCTTTTCAGTTTCAAGGACAACAAGCTCACCCTGGTGGCAACAGACGGCCGGCGGCTGGCCATGGTCGAAATCGAACTGGAATTCCCGCGCAGTCATGAAATGGACATTGTTGTTCCAACAAAAGCAGTTACCGAACTGCAGCGTCTGCTTAGCGATGACGGCGACGTGAAAGTAAGCATGGGCAGCGGTCAGATCGCGTTCGATCTAAGCAGGACGCTGCTCGTTTCGAAATTGATCGAAGGCAATTATCCAAACTATCGCCAGGTCATTCCGGCCGAAACAAAAGAGCGGGTGAAAATGGAGCGCGAAACGTTTCTAAATTCACTGCGACGGGTTTCGCTGCTGGCCAGCGACAAATCGAATTCGATCAAGCTGAATTTCAGCAAGAACAACATCGACATCACCGCTAATACGCCAGAAGTAGGCGAAGCGAAGGAATCGCTCGCCGTTCAGTACAAAGGGCGCGATTTTTCCATTGCTTTTAATCCAGAATTCCTCATGGCGCCGTTGCGCAATCTCAGCGAAGACGAAGTCTTCCTCGATCTGATCGACGAGATGAGTCCCGGCATCCTGAAAATTCAGACGCCGTTTCTCTATGTCCTGATGCCGATGCGGATCAGCTCGTAGTGACGCGGGCAATCCTGCCCGCGAATGCTTCATGCCCAGCCGCGAGACAGGATTGTCTGCGTCACGTGATCCCAGTCGCGCCTCGCACGGCGTGGCGCACAACATCGACATCCAATTGTCGCATATCGCCATTGGCTCCCCATATCACGCGCACATTCTCATTCGTCGGCGCCCAAATATCCGGATTCGTCGGACCAAAAAGCAAAATGCATTTTGCGCCCGCCGCCGCGGCGAGGTGCGAGATTCCGCTGTCGTGTCCAATGAAGATCGAGTGCTCAAGCACGGCGGCCAGGTGAGGCAGCGACAAATTCTTGGCAAAACGGACCTCTCGATTTTTCCACGCGCGCTCCAATGCCTCCGTCTCTGCTTTGTCCGCCTCGCCTGAGATGACGACCAGGGAGGAAAAGCTTCCCACCTGTCCACCTTTGTCTTCGGCGAGTGGAAAATCGCCGCTTCTTGAAAACAACGCGATCCAGTTTTCCAGCGGCCAGTTCTTTTCCTTGCTCCCGCTTCCCGGATGAATGGCGAAAATCGGTAGTTGTAAAGTCTGAAGAAACTCCCGGGCGAATTGTCGATCGTCCATTGAGGGGAAAACCTTTTCAGTCAGATCGCCGACTCTGATTCCCATCCCTTCGATCGGACGCGCAAGCTGGCGCGCGGCATGCTCACCGCTCCCTACGATCTTCGACGCCCCACAAAGCAAATTTTCAACACCACAGCGGTGCAAGTTGTTTTCAAAGATCCGGTCCGGATCGTACAGATAACTAAGAATCAAATCGAAACTCGCGAAATAATTTGCCAACTCGGCTGGCAATTCCGAATTCTTGGCAAAAAAGCTCGAGAGCGGCCCGTATTCGATTGAGCGCACTGCTTGCGCGTAAAATCGGTTCTCCGCAAGCGCCGCAATGTGCTTGTAACCAAGAATCTCGATCTGCGAATGCGGGCAGGCGTCACGCAGCGCCTTAAGCGCCGGCAAAGTGAGAATGAAATCGCCGATTGCGCCGCCGCGGACCACGAGAATCCGGCTCATACGCTACTGTAGCCGCGCTCTTTGGGCGTCGCGTTTATTCGGCCGGCGGTCGCAGACCGCCACTACAGGTCTTCAATATCGCGTAAATGCCAATGTGAGAATCACGCAGCCATAGATGAACGCAATAGCGTGCAGGAAACGCCAGCGGAAAACGCTCCGCGTACTCCAGTTAATTTGATTGCGAAGCACATATGGGATCGCGACCCAAAACAGTCCCGCGACGATCAACACATAAGCGAATACCGTAACGAGCAACCGGCTCATTTCGTGGCGCAGAAACGCGGCATCTAGCAATGGTTCGGCGGCCAGCAAGCAAAGAATTCCAAGCGCGCGCACGGCGAGAAATTCGTCAACAAAACGAAGGGCGAGAACGTAACCGATCGGCAGCGCAAAGAGCAGGGGTCGGCGAAAAGATGAGAATTCGCCCATCTGGATCGTCGCCAGCAGCCAAAACGTCCAGGCAAGGCAGATGGTCAGCAGAACAATTCCCGCGACATGGGACCGGGGGAACCGTTGCGCGACCTTAGCGAGGTCCGGCTTCACCAGGCCGGGCAGGCTCATGAAAATGAGGAACGCGCCCGCCATGATGCCCGCGGTTTGCAAGGAGAGATTGTAGATCATTGGTGGCGCAAGTCCGCTACGGCGGATTCGTCCCACGGTGCGGCGGCGAATTTTCAGCTGTCGCTTGAGCAGGCGCAACTCAAAAAGTTGCCACAGTAGCATGCGCTACCCTAACCGGCGTGCCGTACAAGCTGAATCCGTTGGCTCGCTCGATTCGGACATCGACGAGTTCTCCGACCATCTCATCGCTGCGTTCGCCTGCGACCCCTGCCCGCTCGCGAAGACTTTCGGAGTAGCCGACCGAAGGCGGGAACACGACAACCTTGTTCGTCCACGTGCGGCCCATTAATCGTGTCCGGTTCGTTTTGCTCGGCCCTTCGCAAAGAACTTTCACAGTACAGCCGACCAACCGCTCGCCCGCGCGGCGCGTTGATTCATTGACGACACAGAGCAAATCCTGGTTGCGCTCTTCTTTAACGCCCTCGTCGATTTGATCCGGCATTTCCGCGGCCGAAGTGTCGCGCCGCGGCGAATAACGAAAGACGAACGCATTGTCGAATTGGATTTCGGTCACGAGATCACGAGTTTTCTTGTAATCATTGTCGGTCTCGCCCGGGAATCCCACGATGATGTCCGTGGTAATCGCCATGCCATCGCGCGCCTGCCGGATTCGCCGGACAAGATCGACGTATTTTTCCGCCGTATATGCGCGATGCATCGCTTTGAGAATTCTGTTGGAGCCAGATTGCAACGGCAGATGAACGTGCTCGGCGAGTTTCGGCAAACGTGAGATCGCGTCGATTAAGTCGTCGCGGAAGCCGATCGGATGGGGCGAAGTGAAACGCAATCGCTCGAGGCCTTCGACCTCGTGAACGGCTTCGAGCAATTGCACAAACGGAGATTTATTGTCGGTCCTCGGAAATTCGTGGCGACCATAGAGGTTCACGATTTGTCCCAGTAGCGTGATTTCTTTGACGCCGCGCGAAACGAGATCGCGCACTTCGCTTACAATTTCGTTGATAGAACGGCTGCGTTCCGCGCCGCGCGTCTGCGGAACGATGCAAAAAGTGCAGTGCATGTTGCATCCCTGCATAATCGACACGAACGCCGTCGCTTGCCTTAGCGCAAGTTGCTGTTCGCGGATCGTCGATTGCGACCCTGCCTCCTCCGCAACATCGACAATCGAAAACCTCAAATCGTCCATCGCCCGATTCGAAAGTTGGTAGGGCGCGACCGAGCCTGCCCTGAGCGAAGTCGAATGGAGGCGCGCCGCTTTCCGTGCGAGCAATTCTTCCACGTAATCGGCCACTCGATGAAATTTCTGTGTCCCGACGACCAGATCGACATGCGGCAACCCTTTCAGCAGTTCGCCTCCGCGAGCCTGAGCCATGCAACCAAGGAACCCAAACACCATATGTGGCCGCTCTTTCGCCATCCGTCCCAGCATTCCCATTTTCCCCAGCGCTTTCTGATCCGCCATGTCGCGCACGCTGCAAGTGTTCAGGAGCACGACGTCAGCTTCCGCTTCGTGCGCGACGCGCTCGTAGCCGCGCGCCAATAGCGAATGCGCGACCTGTTCCGAGTCGCGCTCGTTCATCTGGCAACCGTAAGTCTTAATAAAAAATTTCGGCATGGAAGGGCGAAAACAATACACGTGCCGAGTCGCGTTCGCCACGAAGAGATTATGCGCTTTTCATCGAGACGATGTTTAAGATTAAATCCCGGCATGCCGATCGTGAAAAGCGAACCTCCAGCAATTGGCGTCATCGGTGGCAGCGGCCTCTACCAGATGAAGGAATTACACGACGCGACCGAGCATAAGATCGAGACGCCGTTCGGATCGCCTTCGGACACGCTAGTTGGGGGAACTTTAAGCGGGCGTCAGGTTTATTTTTTGCCGCGACACGGCCGCGGTCATAGGATTTTGCCGCATGAGATAAATCACCGGGCCAATATCTACGCGCTGCGCTCGCTTGATGTCCGCTGGATTATCTCCGTGGCGGCTGTGGGCAGTCTGCAGGAAAAATATGCGCCGCTGGATGTGCTGCTGCCATCGCAGTTTTACGACCGCACGAGCAACCGTGCGGCTCATACGTTTTTTGGCGAGGCATAGTCGCGCACATCGCGTTCGCAGAGCCGGTCAGCACGAAACTGCGAAATCTTCTGGCAGAATCGACCAGATCTCTTGGTATCACAGTGCATAATGGCGGCACCTATGTGAGCATGGACGGCCCGGCGTTTTCCACCCGCGCCGAATCGGAATTCAACCGTCGCAACGGCTTTGACGTCATCGCGATGACAAATCTTCCAGAAGCGAAATTGGCTCGTGAAGCAGAGATCGCCTTTGCGACGATGGCTATGATCACCGATTACGATTGCTGGAAAGTGGAAGAGGAACCGGTCTCGGCGCAAACGGTCCTCGGTCATTTAATGGCGAATGCGGAAACGGCGAGGAAAGTGATTCTGGACGTAATTCCACGGATCCCGACGGAGCCGAATTGGCCGGAACATCTGGCGTTGGATTCAGCCTTGGTTACCGACCGCAAGCTTTGGCCCCCGACAACGATCGAAAAATTAAAGCCGATTTTGGAACGGTTTCTGTAGCCACGGCCCTGCGGGCCTTCAAAAACCTTTCCCGAGGGGCTCCTCTGGTCCGACCGGCCACTGGCCGGTGGCTACAGCGAGTTTCTTTTGATCGCTTCGCAAAGCGACCGGATTTGATTTTCGTCGTGTGAAGCGGTCACAGCTATGCGCAACCGCGCGGCGCCTTTTGCCACGGTTGGATACCGAATTGCTGGAACGAGGAATCCTTCACCTCGGAGCGCTCTGGCCAAATCCAGCGCTGCCTGCTCGTCGCCGACAATCCACGGAAAGATGGCGCTGCTGGGGATCACATTACGTGGTGAGAAGTGAGAGGTGACAAGTGAGAGGTGATCGCGCATCGAGTCGATCCTTTCCCACAGCAAACCCCTCCGTTCCTCGCCTTCCGTGGACGAAAGAAAATCGACTGCAGCCAGCGCCGCAGCGACGATGCCCGGCGGCGGCGCGGTCGAATAGATGAAGGAACGCGCCCGATTGATCAGCCATTCAATGAGATTGCGCGAGCCGCAGATGTAACCTCCGCTTCCGCCGAGCGCCTTACTCAAGGTTCCCATCTGAACATCGACGGCTTGATTCAAGTTCTCCGCCGCAGCCAACCCCCGCCCGTTTGCGCCAATTACTCCGACGGCGTGCGCTTCATCGAGCATCAGGAGCGCGCCAAAACGTTTTTTTAATTCAACTACCTCGCGCACTGGCGCGCAATCGCCATCCATCGAGAACACCGACTCGGTCACGATCAGAATGCGTTTGCCCGGATGTTCGCGCCGGGCCCATTCCAAATGACTCTCCAGTTTTCCCAGATGATTGTGCGGAAATACGCGCAGGACCGCGCCGCTCAATTTTGCCCCGTCAATTAGCGAGGCGTGGCAGAGTTTGTCGAGCAGAACGACATCACCTTTGGAAACCAAGGCCGGCATGGTCCCGAGCGCCGCTGCGTATCCGCTGCTAAAACAAAGCGCGGCTTCTGTTCCCTTCCATTTCGCCAACGCTTGTTCCAAACGCAAATGAGGCGATTGCGTTCCGCTAATCAGGCGCGAAGCTCCGGCGCCAACCCCGAAGTCGCCGATTGCGCCGATGGCTGCCTCCCGCAATCGAGGATCGGTGGCCAGACCGAGGTAATCGTTTGAGGAAAAATTGATCAGACGACGACTGCCGATTTCGATTTCCGGTCCCTGCGCGCTACTATTTTCCCGAAGATGTCGATCTAAGGAACGTGCCCGAAGCGCTTGCAACTCCGCTTCGAAAAAACTGCGCACGGGAATTCGGACGGCTCTGAGAGCCGTCCCTACCTACACTACATCCAAAGACCCCATGAAAGCAACGCGGACGAATCGCGCCACACTCTGGCCTTGCTGTCACCGAGAACGACCACGATGATGTCGCGGCCGCCTCGCGATGCGCTGCTGATCAAGCAGTGACCGGCAGCTTCGGTATAACCGGTCTTCATCCCGTTGCAATAAGGAAGGCTTCTGAGGACTTTGTTAGTATTTTGAAGCTCCCGCGTGCGACCATTGGCATACCGAAAAACAAGCTGCGGAAGGCAAACGATTGATCGGATCGTCGGATTGGCGTACGCGGCGCGAGCGATGAGCGAAAGGTCGCGGGCTGTCGAGTATTGGCCCGGCATCGGCAAGCCGTTTGGATTAACGAAATGCGAATGCACGGCTCCGAGTTCGCGCGCACGTCGGTTCATCACCTCGGCAAATGCTTCCACACTGCCGGCATTATCCCGCGCCAGACATCGGGCGACATCGTTGGGGCTTTTTACGAGCAGCGCTCGCAGCAGATCGATCCTCTGATAAGTGTCGCCCGGTTTTATGTTCAGCTTCACTGGTTCAGCCATCGTATCGACTTGTTGGACCGTAACGGGCTGATCCAAAAAACCGCGCTCGGCTACGATCAGACCCGTCAGCAACTTCTGCGTGCTCGCCGCGGCGCGGGTTTGGTCCGCGTTTTTTTCGTACAAGGTTTGACCCGTATTCGCGTCCACCACAATCACCGAAGCCGCGCCGGTCTTTGGGATCCCGTCCGATGTGTACTCGATGGACGCTGGCGTTGATGCAGCGCTTCGTTTCGCCTTCGCGCGGGTCTTGCGTGAACGAGCAGAACTCGATTTAGCAACTGAAGCTTTCCGGGCTGGACTGGCTGCAGGTACCGACTCTTCGTCGGTTGAATCGGAGATCGATTCGACTGGCTGCGCTTTACGGACAGGCCCGGAAATACCGCTCGGCCGCACCCCTTCGACATCGATGTCCTGACCCGAAACGCTCAGCGCGTTGATCGAAATCAAGACACAAAGGAGCAAAAGCCGGTCGCGCCACAATTTCATGAGCGGAAAATTAGTGGTAAGATTTTGGCCATTGCAAGTCCTTAGAGCCGGCGGGAATTTTGGACCTATGACGTCGCTCCGCGTTCAATCAATTCGATTTCGTAGCCTTCCGGCGCGTCGATGAACGCAATTCTACCGCTGCCAGTCGAATGTGGCCCGTCAGATAGCGGATAACCTTTCGCCGCCGCCGCCTTCGCGAACTCATCCAGGTCGTCCACTTCGAAGGCCAGATGCGTCAGGTCAGGCCCAACCACAACCGGCCCGGCCGCGTCGAATTTGCAGATCTCAATTTCCACGTCGCTATCGGGCGCTTTCAAAAACACGAGCTGCGAACCGCGACCAGACGTCTGACGGCGAACCTCTTCGAGACCGAGGACATCTTTATAAAATGAGATCGTCTTTTCCAGATCGCTCACCCGATAACGGGTGTGTAAGAGTTTTTTGACCATACCGTATCTTATTGCTCCCATACCGGATTAAATTCAAACTCCAGGATAAATTTCCCACGATGAAACTTGTCATTGCCGCCACAGGCGCAAGCGGAACGGTCTATCTGCAAAGGCTACTCGAGCAGGTTGATGTTGCCGCGCACGAGGTGCACCTGGTCATGAGCCGGTACGCCAAACAAGTGGCAAAGCAGGAGCTCGGCATTCTCAAAATACCCAAAGCAATCGTCCAGCATTCTGAGAACGATCTTAACGTTCCATTCGTCAGCGGCTCGGCACGGTTCGATGCAATGGTCATTGTCCCCTGCTCAATGGCTACGCTTGGCCGGATCGCTTCCGGCTCGAGCGATAGCGCTTTGCTACGCGCCGCGGACGTGTTTCTAAAGGAACGCCGGAAATTAATTCTCGTTCCACGAGAGACGCCCTGGAACTTAATTCACGCGCGCAATGTCGTGGCCCTGCTTGAAGCAGGCGCGATTGTTTTGCCTGCGGTCCCATCTTTTTACAGCCGGCCAGATTCCGCCACCGCCGTGGTTGACACAGTTGTCTGGCGCATCCTCGATCAAATCGGACTG
>Ga0157378_10004662_pt1 | contig 12024 bp, 11 predicted proteins | sample M65metaG_FD_115309 | JGI IMG/M metagenome (GOLD analysis project Ga0157378, IMG submission 115309) | Miscanthus rhizosphere microbial communities from Kellogg Biological Station, Michigan, USA - M6-5 metaG | ecosystem: Host-associated > Plants > Roots > Rhizosphere > Soil | place: USA: Michigan...
CATAAAAAATTATAATGCCGCAATATAAAATTAATAATCGAAAAGGTAGATTATCGTGGGGACACATGCAGTTCCTTATATCCTTTTTCTCATTGAAAAAACCGTTTTATCCATCGGCTTCTCCGCTTCAGCTCCATAGGCATGGCGAATCAAAAACCAGGCGGCATTAAGCCGCTCAGTCAAGCTCTTATTCCGCCATTCCGATACATGGTCGTCGGCGTCTTCAGCATTTGTTGCCTTGAACGCAGTTTTGTCCATCCTGAACTCTTCCGACATAACTTCAAATTTAATTTCTTTTCCGAATTTCTAATTCCCCATCAAACCACCAAAAATTACCAACTGAAATCCTAACAAGACAGCCGAAATCCTAACCCTCAGCCCAATGCTTGGTCCCCCTTTAGGGGTTCAGGGGTGGGGCTCAGCGGTGGGGTGGGGCTGCTCCTGGCACAACTCCACCAGCACACCATTAGTGGTCTTAGGATGCACAAAGCATACCAGCTTATTATCGGCTCCCTTCTTTGGTTGCTCGTTCAGCAACTCAAACCCAAGTGCCGAGAGCCGCCGCATTTCCGCTTCAATGTCATCTACCTCAAAGGCCACATGATGTAAACCCTCTCCTTTTTTAACAATAAACTTTGAAATGGCACTTTGCTCATTGCTCGCTTCCAGCAATTCTATTTTCGACTCGCCAATCTGAAAAAAAGCTGTCTTTACAGCTTCCGATGCCACTTCCTCAGTCTTATAGCAGGGTGTGCTAAGCAATTGCTCAAATAATTCTATAGATTTACTGAGGTCCTTCACTGCAATTCCAAGGTGTTCGATCTTAATCATTTCTGTATAGTTTTTACCGATAGTCTCATTTATAGCGACAATTAGTATTTTAGATTTCCCGGTAATTGTTTTCGTAACTTTGTGCCAACCATAATAATGGTGCAAAAGTATGGAATTAAAACTGCCGATATATCTTGACAACAATGCCACCACGCCAATGGATCCGCGCGTGCTGGAGGCTATGCTGCCTTATTTTACTGAAAAGTTTGGCAATGCAGCCAGCCGCAACCACTCTTTTGGCTGGATAGCTGAAGAAGCCGTTGACTATGCCCGTGAGCAGGTTGCTAAGCTTATCAATGCCGATCCTAAGGAGATCATATTCACATCAGGCGCCACAGAGGCCGATAATCTCGCCCTTAAGGGTGTGTTCGAAATGTACTCGTCCAAGGGCAACCACATCATCACCTGCACCACAGAGCACAAGGCCGTGCTCGATACCTGTAAGCATATAGAGAAACTCGGCGGCGAAGTCACTTATCTCGATGTTAAAGAGGATGGACTGATAGACCTACAGGAATTGGAGAACGCAATAACGGACAAAACCATCCTTATATCCATCATGTATGGTAATAACGAAACCGGTGTTGTTCAGCCTGTCAGGGAGATCAGCAAGATTGCCCGCAAGCATGGTGTGCTGTTCTTTACCGATGGCACTCAGGCCGCAGGCAAAATACCGGTGGATGTAAATGCCGATGGTATAGACCTGATGGCGTTCAGCGGTCACAAAATGTATGGCCCTAAAGGCGTAGGCGCCCTGTATGTACGCCGCAAGAATCCACGGGTAAAGGTTACCAGCCAGATGGACGGCGGTGGCCATGAGCGTGGCATGCGTAGCGGCACGCTCAATGTGCCAGGCATTGTAGGATTTGGCATGGCCTGCGAACTTTGTATGCGTGAAATGGAAGCCGAATCGGCAAGGCTGAGCAAGATGCGCGACCGCCTTGAGACATCACTCCTTGAGCTTGAAGAAACCTACGTAAACGGGAACCGGGAACATAGGCTGCCGCATACAGCAAACATATCGTTCAAATACGTAGAGGGCGAAGGGCTGATGATGGGCTTCAATAAAAACATTGCACTTTCCAGCGGCTCGGCCTGCACGTCTGCTTCGCTTGAGCCATCTTATGTGCTGAAGGCGCTGGGTCTCGGCGACGACCTGGCACACAGCTCGCTCCGTTTCGGCCTTGGCAGATTTACCACTGAAGATCAGATAGATTTTACAATAGACGCTATTAAGAACACGGTAATCAAACTACGGGAGATGAGCCCGCTGTGGGAAATGTTTAAAGAAGGTGTGGATATCAACGCAATTGAGTGGGCGCACCACTAAGTTAAGTAATGTGCAAATTGGGAAATGTTCAAATTCCCCAATAGCGCAGCAGGACAAATTATTTGAATAACATGGGCAAATTTGCACATTTGCATTTTTAGCACATCATAAATTTAAAACTATGGCATATTCAGAAAAAGTGATTGACCACTATTCCAATCCCAAAAATGTGGGCACATTGGATAAATCTAAGTCAAATGTAGGCACAGGTCTTGTCGGGGCTCCGGAATGTGGCGACGTAATGCGCCTGCAGATAGAAGTGGACCAAGAGAGCGGCTTGATCCGCGATGCCAAATTCAAGACTTTTGGTTGCGGTTCTGCTATAGCTTCATCATCGCTTGCTACCGAGTGGCTGAAAGGCAAAACTGTGGACCAGGCTCTTTCAATAGACAACATGGATATTGTGGAAGAACTGCACCTGCCGCCGGTAAAGATTCACTGCTCCGTTTTGGCCGAGGATGCCATCAAAGCGGCTATTAACGACTACAGGGTGAAGAACGGCCTGCCGGAGTTGGTAGCTGAAAAGAAAGCGCATTAAAGTAAAATACAAGTGCGGCCTGCCACCACCAGTGGCAGGCCCTAAATAATATTGAAATGATTTACGTAAGTGACAAGGCGAAGGAAAAAGTGGAAAAGCTTAAGAGAGACTCAGGTCTTGGTGAGGAGTATTTCCTTCGCGTGAGTGTGGTGGGCGGCGGTTGTTCAGGCTTGTCTTACAAGCTCGATTTTGATAATGAACCGCAGCCCCGTGACCAGGTTTTCGAGGACCAGGGTGTAAAAGTAGTTACCGACCTCAAGAGTTTTCTTTACCTCTGCGATACAACCCTCGATTTCTCTGATGGCCTTAACGGTAAAGGGTTTCATTTCAGCAATCCCAATGCCAGCCGTAGCTGCGGCTGTGGCGAAAGTTTTGCCGTATAGGTCTTCTTCCAATTATTACTTTCTTTTGAACGTTGGCTGTTTTAGCTATAGGCGCAGCAATATGCTGGCTATTTCCTATTAGTTAATTTCAATGTTAAAACGGACGTTTACCTGCTTACGTCTGTGGAATAGATATAACTTGCCTTATGTTCTCAAAGTTGTTCAAATGGGCCAGAAGAGAGGAACCGCATGGTAACATGTCGGTTCCCGAAGGTGCCAACTGGAGCTTCCTTGGTGCAGATATGCACTCGCATCTCATACCAGGCATAGATGACGGTGCCCAGACAATTGAGGATAGCCTCTCGTTGGTGCGTAGCCTTTGCGATATGGGATTCAAAACCATTATCACAACGCCGCATACAATGATTGACTTCTATCCAAACACCACACAAACCATACAGGACGGGCTAAAGAAGTTGCAGGACGCTGTAGAAGAGCAGAATATTCCCGTAAACATAAAGGCAGCCTCTGAATACTACATAGATGAACATTTCATTAATTTAATTGATTCCGGGCCGCTCCTGACGATATATAAGAATGAGGTGCTTGTCGAGTTCTCTATGCTTTACGAACCGCCCATGCTTTTCGATGCCATATATAAGGTGCAGCAGGCAGGGTATCGCCCTATCATCGCGCATCCCGAACGCTACCTGTTTTTTCATCGCAATTTCACCCGCTACCACGACCTTAAAGAGCGCGGCTGCCTGCTTCAGTTGAATATGCTCTCCGTAGCGGGCTATTATGGCCGCAACATCAAGTCCGTGGCCGATGAGCTGCTGACTAAAAGCCTTTATGACTATTGCGGCACCGATATGCATCACCAGAGGCATGCAGCAACCCTCAGGGCTATGGCAGGCACAAAAGATTACCTTACCTTTGCAAACTATCCGTTTTTAAACGCAAGATTGTGCTCCTGACCTTATATTATCGGCAGGGGCTCGCTTTTCGTGGTATTAGGTAGCTACTTCATGCTGTGGGTGATTTGCAGGAAGCATTACTACTTTTGACGGACTAACATTTTCAAATAGGGCTTTTTTGACTGCATGGAAAACGCAAGCTACTGTATATCGGTTATTGGCCTCGGTTATGTAGGCCTGCCTCTCGCCGTAGAATTTAGTAAATACTACCCGGTCATAGGTTTCGATATCAATAAAAACCGGATAGCCGAACTCAATGCCTGTCACGATGGCACGCTGGAGGTGGACGAACCACAGCTCCTGCAGGTAATTGTAAATGAAGTACCTGCCTCTGCAAAAGGCCTTTTTTGCACCGACAACATTGCGCATATAAGTGGCTGCAATGTGTTTATTATTACGGTGCCCACACCGGTAGACAGGAACAACCGCCCCGATCTCACCCCTCTGTACAGGGCCAGCGAGACCGTGGGCAAAGTACTGAAAAAAGGAGACATAGTTGTTTATGAATCAACTGTTTATCCGGGTGTTACTGAGGATGAATGCGTGCCCGTGCTTGAGCGGGTATCCGGTCTTAAGTTCAATGTTGACTTCTTTTGTGGCTATTCCCCGGAGCGCATCAATCCGGGCGACAAACTTCATACGGTATCTAAGATCAAAAAAATAACATCCGGCTCTACCCCCGAGGTTGCCGAAAGGGTGGATGCCATGTACCGCTCCATTATCACTGCCGGCACACATAAAGCGCCTACCATAAAGGTAGCTGAGGCAGCAAAGGTGATTGAAAACTCGCAGCGCGATATCAACATCGCGTTTGTAAACGAGCTTGCCAAGATATTTAACAGGTTGGGCATAGATACGCACGACGTACTTGAAGCCTCGGCCACAAAATGGAATTTTCTTCCCTTCAAGCCGGGTCTCGTGGGTGGTCACTGCATAGGTGTAGATCCTTACTACCTTGCTCAAAAAGCGCAGGAAGCAGGTTACCACCCCGAGATTATTCTCGCCGGCCGCAGGCTAAACGATGGCATGGGCGCATATATAGCCGGAGAGATCGTGAAGCTGATGATCAATAACGACATTTCTGTAAAGGGGGCCAATGTGCTGATTCTGGGCTTCACCTTCAAGGAAAACTGCCCCGATGTGCGCAACACCCGGGTAGTGGACATAGTCAGGGAACTGCAGTCATACAGCATGAACCTGACTATCTATGACCCATGGGCAAAGCCCGCTGAAGTGCATCATGAATATGGGATTGACACAGTTGACACCCTGCCGGAAAGCACCGTTTTTGACGCGGCGGTCCTCGCAGTTGCACACAAAGACTTTCAAGGCATTGACTGGAAAGCAAGGGTGAAGCCCGGTGGAATTATTTATGACGTTAAGGGTTGTTTGGATAAGAGTATGATAAGCGCCAGGCTCTGAACAATTTGCGCTTTCTTAGAGCGATTGGCGCCCCTCTCAGGTTTTATTTTATGCTTAATAAAGGCTATTTTTGATAAAAATATTAAACATGTCGGCATTCCGGAAACAAGGCGCTTCAGGCTTTGTTCTTCTATTGGTACTCGCAGTGATAATTTGCTCCAGTTCCTGTGTATCAGTAAAAAAATACGTCTATTTCAAGGACCTCCCGGATAGCTTCCCCCACAAGACGCTGGTGTTAGATCAGGTAACACCGTTTGAAGACCTGAAGATCGAGAGCGGAGACATTCTGCAGGTCACATTTCAACAGTTGCTGAAAGACGTGGTCATGCCCGTGCAGACAGGCCCCAACACATCTGGTGCACCCAGCGGCACACAAGCCGGCTTATACCAGGTGGACAAGGATGGCAACATAGAATATTCGTTGATTGGCAAGATAAAAGTGACCGGCCTTACTACAAGCGAAGCCCGCGACGTAATAAAAAAAGAATCTCTAAGATACTACAACGAGCCCATTGTCAATGTTCGCATCACCAATTTCAACGTTCAGGTACTGGGAGACGTCACTAGGGCGGGAACGATCGTTTCTCCATCCGAGCGCTTCAGCATTATTGATGCAATTACCAATGCCGGTGACCTTAGCTACTCAGCCAGACGGGACAACATCCTGCTTATACGCTCACAGGGCGATCAGAAAGTATGTGCCAGGTACGATATTTCAAATACACAGATTTTCAAAAGCCCTTATTACTACCTGAAGCAGAACGACATCATTTATGTAGAGCCTAATAAATACAAAATTCAGAGCAGCGACCAGACTGCTATTCGCAACCTGGGCATTTTATCGTCGCTCATATCTCTTGCATCGATATTATTGGCATATAGAAGCTTAAAATAAATAATTAAATGGAAGGAGTGGCACCGAAGATACAGGGGGAGATGGACAAGCAGAAATCAGAAGACGTAAGTTCATTTAATTTAAAATGGCTCGTATCCACCGTATTGGCTATATGGCCATGGCTGCTTGGAAGCGTCATTATTTCATTGATCATCGGCAACCTGTACCTGAGGTATGCCACGCCCGTTTACAGGTCGTCGGCAGAGTTGCTGATCATTGATTCAAAGAAAGGATCTGGGCCGAATGATGACGTTGCAAAAGCGCTGGGCCTCAGCAATAGCTCGCTGAATATTGAAAACGAGATAGAGATGTTGAAAAGCCGTACCACTATGGCAAAAATAGTTCAGCGACTCCATCTGAATGTAGAATATTCAATTGTGGGCAGGTTTAAAACAACCAATCTGTTCAACAACAAACCTTTTGAGTTTGTGGTAGCCGATTCGGCAGACGACTACTATGGCTGCAAAGTAGATAACCTGAGCCAGGAAGGCTACCGCCTCACCGAAACGGAAACCGGCAAGATATTCAACGGCAAGTGGGGCGATACGATCCACGTTGCGCTTGGTAAGGTTATCCTGAAAAAAGGGTTTGCATTAAATCCTCCCAGGCTCCAATATACGGTTAGCGTAGATCCAATTATTGAGATGGCCAAGAACTATATGTACCAGGTGGACATAAACATGCCGTCAAAAAACGCCAGCTATATCAATCTTTCCATGCAAGACCAACTGTGGGAGCGCTCCGTAGCCATCATCAATGAGCTGATGGCGCTCTACATGAGCAACAATGTGGATACCAAAAACCGGATGACCGACAGTACACTCAAGTTTCTTGATAACCGGCTGGGGACAGTATTTACTGAACTTGACAGTGTGGAAACGAAGATGGAGCGATACAAGCAAAAAAACCACATTGCTGATATGGGTGCCCAGAGCGCCAACCTGATCAAGGCAAATGCCGGTACTTTGGATAAGCTGCAGCAAGCCAATATGGAGCTCGAAACAATAGGATCTATCAGCAACTACTTGCTTCATGCCGATCCCGGCAAGCCTATTCACCTGCCTGCCTCCCTTATGTCCAATGCAGGAATTGCCGAAATGGTGAACAAGCTCAATGCTATTCAAAGCCAGATAGACAATGGCATGATTTCAATGACTCCCCAAAACCCCATCATTATCACCTGGCAAAGCCAGAAGAAGAAGCTGCAGCAGGATATCATATTCTCGCTTGAAGCCTCGCGAAAGGAGGCTGAACTCAAAACAGCCAAGATAAAAGACGAGCTGGGTGTAATAGGTTCCGATATATTCAGGGTGCCAACTGTAGAGCGCAAGTATCTCGATGACTCACGAATTCTTAATACCAAGCAGGAGTTGTATCTGTTTTTGCTCAAGAAGAAAGAAGAAACGCTTATTCAACGAGCCTCCACAGTGCCTGATGCTACGGTTATAGACTCCGCCATCCTTATGGGCATGGTGCTGCCTAACCATTCAAGGGCATTTATGATGTCTATATTTTTCGGATTGGCCGTGCCTTTTGGAGTAATAATTCTGCGCCGCGGACTTAATATCAAGATCATCAGTAAGTCCGACATCACAAGGGCTACAAGCATACCTGTTATTGGCGAAATAGGCAATAGCCTAGATAGTGAGGCGATTGCGGTGAAGAAGAATAGCCGGACCGTAATTTCAGAACAGTTCCGGGCGCTGCGCACTAACCTGCAGTACCTGCTTACTGAAAAGAACGATAAGGTAATCATGATCACATCAAGCATGAGCGGGGAGGGTAAGTCTTTTATTGCTGTCAACCTGTCCATAACGCTTGCTATGTCGGGCAAAAAGGTAGTGCTGATGGAACTCGACCTTAGAAAGCCCAAAATATCCAAGACCCTGGGCATTGACAATAGCGTAGGCTTCTCCAGCTATACCATCGGCAAGGCCAATTATGCGGATATCATAGTGCCTTCGGGAGTTGATCCAAACCTGTTTATCGTGCCGTCAGGCCCGGTACCTCCAAACCCTGCAGAGCTTATCCACCTCCGCCAAACCGAGGAATTGTTCATCCGTCTCAGGCAGGACTTCGACTATATTATTGTTGACACCTCGCCTGTAGGCCTCGTGACCGATGCTCAGCTGATCAACAAGTATGCGGACATTGCGCTCTACATTCTGCGCCAGGGTTACACCTACAAGCAACAACTCAACATTCCCAATGAGCTCTACGTCAACGGCAAAGTTAAGCGAATGAGCTTCGTTGTAAACGACGTACTCGCCAATCGTGGCTTCGCCTATGGCTATGGATACGATGAAGGATACGGATACGGTTATGGGTACGGCTATGGGTATGGATACGGTTACGGCTCTTATGGCAATGGCTACTACGGCGATTCCGGCAAAAAAGGCATTGGTGGCTGGCTCCGGTCGAAAAAAACAAAAAAGTAGGGACTCTTTTCCTGTAAGAAACAAATATGTCAGACCGGGCAGCAGCAAATGAGAAGTGGGATATTAGTATAAGTGCACACCGCAGCTACCTCGATATCAACTTCAGGGAGCTTTGGCACTATCGCGATCTGTTGATGATGTTTGTAAAAAAAGACATCATCACCGTTTACAAGCAAACAATACTTGGCCCCCTGTGGTTCCTGGTACAGCCTGTTCTCACTTCACTCATGTTTCTGCTGGTATTTACCGGCATAGCCAAAATACCAACGGGCCCAGGCGTGCCGCCGTTGCTCTTTTACATGGCCGGCACCACACTCTGGAGCTATTTTTCCGATACACTCAATGTGACGTCTAAAACCTTTACGGATAATTCTTCCATCTTCGGTAAGGTCTATTTTCCACGCATCATTCTTCCATTCAGCAAGGTCGTTTCCGGCTTTATTAAGTTCCTGATTCAATTCGGTCTCTTCGCCCTGGTATGGCTCTATTTTATTCTTATCGACAAAAAGATTACACCCAACTGGTACATATTGCTTACTCCGATCTGGCTCCTTATCATCGTACTCATGAGTCTCGGATTTGGCATACTAATCACTTCCCTTACCACCAAGTACCGCGATCTTACTTTTCTCATCGCTTTCGGCGTACAGCTCGCCATGTATGCCACGCCAGTCATCATTCCGCTATCAGCGGTTCATGGAGACAAGAGGATGATTTTTTTGCTCAACCCGCTTACATCGCTGTTCGAGGCCTTCAAATATGGTTTCCTGGGCCAGGGCACTTTTGATCCAGCCTGGCTGGCTTACAGCGTCGTTTTTACCGTTATCCTATTAATAAGCGGTATTATTATTTTCAACAAAGTTGAGCAACGTTTTATCGACACAGTGTAATTCTATTTGTTGCAGTGTTATTGTTCCAGCAACTCACGGTTCCGCTTCACCACTTTCGCGGAGGGCATCTCGCCACTACGCTCCCTACTTTAGGGGCGGGGGAGTTCGCAGAGGACATCTCGCGCATACGTTACTTCTCCCCTTTAGGGGCGGGGGTTTTACGGGCGGGGGTTTCCAGGAGCTCATTACTCCGTTTCACTGCCTTTTCAAAAGTATCAGTAACGTTCGCCTTCCCTATCTGGAAGACTAAACGTGCCTTGGTAAGTTCGTTAACTACCTGCTCACTTGTCACCTCCGAAAGTATGAGGCGCGTTCCTCTGACCCTTATTTCTTTGTGAACTTCCTTCAATGTCTGCACACCCGTAGCATCTATGATGGGCACGTGTCGCATACGAATGATTAGGACCCTTGCTGGCTCCTCTATTATCTTCATTGCTTCCTTAAACTTATAAGCGGCGCCAAAGAAAAGCGGTCCATTGATCTCGTATATTTCCACGCCATCAGGCACTAAATTTCCCCTTAGCGGCTTGTAGTCATCAGTCCCGCCTTCACCGTCTGTCGGCACATGCTCCACCGAGCTCGATTTCATCATTTTCTGAATAAAAAGAAATGCTGCCAGCACTATACCAAACTCTATTGCTACTGTAAGGTCTATAAATACTGTGAGTAGAAATGTGGCCAGCAGCACGGCAGCATCGCTTCGCGAGCCCCGCAAGATCGACAGGAAATTTTCGTACTCGCTCATATTGTAAGCCACTACGATCAATATGCCTCCCAGGGTAGCCATAGGTATAAGCGCCGCCCACTTACCCACAAATAGCATAATAATGAGCAGCGTCAGCGCATGTATAATTCCGGCTATAGGCGTACGCCCCCCGTTCTTAATGTTGGTGGCCGTCCTCGCGATGGCGCCTGTTGCAGGTATGCCCCCAAACAGTGCCGATGCTATATTTGCAATACCCTGCGCTATCAACTCAGTATTCGACCTGTGATTACCCCCTATCATACCATCGGCTACCACCGCACAGAGCAGCGACTCTATACTGCCCAGCAGCGCTATGGTAATCGCCGGCCGCAGTAGCCCTCTCACTACGCTTATACTTAACTCCGGAATAGCTGGTTTCGGGAAAGAGGAAGGAATACTCCCAAAGCGGCTGCCGATTGTCTCCACCGGCAGCTTCATAAAATACACAACAGCCGTGGTCGCCAGTATCGCTATAAGAGAGCCAGGCACCCTATGCGTGACCCTCGGCCACAAGAAAACAATGGCGACAGTGCCCATCCCTATTGCCGCTGCTATCCAGTTGGCGCTGCCGAAATTATGGCTGTACGCTACCCACTTGCCTACAAAATCAGCCGGTACTGCCCCCATATGCAGCCCTAACAGATCTTTCATCTGCGATGAAAATATGATCACCGCTATTCCCGTGGTAAACCCAACTATCAGTGGGTAGGGTATATACTGAATGGCGCTGCCTACTTTCACAACCCCCATCACTATGAGCATAATGCCCGCCATAAATGTAGCTATGATCAGTCCGTTGACACCAAACTGCTGCACAATGCCATAAACGATAACAATGAACGCCCCTGTGGGCCCGCCTATCTGTACCCTGCTGCCACCAAGTGCAGCTATTATAAAGCCCGCTATAATAGCTGTGAACAACCCTTTTTCAGGCGACACCCCCGATGCGATAGCAAATGCTATGGCCAGCGGCAGCGCCACTATCCCCACTATGATACCGGCAATAAGGTCTTTGGCAAAAAGTTCTTTATTATAGTTCCTGAGGGTATCTACAATCTTAGGCTTGAACATACAGGATAATTTGGTCTGCTTATCTTAATTTCTTCGCTAATGCAAAGTTAAGACCCTGTCCAAATCTCCTCAGTTGTTTCTGATCATGATATAAAAGACGAAAATATCCTATGCTTCAAAAGTTTTATCGCGCAACTGTACACGGCAAAAACACTGCAGCGTGCATACGCGGCAAGTTTCTCGCCCTTTTTTGACTTTGAATTTTGACTTTTTGAATTTAGTAAGTGATTACCTGCTCTTCGATCATCTCAGGTATCTTCCTGAACTCATATTGCTGGTTGCGGAGCTGCGGCTCAAAGCCCGCCGCCCTTATAGACTCCTGGATACTCTTCGCCGTAAACCTGTGCGGCGCCCCGGCAGCGCTCACCACGTTCTCTTCTATCATTATCGACCCGAAATCGTTAGCCCCGGCATGCAGGCATATCTGCGCCACCTGCTTGCCCACGGTTAGCCACGATGCTTGAATGTTCTTCACATTCGGCAGCATAATGCGGCTCATGGCTATCATGCGTATATATTCCTCCGCAGTCGTAAGGTTCTTCGTACCGCGTATCTTCTGCAGCA
>Ga0157378_10004663_pt1 | contig 12024 bp, 9 predicted proteins | sample M65metaG_FD_115309 | JGI IMG/M metagenome (GOLD analysis project Ga0157378, IMG submission 115309) | Miscanthus rhizosphere microbial communities from Kellogg Biological Station, Michigan, USA - M6-5 metaG | ecosystem: Host-associated > Plants > Roots > Rhizosphere > Soil | place: USA: Michigan...
GAAGCTTGGTTTGTTTGCGGACAACTTCCACGACCATCGGTCCGAACGAAATGTTGTCGACGAAATGCCCGTCCATGATGTCGCAATGGATCCAATCGGCGCCGGCCTCTTCAACCTTGCGAACTTCCGCCGCCAGATTTGAGAAATCAGCAGCCAGGATGGATGGGGCGACGAGGATTTTTGCCATCAGGAGAAAACGTCCGACGTCCAACGCCGAACGTCCAATATCGAATTCGGGGCTTTGGGGCCTGGATATTAGGCTTTGGGTCTTCGGCGGAGACCGCTCTATATATATTAAGAGCTTGACGGCGGGGCACGCCGTTTCATGTTACCGCGTTTCAGCCGTTAGAATCGCGCTCCGAGGCGCATAGTTTGCTGCGAAGATCAGCGTTTCCGAGCGAGCTGAAAAATAAATTCATGTTCAACGGACTTTTCGGCTTTTTATCCAACGATATCGGGATCGATCTCGGGACGGCCAACACTCTGGTTTACGTCAAAGATCAGGGAATCGTTTTGCGCGAACCGTCGGTGGTGGCCGTGCAATCCGGCACCAATAAAGTGCTCGCCGTCGGCGACGAGGCCAAACGCATGCTCGGCCGGACGCCATCCAACATCGTTGCCGTCCGTCCATTGAAAGACGGCGTGATTGCGGACTTCGAAGTGACCGAAGCGATGCTGCGCCATTTTATTTCCAAAGTGCACAACCGGCGCGTGCGCGCCCGTCCACGTGTCGTGATTGCAGTTCTGTCGGGAATTACCGAAGTGGAGAAGCGGGCTGTCCGCGAATCGGCGACCCATGCCGGCGCGCGTGAAGTTTATTTGATCGAAGAACCGATGGCGGCAGCGATCGGCGTCGGTCTTCCGGTCCAGGACCCGGCCGGCAATATGATTATCGACATCGGCGGCGGCACGACCGAGGTGGCGCTAATTTCGCTTTCGGGAATTGTTTTCAGCCGCAGCGTGCGGGTGGCGGGCGATGAACTCGACGAGGCCATCGTTCAATATATGAAGCGCGCTTATAACTTGATGGTGGGCGAGCGCACCGCGGAAGAGATCAAAATCAAAATCGGTTCGGCCTATCCGAGCGAAAAAGAAACCAGCGTGGAAGTAAAAGGACGCGATCTGGTTGCTGGATTGCCAAAAACTTTGATGATCACGTCACAGGAAGTGCGGGAAGCGTTGCTCGAGCCGATCTCGACCATCGTCGATTCGGTCCGCATCACATTGGAACGTTGTCCGCCGGAGCTCTCGGCCGATCTGGTGGACCGCGGTCTGGTTTTGGCAGGCGGTGGCGCGCTCTTGCGCGGGTTCGATAAACTTTTGAGCGAGGAGACTGGTTTGCCTGTCCATGTTGCGGAAGATCCGCTTAGCGCCGTGGCCGAAGGAACGGGCAAATGTCTGAATGAACTTAAATTTTTGCGTCAAGTGGCTGCGGCAGATCGCCAGTGGCGCTAACACAAGCGACGTAAGATCGACCCGCCTTCGCCGAGGTTACGGCGGGCAGGCCATCGTTAAATCGCGATGAGTCGAACAAGCATCATCGCGCTGCTGGTTTTCGGGGCGATTCTCGGTTACTTCCTGAGTTTCGGCGCCGACACCACCCGGAAATTTCAGGCGAGCATTTATCAAATGCTGGCGCCCTTCTTTACGACTGGTTCCGGTTTGCAAAAGCAGATCACGTCGGTCCGAACGGGATTGAAATCGTTGGAGGAATTGGAACGCGAGAACGCTTCGCTCCGGGTCGACAATCGCCAGCTCCGCGCGACCAATTCCGCGCTGCGTGACGTCGAGCACGAAGTGAATCGCTTGCGGCACGCGCTCAATTATCGCGAGCGTTCGGTCTTCAAATTGATTCCGGCGGAAATCGTGACGCGTGACGCCTCGACCTGGTGGCACACGGTCACGATCAATCGCGGCAAAGAGGACCACATCGAAACCGATATGCCGGTGGTAACCGACGAAGGACTTGTTGGAAAAACCACCACCGTGAGCAACACCATTTCAGTTGTCCTCCTGGTGACGGACGAAAATTGCAAAGTGGCGTCGTCTGTTGAAGGCACGCGCGAGCAGGGAATTGTTGCCGGTGAACGCGTTTCGGGCGGATTGGCGCCGCTGCTCGATCTGAATTTTTTGACGAAGCAAGCGAACCTTCAGCCGGGACAGAAAGCCTACACGTCCGGTGTGGGCGGAGTTTTTCCGTCCGGCTTGTTCATTGGGACGGTGAAAAGCTTTCGCGCTCGCGAGCTAGATGGTCAGGCAAAACTGGCGCCAGCGGTGGACTTGTCTCACCTGGAGGACGTGTTCGTGGTCACGGGGCGGAAATGATTTTCTTTTTCATATTGCTGCTCCTGGTGGTGGTGGCCCAGATCTCCGAGTTCTTTATTCCGCCGCTCGACTGGATGTATCACGCGCACATTTACATCGCGCCGGTGCTGGTATTTTACGGTGCGATGGCGTTGCCGTTCCCGTTAATGCTGGCGCTGGCCCTGGCGGCGGGGATTCTGCTGGATGCGCTGACCGTTCAGGTGATCGGGTCGAAAGTTGAAATCTCGCTCGGCTGGTCGATACTTCTCTACGCGGTTTTAGCGGGAATTATGCATGGGTTAAGGCCTTTGTTCATTCGCGGCCGCTGGGAAGTCCATTGCGTGCTGACCGGCCTCTGCACCTCGGCAATTATTTTGGCGCAGTATCTCATGATCACATTCCGACGCGGTTCGTTCTTCTTTAGCCGCGAGGTTTGGTGGCAGATCGGCGGACCGGGTTTGATGGCGATGCTGATGGCGCCGGTTATTTTCTGGATCTTGAACTGGGTCGCGCGTGTCACGCGCTATCCTTATTTGCCTGATAGGAGTTTCGAATGAACCGACGCCGTCTTAATCCGCGATTGAAGATTCAAGTTGTCGGGTTGCTCATGCTCCTGGGCATGGCCGCGCTTGGTTTCAGACTTTGGTGGATCCAGGTCGCGCACGGCGCGGAATGGACCGCGCAAATTCGCGGCAGCTCGCAAGCGACGGTGAGAATCCCGTCAGTGCGCGGTGAAATCAAAGATCGCAACGGGCTGACTCTGGTGCAAAACCGCGCCAGCTACGAAGTGGATTTTTATCTCCCGGAAATGGTGAAGGGCTATCGCGAGCGTTTTGGTTCGCCGCCGCTGGCCGAGCATCGCGCCATTATCAGCGGCATGCCGAAGGACGTGAAGGAGCCGGACATTATTAAGATTGTGAACGACGGAATCGTGCCGCGTTTGAACGATCTCGATCTGGCGCGCGATTACAACGCCAGCCAGTTGCAACGCCATTATCGCAACGACACCGAGGTTCCGTATTCCTACATCAAGGACATCGACTTTCCGACCATGGCGAAGTTTTCCGAGCACGATGTCGGACTCCCGGGAGTAGACATCGCCATCAAGCCGGTGCGTTCCTACGTTTACGGCGCGCTGGCGGCGCACATCCTCGGCTACGTCGGCGCTCCGGACGACACCAACAAGGACGAAGCAAAGAAGTTCACGTTCTATCAAGGTGACGTGGACGGAAAATCGAACATCGAAAAGGCGATGGACGAATATCTGCGCGGACAACCAGGTGTGCGTTATTTGCGGCGCAATGCCAAAGGCACCATTGACGGCGTGTTGCGCGAAGACCCGCCCAAGCAAGGCGCCAATGTTTTCCTCACCCTCGATTCGCGAATTCAGGCAATCGCCGACGAAGCATTACGCGCCGTTAGCCGCGCGGGCGCGGTGGTTGTCGATCCAAACAACGGCGATATTTTGGCGATGGCTTCGGTGCCGTCATTCGATCCGAACACATTCATCCCGAGCATCAAAAAGAAGGATTGGGACGCACTTCGTAAAGACGAAGCCGATCCGCTGGTCGATCGCGCGGTGAGCGCTTTGCCGCCCGGATCGACGTTCAAATTGATCACCGCGCTGGCCGGTCTGCGAAAAGGGCTTAACAATAATAAGTACAGCTGCGGCGGCGGTGTCAGTTACGGCGACCACTTTTTTCAATGCTGGGTAGCGTCAAAGCATTATACCCATGGAACAATCGGACTAGAAGACGCGCTGAAAGTTTCCTGCGATTCGTTCTTTTATCAGTACGGCAACGCCGGCGGCATTCAGTCGATGGATGTCATCGGTAAAATGCTTGGAATTGGTGAGGAATCTGGCCTGCAATTGAGCAACGAACAAAAGGGAAACATGCCAGGGCCGGAGTGGATGCAGATTCATCATCCGCAGGAAAGATGGTCATCGGCGCAGACAGCCAACGTTACGATTGGCCAGGGCTATACTTTGGTTTCGCCCCTGCAACTGGCAATGGCTTATGCGGCGGTTGCGAATGGGGGCACCTGTTTTTATCCGCGCCTGATAGACAAAGTTTTGAACCAGGACGGCTCACCGGCGCTGGACGAGCACGGCAAACCAGTCGTGTCTCAAACGCCGCGGATGCGCTCCGATTTGCGGCGCGAATGCACTCCCGAGCAGATCGAGCGGGTGCGAAAAGGTCTGTGGAAGGTCGTGAACGAAGACGGCGGGACGGGTGGCAGAGCGCGTTTGAAAGACGTGGTGGTGGCAGGGAAGACCGGCACTGCGCAAGCCACCGAACGCGGCCATGAGGAAAACGTGGCCTGGTTCGTCTGTTTCGCGCCATATGACCACCCAAAATATGTCGTCGCAGTGATGGTTCAGGGCGCGTCGGGACATGGCGGCGAAGTCGCGGGCCCGATCGCCACGCGCATACTCGAACGCATCGTCGCACAGGAGACAGGAAAGTTCGATATGCAGGTGGCGTGGACTCCGCCGGCCCATCACCCGAATCCGCTCCAATTGGTCAAATCAGTCAGCTATACTGGAAGTAACGTGGGCGGCGGCGAGGATGAAGAAGACGCCGGTGCTTCCAGCGCCGACGCGCAAATGGCAAGCGACAACGCAGCCCCTGACGTGGAGCAGGAAGCCGATGCGCAGGGACAAGTTTCCAAACGTCCACGCGTGGCGCGGGCCGTTCCCGCGGCAACCCCGCGACCACTTAACTTTTTTGAACGCCTTTTCGGAGGAGGTAAGCGGCCGGCACCCCAGCCTGCACCGACTCCCGTTCGCCGTCGCTTTTAACAATCAATGTCGATCGAACGAGCAATGAACAATTCCTTGACCGTGTTTCCGCTCGCGATCGCGCAACTATTCGAAATTTATGTTAGACAGAGTAAAGAAAATTTTAGGTCTTCAGTCACGCAAGACCGGAAACAAATTAGTAGTCAGTGTGGAGAAGCTCGAGCGTCGCGTGGCATTGCTCGAGAATGGCCGTCTCGAAGAATACAGCGTCGAGCGTAGCGGCTCGCGCCAGATCGTCGGCAGCGTTTACAAAGGCCGCGTCAAAAACATCGAGATGGGTTTGAAGGCGATGTTTGTCGACATCGGCCTCGAGAAAAACGCATTCCTCCATTTCTGGGACGCGCTCCCGGCGGCGCTCGATAGCGGAATTGAAGAAGTCGATCGCCCTTCGAAGAAAAAGCGCAGCCGAATCACGGCCAAAGATATTCCAAGTATTTATCCGGTCGGTTCGGAAGTCATTGTTCAAGTCACCAAAGGTCCGATTGGAACAAAAGGGCCGCGAGTGACCACGAACTTGAGTTTCGCCGGTCGTTACCTCGTTCTGATGCCGTTCAGCGATCGCAGCGGAATCTCGCGCAAGATCGAAGATCCCAAGGAGCGCAATCGCCTTCGAAAAATTTTGCGCGACCTGGAGATCCCGGAAGGAATTGGCGTAATCATCCGGACGGTCGGCGAAGGCCAGCGCGCTCGCTACTTCGTGCGCGACTTGCGTTTTCTTCTCGATCAATGGGTCGAAGTCGAGCGACTGATTCGAGACAAGCCCGCGCCTTGTCGCGTTTTTGAGGAGCCGGACCTGGTCGAGCGCACGGTGCGCGATTTTCTGACTGAGGAAATCGATGAGGTCCTCTGTGACGACCAGGAAGCGTTGGATCGGATGAATCAGCTGGTCGAAAAAATATCCCGGCGGGCCCGGAACCGTTTGAAATTCCACGACGGGGCGACACCGATTTTCGAATCACTCGGCATTCAAAAGCAAATCGACGACGCGTTTCATCGCCAGGTTTGGCTGCGCTGCGGCGGTTACATCGTGATTGATGAGACCGAAGCGCTGGTGGCGGTGGATGTGAACACCGGCCGAAACAAGGGTGGGCGGGATGTCGACAGGACGATCTTGCAAACCAATCTGGAAGCGGCGGACGAGATCGCGCGCCAGCTCCGCCTACGCAATATCGGCGGCCTGATCATCGCCGATTTCATCGACATGAAGGGCCGGAAAGATCAGCAGGCGGTTTTTAACCTGATGAGGGAACGGTTGAAACGCGATAAAGCCAAGACGCATGTCCTGCCGATTTCGCAGCTCGGTCTGATGGAAATGACGCGGCAGCGCGCCCAGGAAAGTCTGAGCGATACGATTTACGAGAACTGTCCGTACTGCGGCGGCCGCGGGGTCGTGAAAACGTCCATGACCACGAGCGTGGAACTTCACCGGAGCCTCAATACTGTGATGCGGAAATATCAGGACAGCGTGCACGATTTTCGCGTGATCCTGAACCCCGACGTGCTGAAGCGATTGAAAGAAGAAGATGAGGAGCTCTTAATTGAACTCGAGCGGCGTTACGCCGGCCGATTAATGTTCCGGGGCGATCCGACTTATCATCACGAAAAATTCATCGTGACGGACGCGAACACGGGCGCGGAACTGAAGTCGTAGGCACCCGGCGCTCCTTCCCGGGGGCTGAGTCCAAAGCCCGGGTTCCAGGAAAGCAGCATTTAGGGGGTTGACCGCCCTGGGGGGTTTTGTTAGAACCGGCGGCTGAGGGGCAAAATAGGGGCTAAATTCGGTGCTTGACGCTATGCGCCAGTTTCGTGTTAAAACCACGGGTGCATTGAAATTCAGCTTCGATTAAGCCCTGAAACAGCCTCTAAAAAACAGTTTATTTTTTTATTGACGAACTTCTGAAGAAACCCTAAACGCATAGCCAAGTTATGAAAAAACTGACCTTAACCTTTAGTGCATTGTTCGCACTGTTCGCAGTCGCGCCGGTCCTTTTCGCCGATGGTCCGGAAAAATATTCCGGCAAAGAAAAAGAAGTGATGCAACCGGCACCGCCCGTGTGCGACTTCTATCGCGCCCATGAATGGGATCTGAGTATCTGGGCCGCGTATGCGTTCGGTGATAGCACCGGCCAAACCGACGTGCCGAACGTCGATCCGTTCACTCCGGATACCGATCCGTTTGTTTCCGCGATCGGCGGTCCGTTCGTCGAACCGAAAAGCCAAAATCCGAACGAGCGGGTCAACATCGGTCAGGTCAGCCACAATGAGTTATTTGGCCGCGACGACACCTGGGGCGGCGGTGTCGACGTGAAATATTTCTGGAGCAAATACTTCGGCCTTGGCCTTGAAGGAATTGGTCTTGCCGCGAAAACGAACTTCGCCGGCGGTGGCTTGGTCACTTTGACCGGCCGTTTTCCGTTCGGCCGGTTCGCGCCTTATGTTACCGGCGGCGTCGGATTCATTGATGGTGGATCGACGCTCTACAAGTTTTACAATGAGAAGAATTACGCCGACGCGAGCGGCAACGTTATTAATGAGCGCGAATACTGGACGGTTGATCCGGTTTCCAATAATCACATTCGCGGCCTCGGCCAGATCGGTGCCGGATTGGAATTTCGCGTTACCTGCCACATCGGTTTGATGGCGGACGTATCCTGGAACTTTGTCTTCGGTCAGGAAGACCATCCGGACAGACTGCATCTCATTACGGAAACGGGCCACGGAATAGTCACTTTTGCCGGAATTCCGATCAGCGATACGATCATCATCAATACGGCTGAGGAGCTCCGACCGGGGCATGGCAGCGACCATCAGGATTTCGGGTTGGCGCGCTTTGGCGTCACCTTTTCCTACTAAGGTCAGAAGATTGTAATTTAAACGCCGGAACGCTCACGCGTTCCGGCGTTTTGCTTTTCCCGCTTTTGCTAAAGCGAAACCTCGGGCTCAACGGCGTGTTCGTTCGTGGTAGGGGGAGCCGGCCTGATAAAGATTGATTTCGTTCCGAATTGCCTGGGTCAGGTCCCGCCGCGGAGTGTTGCCGCTGAACTCCAATGCGCGTTGCCCTGTCTCCACAGCCTGGGAGAACTGACCGGTTTCCGCGTAAGCGGCTGCGAGTGACCGGAGGAACATCGGATTCCTTCCGTTGGAAAGCTTGTTGGCGCGCTGAGCCAGGGCGACCGCCCGTGCGCCGTCGCGAAGCGATGGATCGGAACAGGTGGCCAGGATCCATGCGAGATTGCTATGAACGGACGCCGCCCGGGGCATCAGTTCCACCGATCTTTCGTAATGACTGATCGCTTCCTGAAACCGACCTTGTCGGTGGAAAGCAGTGGCGAGGGACGTGTGAGCGGCCGCGTAGTTTGGATCCGATTCCAACGCTTTCTCGAAATCGGCGATCGCCTCATCGACTCGACCCTTTTTTAGAAGAACGTTTCCAAGGCTATTGTAGGCGCGCTTCTTCGACCAAGGATTGTCAGGACTTATTTCCAGCGCCTTTTGAAAATGTGCGCTCGCTTCGTCCAGAGCTCCTTGATCAAAAAGAGCGCGGCCAACCTGGATATGCGCTTCCCAGCTTTGCGGATTCTTTTCAATGACGGTTCGATAGCAGGTTTCTGTGTCGCGGTACATGTGACTTTGATTCCAAGTTAAAACGGTCAGCGCCCCCAAAAGCGCGAAGCAGGATGCATAGCCGGCTATTCGGCGGCCTCCCTGCCACCGCGTCCATAAAACGGAAAGCCCGGCTGAGACCGGAATGATAATTCCAATGCATGGGATGTATTGGAAATGATCGGCCACAAACGAAAGACTGAAGAAGCTGATGTTGAAGAACCCAAGCATCGGAAAGACGGCCAGTCCGAAGAAAAGCGGGCCGGCCAGCAACCACCGCCATTGCTGTCGGAAGAGCCACGCAAATGCATAGAAACCCAGCGCTGCGATTGGAAACAGATATTCCCACCACCGGGACGCATCGACATTCCAACGCGGGTAGAACAGAACCAGATTCGCGGGCCAGAAGATCTTCCCGACATAAAACCAAAAAGCGCGACCCGCGATTAGGAACCGCTCGATGAGAGAGAAATCGAACCCTTCGCCCTTGGCGCCAGCAAACTCTCGTTCCATCCAAGCGGTGAAAAGTCCGGCGGCGAGTCCCAAAACCAGAAACGGAATCAGCGGTACTACATCGCGTTTCCACTCCAATTTTCGTCGCTTCCACCAGAGTGCGATCAGTACCGCCGCGGGCAGAATGGCGACGATCGCCTTGACCATTACGCCCAGCGAAAACAACACCAGAACAAGGGCGTATGCGCGCGCGCTTCTCTCCTGGTCGAAGCGCAGATACGCCAGCACTGAGGCGAAAAGGAAAACACCCGAAAGCGTATTCTTCAGCTCCGATATCCATGCCACCGATTCTGCCTGGATGGGATGGAGGGCAAAGATGGCACAGGCCAACCAGGCCCCGGGGATTCTCAGTCGCCTGAGGATTTTTAACAATAACAACGCCGCAACCGCGTGAATCAGGATGTTGACCAGATGATAGCCGAGCATCGACTCGCCCCAAAGTTTGTCCTCGATCCAGAAGACCGTATCGAGAAGTGGATGGTACTGCCGCGTGGTCTGCGGTTCGATCCAGAGTTGCGCCAGACCATTCAGCGAACGCAGCTCCACCGTATTGGTGAGATACAGGACGTCATCAAAAATGGGTTTCCCGTTCCAGGCCGGCGCGTAAGCACAAAAGGTGACAGCAACGAGAACTGCTCCGAAAAACCAGTCCCAACGAGAAAGAGCGTTGTTAGCTTCGCCGGTCCGACTTGGTTTCTGTTGCTTTCGATCCATTCGCGGAGCTGCAGCCGGATAGATCACTAGCACAACCGAATGCGACTGGCCGCAAAAAGTTATCTGCCTGCGAACCCATGCCGTTTGAATTGGCAACGACTCGGTGCCGCGGTTTGCTAAGCGCGACGGTCGGGTGAAATTAGTTAAATGTCTTTCGCGGTCACCCTCGATAGTCTGGCGTTTGAGAAATCATCGCTTGTTCGCCGGTTCGAAGAACTGATTGCGCCCAAGTCCGACGCGGATCTGGAATCCATGGCGCAAACCGCACGCTCGCTCACGCTTCAAAATTTCGGCCGGACAATGCGTCTTTTCGCGCCGCTTTATTTGTCGAACGAATGCATTAACAATTGTCGCTACTGCGGATTTTCCAGGGACAATCCAATTTTGCGCGTCACTCTCAGCGTGGAAGAAGTTGTCGCGGAAGCGCGTTATCTTCGTGGAGCTGGTTTCCGCCAGATCCTGTTGGTTGCGGGCGAGCATCCAAGGTTTGTCAGCGACGATTATCTCGTTGAGTGCGTTCGGACATTGGCACCGGATTTTCCCTCGATCTCCATCGAAGTCGCTCCCATGGCGAGCAGTGAGTATGTCCCTGTGGTTCGCGCAGGCGCCGAAGGGCTGGTTGTCTATCAAGAGACGTATCAGCGCGCCGTTTACGCGGAAATGCACACCGCCGGTCCCAAACGCGACTTTGATTATCGCCTCGACTGCCCTGAACGCGCCTACGATGCGGGATTTCGCCGGCTTGGAATCGGAGCCCTTTTCGGCTTATGGCGCTGGCAGGATGAAGCCGTGGCGCTGGCCGCGCACATTGAATATTTATTGCGGCGCTGCTGGCAGGCGCAAATCACTGTCAGTCTGCCGCGGCTACGCCCGGCCGCCGGCGGATTCCGGCCGCTCTTTTCGATGAGCGATCGTGAAATGGCACAACTGGTCTGTGCTTTGCGCATCAGTTTTCCTCAAGTAGGAATCGTCTTGAGTACTCGGGAACGGCCTTCCTTGCGCGATGCGCTGGTTTCGTTGGGTGTGACGATGATGAGCGCCGGTAGCCATACCGAGCCCGGTGGATACACCCGCCGCGGCAGCGACCATCTTCATCAGACCGTTCGCGGCCGAATCATTCCTCCGGAGTTTCAGGACGGCCAAGATCAACTGGCGACCGGTCAATTTGAAATCAGTGACGACCGGCCACCGGAAAGAATTGCCGCCATTTTACGGGAGCGAGGCTTCGATCCGGTTTGGAAAGATTGGGAGCAGGCGCTCTCTCAATGATGCGTATTTCGCTCAACGGACGAGAAGAAGACGTTGGTGGCGCGCAAACGGTGGCCGAATTGATCGGACGCTTTGAATTGCCGCCCGAGATGGTCCTGATCGAGCACAACGGCGTTGCGCTGCACCGGCGGGAGTGGCCGCAGAGAACGCTGGCCGATGGCGACCGGATAGAAATTATTCGCGTCGTCGCCGGCGGCTAAGCGCGATTTCAACTTCAGACACCATCTTCCTTGCGCGAGAGTGAATTTTTCGTCATTAAGAACGCGTCGTTGTCACGGCGGCGTTCATGTTCAATTCGGCTTTAGTATTTGGCTTGCCGGCGAGTAAGCCAACAAATCTTGGCGGAAGATGAAGCCTGAACGTGCACCAGCGCGAGCGCCGTCAGCGCAGCGGGAAAAAGGATGGCGAACACTCGACCTCGATAGAATCGAATGGCTCTGCGCTATTTTTCTCTCAGCCGCGGTTCTTTTCCTAATCGTCGTTCGTGTCACTCACGCTGGCCCGCTGTGGCGTGATGAATGCGATTCCGTCCAATTGGCCCAGATACCGCGATTTACCGATTTTCTGGCATATCTTCATTTCACGGCGTTCCCAATTCTTTTTCCGGCGCTGCTCCGCGTCTATATGGGCCTGTTTGGCGCGAGCGATTTCGCATTGCGTGCCTTTGCCTTGTGCGTCGGAGTCGGCTTCGTCGCGGCGACGTGGTTTTTTTCCACCACCGTAAATAGACAAGCGCCTTTGCTCGCGCTCGCGTTGATTGGCCTCAACTCGAACTTTCTGATCGAGGGAATGTCGGTTCGGGGTTACGGCCTCGGCGC
>Ga0157378_10004667_pt1 | contig 12019 bp, 11 predicted proteins | sample M65metaG_FD_115309 | JGI IMG/M metagenome (GOLD analysis project Ga0157378, IMG submission 115309) | Miscanthus rhizosphere microbial communities from Kellogg Biological Station, Michigan, USA - M6-5 metaG | ecosystem: Host-associated > Plants > Roots > Rhizosphere > Soil | place: USA: Michigan...
CGCAAATTAAGTAAACGCGAACTGGCTGCCGAGATGCGCCGGTTCGATTCGACGCATCGGCGAGCACTTGCCGAAGCGCGTCGTCGGGCTGAGGCCGCGCGCGCCGCCGCCATCGCTCGGCAACGGGCGATCGATGAAGGCATGCGCAATGAAGTGGCCGACAACATCGCCAAAGACAGCACCGTTGGTGAGGACCTGGACGTGCGAAAGGCTGCCGTCAGCGCTCTGGGTCATCATGCCGGCGCCGTGGTCGTGATGGATCCGAAGAGCGGACGCGTCTACACGGTGGTTAATCAGGAGTGGGCCTTGCGCCGCGGCTTCAAACCGTGCTCGACGATCAAACTCGTGACCGGTGTGGCAGGGATTTCTGAGAAGATAATTCAGCCTACGGAAACTGCCAGCCTCAGCGGCAATTACAGCCTCAATCTTACCGAGGCGCTCGCGCATTCCAATAATACTTATTTTCAACGCGTTGGTGGCGAAGTCGGGTTTGACAAAATGGTCAGCTACGCGCGTGAAATGGGTCTCGGCGAAAAGACCGGAGTTAACTATGCAAACGAGTACTCTGGTCGCGTGCCGCTATTCAAATCGGGCTACGCCGTAAACCATATGAGTTCGCACGGCGACGATTTCGAGGTCACCGCGATCCAGTTGGCATCGCTCGTTTCGGCTATGTCGAACGGGGGCAAACTGGTTACTCCGCACGTTCCGCGCACCGTCGAAGAGAACGATAAGTTCAAGACTGAGACTCGCCGCAGAATCAACATCAGCAAGGACACACTGGACCGCATGCTGCCGGGAATGATCGGCGCCGTAAATTACGGATCGGGACGCAAGGCTTATCGTCCGGAACAGACAGTGGCCGGCAAGACTGGCACCTGCATCGGTCAGGGCGCCTGGCTGGGCCTGTTCACGTCGTATGCGCCGGTGGTCGACCCAAAACTCGCGGTCGTTGTTATCACGCGAGGAACTGACGCGCACAACCATCTGCCGGCGGCAGTCGCCGGCGATATTTACCGTGCGTTGAGTCCGCGCTTCGGAACGCAGATTAACTTCCAGGTGGCGCAAACCGCCGACGACGAAGAAACGCCGGTCAAGGATAAGAAGGCCGCGGCGCTCGACGAAGAAGCTGAGGAAACCAAGGCTGCGACTCAGGCCGAAGAAAAAGCGATAGAAGAAAAGGCCGAGAAGGAAGCTGCGGACGCGACCGCGAAGACCCTGGAAGCCACCGACACCAACGCAAATACGAAGGCTCCGGCCGGTGTGAACAGCAAAGTGAAACCGACAGTGATGCCGGTGGACAACAAGCCCAAGACGCAGAAAACCACGACACCCGCGAAGCCGGCAGCCAACCAGCCGAACGATGGCCGGCCGCGGAAAATTAACCAGCCGTAATCGCGCCAGACAGACGGCACGGCTTGTTTTGAGACAAGCAACGAATGCCGAACTCTCGATTGGAATTTTGCGAGAGTTCGGCATTTTTAATGTGATCAACTAGCGCGACTGTTATCGGCGGTTTCCAGCTTGACACATCTGCCAATGTTGCCCGATTATTGCGGCTCTGCGCCGCACGCAAGTTCCCCGGAACAAGCAGTTATTACAACGAGCGGCTCGCCGGTTGCATCTTAGGGAATCGCCGATACCGTGGATGCAGGCCCAGCAGTTGCATCCCAAGGTACAAAGGCAAGAATTGATGGAGGCAGTTAACTGAAATGAAACTGATTAAATTATTGGCGCTCGCCGCTACTATCGCAGTATTCGCGATTCCTGCAATCGCTCAGGCGGACCAGTGCAATGAAGAGAATAAGGCCGCCTGGTACGACACTTTTTTTAAGAACTATAAAGGCGAAACGCCGGCCCAGAAGGTCGCATACGACGCCGCCAAGAAATATCTGGGAGCCTGTCCGGATGATCCGAACGACAAGCAGGCAGCGTTTATGAAAAAGTTCGTCAACGCCATGGATGTCCACGACCAAAAGGTGCGGGCCGCCAAACAATGCGATGAAGCAGTCAAGAACAAGAATTACGCCGACGAGATGAAGTATTGTAAGGACGTGCTCACTAACGATCCGGATAACGCCGACATCAATACCCTTTTGGGCGTTGTTGGCTTGGCCGAGGCGACTCTGCTGAACGACTCAGCAAACTATGCGCGTAAAGCGATTCAACTGATTGACTCCGGTAAACCGGTGAAGGTTTACACTCACGACCAAGCGCTTGCTTACCTTAATTGGACCATCGCCAAGTCGAAGCTGGCGAGCGCGCCCGCTGATGCGCTGACAGATTTGCTGAAGGTGGCGAAGCTCGAGACCGAAGTGAAGAAGAGCCCGGGAATCTACCTTGATTTGGCAGCGGCGTACGAAGCAGGCCCGCGCGCCAAATACAGCAACGAGTACACCGCCTCGTTGAATCCGGATAAGACCGAGACGGCCCAGAGCAAGGTCATTCTCGAGAATCTGAATCGCGTGATCGACAATCAGATCGATGCGATGGCCCGTGCCGCCGCCACCGCGCCCCCGGAAGGCAAGGCTGGAATCATTGCGGAGCTTTCCAAGCTCTACAAGTATCGCAACAAGGACGCGACCGACGCGAAGGTGACTGAGTTGGTGGCGAGTGTGCTTTCCAAACCGATTCCGGATATACCGACACCAGTAACTTCGGTGCCAGCGGCTACGCCGGCTTCGACTCCGGCGACGACGACCGGGACCAGCGCCAACGGCAATGGTACGAGCACTACGACTGCAAATGGTGCAGCGAAGCCGGCCGGCAGCACTGGTAACGGCAACACGACGGGTGGAAATAAGACCGGCGGCGCCGCCAGCGGCAGTACGGCCCCGAACGGCAGCAAACGTCCGCATAGGAATTAACTTCTCGGCTAACGGGCGATTTCAATTAGCCCTGATTGACCTTCACGCCGAATGCATCGTCAGTCGATGTTGCATTCGGCGTTTTGCTAGAATCGACTTTCAGTGAAAATCGGTCTGGAAAACCTCGACACTCTCGAACAGATTCTGAAATATCGCTTTAGCGATCACAGTCTGCTTGCCCAGGCGATGACGCACCGCTCGTGGGCGCACGAACAAGTGTCGCCGCGCGCGCAGAAGGACGCGCGCAACCTGCACAACGAAGCGCTGGAGTTCCTGGGCGATTCAGTCCTGGGATTAATCGTCGCTGACTATCTCTTTCGGGCTTATCCACACGCGAGTGAAGGTGAACTGTCGCGCATGAAGCACCGTCTGGTGAGCGCGCCGACGTTGGCCAAAGCCTCGATGGAATTGCGACTGGGAGAGTTTCTTCGCTTCGGCCGCGGCGAAGAAAAGAGTGGCGGCCGGCGCAAGAATGCCCTGCTGGCCGACGTGTTCGAAGCAGTAACTGGCGCGATTTTTCTCGATGGCGGATTGGAAGCCGCGCGCGATTTTGTCGATCACGCGTTGGGCGAGGACCTGCGCGCGGCAGATCCGATCGCGGCTGCGGCAGCCGATCCGAAAACGATGCTGCAGGAGAAGCTGCAGGCGACGCGACAGCCGGCGCCGCAGTACACAGTCGTCGAGACGCTGGGCCCGCCGCACAAACGCATGTTCCATGTCGAGTTGAAATGGGACGGCGGCTCATCGCGCGGTGAAGGACAGACAATCAAAGCTGCCGAGGCGGCCGCTGCGCAGGCCGCGTTGAAACAGATGGAGCGCGATGAAGCGGCTGCTTGACCACTTGACCACGCCCATCTACGATGAAGTCGATGGCTGATACGGCGATCACTACTGAGCAGGAGACCACCGAGAAAACCGGCACGTTCGCGGCGCGTTCGGTGAAGTCGAACGGGCGCGAACGTGACGTGAAAGTCGAAGCTGAACCTGTCGGTCCGCCGAAGACGGTGATTCGCGAATACTTCGAATCAGCCGTGGTCACCGTCATCATGGCTCTGTTCGGCATGACCTTCATCGTGCAAGCGGTGAAAGTTCCCACGGCGTCGATGGAAAATACGATCACGGTCGGCGATCATCTGCTCGTCAACAAATTCGTATTTGCTCCCGGTCCGAGTCTGCCCATCCTGCCGCAACGCGAAATCAAACGGTCGGACATCATCGTCTTCAAATATCCCGGCAACCCAAACAACAAGAGCCGCGATAGCGAGGAAGATAATATTCCGTTCAAAGTGAATTACGTTAAGCGCGTCATCGGATTGCCGGGTGATACGGTCGAAGTCAAAGGCGTGAGAGTTTTCGTCAACGGCGAGCCGTTGCCGGAGCACATCATTGCGGTTGATGGAACACAGGCGCAAATGAACCAAAAGGCGCCGCTGCGCATAGTTGGCGAAGAGCCGCGTCGCCCCACGGATCGTTACGACGTTTATTATTACCAGCAGAACGTCGAAGCTGCCAAAGTTGGACAGGACGTGAATTCGAGCAGCGATTTTCATTTTGCAATTAATGGCAAACCGACCAAGGTCCCCCAGAGCTGTCAGGATTCCTCCGGCCAATGGCACTCGGGTGGTTGTTACTTTGTGATGGGTGACGACCGCGACAATAGCCTCGACAGTCGCGCCTGGGGATTTGTGCCGCGCGATCTGATTATCGGTCGCGCAATGTTCGTCTACTGGTCCTACGACGAGACGCAACCTTTCAGTAGCCCGCTCGATTTCTTCAGTAACACTCGCTGGAGCCGGACGGGGACGATGGTGAAATAGAAGTGGTCAGTGGTCAGTTGTTAGTTTTTTTCCCTGCTCGTGTCCCTGTTACCCCGCAGCCAATTCATCCTAGTCAACGTCTGACCACTGACCACTGACCACTGACCACTGACCTCCTGCTCTCAATCCATGCGACAAATCGTTCTCTTTTGATTCAAAAACCTGGCTCTGCACACTCAATCAACGCTGTTAGCGGCTGGCATAGTCATTGCACTCCTAACTTCCGCTGGAATCACAGTGTTCTGAGAAAGGACGGATGAGATTATGTTATGGACAATTTTATTGGTGTTACTGGTGTTTTGGCTGCTGGGTCTTATCGGTGGCATTGGCGGTAACCTGATTCACCTGTTGCTGCTGATCGCGCTGGTCGTTTTGGTCCTCCAATTGATAACTGGCCGCCGCACGGTGGTTTAGCGTTTCCGCGAGACGGAGCGCGCGAAGGAGAACTGCGATGCGTTACGAACATGAAATAAAAGGTAAAGCGAAGCAGGTCAAGGGTACGGCAAAAGCCGAACTTGGTAAGCTAACCAACGATCGCGATCTTGAAGAGAGCGGTCGTGCAGATCGGGCCGAGGGCCGAGTGCAAGAAGGATTCGGCAAAGCCAAGCGAAAGATAGGCGAGGCAATCGAGGACCTCGGTGGAGAGATCGCCAGCTAACGGTGAAGCTGGCGATCTTTCGCCTTACAGGTAAGTGAGGAGTGATGACGACGAGAATATTACTGGTAGTGGCCTTTCTTTCTTCTTCGTTGGCGCTCGCCACTTGTAGTGATACGACTACCAACACGAACGCGAATTTAAATACGAATGCGACTGTCACGCGGACCGAACCATCCGCGACGGCAACGCCGACGCCGCGATACTCGGAAGAGCAGGCGCGAGAAGAGCGTGAGCGGGCCAAGGCTAACAAGGAAACGCTCGGACAATCGCTCGAAGACGCCTGGGTGCATACCAAAGTGGTGGCCAAGCTGATAGGTAATTCGCAAACACCCGAGCGCAAGATCAATGTTGACGTCGTTGACGGAGTAGTGACTCTCCGAGGCCAGGTTGATACGGCGGAAGGAAAAGCGGAAGCCGAACGAATGGCGAAAGAAACGGACGGCGTGAAGTCGGTAAAGAACGAACTAAAGGTGGTACCGGCAAAGGCTGCGAATTCAAACAAGCCGACGAGCAAGAGCGGCAACAAACCATAGCGTGTCTGGGTTTAGGAGTGCTGTAAGGGCGCGCTCGGTTAATTCAGTTTAGAGGCGGGCTACTGCCCGCCTATTTCTTTTGACGCATGGAAAAGAGAAGTCGCGATTTACACGGTAATGCTCCGGACAAGTCTCCAATCGTTTTGATGCTCATCGATGTCATTAACGATTTCGAATTCGATGAGGGTGCGGAGGATCTGATGCGGTTCGCCCTGCCCGCCGCGCGACAGATCGCGGCCCTGAAAGAACGAGCGACGAGCGCAGGTGTCTCATCAATTTATGTTAACGACAATTTTGGGAAATGGCGTTCTGACTTCCGCGCGCTGATCGCGCACTGCATCGACGATGACACTCGTGGGCGGCCCATCGTTGAATTGCTCAAACCGAATGATCGCGATTACTTCGTTCTGAAACCTAAACATTCCGGCTTTTATTCGACTACGCTCGATCTGCTTTTGCAGCATCTGGGGGCGCGGACCTTGATCCTGACTGGGTTCAGTGCCGATATCTGCGTGCTGTTCACCGCAGCCGACGCGTACCTCAGGGACTATCATCTAATCATTCCGTCCGACTGCGTCGCTTCGCAGAACAACGATGAGAATGAGCGCGTGTTGCATTACATGAAGCGCGTCTTGAAAGCTGATATTCGTGAGTCTGCCACGATTGATTTGACGGCGCAGTCGCGAACTGCAGAATTGCGCGGCTAGCAGGTAACCGCGGGAAGCGGAGGATTCATGCCCGGCTTTCAACCAGCCGTGGTTTCGCCGCCGAGTAGCGTCAGCACCTCTCCGGTCACATAGCTCGAGTCGGCTTCTGAGGCGAAATAAACGTATGCGGGCGCGATCTCTTCGGGTTGCGCGGGACGCTTCATGGGCGTGTCTGCGCCGAACTGGGCAACTTCTTTAGCCGGCTTGTCGGACGGATTGAGCGGAGTCCACACCGGGCCGGGCGCCACACAATTTACGCGAATGCCATCCTCGATGAGGTTTTGCGCCAGCGATTTGGTCCACGCGTGGATCGCGCCTTTGGTCGCCGAATAATCCAGAAGCTTCTTGCTGCCATCGAGGCCGGTGATCGAGCCCGTGTTGATAATGGCGCTGCCTTTCTTCATGTGCGGCAACGCGGCGCGCGCCATATAGAAATAGCCAAAGATGTTGGTCCGGAAAGTCCGTTCGAGTTGTTCGTCAGTAATGTCCTGCAAGCCATCCTGGCTTTGTTGATATGCGGCGTTATTAACCAGGATGTCTATCCGTTCGAACTTGTCGATGGTCGTCTTGACCGCCTTTTCACAGAACTTCGCGTCACGAACATCTCCGGTGATCGTAAGTGCGCGACGGCCCTCGGCTTCGATGGCTGACCTGGTTTCCTTTGCGTCGCTCGCTTCTTCGCGCAGATGGACGAGGGCAACGTCAGCGCCTTCGCGGGCAAACAGCACGGCGACCGCGCGGCCGATGCCGGAATCGCCGCCGGTGATCAAGGCGACCTTGTCTTTTAGTTTGTCAGCTCCTTTGTAATGAGGCGCGAGGTAATGCGGACGGGGCTTCATCTTCGATTCAATGCCAGGTTTAGCTTGATGCTGTGGCGGCATTGGTGACTTTGGCTCTTCCAGTTGGCCTTTCACCTTGCGATCTGCGCGCGCAGTCTTTTGTCTACCGTTGGCGCTTGAGCGTGATGCGGTCTTTCGTTTTGTCTTTGCAGCCATGATTGTCCTCAACTCGGAAATGGAACAGTGAAGTGCGAGAGTGTGCGTCGAACTTCGAACGGTCTCGCGTTCACGGTCACGTGTTCATTACACTAGCTCTTCTTCTTACGACCGCCCTTTTTCTTTCCGGTCTTCTTGCCGCCTTTCTTGCCACTCTTCTTTGACGACTTCTTATTCCCTTTCTTGCCACGGCCGGATCCGCTTTTCTTGCCGCCGCCCGATTCTTTATTCACTGTAGCCCACGCTCGACTCTCAGCTTCTTTCTTTGAGACGCCGCGCTTCTCGTAACCTTCTTCGATGTGTTCCGCTTTGCGTTTCTGCTTTTTCGTGTAACTGCCTTTGTCTCCTCTGGGCATTGTTTCACTCTCCTTTCGCACCAGAAACTTGCAAAACGCGCACCGAAAAGTTCGTTGACTTTGCTTCATCCTTTTCGCGCTATCGCCGCACTCGTTAAGGTCTGCCGCGATGGCACCGCTCTTGCGATTCAGCGTATCCAACTCAAACGAGTTGTTCGAATAAAATGCAGTTCGCGCGCTGGTGCTCATAGCGATGTTCAAGAGTGATGCAGCGCGGCAAACAAAGGGGAATCATGGAAGGACCACTACGCGGGTGTCTCGCTGGCGCAGCCGCCTGGAAGTTTGGAGGCGGTTGTCTCTCGATGATCGTCATCTTCATCATCGTTTATATTTTGCTGGGTCATGTGAAGTGTTGAAGGGGAGAGGTTAGAGGTTAGTGGTCAGAGATTAGAGTGCAGAGTTTAAAGGCAGAGAATAGAGATTAGCTTGAGTTACTATTCAGTCATACGAGGTCGACCCTTCTGTCGCTTAGCGGCGTTTTGCGGCTAACGCTCAACAGGGTCCTACGATACGCGACTATGGCTGGCGTCCTAACGTCAAGTCTCTAACCTCTAACCTCTAACCTCTGCCCGTGACTTCACCTGTTTTTTCTTAAACTAAATTCCCACATTTCACAGATTTTCGTGTACGCTTATGCCGTACGCATGACCGAAAAGATTCGTAAGGTCCTCTCGTTTCCCTCGCCAGTTCCCGCGAAAGCGGATTATCAGCGAGTCAATTCTACTTACTCCATTCGCGAAATCAAACAGATGTTTGGTTTGAGTGAGCGGACGGTCCGTCGCTGGACCGACGCCGGCATCATCTATGGTGCGCCTATCGGCGACACGGGAGAAGTGACTTACGACTTTCAGGCGCTGACCGTGTTTCGCCGCGTGCGCGAAATGCGCACGCAGGGCCTGGCGATCAAACAAATCGAAGCTGAGCTGCAGGGCCAGTTGAGTTTGTTTCGCGCAGACTCGTCGCAGGTTCAGATATCGAGATTGCTGACGCCGTTCGAAGAGGCTTTGGTGCTGCACGAACAGGGCGACCTGACTGCCGCCGATTTTTATCAGCAGGCGATTACAGAAGGCGACAACATCGCGGAAGCTTTTTGCAACTTAGGCATCATTGAACTCGACCGCGGCAACACGGGAGGTGCACTGGACAATTTTAGCCAGTCACTCAAGAGTGATCCGCGCCACGTCGAGGCCCACTACAACCTGGCCAATCTTTATTACGACGCCGGTGACTTTCCGCTGGCGCGGCTCCATTACGAAGCGGCCATTCAAATCGAACCAAACTGTTCGCTCGTCTATTACAACCTCGCTCTGGTTTACCATCGGCTCAACAAAGTCGATGACGCGCGCCAGGCGCTGAATAAGTACAAAGACCTCGAACCTGGTGACGAAGAGATCGAGCTGGTCGATCAGCTTTTGAAAGCGATGGAGACCGGACGACCGAAGTAGGTTTCCAGTTTCAGGTGCCAGGTTTCAAGTCTCAAATCGGTTGAGTTACTCATTCGACCCAACTTGAGACTTGAAACCTGAAACTTTAAACTGGCTGTTCGCTTGGCGGGGTAGCTCAGATGGTTAGAGCGTGGGATTCATAACCCCAAGGTCGGCGGTTCGATCCCGCCCCCCGCTACCAAATTCCCTCACCTGCGATGCCTTACAGGCATGGTTCAACCGCCCCTATTTGTTGTCGAGGTTAAATCGGTCTGAGGCGAAAATGGGGGCTTCAAACTACTCGCTCTGCAAGTAGAAGCAATAACTTAGAGCTGCATAAGCTATGACCCTGGGAGCACTTCTTCCAAGGGCCCAAACTGTTCAGGGCAAAATCAGCCTTTTGTTCTCTCCACACGTCCCGAGAATTTTCCCTTAAAAGATGCTTGACGAAAGCCATGGTTAGACTTATGCTGTGCGCCATCGCAAGCTGCATTGCTATTAACGTAACGTCAACGCGAGAGTTACGTTTCCAAAACCCCTGGTGAAGTCCAAAGGCAGCTTCCAGATTCTTGAATTAACTAAGTACTGACCCGACTCCAAGCTTTATTAATCGGATTGCGAGTGATCCAGCGCATGCTAACTGATCACTTTGACGGTGATTTATCAGCTTTTGAGGCATAAAACCTTAGCAGCGTCTCTTAGGTCCTTATCTCAGTGGAATTGGCGACAAGATGAGTTCCAGCCAAACAACCAAGGCTTGCAAACATAGATTCCGGAGGAGAGCACCATGCCAGACTGGTCGATAAAAATCGTTCCCGCGGCGACAGGCGACGGGGCCGCGTTTCAGCCGGATCTCCAGGGGTATGAGCCAGGCGACCCGCTGATAGCTCAACAGGACGACTTGGTAACGTGGAGTAACACGACCAATGATACGCATCAGCCGTGGCCGACTGATCCCAACTACAACCCGCTTTCCGAAGCGGATGTTTTGCCGAGGGGGTCGGCAAACTACTTGTCGGATCCGATTCCGCCCGACGAGTCGTCGCGGCCAAGCTACGACGTGGCCCAGCCAACCCCGCCGCCGCCGGCGAAGCCGCCCAACAATTGGACGGTCTACTACTTCTGCAAGCTTCATCCGGATATTGAGACAGAGCGGGGCACGATCCAAGCTTCAACACCTCCAACCAGCTAAGTCGTTCGACGCGTATGCCAAATCGCCGCCGGAAACGAAATTCCGGCTCGCGAGCTTTGGTTCGATTCGAATTAACGAGCCGCATCACCGTAAAAAGGAGACCTTGCGATGACAATGGACGAGTCAAACCACCACGTTTCGAAAGCGATTTCGGCAGCGGCAGAGAGTAAATGGTCAGTCAACAGGCCCGCCTTGATCAGATTTGCGCCGCCATGGTGGCAAGTCGCATCCGCCGTCATCGCTTTAGTTGTGCTGCCAGCCTTGTCGGCGAGCGCTCAAACTCCGACCCCAAGTCCTACGCCTACTAATCCCTGCCCAACTGCTCTGTCACCCAGCCAAAATCTAATTCCGGTTCCTGTTATTGGATCCTCGGAAGGCAGACTGCGCGGAACGATAATCCTGAGCGACGAACAGCAGTGGATGCAATTTCGTGTGCCCGTGTCAGCGCCGAAAGACACTAGTGGATCACAGTGCCTTCCGCAGTACGTGCGTATGTTTCGCGAATACGGTGCGCAGTCGACGATGGCTGCGGCGCCTTACGGTCCATACGCTCGGGGGCAGTATGCTCTTCCCAGACCGGGGCCGACGCTCAGGGCTCGAGTTGGCGATCTGGTGCAGCTTAGTTTCATAAATCAAATCAACACGTTGAATTTCGGCAACTCGATCGACCGGGGCGAGACTGGTAGAGACGGTGGGTGTGACTCAAGCAGCGCCGGTTACCCCGGTGGCGATAAGTTTCCTGACTGCTTCCACGGCTCAAGCACGGGCAATATCCATTTTCACGGCACGCACACAAATCCGAACACGACGGCCGATAACGTGTTCATCGAAGTCCGCCCGTCGTTAAGGGAAGATGGAAAGCCGGTCGTGACGCCCCAGAGTGTGGCCGGATCATTTGAAAAGTTCTTCGCGAAATGCGAAGTGGAGCTGAGCAAGAATATTTTGAAGGAGTGGCCACGAACCTGGGACGACCTGCCGGACGACTGGACTAACAAGCAGAAGGAGCAGCTCAAAGACTACGACAAGCAACTGGAGAAGAACTATGGCCCGGGCGTACGAAAGCTTTGGCCTATCGATGACAAACAGATAAAGCAGGGAGCGTGGCCACAATACTACATCGGGTCGTTTCCTTACTGCTTCCGGCTTCCCGACTACAAAGAAATGAGTTGGCCTCCTTCGCCACACGCCACCCACATGGGCGGCGCCGGCACGGCGGAATCACAGGCGGATGACAGCTCATCAGGCCGGACGTTGATTATGGGTCAGGCGCCCGGAACACACTGGTATCACGCTCACAAGCACGGCTCGACCGCGATCAATGTCGCCAACGGCATGACCGGCGCGTTTATCATCGAAGGTAAATATGACGATGATTTGAATGCCTGGTACGGCACTCAGGCAGTCCCTCTCTGGACGCGCACTGCGCAGGTGTTGGTAGTTAATCAACTCGGCGTCACTCCTAACCTGGCG
>Ga0157378_10004675_pt1 | contig 12013 bp, 13 predicted proteins | sample M65metaG_FD_115309 | JGI IMG/M metagenome (GOLD analysis project Ga0157378, IMG submission 115309) | Miscanthus rhizosphere microbial communities from Kellogg Biological Station, Michigan, USA - M6-5 metaG | ecosystem: Host-associated > Plants > Roots > Rhizosphere > Soil | place: USA: Michigan...
GAGCACCCCGCGCGCGTCGGCGTCCGCCGGGACCGGTCCGGCGAGGCCGCACACCACCTCGGGCTCGATGCGCGGCTGCACGAAGCCCGCGAGCGAGCGCGTCGCGCGCGCCTCGGGCGCGTGCGTCACGGTGTGCGACCACACGTGCGCCCACATCGGCTGGTGCACGCCGTAGCGGTCCCAGATCGTGCGATTGGTGAAGCCGATCTTGCGGCCGACGGGGACCCAGCCTTGCGCGCGCCGCCGCGCCTCGGTCTCGAACAGGACTTCGTACGCCGCCGCGACGTCGAAGCCGGCGTTCGCCGCGGCGATCGGCGGCAGCGTGCGCGCGGCATCCTGCGCGGCGATCAGGTCGCCGGCGATGCGGTCGATCGTCGCGCGGTCCATCGCCGTGCTAGCGCACGAGCCCCACCGCGCGCAGCGCCACCACGCCGCCGGCCCACGCGGCGGTGGCGACCAGCATGCCGACGAACGCCGCGATGAGCGCCCCGATCACGCCGCCCAGCCCGGCGAGCACGACGACGCCGTATCCGGCGCCGGCGCCCAGGGCGCCGCAGACGACGATGGCGAGGAGGTTCAGGACCAGGTTGAGCATGCGGGCAGGTACGAAGCGGAATTGCGGCAAATTTACGAACGTGTTGCGGCGCTCCGCGAGCAACCAGTATAACGGCGCTTCGCCGTCCGACGTCCGCGCCTCCCGATGCCCGACTCCGCTTCGTTCGCCGCCACCACCGCCCGCCGCGCCGTCCACACGCTGGTCGCCTCGCAGATCCGCGAGGTGGCCAACGCCGGGATGGGCGACGCGGGCGTGCTTCCGTTCTGGTTCGGCGAGCCCGACGAGGTGACGCCGGCGTTCATCCGCGACGCGGCGGCGGCGTCGCTCGCGCGCGGCGAGACGTTCTATTCGCAGAATTTCGGCATCCCCGAGCTGCGCGACGCGATCGCCGCCTACGTCTGCCGCCTGCACGGCGCCATCGGCGCCGACCGGATCGCCGTCACGGCGTCCGGGATGTCGGCGCTGATGCTCGTCGTCGAGGCGCTGGTCTCGCCGGGCGACCGCGTCGTCGTCGTGACGCCGATGTGGCCCAACCTGACCGAGATTCCGAAGATCCTGGGCGCCGACGTCGTCCGGGTTCCGCTGTCGTTCGAGCGCGGGCGCTGGACGCTCGATGCGGACCGGCTGATCGACGCGCTGACGCCCGGCACGCGGCTCGCGCTGGTCAACTCGCCGAACAATCCCACCGGCTGGACGATCGACGCCGCGACGCAGGCAGCGCTGCTGGCGCACTGCCGGCGCCACGGCATCTGGCTCGTCGCCGACGACGTCTACGAGCGGCTCGTGTTCGACGGGCGCGACTGCGCGCCGTCGTTCCTCGCGCTGGCCGACGCCGACGAGCGCGTCGTCAGCACGAACAGCTTCTCGAAGGCGTGGTGCATGACCGGATTCCGCCTCGGCTGGATCGTCGCGCCGCCGGGGCTGATGGCCGACCTCGGCACGCTGATCGAGTACAACACGTCGTGCTCGCCGGTGTTCGTGCAGCGCGCCGGCGTCGTCGCGATCGAGCAGGGGGAGGTGACCGTGCTGCACACCCGCACGCGGCTTCGCGCCGCGCGCGACCGCCTCGTCGCGGAGCTCGAGCGCCTTCCCGGCATCGAGGCCGCGCCGCCCGACGGCGCGATGTACGCGTTCTTCCGCGTCGACGGGCTGACCGACAGCCTCGCGTACTGCAAGCGGATCGTGCGCGAGGCGCACCTGGGCCTGGCGCCTGGCGGCGCGTTCGGCCCGGAAGGCGAGGGCTTCATCCGCTGGTGCTTCGCCGCCGACACCGCGCGCATCGCCGACGGCGTCGCGCGCTTCGCCCGCTTCCGAAAGTAGCGTCCGAAAGTAGGGTCAGAGACGATTTTGCTGGTGCTTTCGCCTGTCATGCTTCGTTACCCGCACGCCGCCGGGCATGGTCATGCCCTGGAGCGGCCGGCGTCCTCGCGCATCGCTGCGCACGTAGGTAAATGGTCTCTGACCCCATTTTCGTCGAAGAAGTCGTCTCTGACCCTGCTTTTGGTGCTGGCGCTGGCGTCGGCCGCGCTGGCCGCGCGCGCGGCCGACATGACGAAGACGCTGCGCGTCGCGTTCGCCGTCGCCGAGACGGGCTTCGATCCGCAGGCGATCGGCGACGACTACTCCGACGCGATCTGCCGTGCGATCTTCGAGCCGCTGTACCGCTACGACTACTTCGCCCGGCCCGTGCGGATGATTCCCAACACGGCGGAGGCGCTGCCCGACATCACCGATGGCGGCCGCACGTACACGATCAGGGTGCGTCCCGGCATCTACTTCGCCGCCGACGCCGCGTTCGGCGGCAAGCGGCGCGAGCTCACCGCCGACGACTACGTCTACAGCATGAAGCGCATCCTCGACCCCAAGGTGCGCTCGTACGACCTGTACCTGTTCGAGCGGCACCTGGTCGGCGTCGACGACGTGCTCGCGCGCGCTCGCGCACGCGGCAGCTTCGACTACGGCGAGAAGATCGAAGGCCTGCAGGCGATCGACCGGTACACGCTGCGCATCCGCTTCCGCGAGCCCGAGCATTCGTTCCGCTGGTGGCTCGCGACGCGCAACCTCTCGGCGGTGGCGCGCGAAGTCGTCGAGAAATACGGCGACGCGTCGCACCGCGTGATGGAGAACCCCGTCGGCACCGGGCCGTACCGGCTGAAGAGCTGGATTCGCGGGCAGAAGATCGTGCTGGAGGCGAATCCCGATTATCGGGACGTCCGCTATCCGGCGCCGCCGCCCGGCGACGCCGCGGACGCCGCGATTGCGAAGGGGCTGACCGGCCAGAAGCTGCCGCTGGTCGGCAATGTCGAGGTCAGCATCATCGAGGAGGCGCAGCCGCGCGTGCTCACGTTCGACACGGGCCGCAGCGACTACCTGTTCGTGCCGCCGACGCTCGCGGCGAACATGCTCGACGGCGACCGCCTGAAGCCCGAACTCGCCAGGCGCGGCGTCGTGCTGCAGCGGTCGCTCGAGCCCTCGCTGTCGTTCTTCTTCTTCAACATGGACGACCCCGTCGTCGGCGGCTACACGCCGGCGAAGATCGCGCTGCGCCGGGCGATGAGCCTCGCCTACGATCGCGACGAGGGGATACGCCAGCTGCGCTTCGGGCAAGCGATCCCCGCGACGCAGCCGATTCCGCGCGGCGTGCTCGGTCACGACCCCACGCCGCCCGCGACCAGGAGCTACGACCCCGCCGCCGCGCGCGCGCTGCTCGACCGGTTCGGCTACAAGGACCGCGACGGCGACGGCTACCGCGAGAATCCCGACGGCACGCCGCTGACGATCGTCCTGGGCTCGACGCCGGACGCGGCCTCGCGCACCAGCGACGAATTGTGGAAGCGCAACGCGGACGCGATCGGCGTGCGCCTCTCGTTTCTGAAGAACAAGTGGCCCGAGCTCAACAAGATGTCGGAGGCCGGCCAGCTGATGATGTGGGGCCTGGGCTGGATTTCGGCGATTCCCGACGGCGACGGGTACTACAGCTATCTCTACAGCCCGAACATCGGCACCTCGAACGACGCACGGTTGAGGCTGGCGGAGTACGACCGGCTCTACGTGCAGGCGCACGCGCTGCCCGACGGTCCGGAGCGCACCGCGCTGTTCCGGCGCCTGACCGCGCTGATCGACGCCTATGCGCCGTGGATCATGACCGACACGCCGTACGCGAACTGGCTTGCGCAGCCCTGGCTGCGCGGGTACAAGGCGCACCCGTTCGTGCGCCACCAGTGGGAGTACTACGACCTCGGTCCGCGCGGCTAACGCCCGCGTGGGCGTGGCGCGCGTGGCGCGCGTGGCGCCCGCGCCGTGACGCTCGTCGCGGCGAGTCCGGCGAGCAGCGCGTCGAGACCCGCCTCGAACGTCGCGTCCCATTGGTCGCGCGCGAAGTACGGCGACGCGGCGGCAAGCCGCGGGCAATGGAGCGCGACGAAGGCGTCGTCGACCGGCTCGGCGGCGGACGGTCCGCGCGCGTAGCCGGCGGTCTCGTCGAACGCGGCGCCCATCAGGTAATAGCCGATCGCGCGGAACTGGCGCGCGGCCCGGCCGGCGTCGGGGACCGCCTCGTGCACGATCGACAGCGCGCGCTCGAGGAAGCGCACGCCGGCGGGCGTATTGAGCCGGTGCAGGCCGATCAGCGGATACAGCGCGGCGTGCCGGTGCGCCATCGCGCGATACGCGATGCACAGCGCGCGCAGCCGTCGCAGCGGCGGGCCCGGCGGCGGAAAGGCGATGCTGCCGATCGCGTGGTCGACGAGCGCGTCGTGCAGATGCCGCTTGCTCGGGAAGTGGTGATAGATGCTCATCGCCTCGACGCCGAGCGCCTTGCCCAGCTTGCGCGTCGTGAGCCCGCCCAAGCCGTCGCGCGCGGCGAGCGACAGCGCGGCCGCGACGATGCGCGCCTGCGTGAGCGGTGCGGCGCCGCGCCCGCGGCGTCCGCGCGCTGCGCGTGCCTCTTGCGGCGACGCCGGCGCTTCGCGCATCGGTGGTCTTCCTCGTCCGTAGCGGCACGCCCGTCGCGTCCCGTCGCTTGACATCTTACGCCGTAAGGCTAGACTTCGCGGCGGTCCCTGCGGCGACACGCCGCGCCGATCGGGAGGAAGACCATGGACACCGTCGACATCCTCGGGCTGATGGTTCCCGTCACGTGGCTCGTGTTCCTCGTCGCGGAAAAGCTCTGGCCGGCCCGCGAGTTTCCGCCGCGCAAGGGATGGCCCTGGATCGGCGTCGGCTTCCTCGTGATGGTCTCGACGATCTCGGTCGTCCTGCCGCTGCTGATCCCCGGTGCGTGGCTCGACGCGCACCGCTGGCTCGACGGCACGCGGCTCGGCGTCGTCGGCGGCACGCTGGTGGGTTTCCTCGTCCTCGAGCTCGTCACCTACGCGTGGCATCGCAGCGCGCACACGTTCGACGTGCTGTGGCGCGGGTTCCACCAGATGCACCACAGCCCCCGCCGTGTGGACATTCCCGGCGCCCTCGTCTTCCACCCGCTCGAAGTCGTCGTGCAGGTGATCCTCCAACTGTTCGTCACCGTGATCGTGCTGGGGCTCGATCCGCTCGCGGCGGCGATCGTCGGCTACCTGTTCGGCTTCTACGGCCTGTTCCAGCACTGGAACGTGCGCACGCCGACGTGGCTCGGCTACGTGATCCAGCGGCCGGAGTCGCATTGCGTCCATCACCGCCTCGGCCTGCACTACTACAACTTCGCCGACTTCCCGCCGATCGACATGCTGTTCGGCACGTTCCGCAATCCGCGCGAGTTCCACGGCGAATGTGGCTTCGACGCCGGCGGCGACCGGCGGCTGCCGGCGATCCTGGCGTTCGCCGACGTCAACGCCCCGCTGTACGGTCCGGCGAGCAAGGGCGCCAAACCCGCCCCGCGCGGTTCTGCGCTGCCGACGGCCGGCGCTTGACAAAGCGTAAGCCATGACTTACCGTAAGTCATGGCTTACGAACAAGCGCTCCTCGCCGCCGCCGATCCGACCCGCCAGCAACTGCTGGCCGCCCTCGCTAGCGGCCCGCTGACCGTCGGAGAGCTCGCGGCGCGGGTTCCCGTGTCGCGCCCGGCGGTGTCGCAGCACCTCAAGCGGCTGAAGGCCTCCGGCTGGGTGGCCGAATCCCGTCAGGGGACCCGGCACTACTTCACCGTCGACCCTGCCACCGCGCTCGCGCTGCGCAACCATTTCGAGGCGATGTGGCAGCAGGCGATGGGGGCCTACGCCGACCACGTCGCCCGCGAGGAGTCGCGGCCGTGACCGCGCCGACCGATCCCGCCGCCGCCGCACCCGCCGGCGACCCGGCCGGCGTCACGCCGATCGTGATGAAAACGGCCGTCGCCTGCCCGCCCGACCGCGCGTTCGCCTACTTCACGCGGGACATCGGGCGCTGGTGGCCGCTCGCCCGCTACTCGTGCAGCGGCGAGCAGGCCGCCGACGTGCGCTTCGAGCCGCGCGAGGGCGGGCACCTCGTCGAGACGACGCGCGACGGCGCGACGCACCGCTGGGGCACGGTCACCGCCTGGCAGCCCGGCGCACGCGTCGCGTTTTCGTGGCATCCGGGCCGGGTCGACGCGCAGGCGCAGTGGGTCGACGTCACCTTTGCGGCCACCGCGGCCGGAACGCTGGTGACGCTGACGCATGGCGGCTTCGAGGCGCTGGGCGAGCGGGCGCAGGCGGCGAAATCCGAGTACGAGAACGGCTGGCCGACCGTGTTCGGGCGGCTCTACCCCGAGTGGTGCGGCCGAGCCGCGGAGGAGGAACGTTCATGAGCTTCACGAGTTCGCGGCGGTGCGGAGCGGCGCTGGCCGTCGCGTCCTGGCTCGCGGCGGCGCCGCTCGCCGCCGGCGCCGAGACGTTCAACCGCGACGTTGCCGACGCGCAGATCGTGAAGGAAGTGGTCGTCGCCGCTCCGCCGGCCGACGTGTGGCGCGCCTGGACCGACCCCGCCACGATCGCGACGTACTTCGCGCCGAGGGCGCGCGTCGAGCTCCGTCCCGGCGGGGCCTACGAGCTCCTGTTCCTGCTCGATGCGCCCCTCGGTCAGCAGGGATCGGAAGGCTGCACGGTGCTCGCCTACGTGCCCGAGCGACTGCTCGTGTTCTCGTGGAACGCGCCGCCGGAGTTCGGCGCCGCGCGCGGCCAGCACACGTGGGTGGTGGTCGAGCTCGAGGACCTGCCCGACGTGCGCACCCGCGTGCGCCTCACGCACTACGGCTTCGGCAACGGTAGCGAATGGGACGCCGTGCGCGCGTACTTCGACCGGGCCTGGGGCCGCGTCACGGCGAATCTCGCCGCGCACTTCGCATCGCCGCGCAACGCCGGCGGCTGAGGCGCCCCCGACGTCGCTACGCCTTCGGCGGGTGGATGTTGTCCACCCACTCGACGTTCTCGGGATTGGGCTCGACGTTCGGCAGGTCGAGGTTCACGACGACCGGGTCCTGGCCGCTGCGGCACAGGACGCACGACAGCGGCTCGGCGTCGCTGGCGTTGATCTCCTGGTGCGGGACGTACGGCGGCACGTAGATGAAGTCGCCCGGGCCGGCCTCGGCGGTGAACTCGAGGCGCTCGCCCCATTTCATCCGCGCCCGGCCGCTGACGACGTAGATCACGCTCTCGACCGGGCCGTGGTGATGCGCGCCGGTCTTCGCCTTCGGGTGGATCACGACGGTGCCCGCCCAGAGCTTCTCGGAGCCCATCCGCGCGAAGCTGATCGCGGCCGCGCGGTTCATGCCGGGCGTCTGCGCCGTGTTCGCGTCGAGCTGATCGGCGTGGACGACGCGAACGCCGTGGTGCTTCCATTTCGGCGCGGCGGCATCGCTCATCGTCTGTTCTCCTCGCATCCGGCCGCCCGATTGACGACGGTCAAGCGCCACGGCGGCGCGCACGCGCATACTGGCCGCCCGTCGCGGCGTCCTTTCGATGGTAGGCGCATTGCCCGCTGAACGGCAACCGCCGACGCGCTGCACGGTCGCAGTATCATGTCCGGTTCGACCGAGGAGAATTCCATGAGCAATCGACAAGTGGTGATCGTCAGCGGTGTGCGCACGGCCATCGGCGACTACGGCGGCAGCCTAAAGGACATTCCGCCGACCGAGCTCGCGGCCCGCGTCGTGAAGGAAGCGATCACACGCGCCGGCGCCGATCCGGCCGACATCGGGCAGTGCGTCTTCGGCAACGTGATCCACACCGAGGCGAAGGACATGTACCTGTCGCGGGTCGCCGCCATCAAGGGCGGGCTGCCGCACACCAGCGGCGCGCTGACGCTCAATCGCCTGTGCGGCAGCGGCCTGCAGGCCATCGTCAGCGCCTCGCAATACATCCTGCTCGGCGATACCGACGCCGCCATCGCGGGCGGCGCCGAGAGCATGAGCCGCGCGACCTACGCCAACCTCACGCAGCGCTGGGGCGCCCGGATGGGCGACGCCAAGGACGTCGACATGATGGTCGGGGCGCTGACCGACCCGTTCGACACGATGCACATGGGCGTCACGGCGGAGAACGTCGCCGCGCAGTGCGGCATCTCGCGCGAGCAGCAGGACGCGTTCGCCGTCGAGAGCCACAAGCGCGCTGCGGCCGCGACCGCCGCCGGCCACTTCAAGACGCAGATCCTGCCGATCGAGCTCAAGAGCAAGAAGGGACCGGTGATGTTCGACGCCGACGAGCACATCCGCGGCGACGCGTCGCAGGAAGGGATGGGCAAGCTCAAGGCGGTGTTCATCAAGGAGAACGGCACCGTGACCGCCGGCAACGCGTCGGGCCTCAACGACGCCGCCGCGGCCGTCGTGCTGATGGATCGCGCCGCCGCCGAGAAGAAGGGCCGGATGCCGATGGCGCGGCTGCTCGCCTACGGCCATGCGGGCGTCGACCCGAAGATCATGGGCTTGGGACCGGTCAGCGCCGTGAAGAACGCGCTGGCGAAGGCGGGCCTCAAGCTCGGCGACATCGACGTGATCGAGTCGAACGAGGCGTTCGCCGCGCAGGCGCTCGGCGTCAACAAGGAGCTCGGGCTCGATCCCCAGAAGGTGAACCCGAACGGCGGCGCCATCGCGCTGGGCCATCCGATAGGCGCCACGGGCGCGATCCTGACGGTGAAGGCAATGTACGAGCTTCATCGCACCGGCGGCCGCTACGGACTCGTGACGATGTGCATCGGCGGCGGCCAGGGAATCGCCGCGGTGATCGAGCGCGTCTAGGCGGCCGCCTGACGTCCGAATCGACCGTTGTCCTACGGGTCGCGCAAGGCGCGTCGCTATAATCGAACAGGGTGGCCGGTGCGAGGGAGCGCCGGTCACGATCGCGCATGCCTGATGTTCCGCTCGTCGTGCTGATCACCACCGTCTGGGCTTACTGGTTCGGCGTAGGTTTCATGGTGATCCGCGTACGGCGCAAGAACCGCAAGCTCGTGGGACTCGTTCCCGAGCAGAAGGTGGAACGCTTCATGTGGCTCGTATGGGTGCCGCTCGTCGCCGCTTGGATGTTCCTTCCGTACGCCGCGCTGACGCGGCCGCACGGAATGTTCGCCCTGCCCGAGTTTGCGCGCCCGGGGACCGACTACGGGCTCGTGCGCTGGATCGCCGCCGGCGTTGCGGTCTTCTGCCTGTTCGCGACGATCGACTGCTGGCGGCGCATGGGCGACGACTGGCGGATGGACATCGGCGCGCGCAAGACGGACCTCGTGACGGAAGGACTGTTCCGGCGCATCCGTCACCCGATCTACGCGTTCAGCATGCTCTTGATGGTGTGCTCGGCGCTGATTCTCCCGACGCCGCCGATGATCGCGATCGCGCTCGTGCATCTGGCGCTGATGAATATGAAGGCGCGCAACGAGGAGCGTCACCTGACGGCGTTGCATGGGGACAGCTACGCACAATACGTCGCGCGGACGGGGCGCTTCTTTCCGCGGCTCTCGTCACGCTAGCGACGCGCGCGGCCGGCGTGGGGCCGCGCCTTCCGGCCCGTGGCGCGCGGCGGCGGGGCTGCGGGCGCCGCGCCCCGCTTCGGATCGTGCGTTCCGCGTGATGCCGCGCGCCGTGGCCGTCGCCGTCGCGGGCCTGCGCCGCGCGCTCGTGCTGGCGCTCGTCGCGATCTGCGCCCCGGCGGCCGCGAACGTCGATGCGCTCGCCCCGTTTCGCGCCGTGGACGCGGCCGTCGTCGCGCGCGTGCTGGCGCTCGATCCGGACCGCATCTCGGCCGCCGACGTGCGCGACACCCTCGCGCGCGTCCCGGCGCCGCACATCATCGCGCTGTCGGGGAGCGTCGCGTTCGTCACGATGCAGCCGTTCGCGGAGTTTCTCGCGCAAATGGGCTACCCGCGCGAGCGCCTCGTCAATCCGCGCGACGGCTCGATGTCCTGGTCGAGCTACATCGACAGCGAGCGGCTCGCCGGCGAGATCGCGTGGTTCTACGAGCGCGACGCGATGATGCCGATGCTGATCGGCCACAGCCAGGGCGGCATGGTCGCGTTGAAGACGCTGCACGAGTTCGCGGGCACGTTCGGCCATGCGCTTCGTGTGTGGGCCCCGCAGGACGACGCGCCGCAGCCGCGCACGACGATCATCGATCCGCTGACCGCTGCCGAGCGGCCCGTCGCAGGACTGCGCGTCGGCTACGCCGCTGCGCTTGCGACCGGGAAGCTGCCGCGCGTGCTGCTGCTGCAGTGGTCGATGCTGCCGTACCTGCGCGCCGTGCCCGACAGCGTCGCCGAGTTCGACGGCTTCTCGATCCCCGGCGACGTCATCGCCGGCAACGTCTTCGGCGACGAGCCGTATCGCGCCACCGGCACCGCACGCGTGCGCAACGTGGCGCTGCCTGCAAGCTACAGCCACATCGCGCTGCCGCAGGCCGAGCATCTTCCCGACGATCCGGAAACGCGCGCGTGGATCGACGCCTACGTCCCCGCCGCGGACCGCACGCTGCCGCGCAACGCCGCCGACCTCGCCAACCTGGTCCACGCCGCCGACATCTGGCACGCGGTGAAGAAGCGCTGGTGCATCGAGGCGCAGCGCGCGTTCCGCGCCGCGCAGCAGCCGTGATGCGGGGCCGCCTCAACGTGTTCCAGGTGGCGATGCTGCGCTGGCGGAGCCTGCATCCCTACAACGCGGTCCACGTGATGGAAGTGACGGCGCCGTTCGACCGCGAGCGGCTGGACGCCGCGATCGCCGGGCATTTGTCGGCGTGCGGCCTCACCGGGCTGCGGCTGGATTCGGCGCACGCGCGCTACGAGTACCGCGGCGGTCCCGCGCAGTATCCGCTCGACGTCGTCGACGCAGGCGGCGACGCGCACGCCGCGCTGTGCCGCGAGATCGAGCGCCAGCTCAACCTGCCGTTCGCCGCGGACGGCGACATCGCGCCGTTCCGCTTCTTCGCGCTTCCCGGCGCGGGCGCGTTTCGCGTCGGGCTCGCCTACGACCACTTCATCGCCGGCGGCGACTCGATCGTCGCGCTGATGCAGGACCTGCGGCTGCGCTACCTCGGCAAGCCGCCGGTGCGGCCGGCGCCGGAGCTCTACCCGCCGACGTTCGCCCGGATGATCGCGCGCAATGCCGCGGCGTTCGCGCGCGCGGTCGCCGCGCTGCCGGCGCAGATCCGGAGCTGCCGGCGGGGCGCGCGACCGAAGTACTCGGATCTGAGCGACGGCTACAACGGTTTTCGCCACGTGGCGCTCACCCCCGCGGAAACGTCGGCGCTGATCGCGCGCGCGAAGGCCTGGGGCGTCACGTTCAACGACGTGCTGATCGCCGCGCTGCTCGTGGTGATCGCGGCGGCGGCGGGCAGCAAGCGGCGCGCCGGGCGTCGACGCGAGTTCGCGGTGTCGTCGATCGTGAACCTGCGTTCGGCGCTGGGCGCCGCCGCGCAGGGCGCGTTCGGGCAGTTCCTGAGCTCGATGCGGATCTCGCACGCGATGCCCGACGGCGTGTCACTGACCGACGTCGTTCGCGACGTGCATCGCGACACGCAGCGCTTCAAGGAGCGGCGCCTGCATCTGCAGACGCTCGCCGCCGTGCGCATCAACGGCCTCGTGTGGCGTCACCTGGACGATGCGCGCCGCCAGTTCGTTTACGCGAAGTCCGTTCCGTCCTGGGCGGGCGTCACCACGCTCAACGTCAACGCGCTGTGGGATCGATCGGCCGACGACACGCCGCCGGACTATCTCCGCGCGGTGCCCACCGGCCCGATCGCGCCGCTGGTGCTCGCCGCCACCACGGCCGGCGACGTCGTTCACCTGGGCTTCTCGTTTCGGCGTTCGGCCTGGTGGCCCGACGGCGTCGATAGAATCGTCGAATCCGTCGTTACTTCGTTGCGTACGCTGGCATGAACACACCGTCGACCCGCATCGCCGCCGCCCTCGTGGCTGTCGCACTCATGGGGACGCCGCTGCGCGCGCCGGCGGCGGATGCCGTCGAGCGCGCGCCCGCCACGTTCGTCGCGCCGAAGCTCGACCCGGCGCTGGCGACGCGGCTGCTGGCGC